>Ga0070675_100004172_pt1 | contig 10973 bp, 9 predicted proteins | sample KBSM43metaG_FD_65343 | JGI IMG/M metagenome (GOLD analysis project Ga0070675, IMG submission 65343) | Miscanthus rhizosphere microbial communities from Kellogg Biological Station, Michigan, USA - KBS M4-3 metaG | ecosystem: Host-associated > Plants > Roots > Rhizosphere > Soil ...
AAACATTCCACGACTCTGAGATTTGTTTCGGCAATTCGCACCACATCTCCGAGCCTGATCTGATCTGCCTGCCGTGCCAGAGAGATGCCGCCGGAGCGGCCGGGGAACACATCAACATAGCCATGCTGATTCAGCGTCTTGACAACGCGAACGAGATGGTGTTTTGAAATGCCGTAGCTTTTGCTGATCTCTTGAGTCGAGATCACATGCCCATCGGGCTGGCTTCCCAAATAGATGAGAATGCGGAAGGCATAGTCCGCGTGCAGAGTCAGTTGCATGAAAACGCTCGAATGCCGCGGCAAGTCCGTGCGGCTTGCCGCGGATGTGCGATCTACTTGGTTGCCGCGGTGGTCTGGACGATGGATGGCTTCAGGGACCCCACCAACTCCATCACCTCTCGCTTTTCGGCTTCGGGAACCTTCAACTGGTCGAGTGTCTTTACAAGATTCTCCGCAACCGCCCCAAAAGCGTCGCTGGTGACACCACGACCTTTGTGCGCTGCCACCATGTCCATACCGGTGTACTTGCACGGACCACCGACACTCACACAAATGAACGCCGACAACTTGGCCTTGTACGCGGCCTTGTTTTCGGGAGTGGAACCGGCGTGCGCGAACCATTTGTTTACACGATTGTCCGCAAGAATTCGATCAACAAGGCCGCTGGCAACGGCATCGACTGCCGGTTGCCCGCCCAAACGGTCATAAAGCGACTTCTTCGCTGTCTGAGCCAACAGCGCAGCAGTCGATAACGTCGTAATAAGAAGAATCGAGATCATCCATTTCCGCATTTACATTTATCTCCGTGGAATCGTTGTGCACCGACTGATGGCGGGCCAACCCTAAACTATGCATGTAAAGTACATATTTAAATCCTCGCGGTCAAGAGAGGAAGGACGATCCGGACTGGCGCGAAGACAGGCCGCTTCCACGGTGGCCACGCAGACTCGTTGCCTTTGCCTATTAGAGTTTTGGGGTGTCAGGCCTGTGACCCAGCCTGTACGTTGAGCGACTTGCGCAACTCAAGGTTTAGCCTGGCCAGTACCTCAATAGTCTCACGCGCGCTTTCCAATACTGTCTCGTCCAGTTGGTGAAGATAATCTTGAACAATCTCGGGAAGGGCGCTGATTTGCGAAGGTTCCGAAGGGCACTTCTGTAGCTCTTCCAATTCGGCCCTGAGTTCGGCAACCTCGTTAAGAACGCGTTTCAATTGCTCCAATTCGTTCATAGATGTTTCTTTGAGGCCGCGAGATTACAGCTGGACGATCATGCCCACAATGGCACACATGCCCGTAGCACCGTTGTTCAGGGGACCGAGGTCCTGAGAGGAATATTTCCCAACCGGAATTTCACGCAACTGCCTCTAATGACTTGTTTTTTGAAACTACGGTAGCGGGGCGACACAGAACCGTTCCTGGCGTATCACGACATGCACCTTAGCACCATTACAGGATCGCCTGTAGGAGACTCCCCTCGCGTTGAAGTCGGATCCACGCTGCAATCACAATCTTCAAATCTGTGTTTTTAATCCGGCTGAGCCAATAGACTGGTTCCCAATGGGCGGTCGCAGGAAAAAGGAAGAGGAGCCAATCCGCAAAGAAGATGTTCTGCGGTCCATCCAGAAGGCTGAAGGTCGAAGTGCGAACCTGCATCAACTCCTGATGGAGTTCGATGCGACTCCGACGGCACGCCGGCAACTGAAAGATATCCTCACGCAACTGGTCAAGGACGGTAAGCTGAATCAGCACAGGGGAAACCGATTCGAAGCACCCTCACGGGCGCCCATCGAAGGGACGATCCTGCTTCACCGGGATGGTTACGGGTTCGTCGTACCCTCGCAGAAGGTGGCCGGGCTGGATAGCGACATCTTTATCCCCGCAGCTCTTACGGGGTCGGCGATGAATGGGGACAAGGTACAGGTCGAAATCACCTACCGAAAGCCGGGCGGGCGGGCCGAGGGCCGAATCGGCAGCGTCATCAAAAGGGCGCGCGAAACCGTTGTTGGCCAGCTCCGATTTGACGGACAGGTTTTTTTCGTCGCACCCACGGATGAGAAACTTCCGGCCAAGATCCTTATTCCCGACGCACTCTCCGAACATAAGGACCGGATCGTCGAAGTCGAGATCACACGGTTCCCGACTGCCGCGCATTGGCCCGCAGGGAAGATCGTCGGAGTCATTGGATTTCTAGACGATCCTAATGTCGAGTCTCAGGTCATCATCAAAAAGTTTGGCCTTCCCACGGACTTTCCGAAAGAGGTGGAGGAAGAGGCGGCCGGGCTGCCCGATGTCCTTCGTGAAAGCGATCTCGAAGGTCGGGACGACTTCCGAAAACGTAACACGATCACAATCGACCCAACGACCGCGCGCGACTTTGACGACGCGGTAGACGTCAATGTGCTTCCCGACGGCAGCTTTCAGCTGGGTGTCCACATCGCGGATGTTGCCCACTTCGTTCAGCCGGGCTCGGCAATGGACCGTGAAGCCCGAATTCGTGGGACATCGGTTTACTTCCCCGACCGTGTCCTGCCCATGCTGCCGGAGAAAGTCTCGAATCATCTGTGCTCTCTGAATCCGCAGACCGATCGCCTTGCAATGAGCGTGATGATGCACATTTCCCGGGACGGCGAGGTGCGCGACTACTCGTTCCACAACAGTGTCATTCACTCCACAGAGCGAATGACCTACGACGACGTGCAGAAAATCATCGACGGGGACGAGGTATTGTCGGCCCGATATGCATCAATCCTGCCCGAGGTTCGCAAGATCGACCGGCTGGCGCGCGTCCTGCAGCGTCGACGTCAGGAAAGCGGCGCGATCGATTTCGATCTGCCCGAGCCGATGCTGACCTACAACGATCAGGGCGATGTCACCGGTATCGTGAAGTCGATACGTCACTTCTCCCACCGAATCGTTGAAGAGTTCATGGTGCTCGCCAACGAAGTCGTAGCTCGGCACCTCGAAGGCCTACAGGTTCCCTGCATCTACCGAATCCATGAAGAGCCAGACCCCTCAAAAGTTGAGGCATTCGCGGATATGGTGTCCATGTTCGGTTTGAAGTTTCGACCTAAACGCGTCAAACCGGCTGAATTTCAGCGATTCATTTCTTCAATCGAAGGAAGGCCGGATGAGCGGATGTTGTCTTACCTGATGCTCCGCTCGTTCAAGCAAGCTGTCTACTCCGCGCGCAACGCAGGCCACTTCGGACTGGCTTCCGACGCCTATACGCACTTCACGTCGCCGATACGGCGCTATCCCGACCTCGTTGTGCACCGAATCCTGAAGGATGCCATTGCGAGGCGACAGCCTACGAGCCCTTCGCGCGCACAACTCGAAGCGATCGCAAGCGAATCCAGCGAGAGAGAGAGAATCGCCGCGCAGGCGGAACGGGAGCTTTTTGAATGGAAGAAGATGCTGCTGATGGAACGGCACCTCGGCGAAACGTTTGACGCCGTCATCATAGGAGTATCAAAAGACGGCTTTACCGTTGAGCTGATCGACCAGTTTATCGAAGGATTCGTGCCTCTCGCCGACCTTCCAGATGGCCAGTATCGTTTCGATCCTGCCGACCGCGTGCTCAGTTCGAGGAATGGCAAGCGACGATTCCGACTGGGAAACCGTTTGCAGGTCCAGGTCGCCCGAGTCGACAAACTGTTGCGTCGCGCATACTTCCTACCCGTTCTTCAGCGACGGGAAGCAAAGCACTAACTGGTTGCGCTCCTTCCCCGCAGGGCGAAGACGCGCTAGAATCTTTTGTCCCACCGCAGCCGGCGTAGCTCAGGTGGTTAGAGCGAAGGTCTCATAATCCTTAGGTCGACGGTTCGAGTCCGTCCGCCGGCATTTCTACCCATGCGATAATCGGTCCGTGATCCCCTTCATCGGCAAGGTTCGCGAAACCATCTCTCGACACCATATGCTCAGCCTCCAGGACCGGGTCCTGGCAGGTGTCTCCGGCGGAGCCGACTCCACTGCGCTCTTATTCGCTCTGCATGAACTCGGTTACAAACTCGCGGTAGCCCATCTGAATCATGGACTGAGAGGGACGGAGTCCGATCAGGATGAACAGTTCGTCCGGGATCTGGCCAACCGGCTTGCTCTCCCCTTCTTCTCCCAGGCTGCCGCCATTCGCGAAGCCGCTGGAAATGTCGAAGCCGCTGGACGGCAAGCTCGGCGCAACTTTTTTGAGAGCCTTGCCCGCGACCATGGATTCAACAAGGTGGCTCTGGCTCACAACCGCGAAGACCGGGTGGAAACATTCCTGCTGCATTTGATGCGCGGCGCCGGGTCTGAGGGGCTGGTATCGATGGCGCCGGTCTCCGGGGCGACCGTCCGCCCCCTGATTGAGAGCTCCCGGCCGGAAATCGAGGCGTTCCTCACGGAATTGGGGCAATCCTGGAGGACGGATCGCACAAATTTGGATATGTCCTTTGCTCGCAATAGGATGCGGCTTGAAGTGCTCCCGCGGCTTACATCCTTATTTAATGTGCAGCTTCCGGATAGTTTGACCCGGACGATTACGCTCCTGGAGGAGGAAGATCACTGGATGAACGGCGTTGCTGAAGTCTGGCTAAACGAGCATCCAGGGGTAGGACTGGATGTGACTGAGCTCCGCGCGCTGCCGCCGGCGCTCGTTAGACGCTTGATTCGGCTCATGTTACGTCGCGCGGGGTGGGACCTGACCGATGTAACATTCGATCACATCGAGGCGGTGCGAGGTCTACTCGAAGACGGCAAAAGCGGCAAGAGCATCCAGCTGCCCCGAAGACTGGTGGTACGCCGGGAGTTCCATCGATTGGGTTTCTCGGAAGCCCCGCAGTCGGCCGCGGAATTCGCATACGACCTGTCGATTCCAGGCATGCTTCGGGTTCCGGAACTGGGTCGTGTGTTTAGCGCGACTTTTGTGTCGGAACCCGTTGATGCCCAGCAGGCCTTTTCGGATGCGCCGACACGGGTCCTGGTGGATGCCAGCGGGCTCGGTTCGTGTGTTAAGATCCGAAGCTGGAAACCCGGTGATTATTACAAACCGGCGGGTTGGCCTGCCGGAAAGATTAAGAAGCTTTTTCAGCGAGCTCGGGTTCCCCGGAGTCAACGCGGTCGATGGCCTCTTTTCACAACGGAATCCGCAGTCATCTGGGTGACTTCCTTTCCTGTTTCCCGCGAGTTCACGCCCAGCGCAGACTCCAAAAAAATCGTAGCTTTTGAGGCGCTGGAGGGCTAAGGTCAGAGAAGTCCTTAGACGATTGACCTAGGGTGCAGTCTAAGTAAGGGTATCGGGGGTTAATGAATTGAATTCGACGGTAAAAACGATTCTGATTTGGATCCTGATTCTTGGCGCCGCAGTCGCGCTGTACAACTTCGTAGAGAAGGGCACGAGTGGTTCACCCACAGCACTTACCCTGACGGAGTTCATGAACAAGCTCGAGGCTGAAGAGGTAACGGAAGTCACGATTAACGGGTCGAATCTGACCGGCCACCTTAAAGGCAAAGCCCCTACTGAACAATTCCGCTCTGTCATTCCGACGGATTACTCCACGATCTACGACAAGCTCACGAGCAAAAACGTCAACGTGACGATCATTCCTCCGGACCAGAATCCCTGGCTCGCGATGCTCCTGTCCTGGGGCCTGCCGATGCTCTTCGTCTTCGGATTCTGGATCTTCTTCATGCGGCAGATGCAAAGCGGAGGAAACAAAGCTCTCTCCTTCGGCAAGAGCCGGGCGCGCCTTCTGACCGCGCACCAGAAAAAAGTCACCTTCAAGGACGTCGCCGGAGTTGATGAAGCAAAGGAAGAACTGCAGGAGATTATCGACTTCCTGAAGGAGCCTCAGAAGTTCCAGAAACTCGGCGGACGCATCCCCAAAGGCGTTCTACTCGTTGGCCCTCCGGGCACAGGAAAGACACTCCTTGCGCGCGCTATTGCGGGTGAAGCGAATGTTCCGTTCTTCTCGATCAGCGGATCGGACTTCGTGGAGATGTTCGTGGGCGTTGGCGCCTCGCGTGTTCGAGACCTGTTCGAGCAGGGAAAAAAGAATGCGCCCTGCATCATCTTCATCGACGAGATTGACGCCGTCGGACGCCATCGCGGCGCCGGCCTGGGTGGCGGACATGACGAGCGCGAACAAACACTGAACCAGTTGCTTGTCGAAATGGATGGTTTTGAATCGAACGAAGGCGTCATTCTTATTGCCGCCACCAACCGTCCGGATGTCCTCGATCCTGCATTGCTCCGACCCGGCCGCTTCGATCGCCGCGTGGTTGTGCCACGTCCCGACGTAAAGGGACGCGAAGGCATTTTGTCGGTACACGTGCGGAAAATTCCGTTGTCCGAAGATGTTGACGTGTCGGTCATTGCGCGCAGCACGCCGGGATTCTCGGGAGCCGATCTTGCAAACCTCGTCAACGAAGCTGCCTTGAATGCAGCGCGTGTCAATCAAAAGGTCGTACTGCAGGAAGACTTCGAGTTGGCGAAAGACAAGGTACTCATGGGCGTCGCGCGAAAGTCGATGCTCATCAGTGAGCATGAAAAACGTGTCACGGCTTATCACGAGGCTGGACACGCGCTCGTCGCTGCCATGACCGAAGGCGCGGATCCGCTGCACAAGGTCACGATCATCCCGCGTGGGATGGCGCTGGGTGTAACGCAACAGCTGCCCGTGGATGATCGCCACACTTATCCGAAAACGTATCTCGAGGGGCAACTCGGAATCATGATGGGTGGACGCCTTGCCGAAGAGCTCTTCCTGAACACGATGACGACAGGCGCCGGCAACGATATCGAACAGGCCACGGAATTGGCCCGAAAGATGGTTTGTCAGTTCGGTATGTCCTCTTTGGGGCCGTTGACGTTCGGAAAGCAGGAAGAGCAAATCTTCCTGGGACGGGAGATTGCCCAGCATCGCGACTACAGCGAGAGCACAGCCGTTGCTATCGATGAAGAAGTGCGACGGCTCGTGATCGGAGGCTATGACCGGGCTAAGAGCCTCTTAACGGGACATCGCGAGGCCCTGGTCCGTATTGCCGAAGCTCTTCTCGAACGCGAATCTCTGGATGCTGCGGAAATTCAACTACTGATCGCAGGCCAGCCTCTGGAAGAGCGCCGTCCACGGAAGACCGAACCGAAGCCGGAGAAGCCAACGCCGGTTCCAGCAAAGAACGTCCGGCCTTCACCAATCCCGAAGCAGCAGGAGGGCCCCGCACCGGCCTAAGGTCTGGCTAAGACGAAACCCAAAGGCCATCCGTGATCACCATGGATGGCCTTTTTTGTTATGGAGTGTCCGAGTTTCGGAATCATGCGAAACCACTACACCTGGACGTTGCCACAAGTGTCGATTTCGCTCGGCGAACGGACAAGCGTCATGGGCATCCTCAATGTCACGCCCGACTCGTTTTCGGATGCAGGCGTCTATAGTGCCCCCGCGAAAGCCGTCACGCGAGCTCTGGAGATCGAGGCACAGGGGGCGGATATTCTCGACATCGGTGGAGAATCAAGCAGGCCGGGAAGCACGGCGATCTCGGAGGAAGAGGAATTACGGCGGGTTGTTCCCGTTATTGAAGCGCTCCGTGGAAAGCTGAGAATCCCAATTTCCGTGGACACCTATCGCTCGGAAGTAGCACGGCGGTCTCTTGCGGCAGGCGCGCAGATCGTGAATGACATCAGCGCGTTTCGTTTTGATTCCGCGATGGCGGAAGTCGCAGGCGCCCATCGCGCCGGAGTGATCCTGATGCACAGCCGCGGGCCCCGTGAAGGACTGCATCTGCAGCCGCCGATGCAGAATCCGGTCGAACAAGTGCTATTGGACCTGGAACGTTCCGTGAACTCGGCTGTCGCTGCGGGCATAAAAAAGGCCGCGATCGTAGTGGACCCCGGCATAGGATTCGGCAAGCGCGCCGAGGACAGCCTGAGCCTTTTGCGCAACGTGAAAGCCTTGTCTCCATTAGAATGTGCCGTACTTATCGGAACATCCCGAAAGTCGTTTATACGTAAGATTGCCCGGATCGAGCCCGACACGCCGTATGACCCGGCCTGGGGAACGGCGGCAACGGTTGCGGCGGCGGTAGCTCAGGGTGCACACATTGTGCGTGTGCACGATGTGAAGGAGATCAGGACTCTGGTGGATGTGTTGGATGCAATTCTCGAATAGGGGACGGCAACGATGACCTGGATCGCGGTTCTCGACATTCTCATCGCCGCTTTCGTGATCTATCAGGTCCTCGTGTTTATTCAGGGCCGTCGCGCGATGCACATGGTTGTCGGAGTCGGCCTCGTCGTGCTCTTCTACTATTTCGCGCGATGGACAAGGCTGGATACGGTGTCGTGGCTGCTCTCGACGATCCTGCCCTATTTCGTGTTCCTGATCATCATTGTCTTTCAATCGGAAATCCGGCGGGCGCTGGCACACTTTGGACAGACCGCGTTTCCGGGCGGGCTGTCGTGGATCAATCGCTCCGAACCTACGGAAGAAATCATTCTCTCTGTCGAGAAACTGGCTTCGAAGCGGACCGGTGCGCTGATTGTCATCGAACGCAATATCGGATTAAGAAGTTATGTCGAGAGCGGTGTCGCGCTCGACGCCGTCTTGTCTTATGACTTGCTGGTGACGATCTTCAACCACGATCTTCCCCTGCATGATGGCGCCGTCATTATTCAGAACAATCGGATCGCAGCGGCAGCCTGCTTTCTCCCGCTAACGGTAAAGCCGCGCCTGAGCAAAGACCTGGGGACACGGCATCGCGCGGCGATCGGTATCACCGAAGAAACCGATGCGATTGCGATCGTCGTGTCTGAGGAAACAGGATCCTTGTCGCTGGCGCAAGGCGGGCAGATTGAACGCGGACTCAGCGTGGATGCTCTGAGGCTCAGGTTGCGGAAGTCCTTTGGGCAGAAGAGCACGGTGCCGGAGACGGCTAGAGTGGAAACAACAAATGAAGGACCTTCTACTTCGTAACTGGCATCTCAAATTGATTTCGCTCGTGCTGGCAGCGGTCCTGTGGGCCGGGGTCGCCAGGACACCCACCTCGGAGATCGGCCTGTCGGTGTCTCTGGAGTATCAGAACATTCCGGCGCAAACAGAGGTGTTCGGGGACACCACAGATCGCGTGGAGGTACGGCTGCGAGGACCATCATCCCTGGTGAGAACGTTGTCGCCGCAGGATCTGTCCCTGTCCGTCGACATGAACGGGATGCCCCTGGGCCAGGAGAGGATTCTGCCGCTGTCGCCGGAACTCGTCCATGCTCCGGTTGGCGTCGAAGTGGTTCGAGTAATTCCAGCTCGTGTCCGGTTGAACATTGAGCCTACAGCAACGCGACCCGTTCGGATCTACCCCAGCCTTGTTGGTTCGCCCGCTGCAGGATTTGAAATCGAGAAGAGTGTGGTGAAGCCGGAGACTATCCAGATCGAAGGTCCTGCCAGCCACGTCCAGAAGATGGAAACGATTGAAACCGCCGAAATCGACGTGCGTGGCCGTCAATCGACGTTCACGGAAAATGTGGAACTGGATATCGAAGATCCGATAATCCGAATTCCAAACATTGGCCCTGTTAGTGTTGAAGTTCAAATCCGCCGCAAGTGAAATGAAGCTATTTGGTACTGACGGTATCCGAACACGCGCTGGAGCCTTCCCTCTGAACTCTTCCGCGATACCTGCGATCGGGCAGGCGATCGGGGAGGAATTGGGTGGGCCCATTCTGGTGGGCGAGGACACTCGGATATCCAGCCCATGGATTCTCGGGCTCCTGATCGAGGGTATCCACTGTTCGGGAAGCTCCCAGGCGGAATCGGCCGGTGTCATCCCAACTCCCGCTGTTGCCCTGTTGACTCAATCGAATTCCTTTTCGGGCGGCATCATGATCTCCGCCTCTCACAATCCGTTCGAAGACAATGGCATCAAGGTATTTTCTCAGGACGGCACAAAACTCACCGATGACGTTGAAGAGCGCATTGAACGACGCATTGCGCAACTTCTGCCCGCGGGCGCCGAGGCGATAGCCGATTCCGTTCCCGGCTTGACCTCGTCTCTGGACGCGAAGTCATCATGGCTTCGCCGTTATGAAGAACTGCTTCTCTCGCACTTTCCCACAGGTCGATGGTTAAGCGGGAAGCGCATCGTCGCCGATTGCGCGAATGGAGCGATGAGTGTCGTCGGACCGGAAGTATTGAGGGCGCTTGGCGCCGATGTGCTCGCGATCTGCGCAACACCAACGGGAATGAATATCAATGCGGGTTGCGGCGCTGTGCACCCGGAAACTCTGATGGGCGCGATGAAGGAAACAGCGGCCGATTTCGGCATCGCCTTCGATGGCGACGGCGATCGATCCTTGTTCGTATCCCAAAGCGGAAAACTTGTAGATGGCGATGCTGTGCTGCTGGTGTTGTCGCGCCGACTGAAACCCTCGCGGGTTGTCGGGACGTCGATGACGAACTACGCGCTCGAGCAGAAGTTCGCATCTGAAAGCGTGGAGTTGACGCGTGTGGCCGTAGGCGATCGCTATATTTTTGAAGAGATGCGACGCAGCGGCGCGACGCTGGGTGGCGAACCCTCAGGGCATATTATCTTTTCAGATTTCCGATTGTCAGGTGATGGATTGCTGACGACGTTGAAACTCGCGCAGGCGATGGTTGAAGCGCGCCAGTCTCTGGACGATCTCACACAGGACTGGAGCCCTGCGCCGCAGATGTTGAAGGGCGTGCGCGTGTCAGAGCGCGTTCCGCTGCAGGAGATGGATCGCTTGCAGGCTGCAATGCGTGACGCGAATGCGGCGCTGAATGGATGCGGAAGACTTGTTGTTCGTTATTCAGGAACAGAACCGCTGCTGCGCGTGATGATTGAAAGCGATGATGCGCGACGTAATGAAGAATGGATGAAAAAACTTCTTCGAGCGATTGAAGAAGATTTTGAAAATCCTCGTTGACACGCCCAACTTCGATGCCTATGATCTCTGGATGTGCTTAGCGACCTGCGCGTCGCTGAGGGGGTT
>Ga0070675_100004173_pt1 | contig 10972 bp, 8 predicted proteins | sample KBSM43metaG_FD_65343 | JGI IMG/M metagenome (GOLD analysis project Ga0070675, IMG submission 65343) | Miscanthus rhizosphere microbial communities from Kellogg Biological Station, Michigan, USA - KBS M4-3 metaG | ecosystem: Host-associated > Plants > Roots > Rhizosphere > Soil ...
GGGAGCGCGCTCGCCCTCGCGGTCGACGAGATGATCGCCACGCTCGCCGCGACGCTGATGGTGATCAGCGGCGAGCGGTGGCCCACGAGCGAGGACGTCGCGGTGGTGCGCGTCGCGCGACCGACCCGGCTCGAGCAGCGCTCGCTGTGGCGTGCCGCACTCGGCCCGCACGCCAACTCGGTGAACGGCGAGATCGACGCGATCACGCAGCAGTTCGATTTCGGCACCGATGCCATCGTCGAGGTCGTGGCGCGCGCGGCGCAGGCCGGCGGCGAGATCACCGGCCGCGCACTGTGGACGACGTGCCGCGAGCAGAGCGGCTCCGTGCTGGACGATCTCGCGCGGCGCATCACGCCGAGCTACGGATGGGACGACATCGTGGTGAGCGACGACGTGCGCGCGCAGCTGCGAGAGCTGGCGGCGCAGGTGCGGCAGCGCGGCCGCGTGTACGAGACGTGGGGGTTCGGCGCGCAGCTCGGCCGTGGCCGCGGCATCACCGCACTCTTCGCCGGCCCGAGCGGCACGGGGAAGACGATGGCGGCCGAGATCCTCGCCGGCGCGCTCGAGCTGGACCTGTATCGCATCGACCTCGCCGGCGTGGTGAGCAAGTACGTCGGCGAGACGGAGAAGAACCTGCGCCGGGTGTTCGACGCGGCGGAGCGGAGCGGCGCGATCCTGTTCTTCGACGAAGCGGACGCCCTGTTCGGCACGCGCACGGAGGTGCGCGACAGCCACGACCGCTACGCGAACCTGGAGATCAACTACCTCCTCCAGCGGATGGAGGACTACTCCGGTCTCGCCATCCTCGCGACGAACCGCCGCACGGCGCTCGACGCGGCGTTCCTGCGGCGGCTGCGCTTCGTGATCGACTTTCCGTTTCCCGCCGTCGACGACCGGCGCCGCATCTGGGAGCGCGTGTTCCCCGCACAGGCCGACGTCGACGGGCTGGAGATGGCGATGCTGTCGAACCTCGATCTCAGCGGCGGCAACATCAGATCGATCGCGGTGAACGCCGCGTTCCTCGCCGCGTCCGAAGGCGCGCCGATCGGGATGCCGCACGTCGTCCGCGCGGCGGCGCGCGAGTACGTGAAGCTCGCCAAGCCGATCGGCGCCGCCGAGTTCGGCGCGTACTACGCGATGGCGCGCCGATGACGATCTGGCATCTCGACGTCGACCGGGTGCGCATCACCGGCGCGCGCACGCATGGCATGGATGCCGCCGAGCTGCGCACGCTCGTCGAGGGGGCGGTACGGTCGGCGCTCGAGACCGCGCCGCTGCCGAATGGCCGCGCGGTGCGCGCGTCGGTCGAGGTGCACGCGCCGTCGCTGTCCGGACGCGCGGCGATCGCCGGTGCGGTGGCGCGCGGTGTCGCGCAGGCAGCCGCGGGCGGAGGAGGGTCGCATGAGTGAGATGCAGCGCATCTCCGTGCCCAACCCGGCCACGCGAAGCGCGGCGACGTCCGCCGCGCGCGAAGCGCAGAGCGTCTCGCGCGCACGCACGGACCGGCACGAGGCCGACGCGCCAGCGCTGCGCCACATGCTGGCGACGGGCGCGCTGCAGCCACGCCTCACCGTCGGACCGGCGGACGATCCCTACGAGCGCGAGGCCGAGCGCACGGCGGATCTCGTCATGGCGCCCGACATGACGTCGAAAATGAGCGGCCCGGCGATCCCGCGCCCCAGCCTCGCCGCGAGCCTGTCTCGGGTCGTGCAGCGCGCGATGGGCAAGATGGAGCCGCCCGTTCGCAAGGACGACGACTGGAAGAAGAAGGAGGACGAGAAGAAGAAGGACGACGACCGGAAGAAGACGGTGCAGAAGAAGAGCGCGGGGCCGGCTCCGTCGGTCGTGCCGTCGAGAGTCGAGCAAACGATCGAGACGCTGAGCGCGGGGGGCGGATCACCGCTGCCCGAGTCGCTCCGCGCGCGATTCGAGCCGCGGTTCGGCTACGACTTCGGCGCGGTGCGTGTGCACACCGGCGAACACGCCACCGGCGCGGCGACCGCGCTCGGCGCGCGCGCGTTCACCGTGGGCGACCACCTCTTCTTCGGCGCGGGCGAGTATCAGCCGACGAGCACGCAGGGCCAGCGACTGATCGCGCACGAGCTCACGCACGTCGTCCAGCAGGGCGCCGACCCGCGCCGCGTGCAGCGGCGTCCCATCGTGAGCTGGCAGCTCGGCGGCACGACGTTCTTCAAGGCGCGAAGCGGCGACGTGATCGAGCTGCCCGACGACATGACGGTTGAGCAGGTGGTGAAGCTGGAGGACGACGCGATCGCCGCCGAGCGCCGACTCGCCGAGCTGCCGCCGCCGAAGCCGGTGCCCGAGGTGCACAAGCCGGCGCCAAAGCCCGAGAAGACGCCGCCGCCGAAGGTGAAGCCGCGCGCGAAGCGGCACGGCGGCGGGAAGGCTCCACCCAAGGCGGCCGAGGCCACCGCGGCGCTGATGAAGGCCGTGGGCGGTGGCAAGGTGGCGCAGTATCTCGCGGCCAAGGGCGGGCCCGTATTCGCGAAGGGCGCGGCGAAGCTGGCGACGCTCAAGGCGCACGAGCAGACGCACGAGGACGCCGGCGAGAAGCTGAAGCGAAGCGAGGATGCCGTCGTCATCCCGCCGAGCGAGGAGCAGGCGACGGGGAACGCCGGCCAGGTCGGCGTGGTGGGCGACCGTGTCGCGCCGGTGATCGACGAGACCAAGGGCAAGCGCACGCTGGCCGCGTCGCTCGCCGCGAACGTGCCGAAGTCGATCGGCGTGCTCGACAACTTCCAGCGCGACAAGAAGGCCCAGCACACCGGCGCCGAGGTGCTCGCGGTCGTGCAGGAGGACAAGAACGCGGTGACGGCGACGTTCGGCGACGTGCGGCTCACGCCGCCGCCGGTGCCGTCGGGTCACGACCCGGTGCCGCTGCCGCCCGCCGAAGGCGCGCCGCCCACGCCGGCGATGCACCTGGGCGCCGGCGCGGTCGCGCCGCTGCTGAAGGAGCACACCGACGTCAGCGAGTACACGAAGCAGGCCGACGCGAAGCTCCAGGAGGAGGGCGTCTCGCAGGAGCAGCTCGACATGGTCGACAGCGGCGACCTGGCCGAGGCGAACAAGGAGAAGAAGGGGATGAAGAAGCTCGCGGCGACCGAGCCCGTCGCCGTGCAGAAGATGGCCAACGACGAGCGCACCAAGGTGGACAAGGATCTCGCGCACGAGGAGCACACCGAGCGCGGCGCACTCGCCGCTCGGCGCAGGTCGGCGCTCACCGCCACGGGCGGCAAGCAGAAGGACACGCGGACGGCGCTGGAGAAGAAGCGTGACGCGGTGGCCAAGGAGATCAACGACCGCTACACGCAGGTCCAGAACAAGGTGACCAAGCGGCTCGCCGATCTCGAGACCGAGTCGATGAAGCGGTTCGACGACGGGAACGCGGCGGCCGCGAAGGATTTCGAAGCCGACGTCAAGCGAGAGCTCGACGCGTACAAGGACGACCGCTACTCCGGCTGGTTCGGCTGGGCGCGCAAGGCGAAGGACTGGCTGCTCGGCATGGACGACCTGCCGCGGGTGAAGGCCATCTTCGAGAACAACCGCGCCGCGTTCGTGAAGCGGATCGACAAGCTCGTGGCCGACATCGCCGCGGACAACGCCCGCGTGATCAAGGAGTGCCACGACGAGCTGACGACGAGCAAGCAGAAGATCGACGAGTACGTCGCCGGCCTCGAGCCCGCGCTGCAGGACATCGGGAAGAAGGCGGCCGCCGAGATGGGGGAGAAGCTCGCGGAGCTCGACAAGACGATCAACAGGAAGGAGGAGGAGCTCAAGGCGAAGCTGAAGGACAAGCAGACCGCCGCGATCAAGGCGATCGACGAGAAGATCGAGAAGATGAAAGAGACGATGTCGGGCGCGCTGGCCAAGCTCGGCCGGCTGCTGCTGAAGGCGGCGAAGAAGTTCTTCACGTGGGCGCTGGAGAAGTTCGGCCTCTCGCTGTCGACGATCGAGAGCATCATCGACAAGGGGGTCGCGGTGCTGAAGGCCGTCTTCACGCACCCGATCCAGTTCGTGAAGAATCTGATCGGCGCGGCGAAGAGCGGCTTCCTGAGCTTCGCGAAGAACTTCGTCACCCATCTCAAGGATGCGGTGTTCGAGTGGCTCACCGGATCGCTCGAGGGGATCACGCTCCCGAGCACCTGGACGCTCAGGGAGATCGTCGGCGTGCTGTTCCAGCTCGTCGGCCTCACGTGGGTGAACATCAAGAAGGCGCTCGTGAAGCTGATCCCGGAGCCGGTCGTCGAAGGGCTCAAGACGACGTTCGGCCTGGTGAAGACGCTGATCTCCGACGGCCCCATGGCCGCATGGGAGCAGATCAAGGAGATGGCGGAGGACCTCAAGCAGACCTTCGTCGCGTCGGTCACCGACTGGATCAAGTGGACCGTCGTGGAGCAGGCGGTGAAGACGATCATCGCGATGTTCGTCCCGGGAGCGGGGATCATCCGCGCGATCATCGGGATCTACGACACGATCGTGTTCTTCATCCAGAAGGCGCGCGACATCATGCAGATGATCGGCAGCTTCCTGGGCTCGATCGCCGAGATCGCGGCGGGGAACATCGGTGAGGCGGCGCAGGCGCTGGAGAACGGGCTCGCGCGCGGGCTGAAGCTGGTGATCTCCTTCCTGGCGAAGTTCCTCCACCTGGATGGGATCACCGCGAGGATCCGTCAGGTGCTGGAGAAGGTGCGCGCGAAAGTCGACGCGGTGCTGGACAAGGTGGCGGGGTGGGTGGTGGGGATGGCGAAGAAGGCGGGGAAGCTGTTGGGGATCGGAGGGAAGGAAGAGGCGAAGGACGGGGCAAAGACTCCGCCCGAAACAGCGTCGAAGCACCACGAGATCCTGAAGCAGCTCCTTCCACGCCTCGAGGAGGATGAGCAGGGCCCGCCCGTCTCGGATTCAGTGTGGCTCGAAGGCAAGAAGAAGAAGGCGCAACAGCTGGAGCACGAGACGCAACCGAAGTTGGAGCCCGGCGTCAGAATCTCCATCGCGCTGAAGGCCGGCGCGCTCCCTCGGCAGTTCGAATATGACATGAAGATCGCTCCGAACACGACAGCCATCGCTGGTGCGACCGCGCAATTGCCGACGCTGACGGCTGGTGTGACCTACACGTTCGAGGAGCATTTGGGCGGGAAGGGCCCACCGTTCCAAGCCAAGTTCGTGGACTACTCCGTATTCCAGGGTCAGCACGTGATCAGGGCCGTCCCTCCAGGCGAGCGCGAGACCGAGACCAGCGATAAGGGAGAGGAATTGAGAGGGAAGTACAAAGGGATGATGCTCATTCCGGTCTATCGATCGGATGGCACTCCGAACTTTCGCCTGTCGGCCGCCGCTCAGACCGAGGCGCCGATATTCACGCTGATCAACTCTCGCCGCGCTCTCAACGGCGCGCTGCAGCCGATAGACGTCAAGGCCGAGCCGCTGGCGCTCACGAACACATACACCGAGCCAAGAGAAGAACCACCTGGTCTCGCGCGCATACTGCCCTCCGTCAAGAACAAGAAGGGAGCGCGCTGGCTGCCCGGCCATTTGGTGAACGGATCGATGGGCGGTCCTGGCGACAACCAAAACCTCGTGGCAATCGACGATACGACCAACGCGAAGATGCGCGGCAACTACGAAACACCGTTGCGGCGAACGATGGAGACCTCGAACAAGTACTACTACTTCCACGCGCACGTGGAGTACTGGGGCGGTCTGCAAAAAGGCGTACCGCGGACGCAGGACTTCGTGAAGCAGATCTCGATCGAGTACCAGGAGATCGCGAAGAGCACGAGTGGTTGGACGCGGATAGGGGCGAAGGCAACTCCAGGACCGTACCCGGTCCCGGTGCCGGACATTGCGGATCTAGACCCCACGAAGTGACGCGACTCCGATCATGCCCTCCGAATCCCCCCTCCGTCCCAGCCTCATCAAGGGCGCCCTCGCCGTGTATCCCACACACACGCCGGGCTCCCAGCCGAGCAGCGTCATCGTCTTCCAGTTCAACCCGGAGTCGATGCGCCGCACGCTCGCGCACCGCGCGCCGCCTGCGCCCGCCGAAGCCAAGACGGGCACCGCGAAGGAAGACGTCCTCCGCGTCGCCGGACCGCCGCTCGAGACGATCACGATGACCGTCGACATGCACGCGGCCGATCAGCTCGACGATCCCGAGGACGCGCTCAACGCCATCGCCGGCCAGCACGGCCTGCATCCGGCGCTCGCCGTGCTCGAGCTGCTCATGTACCCGCCAACGCTCAACGCGCAGAAGATCGAGCAGCAGGCGGCACAGGGCACGGTGCAGGTGAGCCCCGCCGACCTGCCGCTCGTGCTCCTCGTGTGGGGCAAGTCGCGCGTCGTGCCGGTCAAGCTCACGAGCTTCTCCATCTCCGAGGACGCGTTCGACACGCGCCTCAACCCGATCTCGGCCAAGGTCGAGCTGGGGATGCAGGTGCTCACCTACATGGAGTTCACCGACTCGAGCATCGGACGCGACGCCTTCCTCGCCTACCAGAAGTCGAAGGAGAGCCTCGCGCAGCAGCACCATCCGGGCAGCTCGCTAACCGGCATCCGCAACCTGCTCCCGTTCTAGAGGACCGCATCGATGTTCTTCAAGGGCAGCCGGTACGAGAAGGTCCCCGAAGCGACGCTCACCGACGCGACGGGCCGCGTGATCCGCTACAAGACGACCCGCTTCATCGTCGAACCGCGCGCCGTCGTCGGCCATCGCGTACTCGCGAGCGAGCGGCTCGATCACATCGCGTGGCAGCACTTCCGCGACGCCGAACGCTTCTGGCGCATCTGCGACGCCAACCGCGCGCTGTGGCCGGACGACCTCCTCGAGGAAGGCGCGGTCCTGCGCATCCCGGCGACGGAAGGCTGACGTGGCGAAGGCGATCACCTACACGCTCACCGTGAACGGCACCGCGGCCTCGGCGGCGGTGCTCAACGCGGTGAAGCAGATCGAGGTGGAGGACCACGCGACCATGGCGGACATGATCCGGCTGCGGCTCGCCGTCGCCGTGAAGGAGGACGGCAGCGGGTGGACCCTCCTCGACGAGTCGCTGTTCACGCGCCTCGCCAACCTCAAGCTGTCGGTGACCGTCGGCTCGGGCTCCGCCATCCCGCTCATCAACGCGTACGTCATCGAGGTCGACACCGACTTCTCCTCCGCGCCGCACGGCTCGGAGCTCGTCGTCACGGCGATGGATCCGACGGTGCTGATGCACCTCGACGAGAAGGTGAAGGCCTGGAACAACATGATGGACTCCGACGTCGCCAACTCGATCTTCTCCGACGCGGGCTATCGCTTCACGCCGGTCGTGGAGTCGACGAAGTGGTCGCGCCACGAGAACGACCACACGCTGATGCAGCGCGGCACGGACATCCAGTTCCTGCGCCAGCTCGCCGACCGCAACGGCTTCGAGTGCTTCGTCGAGATGAACGACGCGGGCGAGGTCGAAGGACACTTCCACCCGCCCAAGCACGACGCGCAGCCGCAGGGAACGCTCACGGTCAACATGGGCTCGGCCACGAACGTCAACCGGTTCCGCGCGAAGTACGACATGCTCGGGCCGGCGAAAGCGAAGGCGGCGACGATCGATCCCGCCGACAAGTCGGTGCAGAAGAGCCAGGCCGACGACGCCACCCAGGCCGACGGGATGGGCGAGGACGCGACGGTTCCCACCGACCGGCCGCGCACGGTGCTCCTCAGCCAGCTCGGCATGGCGCAGGCCGGCGAGGTGCAGCGCTTCGCGCAGTCGGTCGTCGACCGGTCGAGCTGGTCGATCGTCGCCGAGGGCGAGGTGAACACCGTGGCGTACGGCGGCGCGCTCAAGGCGAAGAAGCCCGTGATGGTGCGCGGCGTGGGCCGGCAGTTCAGCGGCCGCTACTACGTGGAGCGCGTGCTGCACCAGATCGGCGGCGACGGCAGCTACACGCAGAAGTTCACCCTGCGCCGCAACGCGACCGGGCTCACCGGCAGCGAGAACTTCCGGAGCGACGACGGCGTCGCGAGCCCGCCATGACCGCGCCGCTCACGGCGCGCGGTGGGGGCGGCACCGCGATGCGTCACTGGGGCAAGTACCGCGGCACGGTCGTGGACAACGACGACCCGCAGCAGCAGGGCCGCGTGCGCGCGAGCGTTCCCGAAGTGCTCGGCGAGGTCGACAGCGGATGGGCGCTGCCGTGCGCGCCGTACGGCGGCGACACGACCGGCGCGTACGCCGTGCCCGCCGTCGGCGCCGGCGTGTGGGTGGAGTTCGAGGCGGGCGACGTGTCGCGACCGATCTGGGTGGGCTGCTGGTGGGAGAGCGGCAAGGTGCCGACGGACGAGGGCGGCACCGGCGCGACTCCCGACGTGAAGGTCACGCGCAGCGAGCAGGGGCTGCTCCTCGCGCTGCACGACGACTCGCAGACGATCGCGCTCTCGGACTCCAACGGCGCGAACATCCTGAAGATCGAGGTGCAGTCGGGGGTCGTCACGCTCAAGGCCACGACGAAAGTCGTCGTCGACGCGCCGCTCATCGAGCTGGTCGCCGACTCCACGCATCCGGGCGTGTTCGGCGACAACCTGATGACCTACCTCAACCAGCTCGTCACGCTGTTCAACGCGCACATGCACCCCGGTCAGATGGCGGGGCCGATCCCGGTCACGCCGATGCCGCCGACGGCGCCGTTCTCGCCGCCGACACCGGATCTCATCTCCACGACGGTGATGCTCGGATGACGCTCAGATCCGGCAAGTTCGAGCCAGGCGGCGCGCTCACGCCCAACAGCATGGCGCAGACGATCGAGCGCGCGCTCGAGGATCTCGTCCCGCTCGGCGTGAACGAGGATCCGATCGGGCGACGGAAGCTGGTGCTCGCGATCGCGCGCGGCGTGCTCGAGCACCTGCGCGACAACGTCGGCTCGCTGCACGTCACGGTGCCGAACACCGGCGGCGGTGTCGGCACGCACCAGCAGTCTCCGACGATCGACGTCGATCTGGGAGGGTGGGCATGACCCGCACCGACTACTTCGACTTCCCCTATCACATCGACGGCCGCGGGCGCACCGCCGAGACGGACGAGGACGACCACATCCGCGACATGATCCATCAGGTGCTGTTCACCAATCCCGGCGAGCGGGTGAACCGCGCCGATTTCGGGTGCGGCGTGGGGCAGCTGGTGTTCATGCCCAACTCGGACGCCCTCGCGGCGGCCACGCAGTTCCTCGTGCAGGGCTCCCTCACGCGCTGGCTGGACGCCGTGATCGCCGTGCAGCGCGTGGAGGTCGTGGCGCAGGAGAGCACGCTCACGATCGGCGTGGTCTACACGAAGCGGAGCACGGGCGAGGAGCGCGACGAGCGCTTCCTCTCGCCGTGGCGCGTATGACGGATCCGATCACGACGAGGCCGCACGCGCGATGAGCGACACGGTCGTCACCCAGATCCTCGAGACGCTCGGGCCCAACTGCCGCGACGCGGCGCGGCGCGAGCGGCTGCTCGCGCAGACGGTGCTGAACGGCATCGACTTCGTCGAGTTCGAGATCCTGGCGGGGCCGACGTACGTGCTCCACGTGCACTTCCTCAATCCGCTTCCGGCGGGCGCGTACGGGCTGATCGCCGATCCGTCGCCGATCAGGATCCACGGCGGCACGCGCATCATCGGCGTCGGGGTGTTGGGCGCCGCGCTCGGCGCCGCGCCGAACATCCTCGACGTCACCGTGGATCAGCAGGGCGACTTCTCGCCGTACCTGATCTCGATCGGGTGGGCGCGAGACGGCGCGGGCACGTGGCGCTACGCGTTCGACGACGTCGACCGGCTGTTCTCCGTGGCGGCGGTCAACTTCCGGCCCGGCTGTCCGGTCGATTTCGACTGCAAGCCGGCCGACGACTGCGGTCCGGACGCGCTCGCCGAGCCGGCGCTGGACTATCTCGCGCGCGACTACGCGAGCTTCCGGCAGATGCTGCTCGACCTCGTCGCGCAGCGCAATCCGACCTGGACCGAGCGCAGCCCGGCCGACATCGGCGTCACGCTGCTGGAGCTGTTCGCGTACGAGGGCGATCAGCTCAGCTACTTCCAGGACGCCGTCGCCAACGAAGCATATCTCGACACGGCGCGCCAGCGCGTGTCGGCGAAGCGGCACGCCAAGCTCGTCGATTACCGCATGCACGACGGCCGCAACGCGTGGACGTACGTGCACGTGCGCGCGGCGAGCGCGGGCATCATCCCCGCGAGCACGCAGCTCGTCACGCGGATCGCCTCGGCCATGCGCTTCGACCGGCAGCCCGGCGTCGTGCCGGTGCCGCAGCCCGTCGCGCCGCCAGGCCCGGTGCTCAACCTGATCACGGACGACGACTACCGCACCGATCGCGCGCTCGCACAGGTGCGCGTGTTCGAGACCACCGCCGACGCGACGGTCGATCCGCTGCTCGACGAGCTGCGGCTGCATCCGTGGGGCAACGAGCAGTGCTGCCTGCCGCGCGGCGCGACCACGGCGCACGTGTACGCGATCGATCCCGTCACCATGAAGGCGGTGCGCCCGCCACTGAAGGCCGGCGACTTCATGCTCCTCGAGGAGATGCGCAGCCCGGCCAATGGATCCACTGCAGACTCCGATCCCGCACACAGGTGCGTGGTGCGCATCGTCAGCATCAATCCCGACCCGTCGCTTCCCGGGCCGCCGCCCCCCGACCGGATGCGCGACCGGCTCTTCCTCGCCGACATCGATCCGCTCACCGGAATGCCGAAGCCGGTCGTCGTGCCGGTGCCGATCGCGCAGACGCTTCCGCTACTCGAGGTCACCTGGGAGCGCGAGAGCGCGCCGGCGTTCTCCGTCTGCCTCTCGGTCAAGCTGAAGGACGGCACCGTGGTGCCCAACGTTTCCGTCGCGCGCGGCAACATCGTGCTCGCCGATCACGGCCGCACCACGAGCGACACCTTCGACTTCGTCCCGCCGATCACCGCCGACAACACCTTCCGGCTGCGTG
>Ga0070675_100004176_pt1 | contig 10970 bp, 10 predicted proteins | sample KBSM43metaG_FD_65343 | JGI IMG/M metagenome (GOLD analysis project Ga0070675, IMG submission 65343) | Miscanthus rhizosphere microbial communities from Kellogg Biological Station, Michigan, USA - KBS M4-3 metaG | ecosystem: Host-associated > Plants > Roots > Rhizosphere > Soil ...
GGCATCTTGCCGCCGATCGCGCCTTCGCGGCGCGCCAGCTGGTACAGGCGGTCGACGCGCGAGTTGGAGATGCCGGACTCGAGCTTCTTCTTGCTGGTCCACGCCTGGTGCAGCAGCTCGCCCATCGCGTCCACGTCGCCGAGCAGCAGCGCCTTCTTCATCTCGACGGTGCGCCGCTTGAGATCGTGGAGCGCGGCGACGGTGCCCTTCTTTCCGGCGCGGTAGTTCTCGGTCTGGCGCTCGATGATGCGCGCCGACTGGCGCGTCTGCCCCAGATAGCAGAGCAGCAGGCGATACTCGAGCTCGCGAATCACGTCGGGGCTGACCCGCAGCGGATTCACCACGTTCGAGTCACGATGGAACTCGATGAAGTTGAAGCCTCCGAAGCTGGCGGAGTACTGATCCTGCCGGCCTCCGGCGAGCCCCAGGTCCACGCGCTCGACGCGGAACGCCAGCTCGGCGATCTCCTCTTTCGCGAGCGGGCGGCCGAGCCAGGCGGAGAGCACGCCGATCAGCGCCACCATCATGGTGGAGGACGACCCGAGGCCGGATCCCGGCGGTGCGTCGGAATGAACCCAGAGATCGAGACCGCGCCGCACCTCGAGCGCGCGGATCGCGGCCTTCAGCAGATCGAGCTGGCCGTCGAACGCGAGCCCGCGCGGATGGTCGTACTTGACCGACATGTCGTAGTCGAGGCTGGCGAGCGCGACCCGCGAATCGCGGCGCGGAGAAAGCGAGGCGTAGGCGTACTGATTGATGGTCGCGGACAGCACCAGGCCGCCATGCTCTTCGGGATAGGGCGACACGTCGGTGCCGCCTCCGCAGAAGCTGAGCCGCAGCGGCGCGCGCGCGCGAAAGTAGCGGCGATCGCTCAACCGGCGAACCTGCGCTCGGCGCGCTCCAGGCCCTGCGGCGTGCCGATGTCCCAGAAGCTGCCTTCGGCCACGTAGCCCACGAGCTGGCCGGCGCCCGCGAGTCGCGGCAGCACGTCGCGCTCGAGTGAGGACGCGCCGGATGGAAGCCAGTCCCAGAGCGCCGGCGCGAACGCATAGCAGCCGCCGTTGACCCACGCTTCGCCCTGATGACTTCCGTCCTTCTCCACGAAGCGGATCACGCGATCCTCGCCGTCGCATTCCACCCGGCCGCTCTCCTGCGCGTCGTCGATGCGAAACAGCGCCAGCGACGCGACCACGCCGTGCTCCCAGCGGGCGCGCTCGAGCGCCCGGAGATCGAGGTCGGCGAGGGTGTCGCCGTTCACCACCAGGCTCGGCCCCTTCACCCACGATCGCGCCTGCGCCAGAGCGCCGCCGGTGCCGAGCGGCGACGATTCGTGCGAGTAGTACACGCTCACGCCCAGCGCTTTCCCGTCGCCGAGCGCCTGCTCGACCTGCTCCGCTCCATGTCCGACGCACAGCACGATCTCGTCGAGACCTTGCTTCGCCAGCCAGGTGAGCTGTCGCTCCAGAAAGGGCCGGCCGCCGAGCGGGGCGAGCGCCTTGGGAAGATCGCCGAGCGCGTGCGCGAGCCGGGTCCCGAGACCGCCCGCGAGCACGAACACCCTCAATCCCTCACTCCTTCGAGCTCGCGCGCGGCGTTGTACCGCGCGCGCACCGGATAGTCGGCGCGCGGCGCGTGGATGCGGGCGATCATCTCGCCGAGCAGCCCCATCAGGATGAGCTGGATCCCGAGCAGCACGAGCCCGGCGCCGAACAACATGAGCGGCCGGACCCGGATGGGATCGCCGGCGAACCACAGGACCACGAACCAGAGGCCGATGCCGATTCCGAAGGTGAGGAACATGAGGCCGATGCGCCCGAAGAGGTGCAGCGGCTTGAGCGCGGACGTCGAGAGGAAGGCGGCGGACAGGAGATCGAGGAAGCCGTTGATGAAGCGCGCCGCGCCGAACTTGCTCTTGCCGAACTTGCGCGCGCGGTGGTGCACCGGCACCTCGCCCACGCGGAAACCGCGCCAGTGCGCGAGCGCGGGCATGAAGCGATGCAACTCGCCGTAGACCTCGATCGACTCCACCACTTCGCGGCGGTAGAGCTTGAAGCCGCAGTTGAAGTCGTGGAGGCGGATGCCGGCCACCATGCCGGTGACCGCGTTGAAGAGCCGCGAGGGCAGGGTCTTGGTCGCGGGATCCTGGCGATTCTGCTTCCAGCCCGAGACCAGATCGAGTCCGCTCTCGATCGCCGCCACCAGCTTGGGCAGCTCGCCGGGATCGTCCTGGAGATCGGCGTCGAGCGTGGCCACCCACTCCCCGCGCGCCATGCGAAAGCCCACGGCGAGCGCCGCCGACTTGCCGAAGTTGCGGCGGAACGAGAGTCCGCGCACGCGCGGGTCGCGCTCGGCGAACGACGCGATGACCTGATCGGAGCCGTCGCGCGACCCGTCGTCGAGATAGAGGATCTCCCACGAGCGTCCGAGGCCCTCGAGCGCGCGCACCAGCTCGGCATGGAGATCGGGAAGACTGCCCGCTTCGTCGTAGACCGGAATGACCGCCGAGATGCCGAGGCGGCTCACTCGCGCGCCCCGGCATAGAGGCCGCGAGCCCACTCCGCCTCGCGCGGCAACCCTTCGGTGATCGCCACACGCGGCACGGCGCCGAAGTCTTCGCGCAGGCGGCGATTCTCGGCCCGGGTCTTCAGCGGATCGCCGAGCGCGCGCTCCTGGAACGATACGCGCGCCTGCACGCCGAGCGCCGACTCGAGGATGCGAATCGCTTCGAGCACCTCGACCTGCGAGCCGCCGCCGACGTTGTAGACGCCCCGCGCCTGCGGGCGCCGCCAGGCCAGCAGGTTGGCTTCGACGGCGTCGTCGACGAAGGTGAAATCGCGCGATTGACGGCCATCACCGAACACCGTGATCTCCTCCCGGCGAAGCAGCGCGCGGCAGAAGCGGTGGAACGCCATATCGGGTCGCTGGCGTGGACCATAGACCGTGAAGTAGCGAAGCGCCACTGCGGGGACGCCGAAGCTCTTCCCGTAGAGCATGGTGAGATGCTCGCCCGCGAGCTTGGTGACGCCGTAAGGCGACATCGGACGCGGCAGCAGATCCTCGGGCGTGGGATAGCGCTCGGCCTCGCCGTAGACCGAGGACGACGAGGCGTACACGAAGCGCTGGAGCGCGCCGCTCCGGTAGCGCTCGAGCAGACGCTGGGTAGCGAGCACGTTGTGATGCGTGTAGATCGCGAACTCGCGTCCCCACGAGGCTCGCACGCCGGCCTGCGCCGCCTGGTGGAAGACCACGTCGACGTCCGGAAGCGCGGCGAGATCGGCCTCGCCCAGGTCGAGCTCGAGCAGTCGGAATGCCCGATGATCGCGCGCCGATTCCAGATTGCGTCGCTTGATCTCGGGATCGTAGTAGTCGGTGAAACAGTCCACGCCCGTCACCGTCACGCCTTCGGCGAGCAGACGGTCCACCAAGTGCGAGCCGATGAAGCCGGCCGCCCCGGTCACCAGCGCGTGGGCCATGGAGGCTACGGACCGCCGGGAAGCGGCGGCCGCGGAAGCGGGACCGTGTTGCCTCCGCGCTGACCTTCCACCAGCTGCCGGGTCTCGTTGTCCTCGGGGTGGAGCTTGAGCCAGCGCTCGAGATACGAGAGCGCGCGCTCGCGCTGTCCCCCGTCGTTCAGCGTCGAATACGCGGCGACGTAGGCGTAGAAGTTCTCGTGGTCGAGCTCGATGGCGCGGTCCAGCTCCTGCAGGGCCCGATCGGCCTGGTGGTTGAACATCAGCGTGATGCCGAGATAGTAGTGGGCCTCGGAGTTGGTCGGCGCCCGCGCGACCAGGCGCTCGAACAGCTTCACGGCGCCGGTCGTGTCGTGCGCCTCGAGGTAGAAGCGTCCGAGCGGGACCAGCACGTCCACATAGCCCGGGAACATGCGCTCCACGCGCTCCAGCTCGGAGATCGCGCGCGGGAAGTCACCGGTCTTCTCGTAGACCAGCGCCAGCTGCATGTGCGCGGCCGCGTAGTTGCGCGACAGCGTCGCCGCGTTCTCGTCCTTGTAGACGGTGCTGTCCCACGAGCCGTCCTTCTTGAACAGGCCGCCGTAACGGAACACGTCGTACATGTTGTGGCGGGTGAGCGCCACGTCCACTTCGGGTCCCAGCGTGTCGCGATTCACCCGGTAGACCAGGCCTTCGAGCGAGAACTGCTTGTCGAATCCCATGTGCTCGGGAACGGTGACCGCGAAGTAGGGCGGCTTCTTCCAGCTCCCGTCGGGATTCCGGTTCTCCTTCATGATGTGGGCGACCATGAACTGGTTGGTGTAGATCACGTTTCCGGCCGCGTCCTGCACGGCGCCGGCGCCCAGCTGGTCGATGGCTTCGTTGGAGAGCGAGATCGGGACCTTCGGCTCCTCGTCACGCAGCTGGAAGATGTACCAGTCGGTGTTGAGCAGGCTGAGATTGACGACGCGCACGTCCTTGCGGAAGTTCTCGACCTGCTGGATGTACCAGAGCGGGAAGGTGTCGTTGTCGCCGTTGGTGAACACGTAGCCGTTCGGGGCGAGCGGCGCCAGCATGTTGTAGGCGTAATCGCGCGCCACCTCGTTGCCGCGCCGGTCGTGCGTGTACCACAGGTTCCTCATCACCAGCACGGGCTGCAGCACCATCAATCCGGCGGTGGCGCCGAGCGCCGCGCGCTTGGCGTTCTCGAGGGTGAACGAGTCGGCCACCCAGCGCAGCAGCCAGGCCGCTCCGAGTCCGATCCACAGCGCGTAGGCGTGGTAGCCGCTCTGGAAGAAGTAGTCGCGCTCGCGCACCTCGTGGTCGGTGAAGTTGAGGAACGCGATCATGCCGGCCGTGGTGAGGCCGACGAACACGAACATCACGAGGAACGATGTTCGCTCGCGCCGGTACTGATACCAGGCCCCCACCAGGCCGAGCAGCAGCGGCAGCAGGCTCCCCCATACCCGATCGGTGGGGAACAGAGGCCACTGGCGCTGGAAGTAGCGCCAGAACTCCTTGTTGAGCTGGGCCTCGAGCGGCGCCCGTCGCTCGAAGGGGCTCGAAGGGCCGTATTGCTTGCGCTCCAGCAGATCGCGCAGCCGTTCCCAGCTGGACGGATTGCCTTCGTTGATCGCCGGATGCTGGGCGGCGCGGATCGGCAGATAGAGATGGGTGGAATAGCCGATGCCCATGAGCGCCAGCGAGAGCAGGATGATCTTTCCTTCGCGCGTGCGCCGGCTCAGCAGGACGAGCGGCACGGCGATCGAGGCGAGTGCCAGGATCGCGGTTCCGGTCGAGAAGTCCTTGTCCCCGAACGCCACCGACATGCAATAGAGCGATGCGGCGGCGCTGGCCACGGCCACCGGCATCGACAGCTTGCGCTGCGCGGCGTAGATCAGGAACGTGGCGGCCAGGAGTCCGAGGATGCCGCCGGCCATGAACTCGAGACCCTTCACGATCAGCAGCAACGCCATGAACGGCATCGTGAACAGGAGTCCGGCGCGCTTGTCGACCACCCACACCAGCGCGAGCAGCGGGGCCCCCATGATGCCGACGCCGAGGTGGAGACCGACGCTCAGCCACATCACGTAGACCGCGACCAGCAGCGGTCCGGCGGTGGGCTGCTTCTCGTGCGCCTCCCACCACCGGAGTCCGAGCCACAGCACCAGGATCTGGGCGAGGCTCATCATCGAATAGACCTCGGCCTCGATCGAGTTCTCCCAGAACGAATCGGAGAACGCGAGCAGCGCGGCGCCCACGAACGCGCCGGTGATGGCGATCCACTCGTCGGTGCGGGTGCGCTCCTTCCCCTGCGCGAGCCGGATCAGCCGCAATCCCGCGAAGTAGGTGATCATCACCGCCAGCGCCGAGGAGAGCGCGGACAGTCCGTTGACGCGCTGCGCGATCGAGGCCCACGGAATCAGCGTGGCCATGCGCCCGATCAGCACGTAGAAGGGCGTTCCCGGCGGGTGCGGCACGCCGAGGATCTTCGAGACCGCGATGAATTCGCCCGAGTCCCAGAACGGCACCGTGGGCGTCAGCGTGATGAAGTAGACCGCCGCGGCCCACAGGAAGGCGAGGATGCCGACGCCCATCGCGATGCGGCTCTCGATGAACCCGGGCTTCTCCACGAACTCGGTGCCGGTCAGGGAGGAGATCTCGGCGCGCTCCGGGCTCGTCGCGGCGGGCTTGTCGGTCATCCGGCGTTTCTCTCCAGGCTCCGAGCCGCGGCGCGGCGTTGGGGAATTCGGATCAGGTACGCGAAGCCGCCGAGCAGGCTAACGGCGACCGCGACCAGGTATGTCAGGAACTGCAACGAGAACGCCCGCGGGCGATCGACCCCGATGAGACCGAAGAGCAGGACGCCGGCTCCTTCGCGTAAGCCCAAGCCGTTGAGTGAAATGGGCAGGGAGACTATCACCGCGAGCAGCGGCACGAAAAGCAGGAAGTACTGGAGCGAGATATGGAGCCCCAGCGCGCGCGAGACCAGGAAGTGAACGCCGATGCGCATGAGCTGAGTGACGGTGGCGACCACCAGCATCCGCGCCAGGAGCGCGCGCGCGCCGCGGTACGCCTCGAGCCGCAGCGCCAGCTCGTCGAGGTGAGGACTCAGCCGGCCGAGTCCCACGCGGGCGAGCGCCCGCTCGATGGCGGGCAGGAGCCGGGGATGGAAGAGCCCCCACAGGAGTCCCACGCTGATGACGAAGAACGCGACCAGGCACAGATAGGCGAGTGCCAGGTGGAAGTGATCCACGGCCGGCAGCGTGGTGACCAGCGCCAGGCTCGCGAGCGCCACGGTTCCGATCAGACGATCCATCATCACCGCCGAGACCGCGGCGCCGGTGGTGCCGCCGTGACGCGACGAGTCGGCGACGCGGGCGATGTCGCCGCCGATGTTGGCGGGGAGGAAATTGTTGAAGAACAATCCAATGTGGTAGTAGGTGCACGCCTTCCAGAGCGGGATGCGAATGTCGGCGACGCGCAGCAGGCGCCACCACTGATACGAGCCGAGCAAGTTGCTGAGCAGCATCACGCCGGCCGCCGCCGCGAGCCATCGCGGATCCGCGGACGCCAGCGCTTCGGTCACGCGCGCCAGGGGAATGCGCCACAGCAGGAACGCGATCAGCGCGACGCTGAACGCCACCTTGAGCGTGATCAACATCGCGCGGCGACCGAGCGCCATCAGTCGATCCCCCGCAGCAGCGCGTCCAGCGAGCGCGCGCCACAGTCGGGCCACTGGAAGCGCTGCGACCAGGCAACACCGGCGCGAGCGAGGCGATCGCGCAGCGCCGAATCGGTCAGCACCTGGATCAGCGTCTCGGCAAGGCGGCGCCGGTCGCCGTAAGGCACGAGCACTCCGGTCTCGCCGTGCTTCACCGAGTCGCGCAGTCCGGGCGCGTCGGTGGCCACCACCGCGGTGCCGCACGCCCCGGCTTCGACCACCGTGAGCCCCCATCCTTCCTTCGGCGAAGGCTGCACCAGCACCCAGGCCTCGCGCATCCAGCGCACCTTGTCGGCGGCGCTCACGAAGCCATGGAACTCCACCGCGCCCGTGATCCCGAGCCGCCGCGCGGTGGACTCGAGCGCATGGCGAAACGGCCCGTCCCCGAGGACCACGAGCCGCGTGCCCGGTGCTCCCGCGATCACCTCGGGCAGCGTGCGCATCACCCAGTCGAGACCCTTGTAGCGCCGCAGCCTTCCGACGAAGACGATGGTCGGCCGCTCGCTCTTCCTCCCCGCCGGATCCGGCCGGTACAGATCATGGTCGAGACCGCAGTGGACGACGTCGATCATCGCCGCGGGGATGCCACGCCGCACGAGATCGTCGCGCGTGCTCTCCGAGATCACCACGAAGCGCCGTCCGCGATAGGCCGACGGGATCAGGGTCTCGAGCGCGACCACGTACACGCCGAGCACGGCGCCCGCCTCCTGCAGGGCGGTGGTGCCGAACAGATGGGGCACGATCACCGACACCGGGGCTTTCGTCCACCACGGCGTGAAGCACGGCACCTTGTTGATGTCCTCGACCACGAGATCGGGCGGCGGTGACGAGAACTCGCGCTCGAAGACCCGGGGCAGGATCAGGTTGAAGTTCCACCAGTCGCCGCGCCGCACGATACGCATGCCCTCGTACTCGGCTTCGGGCGCGCCGCCCCGGAATCCGCTGGCGAGCCAGGTGACGTCGAACCCGCGGCGCACGGCCTCGCGCAGGATCCACTCGAGATGGAGCTCCGCGCCTCCCGCTTCGGGGTGAGCGGGATCGCGAAAGTTGACGGCGAGGAGCCGTCGACTCGCGCTCACGGCCGCTCGGCCACCGTGCCGATCACGTGACAGGTGGAGAGCGCCCAGCGCCGCCCGCGCAGCGAGTAGCGCACGCGCTCCCATCCGCTCGCCCACCACTCGGGCCCTCGCGGCTCGAGCGGCAGCCGCACGTGGGCCCCGCGACGGAGCACCTCGCGGGTCACGCGATACCAGAGCCCCGGCACCATCCAGTCGCCGTAGCTCCTGCGCACGCGCAGCCCGGTGGAGGCCAGCAGACGCTCGAGCTGCGCGACGGTGAACTGGGTCTCCCAGCCCGCGAACCACTTGCCGAAGGCGATCAGCGTCTTCTTCATCACCGTATAGAGGTGCCAGGTCTGCGGCACGTCGACCACCAGCCGTCCGCCTTTGCGCACGATGCGCGCGTTCTCGACCAGCAGCGGGCGCGGATCGCGAAAGTGCTCGAGCAGGCCCTGGTGGAACACCACCTGGAAGGCGCCGTCACGGAACGGCATCGCCAGCGCATCGGCCTGGACGAGGTGAACCGTCACGCCGTGACGGCGCCCCAGGCCTCGCACCACCTCGAGCGAAGCGGGCGAATAATCGAGCACGACCGCGATCGCTCCGGCGCGCGCGAGCGCCAGGCTGTCGCGTCCCGATCCGGCGCCCACTTCGAGCACCGGCTGGCCGTCGACCGGACCGTCGGCCAGGATCTCGCGCGCCAGCCGCTCGCCGGTCGAGTACGTCGACTCGATGTCACCGACGCCCTTCCAGTAGGACTCCCAGTGCTCGAGCGTGGATGCGCGCGCCAAGCTATTCGCCCCACTGCAGCCGCTCGGCGAGGAAACGCGGCAGTCCCGCGTCGAGGATGCGCCGCATGGCGCCGGCGACGTCGTAATCGAGCCGCACGTGACGCACCCAGCGCTCGGTGTCCTCGAACAGCGCATAGCCGGCGCGCGGGTCGCCGTCCCGCGGCTGGCCGACGCTCGCCACGTTGATGAGGTAGCGGTGGCCCTTCTCGAGCTTGACGTCGGCGTTGCGGCCGTAACGCACCTGGTTGTTGTGACGGTCGAAGCTGCCGGGATAGTGCGAGTGGCCGATGAAGCACACGGATTCGGTATAAGCGTCCATCTCGGCCTGAGCCTCGACCGGCGACAGCACGTAGTGCCAGTCCTCGGGCTCGGCGGGCGAGGCATGCACCAGCAGCGTCTCGCGCCAGTGCACCGAGAACGGAAGCCCCTGCAAGTACGCGAGGTTCTCCGGCGTGAGCGTCTTCTCGGTCCACAGCGCGGCCTGCGCGGCATTGGTATTGAAATACGTGAGCCGCAGCCGTCCGCACGCCGCGAGATCGTGATTGCCGGCGACCGCGTTCTGGATCATGGGCCGCAGCCGGTCGATGCACTCGTTGGGCGACGCGCCGTAGCCGACGAAATCGCCGAGGCACTGGATGCTCTCGGGACGATGACGGGCGATGTCGGCGAGGCAGGTTTCGAGCGCTTCGAGATTGCCGTGGATGTCGGAGACGATGGCGTGCAGCATCAAAGCTCCTGGGGTCGCAGCGAACGCGCCACGCGGTCGAGCACGCCGTTCACGAAGCGGCCCGATTCCTCCGATCCGTAGCGCTTGGCGATCTCGATGGCTTCGTTGAGCACCACGCGCACCGGCGTGCCGGGACGTCCGATCAGCTCGGCGATCGAGGCGCGCAGCACCGAGCGATCGGTGGCGGCCAGCCGCTCGATCTCCCAGTGCTCCGCGGCCGAGCGCAGCGCCTCGTCGACGGCGGCACGCTGTTGCTCGAGGGTGGCCACGACGTCGTCGACGAGCTGCCGCTGGTCGTCGCTCAGGTGGAAGTCCTCGCGGAGCCGCGACCAGGTCTCGAGGAACGACTCCCCCATCAGATCGGCCTGGAACGCCACCTGGAACGCGGCCTCGCGCGCCCGCCGCCGGCCTTCCAGCGAAGTCATCATCGCGCGCGCAGCTCGCGATGGAGCCGGCCCATCTGCACCGCGGCCAGCGCCACCTCGGCGCCGCGATTGCCGAGCGCGCCACCGGTGCGGGCCGCGGCCTGCTCGGCATCGTGCACCGCGAGCACGCCGTTCAGCACCGGGACATCGGTTTCCATCATGGCCTGCAGCAGACCCTGCGCGGAAACGTCGGCCACGAGACGAAAGTGCTCGGTCTCTCCGCGCACCAGGGTGCCGAAGGCCAGCACGGCATCGTAGCGACCGGAGGACGCCGCCCAGCGGCAGGTGAGCGGAAGCTCGAAGGAGCCGGGCACCCAGATCACGGTGAGGTCGGTTTCCGCGGCGCCGCGTCCGCGCAGCACCTCGAGCGCCGCCTTCACCATGCGCTCCACGTAGACCTGATTGAAGCGCGCGGCCACCAGACAGAACCGGTGGCCTTGGGCGTCGTGCCCGGGCGTGATCTCCTGCGCCATCACGTCTCCCCGAGCTTGAGGTCGAGCAGGTGGCCCAGCTTGTCCCGCTTGGTCGTGAGGTAGCGCCGGTTGTAGCGGTTGGGCTTCACGTGGACCGGAACGCGCTTCGTGATGCGGAGGCCGTAGGCCTCGAGCCCCACGAGCTTGCGTGGATTGTTGGTGAGCAATTCGATCTCGCGCACGCCGAGGTCGACCAGGATCTGCGCTCCGATGCCGTAATCGCGCAGGTCGGGTGGGTACCCCAGCTTCACGTTCGCCTCCACGGTGTCGAGTCCCTGATCCTGCAGCGCGTACGCCTTGAGCTTGGCGACCAGGCCGATCCC
>Ga0070675_100004179_pt1 | contig 10967 bp, 9 predicted proteins | sample KBSM43metaG_FD_65343 | JGI IMG/M metagenome (GOLD analysis project Ga0070675, IMG submission 65343) | Miscanthus rhizosphere microbial communities from Kellogg Biological Station, Michigan, USA - KBS M4-3 metaG | ecosystem: Host-associated > Plants > Roots > Rhizosphere > Soil ...
GATGCGTCGTCGACCGGGAAGAATCCGCAGGTCGCGCCGTATTCCGGTGACATGTTGCCGATCGTCGCGCGATCAGGGATCGTCAGCGATGCGGCGCCTTCGCCAAAGAATTCGACGAATTTACCGACCACCTTCTTCTGCCGCAGCAACTCCACGATCGCAAGCACGAGATCGGTGGCGGTTACGCCGTCGTTCAACTTGCCGGTCAGGTGTACGCCAACGACGTCCGGCTCGAGGAAGTACATCGGCTGGCCGAGCATCGCGGCTTCCGCTTCGATGCCGCCGACACCCCAGCCCAGTACACCAAGCCCGTTAACCATCGTGGTGTGCGAGTCGATACCGACCAGACTGTCGGGATAGTAGGTGCCGTCCTTGTGCCACACGACCTGTGAAACGTACTCGAGATTAATCTGGTGACAGATGCCATTGCCTGGCGGGATGATCTGGAACGTGTTGAAAGCCTGTGCGCTCCACTTGAGGAACTGATAGCGCTCGCGATTGCGCTTGAACTCGATTTCCATGTTCTTCTTCAGCGCGTCAGGTGTACCGTACGTGTCGATCTGCACCGAGTGGTCCATGATCAGGTGGCCGGGACACAGCGGTTCGATGATGCCGGGATCCTTGCCCTGCGCCTTCGCCGCTTCGCGCATCGCTGCGAAGTCGACAACGAGCGGCACGCCTGTCATGTCCTGGAGCAGCACGCGCGCAACGACGATCGGAACCTCCTGCGTACGCGACGCGGTGGGTTTCCAGCTCGCGAGGCTCTTCAGATGCGCTTCGGTGATTTTTTTGCCGTCATAATTTCTCAGCGCCGATTCAAGCACAACCCGCAGGCTGATCGGTAGCCGCGAGATCTTGCCGACGCCGGCTTTCTCGAGCGCCGGCAGCGAGTAGTACTTGCCGCTTTTGCCTGCGCCGAATTTGAACTCCTGCTGAGAATCGTAAAGGTTGTGACTCATCATGCACTCCGTGTGGGGCTCCAGCGAGCCATTCCATGCATTGGTTACAAATAGCGCAATCGTTAGAAAACGAATACGCCGTTATCCGGGCAAGCAGAACGCCCGAGCACGAGTTGCCATTCGCTTAGAAGCAGGAGGGCAGGAGACTGCAAGCACCGCCTGTTTTTTGCGGAAAAACGGGATCGAAACGAGCCTTTAATTGTAACCACTCAGCGCGTTTCGTGTAAAGACGCGTGCTCTGAATTCGCGCGGTTTGCGAGCAGGTATTGTTATTCGCCGCCCGCGCGTACGTGATCGCGAGCAGCTCGCTATTCCCAGCGAAAACCCTGAAAAGCCCGTGCTATTATCGCGGCTCTATTGAATGTGTCGGCTGCCCACACGTAAAAGAAAACGGTGCGGCCGCGCGCGCTGGATCGTCGAGGAGTAACCGCGCAGTGCCGAAGACCGCAGAGATCATTGCCAGCGCGCTGCATGAAGACGGCATTCGTTACGCCTTCGGTATTCCCGGCGGTGAAGTGCTCGAATTACTCGAGGCGTTTCGCAAGGTCGGGATCAAATTCATACTCACCAAGCAGGAGTTGGGCGCGGGCATCATGGCCGACGCCACGTATCAGCTCACCGGCAAGCCCGGCGTCCTGGTTGCAACACTCGGTCCCGGCATTACAAACACGACGACGGCGGTGGCGCAGGCGCTGCTTGATCGCTCGGCGGTGATGGTGCTGACCGGCGAAATCGCAACGACGCTCAAGTCAATTTATACGCACCAGATCATCGACCAGGAAAGCCTGCTGCGGCCGCTGGTCAAATGGTCGACGACGATCGCCGCGCGCAACGCGTTTGATCAAGTGCGCAAGGGATTGGCGCTCGCGAAACTGCCGATGCCCGGTCCGGTGCATTTCAATGTGCCGACGGATATCGCGGCGGTCGAACAGGCGGAATCGCGTCGATTCGCGCCCGTTGCCGTGCGCACGCTGCCGCGCCGTGAGGATCGGGCGCCGATCGAAGCACTGCTCAAGCGGGCGAAGCGGCCACTGGCGCTCATCGGCGTCGGTGTGCAGATCGACGGCGCAGAGCGCGAGTTGAAGCGCTTCATCGAAGCGTGGCGTGTGCCGTTCATCGCAACATACAAAGCGAAGGGCGTCGTGCCTGAGGATCATCCGCTGTGTGCCGGTGCAACCGGACTCAGCCCGGTGGTCGACAAAATCCATATGGCGCATGTGCGCGAATCGGATCTCATACTCACTATCGGCTTCGATCCCGTCGAACTGAGGTCCGACTGGATAGCGCCGTGGGACGAGAAGAAAGCATCGGTAAACATCGACCTCGTTCCCAACGCTCACCACGTTTACCGCAGCCAGTTCGAGTATGCGGGCAGTATTACGGGCTGCCTCCAAGCGCTCGTACAAGCCGCGCCGAAACGTCCGGTGTCGCGCTGGCTCGATGCGGACCTCGACCGTTATCGGCGGACCGTTCAGCATGCAATCGCAAGCACGCCCGCGAAGGGCATCGGCCCTTATCAGGTAGCGCTCGCGCTGCGTGAAGTCTTTCCGCGCGACACCATTGCCACGATCGACACGGGCTCCCACCGTATTCTCATCAATCATGTGTGGCAGTCGTTCGAGCCCCGCCGATTGCTGCAGTCGAATGGTCTCGGCACCATGGGCTATGCGTTGCCATCAGCGATTGCAGCCAAGCTCATGTTCCCGAAGCGGCCGGTGCTTGCGATGATGGGCGAAGCGGGCCTCGATATGGTGCTGGGTGAAATGGCGCTGCTTCCCGAGCACAAACTCGCACTCACCATCGTTGTCTTCCGCGATGACACGCTTTCGCTCATTAAGTTGAAGCAGCAGCGCATGAAGCTGCCGGAGACGGGTGTGGCGATGGGAAGCCCCGATTACGTAATGGTGGCTGAAGCGTACGGCGGCAACGGTTTCGTTGTGAACAGCGTGCCCGAGCTCAAAAAAGCGGCGCGTGTTGCGCTTACCAGCAAGCGCTTCACGCTTATCGAAGCACGGATCAATCCGGCCGAATACAACAACCAGATGTAATTCATGCGCACTGACCGGATTATCAGCGGACTCACCTTATTGCTCGCCGCGGTTTACCTGTACGCGACCTCACGGATCCCAACGCTCGAGATCGGCGATCCGCTCGGGCCAAAAGCATTCCCGATACTGCTCGGCATCGCACTCGTCTTAGGCGCAATTCTGCTCGTCATCGAGACGCTCAGAGCCCATCCTGCCGACACTGGAGAAAAACCGCGTGAAAGCCTGCATCATCTGTGGCTGATTGGCGGCGTAACGCTATGGACGGTTCTTTATTTCTCGGTGTTCGACGCCGTCGGGTATCTTGTATCGACGAGCGTCTACCTGCTTGTGATGACCGGCGTTTTCAACCGCGGTAAGTGGATTGCCAACGTTTTAACTTCGATCCTGTTCACAATCGGCAGTTACGTGCTGTTCGTCAAAATTCTGGGCGTTGTCTTGCCGCGCGGAATTTTGAGTTTCTAAAGGGCAGAAGTGGAGACCCTTCATCACATCATGAATGGCTTCAACGTCGCGTTGATGCCAATCAATTTGTGGTACACCTTTCTTGGCTGCTTCATGGGCACCATCATCGGCGTGCTACCGGGCATCGGACCAGCGGCCGGCATCGGACTTCTGATTCCCGTCACGTTCGGCATGGACCCGACTTCGGCGCTTATCATGATGGCCGGCATCTACTACGGCGCGATGTACGGCGGCTCGACGACGTCGATACTGATCAACACGCCGGGCGAAGCTTCCTCCGTCATGACAGCGCTCGACGGTTATCAGATGGCAAAAAACGGCCGCGCCGGCGCGGCGCTCGCTGTATCTGCAATCGGATCTTTTATCGCCGGCTCGCTCGGTATCGTCGCGCTGACGGTGCTCGCAGTCCCGCTCGCTGCGGTCGCGCTCAAATTTGGGCCCGCGGAATATTTCTGTCTGATGCTGTTCGCGCTCGCTGCCGTGTCATCGCTCACCGGCAAATCGATCGCGAAGGGCATCATATCGACCGTGCTGGGCCTCATGATCGCGACGATCGGCATCGATCTGCAGAGCGGACAGCCGCGTTATACGATGGGTGTGCCCGAATTGCAGGATGGCGTCGGTTTTCTGGTCGTCGTCGTCGGCCTTTTTGCGATCGGCGAAGTGTTCAGCAACCTCGAAGAGCACATCAAGGGCAGGTCGGAAATCATTCGTTTGAGTGGCCGCCTCTGGCTTACTGCAGAGGAGTGGCGGCGTTCGATCATGCCGATCGTGCGTGGCGGCCTGATTGGATTCTTCAAAGGCGTCTTGCCGGGCGCCGGCGCCACGATCGCAACGATGCTGTCGTATACGGTCGAGAAGCGCATCTCCAAAACGCCGGAAAAATTCGGCACCGGCATGATCGAAGGCGTCGCGGGGCCGGAAGCAGCCAATAACGCGGCGACGTGCGGCTCAATGGTGCCACTTCTAACACTCGGGATTCCGGGCTCCGGCTCGACAGCGGTTCTGATGGGCGCGTTCATCATGTACGGCATCCAACCGGGGCCGCTCTTGTTTGAGAAACGCCCGGATCTCGTGTGGGGTCTCGTCGACAGTATGTACATCGGCAACATCATGCTGTTGATACTGAACCTGCCGCTGATCGGGCTATTCGTGCGCATCCTTTACATACCGACCGGCATATTGCTCTCGCTGATCCTTGCCGTATCAGCCATTGGCGTGTATTCGATCAACGGCAATACGCTCGAGCTGCACATGGCGCTGATGTTTGGTGTACTTGGTTATGTTTTCCGCAAGGTTGATATTCCATTGGCGCCGATGGTTCTCGCACTCGTACTGGGCGGCATCATGGAACAGTCGTTCCGCCAGGCGATGACGATCTCCGGCGCCGATCCAAAAGTGTTCATTCACAGCGGAATCTCCATAACGCTGCTTGTCCTGACGGTCGTGATGGTTCTCCTGCCCGTGGTCCTGCCGCGCTTGAGAGAGTGGCAGAGCGGGCCCGAAGACACTGATTCCTAGCTCATTGGCTAACAAAAGCGAAAGTCGTCTCACATGCGCCGCATAACATTGATTCCGGGCGATGGAATCGGTCCTGAAGTAACGCAGTCGGCACGCGAAATCGTCACCGCCTCCGGCGCTGACGTCAGCTGGGAAGTGGCGGAAGCCGGCATGCGCGCCGGCGAGAAAGCCGGTACGCCGTTACCGCAATCTGTAATTGACATGATCAAGAGCAGCAAGCTCGCGCTCAAAGGGCCGACCCAGACGCCGTTCGGTGACCCGTACCCCGTGCGTGTCGGCGACCGCGTGTATCCGAGCGTGGCGATCGGCCTGCGCAAGGAACTCGGCTTCTACGCCGCCGTCCGGCCGATCAAGAACTATCCCGGTGTTGCATCGCGCTATCAGAACGTCGACTTCATTATTTTCCGCGAAAACTCCGAGGACCTCTATCTCGGCATCGAGCGCATGGTGGACGCTGATACCGCCGAGGCGATCAAGCGCATTACACGCGGCGCGTCCGAGCGGATGGCGCGCTTTGCTTTCGAGTATCTGCGCAAGCTGGGCCGCAAGCGGCTCACTGTCGTGCACAAGGCCAACGTGCTCAAGCTAACGGACGGTCTGTTCCTCAAAGTGGCGCAGGACGTCGCCGGCGATTATCCGGATATTGAGCTGGATAACCGGGTCATCGACGCGCTTTGCATGGAGCTAGTGATCAAGCCTGAAACGTACGACGGACTGCTGCTGCAAAATCTGTATGGCGACATCGTTTCGGATCTCGGCGCCGGTCTCGTCGGCGGGCTTGGCGTTGCGCCCGGCGCCAACATTGGCCTCGAATGCGCCATGTTCGAGGCGGTGCACGGTTCAGCGCCTGATATCGCCGGCAAAAATCTCGCAAATCCGATGGCCATGATTTTGTCAGCCATGATGCTATTACGCTACATAGAAGAAACCGCGGCGGCAACACGCATCGAGCGCGCGGTCGAAACGGTGCTTCGCGAGAAGAAATATGTGACGCGTGATCTCGGCGGCAACGCAGGGACGCGCGAAATGACCAAAGCCATCGTGGACAAACTGAAATAGCGGGACATCAATGAGCAGTGGGAAACGTATAGTAGTCGTGGGCGCCGGCGCGATCGGCGGCTACACGGGCGCCCTGATGGCGCGGGGCGGCGAAGATGTAACGCTCGTCGATCCATGGCCCGAGCACGTCGAATACATCGGCGCCAACGGCATGCAATTGTCCGGACTGACGCCCGCCGAGACGTATTCGATCAAAGTCAACGCGCGCCATATAGGCGACGTGCAGCAATTCGCACGCGAGAAGCCCATTGATATCGCATTCATCAGTGTCAAATCGTACGACACGGAATGGGCGACACACCTGATCAAGCCGTATCTCGCCCCCGGCGGCTATGTCGTATCGCTGCAAAATTGCATCAACGAAGAGCGCATCGCCGCGATTGTGGGCTGGGGCAAAGTGCTCGGCACGATCGTGAGCCTGCTCGCGTCCGAGTGCTATGCGCCAGGCCACGTAAAGCGCACCATGCCGATGGGCGGCGCTCACTACATAACCTATCGCGTCGGCGAAGTGCATGGCCGGATCACCCCTCGCGCCGAAGAAGTCGCGAACATACTCAAGCACGCCGACAGCTCCAAGGTCACGACCAATCTATGGGGCGAACGGTGGTCGAAGCTCGTTATCAACTCGATGCGTAATGGATTGTCTGCAGCCACCGGACTGTCCGGTAACCAGCGGGATACCAGTGAAGGTCCGCGCGATGTTTCGATACGATTGGGCTCGCAGGCCGTGCGCGTAGGGCAGGCGCTCGGCTTCCAACTCGAGAAACTGCAAGTGATGGATGCAGAAACCCTTGCTCGCGCGGGCGAGGGCAGCGCGGACGCAAAAACTGAGATCGTCGACCAGCTGCTCAAGCTTGCAACGACGCGGTCGGAGGAACAGCGGCCGTCGATGGCGCAGGACATCTTCAAGGGCCGGCGCACAGAGACTGATTTCATCAACGGTTTTGTCGCTGCTAAAGGCGAGGAGATTGGCGTGCGCGCACCGCTGCATGCCGCGATGAATGCGCTCGTCAAAAAAGTCGAACGCGGTGACGTCAAACCGACGCCTGATCTTTTGCAAGGACTTTAGGGAAAGCCACTCGAGATGAAACTGATGCGTTACAGCCGTAAAGGCGAAAAGGGATCGCGTGCACGGCTGGGTGTTCTGGTCGGTGATCAGCTCGTCGCCGACCTGCGCGCGGGCTATGCGCGCTACCTGATTGAAGAGATCGGTAACGCCAAAGGTCCGGAGCTGGCGGCGATCTTCCTGCCCGGCTATATCGCGCAGTTCCTGCATGCAGGCGCGCCGGCCTGGGAGGCGTTGTCGGAAGCGTATGGATGGTTGTCGGACCTCGTAAAGTCCGAACCTGCGGCACTCGGTTTGAGCGGTCAGGATTTATTCATTCCGCTGGCTGAATGCCGGCTGTATGCGCCGGTGCGCGGCAGCAAGATTGTTGCGATCGGGCGCAACTATCCGGAGTACACAAAGAATGAAGGCAAGCGTGCCGGCAAGGTGCCGGCGTGTTTTATCAAGGTGCCATCGTCTATCGTCGGACCCGGGCGCGACATTCTGAAACCGCGCGCTACCAAGCAGCTCGATTGCGAGACGGAGCTCGCGATTGTCATCAGCAAGAGATGCAAGAACGTACCGGAAGACAAAGCGTACGATGTCATTGCAGGTTATACGATATTGAACGACATTACGGCGCGCGATGTGGGCGCGATCGAGAAAGAGGCCGGCCATATGCTGCTCGGCAAGACGTTCGATACGTTTGCGCCGATGGGGCCGTGGCTTGTAAGCAAGGTCGAGATCAGCGATCCCATGAATCTGCGCATCCGCACGCGGGTCAATGGTGAAGTGCGCCAGGACGGCACTACTGCCGACATGATTTATTCCATTCCGGAGCTGATTGCTCACGTATCGCAGATGACGCTGATGCCGGGCGATGTGATATCAACGGGTTCGCCGGGCGGCGGCGCGCTGGCTGATCCGGACTGGTACCTCAACGCCGGTGATGTGATCGAATCGGATGTGGAGAAGATCGGAACGCTCGTCAATGCAGTCGTCGACGAGCCGGCGGCCTGACCATCTTCATGGGCTTCGCCGCGGCCTGCCGTTCTGCGCTTGTAATGTCGTAACGATCAGGTGCATGCTCTCGAAACGATGTCGACGAGCGTTTAGGATTTGAACACGTTCTTGCGCCATATCATCCGGCTGCTGACGGCAGCGGTGTTGTGCGTCAGCTGCGTGGCATTGGCGGCGTCGGACTGTGCAGGCCCGTCAACGGCGCGCAACGCAAGCGACCAGATCGTAGATTGGTACGACAATTTCGTCAGACCTTTCCATCCTGCGCCGGCTGATGCGCCGGTCACCAAACCGACGCGCGAACAGGTGCAGGCATACATCGATGAAGTCGCGCCTTTTCATAACCGTGCGGTACTCGATCCCGTGTTTTTCGAGCCGCTTGTCGAACAGGTTCTCGCGAGCTATCGCAATGCAAGCGGTTTCAGGGGCATAGACGCGGCCACCCTGCAAAAAATCTATAAGCGAGGCGGCGGCCCGCCGATTGATTTTTCGATGCTGTGCGTCAGTCCACGCACCGTAAAAACGACGGACGATGCATTCGGTCTCACCCTCTTCGGCGTAAATTACGCGGATTGCCAGCATATCGGGCTGCGTGGGCTGGTCTTCACCGACATCCTCGTAAATGGAAGCTCGGGCGGCACCTGCCGACCGGATCACATGTACTACCGGTCGGTGTTTATTCCCGTGCCGGCAGGTATCAATGACATAACGTTTGTCTGCCGCAGAGACCAGACCGGCTGCACGCGATGAAATCGAAACGCCTGTATGGGAAGGCCTAGGACGTCCATGGCGCCGCAAACCATGTTCGAGAAAATCTGGAACCGCCATGTGGTCGCAGAGGAGCAGGGCGAGCTGCTGCTGTATGTTGATCGGGCGCTGATACACGAAGGCTCTTCGCACGCGTTCGCCGCGCTGGCAGCGCACGGCCGCACGGTCTCACGCCCTGATCAGGTATTCGCATTCAACGACCACTACGTGCCTACCAGCGGGCGGGACAAAGGCGTCGATGGTATTGCGATTCCGGAGATTCGCAATATGGTGCTGAAGCTGGCTGCAAATGCGAAGGAGCACGGCATTACGCTCTTTGGCATCGATCATCCGCAGCAGGGCATTCTACATATCGTGCCGCCGGAGCAGGGCATCACCCAGCCGGGACTTTTCATTGTGGGCGCTGATTCGCATACGTCCACGCACGGCGCGTTCGGTTGCCTTTCATTCGGCGTCGGTGCCTCGGAAATGATGCATGTAATGGCGACGCAGACCATTTGGCAGCGCAAGCCAAAGACAATGCAGATCGTTGTCGACGGCATGACGGGATTCGGTGTTTGCGCGAAGGACGTGATACTCGCGATCATCTCGCAGATAGGCGCGGGCGGCGCGACAGGGCACGTCATCGAGTATGCGGGCGCAGCGATTAGAGCGATGAGCATGGAAGCGCGCATGACGGTCTGCAACATGTCGATCGAAGCCGGCGGGCGCGCCGGCATGATAGCGCCTGACGAGACTACGTTCGCGTATATGGCGAACCGGCCGTATGCGCCACAGGCTAAAGCGTGGGACGACGCGCTCGCCTTGTGGCGAGTGCTGCCGAGCGATGCCGGCGCCGCTTTCGACCGCATAGTGCAGATCGATGGCACTCAAATCGCACCAATGGTGACGTGGGGCACAAGTCCAGAGCAGGCGCTGCCGATTACGGGTCAAGTGCCGGATCCGCGTGATGCGACCGATCCAACGAAGGCGGCTGAAATCCGCGCCGCGCTCGATTACATGGCGCTCGACGCCGGTACCCAGTTGAGCGACATACCAGTTGACCGGGTGTTCATCGGTTCGTGCACGAATAGCCGCATCGAGGATTTGCGCGCCGCCGCCGCAGTTGCCCAACGCGGCCGCGCCAAAGTGACGGCGTGGGTCGTGCCGGGTTCACGCACGGTACAGCGCCAGGGCGAGGCTGAAGGACTCGATCGCATTTTCAAGGCGGCCGGCTTCGAATGGCGCGATCCCGGCTGCTCGCTATGCACCGCCATCAACGGCGATCAGCTCCAGCCGGGTGAACGATGCGCTTCCACTTCGAACCGCAACTTCCGCGGCCGTCAGGGAACGGGCGGAAGAACTCATCTTGTAAGCCCGGCGATGGCCGCTGCCGCCGCGCTAACGGGTCGGCTTACCGACGTGCGCCAGCTCCCGGGAAAATGACCATGCAGGCATTCACGACACTCAACGCAGTCGCGGCGCCGCTTGATGAGCCGAACATCGATACCAACCAACTGTGTCCGACACGCTTCAACAAAGTGCCGCGGGGGCCGGCGCATGCGCGCATCCTGTTTCACGATCGTCGCTTCAACGTCGACGGCAGCGAAAAGGAGCACCTGCTGAATGTCGAGCCGTATAGCGGCGCGGGCATTCTCGTCGCCGACCGGAATTTTGGCTGCGGCTCTTCGCGCGAGAGCGCCGTTTACGCGCTCTTTGAGTTCGGCATTCGCTGCGTCATCGCGCCCAGCTTCGGTGACATTTTCGCCAACAACTGCGGCAAAAACGGCTTGCTTCCCGTCGTCCTGCCCGAAGCTACAGTAGCCGCGATGCGCGCGCAGTTGCGCACGCATCCGGGCGCGAAGATTACGGTCGATCTGCATACGCAGACCGTCACCGATGCGGCCGGTGAAAGTCATAGCTTCGATATTCATCCGGTGCGCAGGAAATGCCTGCTCGAAGGCCTGGATGACGTTGCGCGCACTCAGCAGTATCGCGAACGCGTTGATGCATTCGAGGCGGACTATCGCGCCGAACGGCCGTGGCTTTACCGCCGGGCATCGTGATGTAACAAGAAGGTGCGCGATGCTCGACCAAGGCAGAAGG
>Ga0070675_100004182_pt1 | contig 10964 bp, 10 predicted proteins | sample KBSM43metaG_FD_65343 | JGI IMG/M metagenome (GOLD analysis project Ga0070675, IMG submission 65343) | Miscanthus rhizosphere microbial communities from Kellogg Biological Station, Michigan, USA - KBS M4-3 metaG | ecosystem: Host-associated > Plants > Roots > Rhizosphere > Soil ...
TTGCGCGCGCGGCGCCCGTCGCATACGTTGCGCGGGCGCCGGTTCCGGTGGCCGGCTTCGGTTGGCCGCTCGACGGCGTGCCGGCCGTCACCCGGCGCTTCGACCCGCCGCCGCAGCCGTGGCTGCCGGGCCACCGCGGCGTCGACCTCGCGTCGTCGTCCGGGGCGACGGTGCGGGCCGCCGGCCCCGGCATCGTCGCCTTCGCCGGGAGGGTGGCCGGGCGCGGCGTGGTCAGCGTCCAGCACGCGAACGGCCTGCGCACCACGTACGAGCCGGTCGAGCCGTCGGTGGCGGCCGGTGCGGCGGTGGCGGCGGGGGCCCCGATCGGCGCACTGGTGGCCGGTCACGCCGGCTGCCCCGTCGCCGCCTGCCTGCACTGGGGCCTGCGGCGCGGCGAGGTGTACCTGGATCCGTTGACGCTGCTCGGGTTCGGCCGGGTGCGGCTACTTCCGCTGCACGGCCCGGAGGAGACCGGGTAGCCGCTCGGCGAAACGGTCGTACTCGTCGGGCCGGTTGTAGATCTGGGCCGAGAGGCGCAGCAGTCCGCGCCCGCGTCGCGAGTTGACAGCCACCTCCGCCTGCAGGTCGTCGGCGATGCGGCGGCGCAGGGCGGTGGCGGCGTCGTCGGTCGCGGCCACGCCGGGCGGCAGGGGTATCACGCGCATCGGGAGCCGCACGTCGCCGCCCGGCTGCGGCAGGTCGGTGGGGCCGAGCCCGAGGGCGGCGCCGACCGTCGCCTGCGCGTAGGCGGCGAGCGCGGCGTTGTGCGCCCGCACCAGGTCGAGACCCAGCGTTCGCAGCACGTACGTTCCGACCGGCGCGGCGAGCCAGGGCGTCGGATCGGTCACGCCGCTGAACTCCAGGCTGCCGGGGAAGCCCTCGGGCTCCCGCCAGGACACGACGGTGGACCGGATCGTGGGGCGCCACTGCTCGGCGACGTGGAGCAGCGCCGTGGCCCGCGGCGCATACGCCCACTTGTGCAGGTTGCCGACCCAGAAGTCGCCGGGCGTGGGATCGCTGACCACGCCGGGGCCGTGCGCGGCGTCGACGAAGAGCGCCACGCCGGTGCCGCGCAGCGCCGTGTGCACGGCCGCGACGGGGAACACCCGCGCCGTCGGGGAGGTGATGAGGTCGAGCACGACGAGCCGGGTCCGGCCGGTCACAGCCGAGCGCACGGCGGTGACCACCTCGTCGTCGCTCGCGGTCAGCGCGACGGGTATCTCGCGGGCGACCGCGCCCGTCTCGCGGCAGATCCTGTCGACGGCCAGCGCGACAGCGCCGTAGCCGTGGTCGGTGGTGATGATCTCGTCGCCGTGGCCGAAGCCGAGCGAGCCCAGCACGATCGAGGCGCCCGTGGTGGCGTTCGGAACGACGGCGCAGCCGGCCGGGTCGAGACCGACGAACGTCGCCAGATGCCGGCGGACGGCGGCGATGCGGTCCTCCAGCGAGCCGTCGGCGTAGAAGCGGACGGGGTTGGCCTCGACCTCGTCACGCAGCCGTTGCTGCGCCCGCTGGACGGCCAGCGGCACCGCACCGAACGAGCCGTGATTGAGGTGGCTGACCGCCGGATCGAGGCTGAACAGCAGCCGGGCACCGGGAATCGGGTCGGGCGGCTGGACGGTCGGCACACCTGATCTTACGCACGGGGATGGGCCTGCCGGTACGCCTCGCGCAACCGGTCGATCGAGACGTGGGTGTATATCTGCGTGCTCGACAGCGACGCGTGGCCGAGGAGTTCCTGCACAGCACGCAGGTCGGCGCCGCCCTCCAGCAGGTGGGTGGCGGCGGCGTGGCGCAGGCCGTGCGGAGTGGTGTGCGGCAACCCGGCGGCGGACGCGGATTCCGCGACGATGCGGCGCGCCACCGTCGGGTTGAGCCGGCCGCCCTTGGCGCCGAGGAGCAGCGCCCGGCCGCTGTCCGGGCCGGCCAGCGCCGGTCGACCGTGGCGCAGCCAGGCGTCGAGGGCGCGCTCGGCCGGCACGCCGTAGGGGACCGAGCGCTCCTTGGCGCCCTTGCCGAACACCCGGAGCACCCGGCGGGACCTGTCGACGTCGTCCAGGTCGAGTCCGCACAGTTCGGCGACGCGGACGCCGGCCGCGTACAGCAGTTCCAGGACGACGAGGTCGCGGAGGCGGGCGGCGGCCTCGGCGGGATCGTCCGGTGTGGCGCCGGGCCTCAACAGGGCGGCGGCCTGGTCGGCGTGCAGCACTGTCGGCAGGTCGCGGTGCGGCTTCGGGCTGGCCAGCCGCTGACCGGGATCGGTCGGCAGCAGGCCGGACCGGTGCGCCCACGCGGTGAACGTGCGGGCGGCGGCCGCCCGCCGGGCCAGCGTCGTACGGGCGGCGCCGGTGGTGCGCAGCCGGGCCAGCCAGCTCCGCAGCACCAGCAGGTCGAGCCCCGACGGATCGGCGGCGCCCATCCGGGCGGCGTGGTCGAGCAGCGAGACGACGTCGACGACGTAGGCCCGCACCGTGTGCGCCGACCGGTTCCGTTCGGCGGCCAGGTGCCCGGCGAAGGCGTCGACGGCGGCCCGCATCGCGTCGGGCAGGCCCTCGTGCCGTGCCCGGGTGCTGCTCGCGCTCACAACCCTGACCGTGCCGCCAGCCGGCGGCACGGTCAAGCGCGGCGCGCTTAACAGATCAACGGGCTTAGGGCCACCCCGTCCACATGCACCCTCGCTGTCCACAGTTGATCTCGGCCCGGTTCGCCGGCCGGGTTCGCGGCGGCGATCGTGGCCGCATGACACGGACGAGCGACGGGGTCGGCGCCTACGGCGAGCGGCGCGCCGTCGAGTACCTGGTGCACGAGGCCGGCATGCAGGTGCTCGACCGCAACTGGCGGTGCTCCGACGGCGAGATCGACATCGTCGCCCGCGACGGTCCCGCCCTGGTTTTCGTCGAGGTCAAGACCAGGCGTGACCTGACCTTCGGGCCGCCCGAGGAGGCGGTGATCGTCGAGAAGCGGCGGCGGCTGCGCCGGTTGGCGCTGCGGTGGCTGGCGCAGAGCACCCTGCGTCCGGACGAGATCCGCTTCGACGTGGTGAGCGTCCTGCGCCCGCGTAAGGGCCCGGCGCTGGTCGAGCATGTGCGTGCGGCGTTCTGATGGGCTACGCACAGGTGCGCGCGGTCGCCGTTGTCGGAATGGCCGGCCAACTCGTCGTCGTGGAGTCGGACGTGGCGAGCGGCCTGCCGTGCCTGGTGATGTCGGGGCTGCCGGACGCGGCGCTGACGCAGTCGCGGGACAGGGTGCGGGCCGCCGTAGTCAACTCGGGCGAGACCTGGCCGCAGCGCCGCCTCACCGTCAACCTGCTGCCGGCGCACCTGCCGAAGCACGGCTCGTCGTTCGACCTGGCCGTCGCGATGTCGCTGCTGGCCGCCGTCGGCGCGGTACCGGCCGAGGCGTTGAGGGAGGCGGTGCTGATCGGCGAGCTCGGGCTCGACGGCGCGGTCCGGCCGGTGCGCGGGGTGCTCCCGGCGGTGCTCGCGGCGATGCGGCACGGCCTGCGGTACGCCGTGGTGCCGGCCGCGAACGCCGTCGAGGCCGCGCTGGTGCCGGGCATCGTGGTCAAGGCGACCGACACGCTGCGCCGGCTCATCGACTTCCTGCGCTGCGACGGGCAGCTGCTCGACCCGCCGCCGGCCGCCGCCGTCGACGAGCCGCCGCTGCTCGACCTCGCCGACGTCGTGGGCCAGGACCGCGGGCGGCGTGCCGTCGAGCTGGCCGCCGCCGGCGGGCACAACCTGGCGCTGTTCGGCCCGCCCGGTGCCGGCAAGACGATGCTCGCCCAGCGGCTGCCCACCGTGCTGCCGCCGCTCGACGACGCGGCCGCCCTCGAGGTCACCGCCGTCCACTCGCTCGCCGGCACGCTCCCGGCCGAGAGCCCGCTCATCCGGCGGCCGCCGTTCCAGGCGCCGCACCACACCGCGTCGGTGGCGGCGCTCGTGGGTGGCGGTTCGGGTATCGGCCGGCCGGGTGCGCTGAGCAAGGCCCACCACGGGGTGCTGTTCCTGGACGAGGCGCCCGAGTTCAGCGCCAACGCGCTGGAGGCATTGCGGCAGCCGCTGGAGGAGGGCGTCGTGCGGATCAGCCGGTCGAGGGCCGAGGTGGTGTACCCGGCGCGGACCCAACTCGTGCTGGCGGCCAACCCGTGCCCGTGCGCCAAGCCCGGCGGCGACCGGCACTGCGAGTGCGCTCCGGTGGCCCGGCGCCGGTACCTCAGCCGGCTCTCCGGTCCGCTGCTCGACCGCGTCGACCTGCGGGTGATGCTCGCCCCGGTGGCGCCCGCGGCGCTGCTCGGCGAGCACGACGCGGAGTCGTCGGAGGCGGTGGCCGGCCGTGTCGTCCGGGCCCGGGCCTCGGCCGCCGAGCGGTGGGGAACGACGAACGCGCTGGTCTCGGCGCGCACGCTGCGCGGCCCGCGGTTCCGGCTGCCGGGCGCGTGCACGGCCCCGCTGGCGAAGGATGTCGAGCGCGGGCTGGTGTCCGCGCGGGGGCACGACAGGGTGATCCGGCTCGCCTGGACAATGTGCGACCTCGACGGGCGGACCTTTCCCGACCTTGCCGACGTGTGCGAGGCGATGGACCTGCGCCGGGGGACGCCATGAGCGCGGACGACGCCTCCAGGGTGCTGACCGTCGCGCTCAGCGCCCTGGTCGAACCCGGCAACCGGGAACTGGGCGAGCTCGTGCGCCGGGTCGGGGCCGCCACCGCGGTCGAGCGGATCCGCGCCGGCAAGGTCTCGATACAGCTTGCCGGCGCGATCGCGGCCCGGCTCGGCGGCCCGCCCGATCCGCCGGCGGTGCGGGCGTTCGGCGAGCGGCTGCTCGCTGAGGCCACCCGGCTGGGCGTGCGGCTGGTCTGCCCCGCCGACGACGAGTGGCCCGTCCAGGTGCAGGACCTGGTCCGGATCAGCCGTCCCAACACCGGCAACCGGCTCGACGTCGACACCGATCCGCCGCTGGCGCTCTGGGTGCGCGGCCCGCACCGGCTGGACGAGGCGCTGGCCCGGTCGGTGGCCGTGGTGGGTGCGCGGGCGGCGAGCGAGTACGGGGCCTACGTCGCCACCGACCTCGCGCACGGCCTGGCCGAGCGGGGCTGGACCGTGGTGTCCGGTGGTGCGCTCGGCATCGACGGCGCGGCGCATCGGGCCGCGCTCGCCGCCGGCGGCTGCACGGTGGCCGTGTTGGCGTGCGGCATGGACCGGCCCTACCCGGTGAGCCACACCAACCTGTTCGAGCAGATCGGCGAGCGGGGCCTGGTGGTCAGCGAGTGGCCGCCCGACTCGCCGCCGTACCGGCTGCGCTTCCTGATCCGGAACCGGGTGATCGCGGCAGCGTCGGCGGGGACGGTGATGGTCGAGGCCGCGATCCGCAGCGGTGCCCGCCAGACGCTGGGCCGGGCCAGGCTGCTCGGCCGGCCGGCGCTCGTTGTGCCGGGCCCGGTGACCTCGGCGATGTCGGTCGGCTGCCACGAGGAACTGCGGAAGGAGGGCTCGCGGGCGGTGGCGTCGGTGGCCCACGTGATCGAGGAGGTGGGCCGCATCGGCGCCGACCTGGCGCCCCTGCTGGAGCACCCCGCCCGGCCGCACGACCACCTCGACCCGCTGGCGCAACAGGTGCTGGACGCGGTGTCCGCGCGCCGGTTCTGCTCGGCCGAGCACATCGCCGCCGCCGCCGGGGTGAGCGGGCGCGACGCCAGGCGGTCACTGCCGCTGCTGGTGGCCACCGGGCACGTGGTGACGGCCGAGGGCGGCTATCGGCTCGCACGGGTTCCAAGATCGCAAATTCGCCACGAGTGATGTCAGTCACTTTCTGGCACAAGATTGGGATTAAAGGAGGCCACCCACGTTCCTACTGTCAGTACAAGTGGATGACACACAGGGCACAGAGCGGCGGCACTCGGAGCACCCCGGGTGCCGCTGTGTCATGTCGGAGAGAAAGTCCGGTCACGTCGGAGACCTAAACCGGGGCGTAACGTCCGGGAAACGGCGATTGTCCAGTCTGGCCGGCATGCTCGTGCGACGACTTCTGGTCCGCCTGCCCGACCGACCCGGCTCGCTCGGCCGGGTCACGACCCTGCTCGGCCGCCTCGGCATCGACATCCGCGAGGTCCGGATCCTGGCCCGCGACGACGTCACGGCCACCGACGAGTTCTTGGTCGCGGTGCCCGGCCCGGTCCTCGACGCGTGCCTGGTCGACCTGCTCGAGGAGCTCGACGACGTCCGCGTCCTAGCCGTCGAGCCCGCTGCCTCTGAGCCCGCGCAACCGCACGACGGCCTCGTCCAGCACCTCGTCGCGCTTGCAGAACGCGAACCGGATCAGCCGCTGCCCCTGGGCGACATGGTCGTAGAAGACCTGGGTGGGCACCGCCACGACCCCGCACCGTTGGGGCAGTGACCGGCAGAACTCAACGCCGTCGGCCGCTCCAAACGGCGTGATGTCGACGGTGACGAAGTAGGTACCCGCCGGCCGGAGCACCTCGAATCCCGCGTCGGCCAGCCCGGCGCACAGCCGGTTGCGCTTGGCCTCCAGGGCCGCGCGGGCGCCGTCCACGTAGGACGAGCCCAGCCCCAGCGCCACCGCGACCGCCGGCTGCAGCGGCCCGGCGTTCACGAACGTCAGGAACTGCTTGACCCGCAGGACCGCCGACACCAGCGCAGCCGGGCCGCACGCCCAGCCGACCTTCCAGCCGGTGCACGAGTACGTCTTGCCGGCCGACGAGATCTGCACGGTGCGCGAGCGCATCCCGGGCAGCGTCGCGATCGGCACGTGCGGCACGCCGTCGAACACCAGGTGCTCGTAGACCTCGTCGGTCACCGCGACGGCGTCGTGCTCCTGGCACAGTTCGGCGATCAGGCCCAGCTCGTCGGGGCTGAAGACCTTTCCGGTGGGGTTGTGCGGCGAGTTGAGCAGCACGAGGCGGGTGCGCGGCCCGAACGCCGCCCGCAACTCGTCGGCATCGAAGGCGTAACCCCCACCGGGCGACGGGCGCAGCGTCACCGGCCGCCGCACCGCGCCGGCCAGCGCGATCGACGCCGCGTACGAGTCGTAGTAGGGCTCGAAGCAGACCACCTCGTCGCCGGTGTCGCAGAGCGCGAGGATCGCGGCCGCGATCGCCTCGGTGGCTCCGGCGGTGACGACGATCTCGCCGTCCGGGTCGTAGTCCAGGCCCCAGTACGCCTTCTGGTGTGCCGAGATCGCCGCCCGCAGCTCGGGCACGCCGGGACCGGGCGGGTACTGGTTGCGACCCCCGCGCAGGGCGGCCGCCGCGGCGTCGAGCATCTCCGGCGGGCCGTCGGTATCCGGGAATCCCTGACCGAGATTGATCGACCCCGTTTGTACCGCCAGAGCGGACATTTCGGCAAAGATCGTCGTGCCGAAGGGGCGCATCCGCGCCACGAGAGGGTCGCCCATGGCAATCAGCCTATGCCGACCCACTGGCGGCGTAACCGACAACGGCCTACGGTGCGAATCCGTGGAGCCACGTCGAAGTTATCCGGGCGACGGCGAACAGCGCTGGTACGACGGCGAGGATTGGGAGCGCGGCCGCCACGGCGCGCCGGCATCGCCGGGCGGCGCCGGCGCCGCGTACAACGGCGAGGCCGCGGCGTACAACGGCGAGGCCGCCGCGTACAACGGCGAGGCCGCCGCGTACAACGGCGAGGCCGCCGCCTACAGCGGCGCCGACAGCTACGGAGGCGACGGGTACGAGCGGCGCTTCAACTCGGCCGCCCGGTTCGGCGACCCGCTGACCGACTCGTCGTCCGGCTCGATCCCGGTTGTCCAGGCGGAACTGGCCGGGCCGGCCGGGTCGGCCAGTTCGGCCGGGGCGGGCGGGTCGGCGGAGGCCGGCCGCCGCCCGGTCGAGGCGATCGACGTCGCGGCGCTGCGGCGCCCGCCGGTCAGCGCGCCCCCGGACGACCAGCCGGCGGCCTATCCGAGCGGACCGCCGCCCGAGTTCCCACCGGCCAATTACGCACCCTCCGCGACGGCCTACTCCGGGCCCGTCGATCCGCCGGCCTACGCGGCCGGCGACCGGCCGGCCTACTCCGCGGGCGACCAGCCGGCCTACTCGGCCGGCGACCGGTCGGCCTACTCCGCGGGCGACCAGCCGGCCTACTCGGCGGGCGACCAGCCGGTGTATCCGGCCGGATCGACCTACGGGGTGGGCAACAACCCGCTCAGCGCGCCGACGGCCGCCGTCAACACGATCCAGCCGGGCCAGCCGGGCACTCCGTCGGTGTACCACAGCCGCAAGCCGGCGATCGCGATCGTGCTGGCCGTGCTGACTGTCCTGTTCGAGATCCCCGCGCTGCGCCTGCTCGTCTCGGCCACGATCGAGGACGTGGTGTCGGTGTCCGGCGTGGTGTCCGGAACCTTCCTCGTGCTCGGCCTTCCGATCTTCGGGTACGGCGTCTACGGCCTGCTCAACGGCACCCCGCCGAGCAACCTTTCCGCCTGGCTGCGCCAGCCGCTCGTCTACCTGCCGCTCGGCGTCCTGCTGTTCGTGCTGGCGGCGCTGGCCGCCGCGTAAGCCCCACCGGGGCACCGCGCCTACCAGTAGGCGTACACTTGCCCCCGGCGACCACCTCGCGTGGTCGACCTCGCGCGCCCTCCTCCCATCTCGGGCTCCCTCCCGGAGCCGCCCGGACGAGAGGCGGCGGCCGCCCTGGTCCCGGTCCCGCGATTCACGCGAACACCGGGTGAGTGCGGCCGACGATCCGGCGCCAGGGCGGGTGCCACCCGGTCACCCGCGACAACCAGGGCGAAAGAGGAGCACGACCGTGGCAGTGTCCATGCGTGAACTGCTGGAGAACGGTGTCCACTTCGGGCACCAGACCCGGCGGTGGAACCCGAAGATGAAGCGATTCATCTTCACCGAGCGTAACGGCATCTACATCATCGACCTGCGCCAGACGCTCGACTACATCGAGAAGGCCTACGACTACATCCGGACCACCGTCGCCGAGGGCGGCCACATCCTGTTCGTCGGCACCAAGAAGCAGGCGCAGGAGGCCATCGCCTCGCAGGCCACCCGGGTGGCCCAGCCGTACGTGAACCACCGCTGGCTCGGCGGCATGCTCACGAACTTCCAGACCGTGTACAAGCGGCTGCAGCGGCTCAAGGAGCTGGAGTCGATCGACCTCACCGGCACGGCCGAGGGCTACACCAAGAAGGAGACGCTGCAGCTGTCCCGCGAGAAGGACAAGCTCAGCCGCACCCTCGGCGGCCTTCGCGACATGCAGAAGCTGCCGGCGGCGATCTGGGTGGTCGACACCAAGAAGGAGCACATCGCCGTCGACGAGGCGCGCAAGCTGGGCATCCCGGTGATCGCCGTCCTCGACACGAACTGCGACCCCGACGAGGTCGACTTCCCGATCCCGGGCAACGACGACGCGATCCGCGCCGCGACCCTGCTCACCAAGGTCGTCGCCGACGCGGTGGCCGACGGCCTGATCGCCCGCTCGGGCAAGGCGAGCCGGGGCGGCGCCGAGGAGAAGCCGGAGCCGGGCCAGGTCGCCGCCGACGAGCCGCTGGCCGAGTGGGAGCGCGAACTGCTTGAGGGCAAGAACGAAGCGCCCGCGACGGCCTGAACGATCGATACCGAGAGAGAGCCATGAGCAACTTCACTGCCGCGGACGTCAAGAAGCTCCGCGACCTCACCGGCGCGGGCATGATGGACTGCAAGAAGGCCCTGACCGAGGCGGAGGGCGACTTCGACAAGGCGGTCGAGATCCTGCGGGTCAAGGGTGCGAAGGACGTCGGCAAGCGCGCCGGCCGCACCGCGGCCAACGGGCTCGTCGCGCACGCCGGTGGCGCGCTGATCGAGCTGAACTGCGAGACCGACTTCGTCGCGAAGAACGCCGACTTCGTCGCGCTGGCACAGAAGCTGGCCGAGCACGTCGACTCGACCCGTCCGGCCGACGTGGCGGCGCTGTCGGCGTCGACGCTCGCCGACGGTCGCACCGTCGCCGAGACCGTCGACTCGGAGTCGGCCCGGATCGGCGAGAAGATCGTCGTGAACCGGATCGGTGTGCTCGACGGTCAGGTGGCCGTCTACATGCACCGCAAGGACCCGCAGCTGCCGCCGCAGGTCGGCGTCGCGGTGCAGTACACCGGCAAGTCCGACGAGGCGGGCAATGCCGACGCACGGGGCGTCGCCATGCAGATCGCCGCGATGCGGCCCAAGTGGCTGACCCGCGACGAGGTGCCGGCGGAGGTCGTCGAGTCCGAGCGGCGCATCGCCGAGCAGACCGCCCGCGAGGAGGGCAAGCCCGAACAGGCCCTCCAGAAGATCATCGAGGGCCGGGTCGGCGCGTTCTTCAAGGACTTCGTGCTGCTCGAGCAGCCGTCGGTGACCGACCAGAAGAAGACGGTCAAGAAGGTCCTCGAGGAGGCCGGTATCACCGTGACGCGGTTCGTCCGCTTCGAGGTCGGCCAGGCCTGACGGCCGCTGAGTTGGGGGTCGCGCGGCACGCGCGACCCCCTTACTGTCCACCGAACACCGCAACCGAGGGGGACCCGACGATGACCGAAAGGGCAGCCGCCGACCGCCGGGTCGTGCTCAAGCTATCCGGCGAGGTGTTCGGCGGGGGAGCGGTGGGCGTCGATCCGGGCGTGGTCCAGGACATCGCCCGCCAGATCGCGACGGTGGTACGGCGCGGCATCCAGGTGGCGGTTGTCGTCGGCGGCGGCAACTTCTTCCGCGGCGCCGAACTGCAGCGCTCCGGCATGGACCGGGCCCGCGCCGACTACATGGGCATGCTCGGCACCGTCATGAACTGCCTGGCGCTGCAGGACTTCCTGGAGAAGGAAGGCATCGACACCCGGGTCCAGACCGCGATCCACATGGCCCAGGTCGCCGAGCCGTACATTCCCCGCCGCGCGATCCGGCACCTGGAGAAGGGTCGCGTCGTGATCTTCGGCGCGGGCGCCGGGATGCCGTACTTCTCCACCGACACGGTG
>Ga0070675_100004184_pt1 | contig 10961 bp, 8 predicted proteins | sample KBSM43metaG_FD_65343 | JGI IMG/M metagenome (GOLD analysis project Ga0070675, IMG submission 65343) | Miscanthus rhizosphere microbial communities from Kellogg Biological Station, Michigan, USA - KBS M4-3 metaG | ecosystem: Host-associated > Plants > Roots > Rhizosphere > Soil ...
GAGAAATCGTTGCGCTTGCGCCGGGAGCGCGACGACGAGGTGCATCGCGCCGATCGCGCCGAGGGAAAGGGCGTAGAGTCGCAATGAACGCATCCTGCGGTCGATGGGGACCCTGCTTGGGCGGCGAATATGCGTCGACGCGTTCGCGCAGGCCAGCCGTACGCCAAGCATGCGCGGGCACGAATGGACGACCAGTCTTGACGGTTGTTACTCACGAACGGATCTTCGCCTCGAAACGATCGGCCGACGCGCACTCCCCTTCGTTCGTCGCGACGTGTGTCGCGCCGACTCGCTCCCACTCAGTGCCAGGAGCATCCTATGGAGCTCGCTTCAGTGTTGAAAGCGGCCTTGATACCGCTCTCCCTCGCGTCACCGTCGGCGCGGCCAGGCACCCCGGAGCACCCGAACTCCTTTGTCTCGGAGGCGGAGATTGCTCGTTTCGCAGGAACCATCAGAGGGCGCGTCGTCGAGGCGGGCTCTGGCGCACCCATCGTCGGTGCCACGGTCACCGTCGGCGGCACACGCCTCGGTGCGATGTCGGGCAACGACGGTCGGTACACCATCACTCAGGTCCCGGCAGGGAGCCAGGTGCTCACGGTGCACATGCTCGGCTTCGCGCCGAAAAGCGACACGGTCTCCGTCACGGACAACGGTGAGGTCACGGGCGACTTCACCCTCCAGCGCTCGGCGTCGCAGCTCTCGGAGGTCGTCGTCACGGCGACCGGTGATCAGCGGAAGGTGGAGATCGGTAACGCGGTGGCGACGCTGCGCGCCGATTCGCTCGTTGCGGTAGCGCCGATCACCTCCGTCGGCGACATGCTTCAGGGCCGCGTCGCGGGGCTGCTCACGTTCGCCAATGCCGGTATGACGGGCTCAGCACCACGCATCCGCATCCGCGGCTTCAACTCGCTGTCGCAGCCTAACAACCCGATGATGATCGTCGACGGCACGCGCGTCGACAACACGACCGGCGCGGGCAACGGGGGCGGCACGAACGTCCAGTCGTACGGCTGGACCGCCGGATCCGTGACCGCGATGAATCCCGAGGAGATCGAGTCGGTCGAGATCGTCAAGGGACCCTCTGCGGCAACGCTGTACGGAACGGATGCAGCGAACGGTGTGATCGTCATTCGGACCAAACGCGGCACGGCCGGATCGCCGAAGTGGAATCTCTACGCTGAAGGCGGTCTCATTCCCGGTCCGACGACGTGGAACGACAATTACTACGCGTTTGGCAAGAGCCCCACGGGCCAGGCCATGCAATGCGTCAACCTCGCACGCGCGGCGGGACAGTGTACGCTGGACAGCGTCAGCGTCTGGAGCCCGATGAGCGATGCTCCGAGCTCACCGGTGGGGACAGGCAATCGTCGGCAACTCGGTGCTCAGGTCTCCGGCGGCACGCAGCAACTGCGGTACTTCGTAGGCTCCGACTGGGAGCGTGAGCGCGGTTACCTCGAGCTGCCGGACGTCGAGATCGAGCGCCTCAAGGCCGAGCGCGGTACCGGCGAGATCCCGGATGAACAGATCCACCCGAACTTCCTGCATCGTACGGCGCTCCGTGCCAACGGGTCGGCGATGCTCGGCGCGAAGGGCGATCTGAACCTCTCGAACAGCGTCCAATTCCAGAAGAGCCAGATCCCCCTGAACACCGTCTTCACCGACGCGGCGTGGGGCTCGGGCTACAAGGACGCGTGGGATGGCTGGGGCCAGCAGCGTCGGCCGGGCGAAACGTTCGCGGTGCGCTCGGCGGAGAAACTGTTTCGCATCACCAGCTCGGCCAACGGAAACTTCGCGCCAACCTCGTGGTTGACGACTCGGGCCACGATCGGCGTGGATGCCAGCTCGGTGTTCTCCGACAACCTGCAGCGTCGCGGCGAAGGAGGAACTGCGCTCGCACCGAGTCTCGGACGCCGGCTCGACGTGCGGTCGACCACGATGCTCATCACGGGCGACGCCGGTGCGACGGCGAGCTTCAGCCTAACGCCGTCGATCGCGTCCAAGACCTCCGTCGGCGCCCAGTACAATCGGCGTGACCGCGGGATCACGACCGCCGTCGGCACCAACCTGCCGCCGGGCTCGAGCACGCTCGCCGGTGCGGCCACGGTCACTAACAGCGAGGCGACCATCGAATCGGTCGTGGCTGGCGGCTACGTCGAGCAGCAGATCGCGCTGAACGATCGACTGTTCCTCACGGGTGCGCTGCGGGCCGATGGCGCGAGCACCTTCGGTGAGAACTTCAAGACCGCGTACTACCCGAAGGGCAGTGTCTCGTGGGTCCTCTCGAGCGAGAGCTGGTTCCCGCAGACGAAGGCGATCTCGAGCCTCCGCTTCCGCACGGCGTACGGCTCGTCAGGCGTGCAGCCGCCGGCCGACGCCGCGCTCACGCGCCTCCAGTTGCAGACGGTGTTCGTCAACGGCACGACGGGTTCCGGCGCGCAGTTGCAGACGCTCGGCAACCCCGATCTCGCGCCCGAGCGTACGACGGAGCTCGAAGGTGGCATCGACATCGACTTCTTCGATGGTCGCGTGCGCCTCGAGGCAACGGCGTACGAGAAGCGGAGCACAGATGCGCTCGTGCAGCGATCCTATCCGCGCTCGGCGGGGCTGATCGCGACCGGTCAGCTCGACAACGTGGGTCGCGTGCGCAACCGCGGACTGGAAGGCGTCCTCAACGCCATGGTCTTCAGGACGGGCGGCACGGAGCTCAACGTCTCACTGAACGGCTCGATCAATCACTCCAAGCTTCTCGAGCTCGACGAGAGCACGCGTCCACCCGAAGACCGCTTCATCAAGTTCGTGCAGGGCTACCCGCTCTTCGGGATGTGGGATCGAAAGATTCGTGGCTACAGTGATGCCAACAACGACGGCGTCCTGCAGATCAGTGAGGTCCAGGTCGATGATTCGGTCACGTTCATCGGCGAGACGAACCCTACGAATCTGCTCACGTTCAGTCCGAGTCTCTCGCTGTTCAACGGGACGATTCACCTCACCTCGATGATCGTCCACAAGGGCAACTTCATTCAGACGAACTTCTCGGAGCTGAACAAGTGCGCGAGCTTCGGGGCGTGCAAGGCGCGCAATGACCCCAAAGCATCGATCGCGGAACAAGCGCCGTATGCGGGGTTCGCGGGTTCGACCTTGACGTATGCCGGCTACGCCGAGGACGGCACGTTCACGCGCTGGGCGGAGGCGTCGATCGTGTGGGATGCGACTCGCCAGTTCAAGCGCGCGCTTGGCAATCGGTCGGCCACGGTCACGTTCAGCGGCCGCAACCTCGCGCTGTGGACGAAATACTCCGGTCTGGATCCGGAAGTGACGGCGCTCCCCGACCTGACCGGTAACTTCGGCACCGTGTGGGATCTCGGATACGACAATCCCGTTTCGCCGCTGCCGAAGTACTTCATCCTGCGTCTTTCCTTCGGACTGTGAGGAGCCGACCGATGACCTCACGAATTTCCCGGCTCCCCATAGCCGCCGCACTGACGGTGACGTTAGGCTGTTCGTCGCTGACCGACGTGGACTCGCCGGATGTGGTTCAGCCGGAGCAGCTGAACAATGCCGCCGGTGCCGAGGCGCTGACGACGGGTGCGCTCGCTTCGATCATGTCGCCGTTCATGACCTTCGCGTACAACACGTCGGTCTTCAGCGATGAGATGAAGCTCGCGACGGCGTTCAATTCGTTCGCGGACATCGACTTCCGAACGCAGTCGCTGACCTTCAACGAATACGGCCCGACCCTGATGCACCGGGTTCGGACGCAGACGCAGCAGGCCATCGACTCGCGCAAGGAGTTCGCACCAACGCCGCGCGCTCGCATCGGCCAGCTCTTCGCCACGAAGGGGCTCGCCGAGCTGTTCCTCGGCGAAACGAGCTGCAATGGCACGCCGCTCACCGACATCGAAGGGACGGACCCGATCTTCAGTGGCCCGTTGACGAGCGACAGCATCCTGAAGGTTGCGATCACGAACTTCGACTCGGCGGTCGTGTACGCGGCGGACAGTGCGCGCGTGCTCAATCTGGCGAAGGTCGGACGCGGCCGCGCGCTGCTGGATCGCGGGCAGTACGCGCAGGCAGCAGCGGCGGTAGCCGGCGTGCCAACCAACTACGTGTACAATGCCGAAGCGACGTTGGCGGTTGCGAACCAGATCAACCTGATCTGGAATGGCAACAATCTGAAGACGGCAACAGTAGCTGAACGCGAAGGCGGCAACGGGTTGAACTTTGTGACCGCCGCCGATCCGCGCGTCCCCACGATCGCAAATGGCGTGGGCGGCGACGGCGTGACGAACGTCTTCATCTTCGGGAAGTATTCCGGGCAGGCATCCCCGATCCCGATGGTCACCGGCGTCGAAGCGCGGCTGATCGAGGCAGAAGCCGCGTTGCAGGCGAACCGAAACGATACGTCGCCCACTGGCAACGGCTGGTTAGGCATCCTGAACAACCTGCGAGCGACGGCGATCACGCCAGCGATGGCTCCGCTGGCGGATCCGGGAAGCTTCGATGCACGCGTGAACCTGCTCTTCCGCGAGCGCGCGTTCTGGTTGTACGGAACGGGTCACCGCATGGGCGATCTGCGTCGCCTCCTCCGACAGTATGGTCGCGCCGAAGCGCAGACGTGGCCGAAGGGACCGTACAAAGGTGGGGTCAGCTACGGGGACGAGGTGGTGTTCATCCTCACACTCTCCGAGCAGGCGAACCCGACCGTACGGACGTGCACCGACAAGAATCCGTAATCGGGCGTGTGGGATGACACCATAGGGGCGGGACCCGTTAGGTCCCGCCCCTATTTGCGCACTGCCTCGTGGATGACGATCGGCGTTACGAGGTTCTGGCCCTTCGCCGGTTCGCTCTGAATGCGGCGGGCCACGTCGAGCCCGCGCACCACGCGCCCGAACGCGGCGAAGCCTTGCCCGTCGGGGTTCCGCATGCCGCCGAAGTCCAGCGCGGGCTGCGGCCCCAGGCAGATGAAGAAGCTCGACGTCGCGGTGTTCGGGCCGGCGCGGGCCATGGAGAGCGTCCCATCGAGGTGTTTCAAGCCGGTCACCGACGTCCGCTCGAGCTCGATCGGTGGGAAGCCCTGGCCGCGTTTCTCGCGGCTCGCTCCCGCCTGGATGACCGTGATTCGGATCGAGTCGTTAGGCTGGTTGTCCGCGCGCACGACCCGGTAGAACGAGCCGTTCGTGAAGAAGCCACCATCGACGTACCGAAGGAAATTCTTCCCGGTGACCGGAGCGCGGATCGTGTCGACCTCCACCTCGATCTCGCCGCGCTCGGTCCGGAAGACTACGTGCGGCAGCGACTGCGCGCCGAGCGGGGACGCGACCGCCATCGCGGCGGCTAGCGCGGCGGTCAGGCCGGCACGCATGCCATTCCCTATGACCAGGCGGGGCAACGCGCCGGCGGGGCGCCCGGCGGGGCGCCCTGCGGTGCCGGCGGCGGACCGTCGCGGACGTCCATGAGCTCGACGTCGAAGACGAGCGTCGCCTTCGCCGGGATGAGCGGTGGGCGGCCCTTCACGCCGTAGGCGAGCTGGTACGGGATGATGAGGCGGCGACGCGCCCCGACCCTCATCCCCTCGAAGCCCTGGTCCCAGCCGATGATGACGGTCCGCTTACCCTGCTGGAAGGCGAGCGGCGTGCGAGGCTGTCCATTGCTCGCGGTGTCCCGCGACGAGTCGAACTTCTTGCCGTCGGTGAGCCAGCCCGTGTAGTGGACGTAATAGCACTTGTCAGGCGCCGCTTCCGCGCCGGAGCCTTGTGCGAGGTCGATGTAGCGCATGGTGAACTGCGTGTGCTCCTTGCCCTCGACTTTCGGGGGCGCGGGTCCGCGCTGCCCGCGAGAGGCGCAAGCACTCGAGAACATCGCGAGGGCGAGCAGGATCAGGCGGTGGCGACGTTCTGAACGCATGTTACAACGCATGTCACAACGCATGTCATGGACCGAGGAGTTCTGGCCAACGTAGATCGCGGTTTTGGCGTTGTCCAGACGCAGTGAGCGCCTACGACTTCGTCTTCGCGGAGATCAGCGGCGCGGTCGGCAACGCGCCAAGGTCTACCACCTTGCCGTCCTTGATCACGGCGTTGACCCGCCGGTAGTTGCGTGCGCTCTCCAACGGGTTCGCGTCGAGGATCACCACGTCGCCGATCTTCCCGACCTCGAGCGACCCGAGATCGCGACGCTTGTACGCGTACGCGACGTTGCTCGTCGCTGTCTTGAGGATCTCCATCCGGTCCATCCCGAGCTCCTCGAGCGCGTAGAGGGCGTTGAAGTGACCCTCGCCGAGCCTAACGCGGGGATCGATCGTGTCGGCGGCGATGGTGCGCGACTCGCTGCGCAGGACCGGATGCTCGATACCGGCGTCGGTCGACACGAGAACCCGGATGCCGTGTGTAATGAAGTTCCGGATGTTCTCGTGCGAGATCTTGTAGAACGGGGTCAGTACACCCTCCGGCATGTTCTTCTCGATCGCCTCGCGATGCCGCTTCGTCACCGACAACACCGACACCGAAATGTCCTTCGCCTTGATCTTCTTCAACGTCTCCTCGGCGATCGTATGAGTCGGCCCCGACATGTCGCCGTGCGTGAGGATGTCCACACCGGCTTCGACGGCAAGGTCGACGCTCTCGGGCGAGGTCACGTGTGCCTGGACCGTTTTTCCCGCACGATGCCCCTCCTCGACGATCGCCTGCTGCGCACGCGGCGAGAACGTCAGGAAGTTCATGTCGACGTGGCCGCTCGCCCCGTACTTGAGGAAGTCCACGCCGCTCGCCGCATATTTCCTGATCGAGTCGCGCACCTCCTGGGGGTACATCCATAGAAGCTTGCGGCCGGTGCCGAGCTCCCACGCCTCGTTGATTCGCTTGGCGAAAGCCTTGCTCACGAAGGGCGCCGCAGTGGCGCGGAAGTCCGCCGCGAGGGGACCGTCGAACCCGATGATGTTCCCGGCGAGGTAGATCCGGCTGCCCTGCTGCTGGCCCGAGTTGATCATATCGCGCGCCTTGATGAGCGCGTCGCGCGGTCCCCAGGTGTCGAAGACGGTCGTCAGCCCGCTCTTGAGCGCGATCTGCGCTCCCTCGATGGCCACCTCGTGGTAACGCCCCTCGTACTTGATGAGCGTCTCGAGGTCGAGGTTGAGGAAGAGGTGCAGGTTGGCGTCCATCAGGCCGGGGATGACGAACTTTCCGCGCGCGTCGATGGTGCGCATGGACGCGGGCACCTGAACCGTCCCCGCCTTGCCGACCGCGGAGATGCGGCCGTTGGTGATGACCACGACGCCATCGGTGATCGGCGCCTTCCCGGTGCCGTCGATGACGGTAGCACCGGTGACGGCGATGTTCTGCGCCGCGAGTGAAGTGGCGCTAATGAGGAGGATGGCGGCGCTACGAACGAGTGAACTGGGCACGCTGTACCTCGATTGGCGTGGGTCTGCTGCTGAAAACGATCCGTGCCTAACGAGCGACACGTCCCTTTACCCGGAAGTCGAGCGCGGTGTCGAACCCGGCCCCCGACTTGAGTTTGAGTACGACCTCCACAGACTCGCTCACCCCGCGCGGCACCAACATGTCCGCGGAGCCGAGCTTTCCGGCGAACGAGACATCCGGCGACGTGACGGCAGTGCCGGCGGAATCCACTCGCTCCGCGGTCGGCTGACCAGCCGCATTCAGGATTCCAACGATGTCGAGGCGCACCGGCCCGTAGACCGGCTGTTGCGACACGTTGCGGACCTGCAGCTGCAGGCGCACCGTCGACTTCGCGGCGTCATAGACCGGTGCGCTCGTCACGACCTCCACCCGGTTGGTCACGTCCGTTTCCGCGAGGTTGGACGGCGGTGCTCCAGGGGGACCGAGGGTGATGCGGGCGCCGTAGAGCTCCTGGCTCCCGCTCCGGCGGTCGGCCCACACCGCGGCGAACGCTCCGTTGCGGTCGGATGCAAGGCCCGTGTAGTGACCCGCAAACAAGTTGCGGGATCCGTCGAACGACACGATGATGCGGCCGTTCGTTAGGTTCTTGTTGGCCTCGTCGCGCGCGCGGCGCACCCACTCCGGGCCCGCCACGGCGAAGCGCTCCATCGTCGCGAGCCGCGTGGCGACCGAGTCGGGAGGACGGTTCGGATCGTCGTGCGGACTCAGATTGTGCACGTACGCCTCGGGGCCGCGCTGCGGCGGTGGGCAGCTCGAGGCCGACGATACGCGCTGGTTCGCGCTGAATCGCTGCCCGCCATCGGTCGAATACGCGAACATGTAGTCCCAGCAGCGTCGCGCTGGGTCGGCTCGGCGGTCGTACCACGCGATGCCCACCGCGCCGTTAGGCGTCACCGCGACTACCGGCGTCATGCGATGGTCGGCAACGCCGAGCGGGGCGCCGGACGTGTTGTCGTTGATGCGCAGTGGGCGCGACCACGTGCGGCCCTTGTCGGCGGACTTCGAAAACCAGATGTCGGATTGCCCGCTCCGCGTATCGTCCCACGTAGCGTACACGTGGTCGCGGTACGGACTCGTCGACGAGGTGTCGGCGACGACAATGGGGAGTGAGAAGGCCCTCGCGAACTCACCGCGGCGCTCTGCCCAGATGTGCGGGCCGAAGTCGAACACCTGCTCGGGCGGACTGAACGTCTTTGCCCCGTCGGTGGAGCGCCGCACGAACATCGGGAGCTTATTGTTGCGCGGGTCGCCGAGCGGGTTCCAGTACTGGTAGTAGGTGACGAGGACCGTGCCGTCGGAGAGCACAACCGGCTCGGTGGCGACGAGCTTCCCGTCGGGGCGCATGTCGATGAGCATCGGGTCCGTGAAGGTCTTCCCGTTGTCATCGGAGTACTGCAGGAACATCGCATACTGGTTGCGCACGAAGGAATCGAACACATCGTTCCAGGCGAGGTACACGCGCCCGCGGTGCGGCCCGTTCGTCATGTCGACGACGAGCCGCGCGTGGTCGGGCTGCACCGACGGGTGGATCTCGGTGGGCCCGTCCCACGTCCACGCGTCGCCGGTCGTGGTCCAGACGCGGATCGACGATGCTTGCGACGCCTCAGGGCCGCTGAGCGCGCGCGCGAAGGAGCCGCCGATCACGCACTGCATCACGTAGAAGCGGCCTCCGGGGCCGACGACGACCATCGGGTCGAAGGCACCGGCGGTATAGCCGGGGAGACGGACGGTGGTCCAGGTGTTGCCGCCGTCGCGCGAGACCATCGTCGACGCATTGCGTCCCCCAACCCCGAGGTCATCGCCGCTCTGCTGCTGTGCCACGGCGATCATCACGTTCGGGTTGGCGGGGCTGACCGCGACCCACATCTCGTTATGCTGACCCGGGACGAGCCGGATGTTCGGGCCGACGGAGATGCGCGATGTCGCTGCCGGGCTCGATAACTGAGCCTGCGCGTGGAATGAAGTGAACAGGGTCGCGGCGATGGCCGCAGGAGACATCAGGCGGCGGAGCAATCCGTACGTGACCATGTGCGTGACCCTCGCGATATGCGAATGGCGGACGGGAGAGATAGTTGCAAGACCCATCGCCAATGGCAAGGGCACGTCCGGATACGCACCACGCCGCGAGACGTGCGGGTCGTTGCCATCGTTGTCATTCCGAGGAGCGCCAACGATTCGTCACGATTTTCGAGAACGTCCCTCGCGGGCGCTCGGGATGAGACGTTCAGGGCTTGAGCGGCCCGAGCGGGCTCGGCGCGCATCCGGTCGGCTCTGCCGTGTACGTCACTGTCGCGATCTTCCAGCCTGACGACCCGCGAACGAGCGTGAACGCATCCACGCCGCAGTGCACGAACTGCCGGTTACGGTGGATATCGTACGGCGCCCACACGATCGCGATGGCGCCATGCACCAGCACTGTCGGCTGCCACATGCGCTCGACCAGTGTGTCTCGCATGGTGGCGAGCTGGCGCACGAAGCCCTCGAACTCGCCGCGCGACACGACCACGCTGTCCGGCCGATACCGCACCGCGTACTGGATGCCGTCCGCGAGCTGAACGCGCCGTATGGCGGCCGTGTCGCGCGCGGTCATCGCGCGGAAGAACTCGTTCACGATCGCGACGACGGAATCCTGACTCGCCCGGGACGCCTGCGCCGTGACTCGCGCCGGCGTTAGGCAGAGGACGACTCCGATGATGGCTCGGATGGCTCGATGCATGGACGCTCCGGTTGCCGGCCAAGATACTGTCGGAGGTCCACCGCGGCTATCGAGCGCGTGCTCCAGCAACTGCGCAAGAATCGGGTTGCCTGGTGCCGGCCGCGCGAGCACTCTGCGGCAGTGCCCACCCATTCTCGAGATTACGTCATGACTGCCGGCTTCCGCACCGTTCCCATCCCGAGCGATATCGCCGACCGCGCGCGCCGCGAGGGTCGCTCGCCGCAGTACGGTCACCCAGCCCACACCGAGACGGCTGCTGGTTATGGCCCGTGCCGCCTCTGCCTCGACACGTTCCGCGTCGGTGAGGAGGAGCGGCTCCTCTTCACCTACGACCCCTTCGCGGGGCTCGACCCATTTCCTGCGCCAGGGCCTGTGTTCGTTCACGCCGCGGGCTGCGCGGCGTTCGCCGCGCCCACCGGATTCGCGGAGTCGCTTCGCGCGCTTCCGCTCGTGCTGGAGGGATACGCGGCGGGTCGCTGGCTCGTAGCTCGCGAGCCGGTGCTCACCGGCGACGTCGAGGCCGCGACGGAGCGTATCTTCGCGCACACATCGGTCGCGTACATCCACGTCCGCAATCTGGAAGCGGGCTGTTACATCGCGCGCCTCGAGCGTGTACCGACTGCCAATCCGACGACCGCGGCGATCGCGGGATAGCCGAACCGCGTTAGGCGGGCAACGAGAGGCCGAGCCATTGCGTGACAGCCCACCGGTGGCTCGGATGCGCGAGCTGCGTGATTGCCTCCTGCGGAGTTATCCAGACGAGCTCGTGATCCGCCTCGCTGCCGGCACCGGCGGCGGAGACGCTGACGTCGAGAAATGTGCTG
>Ga0070675_100004187_pt1 | contig 10959 bp, 6 predicted proteins | sample KBSM43metaG_FD_65343 | JGI IMG/M metagenome (GOLD analysis project Ga0070675, IMG submission 65343) | Miscanthus rhizosphere microbial communities from Kellogg Biological Station, Michigan, USA - KBS M4-3 metaG | ecosystem: Host-associated > Plants > Roots > Rhizosphere > Soil ...
GCCCGTGCGCGGCATCCGCGAGTTCGTCAAGATCAAGACGGTTTTGGAGGCTTAACGGGGGCGGCCGCTTCGACCGCCCCCTCCCCTGAACGCGTCAGTGGCAGGTCACGGTATTGACGCAGACAGCGCATCCCAACGGCCCGGTCGTCGCCCCGTCACAAGGGCTTATTTGGTCCTCGCCGCCGAGTCGACAGACACGAATCTGGGCGACGTCGCCCGGTCCGCCACCGCACGCGGCCAGAGATTCGAAGTGGTTGGCGTTTCGCTGCTCCCGGGTCCACCCGTCCGGACCGGGGTGTTCCCAGCAACCGCCTTCCGGGTGGGCATCCCATTGCCCCCCGGAACCAAAGGTGCAGTTGTTTTTACCCTGATGTCCGGCCGGCAGCACTTCCGGATGGGCGACCCATGCCGGTATCCCACCCTCGGCCTTGGGCGATGCCGACTGCCCGTTGCCGGTGGTGGTTCCTTCCAACGGCGACGTCGGGTTCGTACATGCCGCAAGTGAAACAACCAGAGCAAGGGCCGAGCAAACCCGTGTTTTCCGAGACAGGTTCCTGTTCATGATGCATCTCCTTTCCGCTCACGACGATCCGCCCGAAGCCGGGGCGCTGTCGTTCGCCTTCGCTTCTCGTTGGATTCGCTTTGCGGGAGGCCCGGTCAGGTGGCGGGCATAGAATCGAGAGAGTTCCATGCGCCTTCGATTCGGGGATTGCCTCTTCGATGGTCAGACTCGAGAGCTGCACCGGAACGGAAGACTCGTCCACCTTCAACCCAAAGTTTTCTCTCTGCTGGAGATCCTCCTGTCACGGCGGCCGGGAGCCGTCTCCAAAGACGAGCTCATGGCCACCCTGTGGCCGGGAACCTTCGTCGCCGATGGCAACCTCGCCCGCGTCGCCGCGAACCTGCGAGAGGCGATCGGAGACGACGGCCAGTCACCGCGCTTCGTGCGTACCGTTGCGCGATTTGGCTACGCCTTCCACGGCGACGCCGCCGAGGAATCGGACCTTGCCCGCGGCGAGGCGTCATACATCCTGATCCGGGACGAACAGGAGATCGCCCTCAGGGAGGGAGAGAACATCCTCGGCCGCGATCCGGCAGCGGATGTCCCCGTGGAGGACACCTCCGTGTCGCGCCACCATGCTCGGATCGTGATCGAGGGTGTCTCGGTTCACATCGAGGACCTCGGCAGCAAGAACGGAACCTTCGTCGGGGATCGCCGGGTCGAAGCGGGGACACTCCTCCGTCACGGAGACGCCATCCGTCTCGGCAAGGTCTGTCTCCTGTTCCACCGGTTGATGACCGGGACTTCGACCGAGTCGGTCGCGGAAGGCTGAAGGCGCAGGGATGCTGCCTTCGGGATCGCGGTTCGGCCCCTACGAGGTCCTGACACCGCTCGGTTCGGGGGGCATGGGCGAGGTCTATGCCGCCTTCGACATCCGCCTCGCTCGAGAGATCGTACTGAAAGTCATCCGCGAGGAGACCGCCAGCGACCCCGTCCGGATCCGACGGTTCGAGGCTGAGGCGCGATCGGCCTCGGCGCTCAATCACCCCAACATCGTCACGATTCATGACATCGGCTCCTCCGACGGCGTTTCGTACATCGCGATGGAGCGCGTGGAAGGCCGGACTCTCCGGAAGATCCTCGCGGATGCGCCGATGGCGCCCTCGCAGATTCTCCGAGTGGCCATTCAGATCGCCGACGGCCTCGCTCGGGCGCACGAAGCAGGCATCGTGCATCGCGACCTGAAGCCTGAGAACTTGATGGTCACGCGGGACGGCCTCGTGAAGATTCTCGACTTCGGCCTCGCCAAGCTCACCGCCTCACAGGACGGACGGGAGCCGCTCCTGGGGCGCGGCAAGACGGAGACGTTTCCCGGGACGATCGTCGGCACGGTCGGCTACATGTCACCCGAGCAGGCGTCGGGAGGGCAGGTGGACTTTCGGTCGGACCAGTTCGCCTTCGGTTCGATCCTCTACGAAATGGCGACCGGCGTTCGGGCGTTCCATAAGGCGACCAGCGTCGAGACGTTGACGGCGATCCTGAAGGAAGACCCGCCTGCAATCGGGGAGCGGAATCCCCAGGTTCCGCTGCCGCTGCGCTGGATCGTGGAGCGCTGTCTCGAAAAGGACCCGGGCCGTCGCTATGCCTCGACGCGGGACCTCGCTCGCGACCTGGAGAATCTGCGGGAACGGAGCGCCGAGGCCGCCGCCGTGACACTCCCGACGGCGCGTCGCCGCTCCCAACGGATCGCATTGGTCGGCCTGGCCGGCCTGACGCTCGCGCTGAGTCTCTTCGCCGGGAAACTCCTTCTCGATCGCGCGCCGGCCCCCCCGGGCTTTCAGCGGTTGACGTTCCGTCGTGGCGTCGTCACCGCGGCGCGTTTCACCCCAGACGGTCAGAATGTCGTATACAGCGCCCGCTGGGGCGGCCAGGAGGAACGCATCTTCCTCGAGCGAATCGGCAATCCCGAATCGCTGCCCCTTCCGTTCCCCAAGGAGACGCTGCTTTTCGGAGTCTCCCAGGCCGGAAACCTTGCCCTGGCGCTGCACGCCGAGGCCCTCTCGAACTTCGGTTTGGCGGCGCTGCTCGGCATAGCACCGCTTGCGGGCGGCACTCCGAGGGAGATCCGAACATCGGTGCAGTCGGCCGACTTCTTCCCGGCCAGCGATCGGCTGGCGATCGTGGTCGACGGCCGCCTCGAGTCTCCGCCGGGAACGCCCCTGTACAAGGACGGCGTCGTCGGCCGCGCTCGCGTCTCACCCCGGGGCGACAAGATCGCGATTTTCGAGAATCGCGACGGCGCATTCTTCATCAGCGTCATCGATCTGTCGGGCAAAAGGACCGTGCTCGCAGAGAGTCCGACCCTGGGGAGGATCGAGGGCATGTCCGGCGCGCAACACGGCCTGGCCTGGAGCAGCGACGGCGAAGAGATTTTCTACAGCGGCGGGACCGTGGCCGCCGCCAACTCAATACTTGCCGTGTCGGCTCGCAGAAAGGTGCGCACCGTCCTGCGCGTTCCGGGCTATCTCACGGTCCAGGACGTCGCGCCGGACGGCCGGATCCTGCTGACGACGGGCGATGTTCGCGCCGAAGTCGCCTTTCGACCGGCGGACGGCGGCCCCGTGCGAGACCTGGCATGGTTCTCGATGGCCTCTGCGAATCAATTCTCCGCCGACGGCACAGCGGTCCTGATCTACGAGCCCGCCGTGCCCGGCGGTGCCGGCCTGTATCTTCGGAAAACGGATGGCTCGCCGCCGTTCCGGCTGTCCGACCAGGACGCGGACACGCTCTCTCCCAATGCCGCCTGGGTTGCACGGATCGAGGATGGCGACGCGCTCTTGATTCCCACCGGGGCCGGAGAGACGCGCCGCCTTTCGCAGCCGAGATTCGCCTACGAGCGGGTCTTCTGGTTTCCCGGCGGGGGCCGCCTCCTCGTCATCGGAAAAGAGGAAGGACACGATCAGCGGCTGTACATCCAGGACGACTCCGGCGGCGCGCTGACTCCTCTCTCGACGGAAGGGATCTCGCACGACGGCCCGGTCATTTCTCCTGACGGAGCCCTCGTGGCCGTGGCTCAGCCCGACGGCTACTGGATCTATCCGGTCAATGGCCAAAGCCGCTGGAGCTTCGAGGGAGTCGAGGACGGTGAGGTCTTCGCGAGCTGGAGCGAGGACGGCCGCGCCGTCCTGACGACCGTTCCGGACCGCGCGCCGTTTCGCGTCTATCGGGTCGACGTCCGCAGCGGGCGAAGGGAGCTCTGGAAGGTGATCGAGCCTTCCGATCCCTCCGGAGTGTGCAGTGCCAGCATCCTGCTGAGGCCCGACGGATCGAGCGTGATGAACGCAATGCGCTGGGTCAACGATCTCTTCCTGGTGGATCCGGCGCACTAGGACTCATGCGCTCGCGCTCGGCCGGACTGGCGTGTGTCCTGCTCCTCGGCCCCGTTTGGAGCCGGGGGCAGACCACCGGAACGGTCGACGGACGAGTGACGAGCTCCCTCGGAACGCCCATAGCGGGAGTTCACGTCGAGGCGATGAGCCCGAGACTGCAGGGATCCCGGTCGGCCATGACCGACGCGACCGGAGCCTTCCGCTTCTCCTCGCTGCCCCCCGGGAAGTACACGATCCAGGCTTCGCTCGCGGGCTACCGGCCGATCGAAACCGCCGCGGTCGTGGCGCTGGATGCGAGAGTCGCGCTGGAACTCGTCCTCGAGCCGTCGACCGCAGAAGACGTCGTCGTGCGGGGTCAGGCTCCGCAAATCGATGCTTCCTCCACGACCGGCGGCACGAGCTATTCGGCTTCGGTCATCTCCTTCCTCCCCGTGAGCCGCAACTATGCCGACATCGTGCGATCCAACCCCGGCGTCGGGACGGATCGCGGCGACACGCAGGGCGGACGCTCCCTCGCACTGACTATCTACGGCTCGACCTCTTCCGAGAACCAGTGGCTCATCGACGGGCTCAACACGACCAACGTGATCCGCGGAATCCAGGGGAAGACGATCAATAACGAGTTCATCGAGGAAGTCCAGGTCAAGACCGGCGGCTATCCCGTCGAGTACGGCGGAGCGACGGGAGGCATCGTCAACGTCGTTACGAAGTCCGGCGGCAACACCTTCCACGGAGACGGATTCGTGTACTACGACTCGAGCGCCACCACGGCCGACGTCTTCGTCGACGAGGAGGAGGACTCGAGCTTCGCCGAAACGACGTCGCTCGGCCGGGGGGTGGATTTCGGGGCCGACCTCGGCGGATACCTTCTCAAGGACCGTCTCTGGTTCTACCTGGCTTACAACCGAGTTGAGGCTCGGTACGAGATCGCGCGGGTCGACCCCCAGGGTGAAGTCACGCCGGATGACAAGTTCCCACTCGACACCACCGACGACCTCTTTTCCGCGAAGCTGACCTGGAACGCGGCGCCGTCGACGAGCGTCGTGGCGACCGTGTTCGCGGATCCCTCGACCACCTCGGGGGCCGAAGGGGGCGCCCCCGTGAGCCTCGAACCGACAACGTGGTTCACGGGCCGGGACGTCGGCGGGACCGACTACGGCGGCCGGCTGACGCAGCTTCTGGGCGCCCAGGCCATCGTCACCATTCAAGGCGGGGTGCACCACGACCGTTATGAGCTGGACGGTGCCGACCTCGTCCGCACCGAGGACTGGAGGTGCGGTGTCCATCCGGATCCGGAGCAGAACTGCCCTCCGTACGTACCCAATTCGGTCACGGGCGGATTCGGCGGGGCGGCGGGCCGATACGACCACAACGCGTCGACACGGGAGCAGTACCGAGCCGATGCGACCTTCTACACAGGCAGCCACGAGCTCAAGGCCGGCGCCGTCGATCAGAATGGGGAGACACAGGGCGTGAGCTTCTACTCGGGCGGCCAGCAGGTCGGCATCTACAACGACCAGGACCCATCCCAGACCTACTACGCTCACGACTACGTCGCGGTGAGCGAAGCGAACCCCACTGCAGTCCCCGACTACCGCCCGGCCGGCCGCACGATCGGCATCTCGGCCTACGCCTCGGACTCGTGGAGAGCTTCTTCCGACCTGACGATCTACGCCGGCCTCCGCTGGGACGGCGAGGAAGTGCAGGACTTCCAGGGCATGACGCGGCTGCGTTCGCGGGACCAGTGGCAACCGCGGCTGGGCGTCGTGTGGATGCCCGGCACGGGTGCGACGACCAAGATCTCGGCGTTCGCGGGGCGCTTCGCGTACGACTTGCCGACGATCCCCGCGATCGCGGCCTTCCACGGCTACACCATTCTCGAGAGCTACAACTTCGATCCGGTCGGCCTGACGCCGGACCCGACGGTCATCGGCCACGAGAACAACAATCCCTCCCTTGTTCAAGGCGGCGGGATCATCGGTGATGCGGTGGACGCCGGCGTCGGCCTCACCTACCAGGACGAGCTGACGCTCGGAGTCGAGCACGCGTTCGATCCGACGCTGACCGTAGGTCTCAAGGGGACCTATCGCCGGCTCGGCCGCGCCATCGAGGATCGCTGCGACTTCGAGACGACCGGCTTCTACAACAACTGCGCGCTGATCAACCCGGGCTCGGGTCAGCGCTACGCGGCGGGCCGAGCGCCAGCCTGCAACGGGCTCGACGACAAGTGGCATCAATGCTTCGAGACCGGTCCCCCAACGCCTCTGGCGAAACGGACCTATCGCGGGATCGAGCTCGTCGCCCGGAAGAGCGTCGGCCAGAGCTTCTGGGCCCAGGCCAGCTACGTGTATTCATCGCTGCTCGGCAACTTCGACGGCGCGGTGAGCTCCGACGGGAACACCGACATCGGCAATGGCTCGGATTTCAATTATCCCGAGCTGTGGCATAACGGATATGGAACTCTCGCGCTGGACCGGGCCCACCGCTTCCGGCTGGATGGGTTCTGGAGCTCACCCTGGCAGCTCGTGGTGGGGCTCCAGTTCTTCGTCGAGACGGGAGCGCCCCTCGACCGGCTCGGCTACTTCAACGCCGACTACGGCGCCGCGATCCGTCTCGTTCCGCGTGGCTCCGCCGGGCGCTTGCCGCCCCTATGGGAGGCGAATCTGACCCTGGGTTACCCGATCTCGCTGGGGCCGGTCACCATGACGCTGCAGGCGTATCTGTTCAACGTCTTCAACAACCAGATCGCGACGGCGACGGACATGGCCTGGACGATCGACCCGACTCCGAACTATCCAAACGATATCGAGGATTCGCACCAGCGGAAGAGCAACGAGAATTACGGCAAGGTCACTGAGCGCTACGCCCCGCGCTCGTTTCGCGCCGCCGTGCGCATCTCGTTCTGACGGCGCCTCTCTGCCCTACGGCAGAACCGGCACCCCGACCGAGACGTGGTTTCCTGCGGAATCGACGAACCAGACATCCCCCTCGCCGTGCCCGCCGCCCCAGAGAACGCGGGTCAGGCCGTCGCTCCCTCCTGCGATCCTGCGGGGCACGAAGCCCGGATTCTCGTAGGTCGCGCCGATGCTGCGGCTGCCGTCCTCTCCGACCTTCCACACCTGCATCGAGCCGGAGGCCGTCGTGGCGAGGACGCGGACTCGGCCGTCGGGCGCGACAGCAATGTCCTCGGCGGTCCAGCCGGCCGTCGCTCCCCATTTCACGGTCGTGACGATGGCTCCATCGACTTGCCGCGAAGCGGCGCCTCGCCCGTCGACCGAGCGCCACAGGACCCACGTGCTTCCGTCCGAGGCGACGTCGATCGCCAGCGGCATCCAGCCGGGAGTCGCTCCGTACTGGGGCCCCCGAGTTACATGACCGTCCGCTCCGACGGTCGCAATGTGCATGCCGCCGACGGGGGTCGTCCACAGCAGTCGGGCCTGCCCATCCGCCCCAACCGCCACGTCGGTCGGCAGTCCGCGCGACGTCCCCGGGAGTACGACACTGGCCCCCCCTCCGGACACACCGACGGTCTCGAGTGCGGAGCGGCCGTCTCCGTTCTGCCACAGGACCGTGGCCTCACCGTTGGGCGCCGAGGCGATCGCGACGGCGGTCCACGTCGCCGACGCGTTTGAGGGCGGCGTCGTGGTCCAGTTGTCCGACCCGTCGACCGTCTGGACGACGAGACGATCCGAGCTCCAGCGGAGCACTCGAGCCCCGCCGGCGGTGCTCGCCGCGACGTCGGCCGGTCCCGAGACGAGGTCGAGATCGAACGCGCCCCACTGCACTCCGGCATGGATGTGACGTCCATCGGAAGAGATCGCGAGCGAACCCACCGGCTGTCCCCAGAGCATCTGCCCCATCGACGACCAGGTCGACCCGGAGTCCCGGCTCCGGTACACGCCGGCATCCGTCCCGGCATAGAGAGTCGAGGGATCTGCGGGATCGATCGCCAGGCTGAAGACGTTCGCTCCGAGGTGCATGCCTCCGTCGGCGCGCGAGAACGTCACTCCGCCGTCGTCGGAACGCCGGATGCCGCGTTCCGAGGTGGGACGGTTGGCCGAGAGCCCGACGTAGAGGGTCGAGGACGCGTCCGGATCGATCACGATTGCGCCGACACTGTCCAGAGTTCCGAGCTCCGTCTGGGTCCAGGTAGATCCACTGTCCGAACTCCGGGAGAACGCCCCGAAAGGGAAGTAATAGAAATCGGATTCCGTTCCGGCGTAAACCGTGTGCTCGTCGCTCGGGCTCAGCACGAGACTGGCGATCACGCCCGTCAGGTTGAACTGTTGGGTCCACGTGTCGCCGCCGTCTGTGGTCCGCCAGAAGGTCGTCGAGGCGCCAGCGTAGACGGTATCGGCATCCGTGGTGCTGCCCACGAGAGCGGTGGCAGGCGCAAAGTTCAAGAACGTCGGAAAGAACGGTTTACGTTCCCACGTGGTCCCCGCGTCCGAGCTCTTCACGACACCGGCGAATTCGAAGTCCGGGCCGTCCACGACTCCGAGGTAGAGGGTGTCCGGCGCAGTCGGATGGACCAGCAGGGATTCGATCAGGACGAAGGTCGCGAGGTGCGTCCACGTCCTTCCGCCGTCCCGGCTTTTGTAGAGGCTCGGCTGAAAGACCGCGTAGACGACGTAGGGATCTCGCGGATCGGTGGCCATGAGAGTCCGGGTCCCCTCAATCGGCGGGCCGGACGAAGGTGCGCCGCTCCAGGTGTTGACTCCGGCGTGGACGGCCGGCGCGAGAGCCAGAACGACGGCGAACGCCGCACCCGCCGCGAGAGACACACGATGCCTCAGTGTGATCATGACTGCCCTCCTCCGCGCTGGCTCACCGCCGGAAGACTAGTGCCCGGGCGCACTGCGGCGTTACACCGGCGCCTGTCAGCTCGGCAGGAAGCTCGCTCCCACGGTCGGCGAGATCCGGGCCATGACGTGCTTGATCTGGGTGTAGTCCTCGATCGCGTACATCGACATGTCCTTGCCGTAGCCCGATTGCTTGTAGCCGCCGTGCGGCATTTCCGAGACGAGCGGCAGGTGGTCGTTGATCCAGACCGTGCCGAAGCGCAGCCGGCGGGCGGCATTCAGAGCCCGGTTCACGTTGGTGGTCCAGACCGAGGCCGAGAGGCCGTAGTCGACGTCGTTCGCCCAGGCGATCGCCTCGTCGTCGTTCTTGAACCGCGTGACCGTGATGACCGGCCCGAAGACTTCCTTCTGGACGATTTCGTCGTTCTGTTTCGCGTCGGCGACGACCGTCGGGTCGAACCAGAAACCCTTCCCCTTCCGCGCCTTTCCGCCGGTCAGGACCTTCACGTGCTTCGTGGCCTTCGCGCGGTCGAGAAACCCCGAAACGCGCTTTCGATGCTCGGAGGAGATGACCGGGCCCATTCCGGTGTTCTCGTCCTTGATGTCGCCGACGGCGATCGACTCGACGGCCGGCACGAGCTCCGAGAGAAGCTTGTCGTAGATCCGCCCGCTCGCGTAGAGGCGCGTCGCCGCCGTGCAGTCCTGGCCGCTGTTGGCGAAACCGGCCACCTTGATGCCCGGTATGACGAGGTCCATGTCGGCATCGTCGAAGATGAGCACGGGGGCCTTGCCGCCGAGCTCGAGATGAACCTTCTTCAGCGTGGCCGCGGCCGCCTTCGCGACCTCCTTCCCGGTCGCCACGTCGCCGGTGAGAGACACCATGTTGACGCGCGGGTGCTTGACCAGCGCCGCGCCGACCTCCCCGTGCCCCGTGATGACGTTGAAGACGCCCGGCGGAAAGACGTCCCCTGCGAGCTCCGCGAGGCGGAGCGACGTCAAGGGGGTCTGCTCGGAAGGTTTGAGGACGACCGTGTTGCCGGCCGCGAGGGCCGGGCCGATCTTCCAGATGGCCATCATGAGCGGGTAGTTCCAGGGCGCGATCGAGCCGACGACGCCCACCGGCTCCCGTCGGATCATGCTCGTATAGCCGGCGAGATACTCCCCCGCGGCTTTTCCTTCGAGGCACCGGCAGGCCCCGGCGAAGAAGCGCAGATTGTCGACCATGAACGGAACTTCGCTCTTCGCGAGCCCGATCGGTTTCCCGACGTTGTCCGCCTCGAGCGCGGCAAGCTCGTCGCCGTTCTTCTCGATGATGTCGGCGAGCTTCAGGAGCATCAGGCTCCGCTCGCCGGGTGTCGTGTCCTGCCACTTCTCGAAGGCCTCGGCAGCCGCCTTGACCGCGCGATCGGCGTCCTTCTCGTTGCAGGCCGGAACCCTCGCGAGCGTGCGCTCGTCGACCGGGCTGATGATCGCTTCCTCGCGCCCGTCGACGGACTTGACCATCTTGCCGCCGACGAAGTTCTTGTAGCTCTTCATGGATGAGTCCTTTCTGGTGGTAGAGAATCCTACCCTCGCTCGTCAATCCCAAGCCTGCGGAAAGCACGGGGTCCCTCGGCGCTACGCGCCTCGGGACGCTGCGCTGAGCGCGCTTCGCGCGTCAGCGCAGCGACTTGATCTCCGTCCAGTACTCGTCCATGACCTCCGTCGCTTCGCCGATGTCCTTCACGAACTCGCATTTGGTGAGGGCCTCGGGGGGCGGGTAGATCCCGGGATCGTCGAGGATCTCGGGGCGGATGAACTTCCGCGCCGGAACGTTGGCGCTGGCGTAGCTGATGCCGTTGACGATCTGGGCGTTGACCTCGGGTTCCATGACGTAATCGAGAAAGGCATAGATGGAGTCGACGTTCCGCGCGCGCCGAGGAATGCAGACGCTGTCCATCCAGAGGGTCGCGCCCTCCTTCGGCAGCACGTAGGCGAACCGCGAGGGCTCCCGCATCGCGAGCCGGGCGAGCTGGCCGTTGTACCCATGGCTGTAGATCACGTCGCCCGCGGCCAGGATGTTCTCGTAGTCCCCGCTGTTGTACGTCTTGACCCAGGGCTTCTGCTTCTTGAGAAGGTCGGCCGCCTGCTTCAGAACGGCGGGCTCCGTGCTGTTGAGCGAGTGCCCGAGATGCTTCAGCGCCGCCGCGAAACACTCCCGCATGTCGTCGAGCATCAGGATCTGGCCGGCGTTCGCGGCGTCGAAGAGCGGTGCCCAGCTGTCCGG
>Ga0070675_100004192_pt1 | contig 10955 bp, 7 predicted proteins | sample KBSM43metaG_FD_65343 | JGI IMG/M metagenome (GOLD analysis project Ga0070675, IMG submission 65343) | Miscanthus rhizosphere microbial communities from Kellogg Biological Station, Michigan, USA - KBS M4-3 metaG | ecosystem: Host-associated > Plants > Roots > Rhizosphere > Soil ...
GCGCGCCGCCCGACGTCTGGCGGAAGCGTACTTCGACGCGGCGGTGGTGCTGCCCGCGCTCGTTCGGAAACTCGCCCTCAACTGAGCTCATGGCCACCATCGTCATCTCGGGGGCGCTTGCCAACAAGCCTGCAAACGGCGGCGCGGCATGGACGCGGCTGTCGTGGGCGCTGGGGTTCAAACGGCTCGGCTACGACGTCACTTTCGTCGAGCAGATTGCGCCGTCGACCTGCGTGGACGGCAGCGGGTCGCCGTGTGCGGTCGAGGACTCGCTGAACCTGGCCTACTTCACTGCCGTGACCGAGCAGTTCGAGCTGAACGCGGCGCTCATCGTCGAAGGTGAGAGGCGCAGCATAGGCACACCCTGGGAGCAGCTGCTGGACACTGCGCAGGCAGCCGAGATGCTCGTCAACATCAGCGGGCACCTGACGTGCGAAGCGCTCAAGCCACGGTTCCGCCGCCGTGTATTCATCGATCTCGACCCTGGCTATACCCAGTTCTGGCATGTGGCCGGCCTCGCTGAAGACCGGCTGCGCGATCACGATTGCTACTTCAGCGTCGGCGAGAACATTGGCCAGCCGTTCTGTGCGATCCCGCACGGGGATATCGCATGGCGGCCCATACGCCAGCCGGTGGTGCTGGAGGACTGGCCGCCGGTGGCGTTCACGCCGGCCCCGACCCGTTTCACGACCATCGCCAGCTGGCGTGGCCCGCTCGGCCGCGTCACCCACGACCAGAGGATGTTTGGCGTCAAGGCGCACGAATTCCGGAAGTTCGCCGCGCTTCCGACGCTCAGCGACTCCACGTTCGAGATCGCGCTGGACGTGGATCCGGCCGATCGTCGCGACGTCGACGCGCTACGCCAGCATCGCTGGTGCGTCGTCGATCCGAAATGCGTGGTGGCGGATCCGCTCGCGTTTCGACGCTACGTTCAACACTCCAGCGCGGAGTTCTCGGTCGCTCAGGGGATTTACATCGAGACCGAATCCGGGTGGTTCAGTGACCGCACCGTCCGTTACCTCGCGTCCGGCAGACCGGCGGTCGTCCAGGATACGGGCTGGTCGCGACGCTATCCAAGCGGCCAGGGACTGCTGCGCTTCCGGACGCTGGACGAGGCACTCGAGGCTGCCGGCGATGTCGAGCGGCGCTACCCCGAGCACGCGAAAGCGGCACGGGCGATCGCCGAGGAATTCTTCGATTCGAACAAGGTGTTGTCGGAATTGCTCGAGACCGTGGTGGTGTGAGCGTGCAGTGTCCAGGTCACCTATGCGTATCCTCGTAAGCGGCATGATCGCCGGCGATCCGGGACAGGGCGGCGCCACGTGGGCCGTCCTTCAGTACGTCCTCGGATTGCGAGACCTCGGTCACGACGTGTTTCTCGTCGAGCCGATCGCGCCCCGATCCATCCGCCCCGACGCCTCGGAACTGGCCAGCTCGCTCAACGCCCGCTATTTCCACGCCGTCTCGTCGCGGTTCGGCCTGCACGGCCGGGCGGCGCTGCTGCGACAGGACACGGGAGACACGGTGGGACTCCCGTACCGGGACATCGTGCGCGCGGCCGAGACGGCCGACATGCTCCTGAACGTCTCGGGCATGCTGCGAGACCCGAACCTGCGCGGCCCCATTCCCTGCCGCGTCTATCTGGATCTCGATCCGGCGTTCAATCAGTTGTGGCACGCCGCCGAGGGGATCGATGTCGGCCTCGAGGGCCACACGCATTTCGTGACGGTGGGCAATGCCCTTGGCCAGGCGACATGCGACGTTCCCACCTGCGGCCGGACGTGGATTCCGACGCTTCAGCCGATCCTGCTCTCGGAATGGCCGGTCACCCCGGGTGACGCGGCGGCGCCGTGGACCACCATCGGCAACTGGCGAGGATACGGGTCGATCGAATACGGCGGCGTACATTTCGGCCAGAAGGTCCACTCGCAACGCCGCTTCATGGGCGTGCCGCGCCGCACCGCCGAGTCCTTTCTCCTCGCCCTGGCGATTCATTCCGGCGAGGTCCACGACCTGGCGGCGCTGACAGAGAACGGGTGGGGCCTGGTCGATCCTGCCGACGTGTCGGCCACACCTGATGACTACCGCAGGTTCATTCAGGGATCGAAAGCCGAGTTCGGCATCGCCAAGAGCGGGTACGTCGTGTCGCGGTGCGGCTGGTTCAGCGACCGCAGCGTCTGCTATCTGGCCTCCGGACGCCCCGTGCTCGCGCAGGACACCGGATTCCCCGGTGCGATCCCGACTGGCAGCGGACTGGTCGCGTTTTCCACTGAAGACGAAGCGATTGCAGGGATCGAGGCGATCAGCAGCGACTACGACCGTCACGCCAGGGCGGCGCGCGATGTAGCCGAGACCTGCTTCGATTCGAAGCGCGTGCTGAGCCGCCTGCTGGCAGAGGTGGGGCAATGACCCGCGGCGCGCCGGTGACGATCGCGGTCGCCGACGAGGATGTCGCGCGCGCCATTGACGAATGGATTGCCGGCGATCGCCATCAGGGGTCGGTCGTCGGGTTGCGGCGCCGCCCGTGGGAATACTCGACGAGCGCTCCTCTCGAATTCGTCACCGCTGTCATGGACGACGGCCGCGAACACAACCTGGTTCTGAAGTACCTCGGTCCGGCGGACACCACCGAGAAGGCGCGGCGTGTCAAGCCGTCGTTTGTCATCGATCCACGGCGTGAGATCGAGGTGTACCGCCGCCTGCTGGCGCCGCTGCAGATCGGACCATCGCTCGTCGGGTCGAACATCGACCTGACGAGCGACAGCTACTGGCTGCTGCTCGAGCACGTCGACGGGCCGCGCCTGACCGATGTCGGGGAGTTGACCGCGTGGGCCGCCAGCGCACGTTGGCTCGGCGCCCTGCACGCGCGTCTGGAGCCGATGGTCGACGGGCCGTTGCACCGCGCGGCGGGGCTGATGGAGTGCGATCGCGAATGGTACCGGGTCTGGATGGATCGGGCCCTCCAGTTCTTCGCCTCGGACGACCCGTCGCCGTCACGTCACGGCAGGAGCGCGCTTCGGTGGCTCGCCGGGCGGTATGACTGTGTGATCGAGCGTCTTGTGTCGCTGCCGCTGACGCTGATTCACGGCGACTTCTATCCCTCGAATGTGCTCGTCATCGGGCCGCCGGACAATCCGCGTCCGTGTCCGATCGATTGGGAAGCGGCGTCGATCGGGCCGGGGGTGCTCGACCTCGCCGCCCTCTCGGCGGGTAACTGGTCCGAGCAGGATCGTCGCGAGCTGACGGCCGCGTATGCCGCGGGCGCCGGCTCGAACCTCGCGCCCTGCGCGATCGGTGAATCGCTGGCATATGCGCACATTCATCTCGCCGTCCAGCAATTGGGATGGTTCGGTCGTCGCCGTCGTCCGGCGGCGCACGCGCGCGACTGGCTTGCGGATGCCGTCGATCGCGCGGAGGCGCTCAACCTCTAAGGGATTTCTGGATCGCGTCAAAAGCTCACGCTTGCGGCGAGGCTGATCCGCCGCGGCGTCCCGGCGCGCTTGGGCTGATCGAACGACGATGACGTCACCACTCCGTTGAAACCCTCGTAGTTCGCGCGGTTGAGCACGTTTTCGATGTTGGCGGCGACGGTGACCCCGCCGGTGGTCGAGAAACGAAACGATCTGAGGACGCGGACATCCAGACGAGCCGTCCACGGCTCGCGGCCGGCGTTTCGCGCGACCATCACCGCATCGTAGGGGCGATCCGCCAGAAGCCATCCGTACGGCGTCTGGATCGCACCCAGCGTGCCGGCGGCGACGACAGCGGGCCGGTCGGTAAAGACACCGTCGCCATTGTTGTCGAAGCCGGTGGTGAGGTTGAACACGCGGCCTGAACCGGCGGTCAAATACGGGCTCACGAACAGCGCTCCAGGCAGCATGAGATTGGCGCCGACTGTGGTCCAGTGCCTGCGATCGGCGGCCGCAGACCCGAACTCCTGATCGAGGCGCGATCCGTCGGCCGGAATCGTCGTGCGGCCGTCGGTGTCGCTGCGCGCGTGGACATGGCTATAGTTGGCGAACAGAGTGCTGTCTCTCCAGGTGTTCCAGCGCCATCCGGCCGAAAGCTCGTGGCGTTGCAGGCGGCCGGTCGATTCGTACTGCAGCACCTGGCCGAAATCAGGCTCCGGACGCACGCCGTCGAGATCCGGCGCATTGACGTTGCGCGTGCGTAACAGGTCGGTCCCCCGTTGGAAGCCGTACTTCATCGTCATGAACATACGAGTCGTGAGCTGTCGTTCATAGCTCGCGGCCGACATCATTACCTGCGGAGAGCGCAGCTCGCTGTCCTTCACGTAAATGCTTGGCGTCAAGGCGGGCACGCTCCCGACGCTCGGCGGAACCGTTGGGAAGAACGATGGATGCTGGATGAGCACCTGTTCCTGATGCACGCCGTCGAGCCGCGTGACGTCGAGCGTCAGCTCGGGTTCGATCCGGCGGTAGAAGGTGCCAGCGCCGACGCGGAGAACGTTCTTGCGGGCGTCGTCCAAGGCGAGAGCGACGCCGGCACGGAGACCGAGACTGGGCTGCGACGCAGCTGTCTGCCACTCCGAGCGCACGCCGTAGGAGAGCGTCAGGCGCTGGTTCGGGATCCAGTCGTCCTGTGCATAGACGCCGACCGCGGTCTCCCTGAAGCGGACCTCGGGCTCGCCGCGCGTCATGAAGAACTGCGACGGCGTATACCCGGCTACGCCGAGCACCGTGCGGCGATAGCGCTCCAGCGGCGAAATGACGAGTCGCTCGCCGCCGCTATCTTCGAGCGGAATGCCGGCCGCGTCGCGTTCGACGTCGGCGCCAAACACGAAGCTGCCGCCGGCGTTCGTCTTATCGATGTACTGGCGATCGGCCCAGCGCACGTCAGCGCCAAACTTGAGGGTATGGCGAGGCACGGCGATCGTGATGGTGTCGGTCGCCAGCGTTTCGCGCGGCTGCGTCACCGAGAGCAAGGCTTCCTGATTGCCGCCGCCGGTGAACGCGTCGAGAACCATGACCGCGGGCGCCGCGCTGTCGGCCTGAACCGCCGAGCGCTGCGGGTTGAACTGGACACGGAGTTCGTTGAAGACGCGCGGGGACGCCACGGACGTCAGGGTGGCGCGCAATGCGCGGCTCGAGGACGTCCGCCGGTACGAACGCTCCTCCAGGTCGAGCCCGCCCTCAAGGCCAAGGTTCTCGGCGTCGGCGCTGGTCGCGCTGAATGACACCGCCAGGGTGTTGCGGGAGCCCGCCTGTAGGGTTGTCCCAAGCCACACATTGTCCACGCGGCTCAGCACGGGGACAGTGTCGGTCAGCGACGCCGGCGCATGGTTCGGATCGAGCACCGTCGCATTGATGACGCTGTTCTGCTCCTGATTCCAACGCCCCCCATAGACGACGAAGCTCAAGCGGCCGGGAACGATCGGTCCGCTGAGGTAGCCCTTCACGTCTCTCATGTGTCCCGGCGGATGATCGGGTGCCAGCGCATTGCGGGCGTTCAGCGCCTCGTCGTTGAAGTTGACGTTGAAGTCGCCGCGCACGCGCGCCCCCCCGGGCTTGGTGATGATGTCCACGCGCGCCTGTCCGGGCTCGGCGAATTCCGGCGCGAACCAGTTCGACGAAATCTTGATCGCCTGAATCGCCTGCTTTGGCGGCAGCCAGAGCAGCTCAGGGAACCCGTCGACCGTGACCTCGACCTGCCCCAGGCTGTCTGTCGCGCCAGCGAGCTCGCGGACGCGCTGAAGCAGCCCACCGGGGTCATCGGGGAGCGCCGCGAGCGCTGCACCCGTGATCATGGTTGCACTCAACCCGCCCTGCGTCGTCACTTCGACGCGCTCGACGACGGCTGGTTTGAGCACGAACTCGATCGAAGTCGATCGCTGACGGCCGATCTCGATCGTACGCGCCGATTCGGCAAACCCCGCGGCGGACGCGGTGATGCGGTACGCGTTGGCGGCAAGCCCGCGGAAGGCAAACTGCCCGGTCGCGTCGGTCACCGTGGCGACAGGGTCGCTGCCGTCCGCTTTCGTGATGACGACACCCGCGCCCACGAGCACGGCACCGGTCGAGTCGCGAACGGTCCCCGTCAGGACGTTGGGAAACTCGGATTGCGCGAGGGCATTCGCGGCGATCAACACCAGGCACAACAGGACCGCGAGAGTCTGGCGAAACACCACCTGGCGGCGAGCCGGGCCGGCGAGCGGGCGAGGTCCTGCTTCGATGGTATCCGAACGGGGGCACTCGTCCGTCGGCCGCTGATCAGTGAATGCCGTCACACGCGCCTACAACGGCATACCGACTATCAGGTCCTGCAGCCCCAGCAGTGACGGACGTCCACACCAGTCACCGTAGCTGACCTCGACAGGACTCAGCCCTAGCTGAGCGTAGTACTGGCGGATCCGCTGTTCGTCGTGTGCCACGGCCGCTTCGGCAAGCGCAGGATTCTCAATCCGGCAGAGATCGTCACCGTTCCACACGTGCTCGAACGCCATCTTTCGCTTTTCGTGCCCGCGCAACAATTGCCGGGACTCGTCGTTGAGCAGAAAGTACGAGACGACCGCTCTGCCACCCGGCCGCAGCACGCGGCTGATTTCCTTCAAGTACGCGTGAACATGGGGCGGCAGCATGTGCGTGAACACTGATTTCAGCAGGATGACGTCGAAGCTCCGATCCGCGAACGGCAACTGGAAGGTCTCCGGCATCTGACGGCCGCCCGGGTTGTACATCACGTTGTGCACATCGACATGTTGGAAGTGGAAGTTCGGATGCGCACGATAATGTTCGCGCAGCCACGCAATGCTGTCTCGATGCACATCCACGCCTACATAGCGACCGGATCCGGCGAGAATCCGCGTCAGTGCGCGACTGATCTGGCCGTTCCCACATCCCAGGTCAAGAATCGACTCGGACTCCTGCAGCCGGATCCGCTTGACGACGATCTCGTGGCAGAACCCATCGCCCAGCGCGATGAACTGCGCCGGCGACGAAGAGCCATCGAATAGCATCGTCTGCGGCGGAACCAGCTCGTCAGCTGGAATTGCTGAGGCCGGGTATTGTTTCATGGGCGCGAGCCTATGCCAATTCCGCGCCACTTCCGACGTGAGAAAGGAGTGCGTTGGCTAGCCATTCCGTAAGACGGTTCGAGTAAAAATGTCACTTTAGGCTAATCCGTTCCCAGCCGGCGACATAAAACTGCCGGCAAGCGCCTCGCTGCTCTCGCGCATGGCCGTGCAATAGAGTGAAGTCCCCTTCTTCCCAGGCCTCGCTGGCAGAATCCGGTCCCGTTATGGAGGTGGGTTGTTACAGGTCTTCCCAGCGTTCCCCCTGCCAAAAAGACCGGCGTCGAGCGCGCTGCGCTGAACGGGAATTTCGATGGGGTGAACGACAAGGCGCCTCAACATCTCAGCGCCATTCCAGCAGGGGCGACCCGCGGACGCGATCATGGCCGGCAGGTTGTCATGAGAGTTGCGGAATTCGTACAGGGCTGCGGCCTCCGAATCGAGCCCGCTTCCGCTGCGTCGCGCTCGATTTCGCCAGTGGCTCATACGGGCCGCGCGGCCCTGACCCGGGCTGCGCAGACGGCCTCTCGTGTTCCGCTCGACTCCCTATCCGCGTGCTGTGCTCCGTACCCCGCCGAGACCGGCGCGTGTTCTCCGGACTGAGACGCGGCTGGCGTGGCCTTCGCCGTGACATGAGCGGCTCGGCTCTCGGTACTGAGGTCGAACGGCTTGTGCAGTCAGGTCGATCAAGCTGCAGCTCGGTCACGGTCAGCTGCGCGCAGTCGCACGCCGGCCCCATGAATGAGGTGCGTTATAGGTCTTCCCAGCGTTCTGCCTGCCAGAGAGAATAGGGCTATCTCGCGCGACTTTCGAAGGGGTGAACGGCGTCGTCACGTCGTCCTCGATCGGCATCGCGACCCGCGCGGGCGTGGCACGCCGTCTCGACGTCGCGGCCGGATTCGGCTTCTGACCCGACGGCACGGCAAAGAGGCGTGAATCCATCGACGCTCCACAAATGCTCAGCGTGGGCCACGAGCGTGAAGCCGTAGCCTTTGATCGGGAGTAACAACGTGTCGATCATCGAAATCACTCGATTGGTTCTAACGCGGCTCGCGCCTGCTTCTCCCGGGCCTACTGCCGACGATGAACTCGTCGGTGAGCCGGTCCTCAGGCGCGCCGACGTGCTCCCGCTTGTGGTCTACGTCGCGTTCGCGATGGTACTCGGCTGGCAGATGGGGCAGGACGGAAACTGGGACCTCCGGAACTACCACCTGTACAACGCGTTCATGTGGTTCTCAGGCCGCTTCGAGCGAGACGTGCACGTGGCAGGGGTTCAGACTTTTCTCAATCCGGTACTCCACCTCCCCTTCTATTTCGCGGTGACCAAGTTCAATGTGGCACCGATGGTGTACGGGCTGGCACTCTCAGGCATCCATGGCGTGCTGCTGTTCTTCGCGCACCGGATCACCGCGCTGGTCCTTGCCTCCCACGGGTGGATGGTGGCCGCGATTGGTGGCACCATCGCAGCGACAACGGCAGCGTACGGCGCCGCCTTTTACTCCGAGATAGGCTCGACTCAGGGTGACAACACCGTCGCCCTGCTGATACTCGGCGCACTCACCCTGCTGGTCGCCAACGCGCAGGCGGGCCGTGCCGGCATCCTGCGGACCTCGCGGCGCGCGGGGTTGGCCGCGGGTCTGGCGGCTGGCGCCAAGTTGGTGGCCAGTATTTACGTTTTGGGATTATTGGTCGCTGTCCTGACGATGCCGGGACCCTGGCGGACCCGTGTCCAGCGTGCGCTGCACTTCGGGTTGACGGCCTCCCTGGGACTCGTGCTGACCGGTGGATACTGGATGTGGCTCATGTACGAGCATTTCGGGAGCCCACTCTTCCCCTTCTTCAACCGCATCTTCGCTTCGCCCTTGGCGCCCATCGAGAACTTCTCCGACACCTTCAGGCCCGCGAGCTGGGAGGCAACTATTGTGTTGCCCTTCCGCTTCGTTGCGGAACAGCTGCTAAGCGGGGAGACATACTTTCGCGACGGGCGTCTGCCGGCCGCGCTCGTTTCGCTCGCCGCCATTTGCCTCGTCGGAGGGAAGCGCTGGTTGAGTGCGAGAGGCAGCACGGCGAGCGCTGAGAACGTTCGGTTGCGCCAGCTTGCTTCCTTCTTTGCCGTGTCGTACGTAATATGGTTGGCAGTGTTCGCGCTCTATCGATACGCGATCTCACTCGAAGCACTGAGTGCCGCCATCATCGTTTCGTGCGCCGCGTATCTCGCCCGCAACCGCGTCGAAGGACTGCTGATCGCGTTACCAATCTGTGTGCTGCTGATTTTCTCCACCAAGCCATTGGGTTACGAACGGATCCCGTGGACGAACAGCTTCTTCGGAGTCTCGCGCGATCACCTCACGCAGTATCATGACGCCGTCGTCTTGTTGACCGATTTTCCCACTGCCTATTCAATCCCCTTCTTCCCGCAATCGACGACCTTTCTGAGAATAAGCAGCAACTGGGGGCTCGATCCCGGTAGCGAAATGTGGCGACGGGTGCAGCAACGCGTCGCGAATGCGCCTGCGGACCGGTTGTACTGGCTGGAGATTGCGCCCTATGCCACGCAGAAAGAGGCAGATGAACTGTTGGCGCCGTTTGATGTAGCGTTGCGGCAATCGGCCTGCGACGAGACAACGACCAACTTCGACTCCCTGAGGATCTGCCCGATCGACAGGCGCCGGCCCAATTAGCCACCGCCTCAATACGTCAGCGCCAGCTCCAGCAACGGTCATCTGGCCTCGATGATGCCGACAGGTCCATTCAGGCTGGAGTAATGCTTCGACGGCTGAGGCATGTTCAATCTCTTGCACGCCGGCACCGCGCTCTATGCCTCGGGCACGGCGTTACACCGATCGCCTGCCCGGTCATCGACCCCGATGCCCCCAGGCGTGAAGTCGTACAAGCCGGGAGGAATGCGCGCAAGACCGCAGGGCAGCGGATCGTCGGGACCGGGGATGGTCGGAAGCGGCGGCGGGCCACCACGTCGGCGACACACCGTCGGGTGCTTTCGCCGTGATCGAGTACCGCGTCGTCTCGATCAGCCCGGGGCGCCGACGATCCGATAATCGGGCTTCTGCGGCGCCTGGCGGAGCAGGAGCCCGACCGGCACGCTGGACTCGAATCGACCCGGCGTCATCCTCATCAGGATCCCGCCGCCCGCGTCGGCGAAGGGCTTGATCGCCGCTACTTCGAACCTGAGGTTCGGGTCCACCGGCGGCCCGAAGTCGGGCAGGAACTGCTGCGCGGGCGCCGCGACGGGGATCATTGCGATCGCAAAGACTGCCAGACGCGGGTTGCGCATACGGACATTCCTCGATCGCTATGGACCGGAGCACGGTCGCTTCGGTTGGGTCGAGTGCTTTTGACCGAGGTCGCTAGCACACGGTGTGAGACATCGAGGAGGGTCTTTGGCGCACGCGGCCAACGCGGTAGGCTTACCCGCATGGAATTCACGGATGTCATCCGGTCGGAAGAGGAACTGCGCGCCTTGATGGGCGGTCCCGTCGCCCCGCCGGTGGTGGACAAAACATTGTCGAGACTCGACCGGCATTGCCTCACGTTCATCGCCCGCTCGCCGTTCGTGCTTGTCGCCACAAGCGACGGGGCGGGACGGATGGACATTTCGCCCAAGGGCGATGCGCCGGGTTTCGTGCGGGTGCTGGACGACCAGACGCTGGTGATTCCCGATCGCCCGGGCAACCAGCGCTTCGACACCTTCCGCAACCTCTTTCAGTCATCGCGCGTCGGGGTGATTTTCCTCATTCCCGGCAAGCGCGAAACCTTGCGCATTGGCGGGAGGGCCGAAGTGGTGCGGGACGCCGCGTTGCTCGAATCGCTGAACGCGCAAGGAAAGGTCCCTGCATTGGCCATCGCGGTCCACGTCGACGAAGCCTTCTTTCATTGCTCGAAGTGCATGATTCGCTCGCACCTGTGG
>Ga0070675_100004196_pt1 | contig 10950 bp, 6 predicted proteins | sample KBSM43metaG_FD_65343 | JGI IMG/M metagenome (GOLD analysis project Ga0070675, IMG submission 65343) | Miscanthus rhizosphere microbial communities from Kellogg Biological Station, Michigan, USA - KBS M4-3 metaG | ecosystem: Host-associated > Plants > Roots > Rhizosphere > Soil ...
CGGTCGACACGATGCCGTCGTTGGCGCCGAGCACGGCCGCCCGGAGCCACCCGATTCGCTCACTGCGATGCCACTCACGATGTGCCATGGGCCAACTCTGCCTCGATTACCCCTGATTTGACTCATTTTTTTCGCGCCGTCCGTGGCCGTCCGGCGGGACAATGGCCCCGTGCGACCGACGATCGGGCTTCTCTGCGGGCTCCTGCTGCTGCCGGCGTTGGCGGCGGCGGCCGACGACCCGCTGGTGCGCGCCGCAGCCGCGGGAGATGCGGCCGCGATCCGCGCGCTGATCAAGCAGGGGCACGACGTCAACGCCGCCGGCCCGGACGGCGCCACCGCGCTGCACTGGGCGGTGCGCGCCGACGACCTCGCCACCGTTGACGCGCTGATTCGCGCCGGCGCGCGCGTCACCGTGGCCAATGCGCTCGGGGTTCAGCCCGTGTACGTGGCCGCGCAGAACGGCAACGCGGCCATGCTTGCGCGGCTGCTCGACGCCAAGGCCGACGTCAACACCACGGATGCCGCCGGCGACACCCTGCTCATGGCGGCCGTGCGGGCCGAGAGCCCCGAAGCCGTGCGGCTCCTCCTCGAGCGCGGCGCCAAGGTGAACGCGGCCGATCCCGACGTGGCGCAGACCGCGCTCAGCTGGGCGGCGCGGCTCAACAACCCCGAGATGATGCGCGCGCTGCTGTCCGCCGGCGCCACCGTCGACGCGGCGACGCGCGTCGGACCAAAGCCCGCGGCGCGGCCGCCGGGCGCAGGCGGCGGATCGCACGGCGTCGGCATCGTCCGCAGCGGCGTGCCGTCGCAGGGCGAGCAGCTGCCGGCCCCGGGCGGCATGACGCCCCTCCTGTTCGCGGCGCGCGACGGGCTGCTCGACGCCGCGAAGATCCTGCTCGAGGCCGGCGCGGACGCGAACCGGCCGGATCCGAACGGCATCACGCCGCTCATGATGGCGATCACCAACGGCCAGCTGCCGGTCGCGACGTTCCTCCTCGAACGCGGCGCCGATCCCCGGGCCGCCGACTGGTATGGGCGCACGCCGCTCTGGGCGGCCGTGGAGATCCGCAATCTCGATCTGCGCAGCGCCGCCACCGACAACGGTGTCGATCGCGAGGCGGCGCTGCGGCTCATCGCGGCGCTCCTCGACAAGGGTGTCGACGTGAACGCCCGCGTCAAGGAGTTCCCGCCGGCGCGGCGCTACATGCTGCCGCTCGGCTCGCTCGAGTGGGTGGACATCACCGGCCAGACCGCGTTCACGCGCGCCGCGCAGTCGGCGGATCTCGAGGCGATGCGGCTGCTGCTGGCAAAGGGCGCCGACCCGAAGATCGCGACCTTCAACGGCACGAACGCGCTGATGATGGCGGCCGGCGTGAACTGGGTGATCGGTCAGACCTACGGCAGCCGCTGGCTCGAGGCCGTGCAGCTCTGTCTCGACCTCGGCTTCGACGTCAACGCCGTCAACCAGATGGGGCTTGCCGCCGTGCACGGCGCCGCCAATCGCGGTTCGGACGACGTGATCGCGCTGCTGGCGAAACGCGGCGCCCGCCTCGACGTGCCCGACAAGGAAGGGCGCACGCCGCGGGCGTGGGCCGAAGGCGTATTCCTGGCCACCAACTCGCCCATCGCCAAGCCGTCCACGATGGCGCTCCTCGACACGCTCACGAAGAAATGAAAGCGCTCCTGGCCACGGCCGCCGCCGTGATGACGTTCAGCACCGCGATGACCGCGCAGGCTCCAGCGCCCGCTCCGGACGCGGCGTTCCTCAAGCAGTACTGCCTGACCTGTCACAACGACCGCGCGAAGGCCGGAGCGCTGACGCTCGCCAGCCTCGATGTCGCGGCCGTCGACGGCCACGCCGACGTCTGGGAGAAGGTGGTCCGCAAGCTGCGCACGGGCATGATGCCGCCCGAAGGCGTTCTGAAGCCGTCGCCCGCGGCGCGCGCGGCCTTCGTGGGCGCGCTCGAGGCCTCGCTCGATCGCGCGGCGGTCCGCCGTCCGGATCCGGGGACGCCGGCGCTCCATCGTCTCAACCGCGCCGAGTACGCCAACGCGATTCGCGATCTGCTGGCGCTCGACGTGGACGTGGCCGCACTGCTGCCGCCGGACGACTCGGCGGCCGGCTTCGACAATATCGCCGACGTGCTGGGTGTCTCGCCGGCGCTCATCGAGGGCTACGCCGCGGCGGCGGCCAGCATCAGCCGCCGCGCCATCGGCAGTCCGACCATCGGCCTCGATCGCACCACCTACCGCATGCCGGGCGATGTGTCGCAGGACGCGCACGTGGACGGCCTGCCGCTCGGCACGCGCGGCGGCTTCGTCATCACGCATACCTTCCCGCTCGACGCCGAGTACGACCTGCTGGTGGGACAGGCAGGCGGCGCGCGGCTCGGCGGGCCGCCGGCAGCGGGGCCGCGCACCGACGATCTCTACGTGACGCTCGACGGCGTGCGAGTCGCGGTGCAGGGGCGCGGCGCCACGCGCTTGAAGATACCGGCCGGTCCGCACATGATCGCCGCGGCCAGCGTCGTGCGCAGCCATGCCGGCGGCGCCGACGGTGTGTTTCACGTCGAAACGCGGACGCCGGGCATCACGCAGGTGACGATCGCCGGTCCATTCAATCCCACCGGCGCCGGCGACACACCGAGTCGCAGAAAGCTGCTGGTCTGCGCGCCGGCATCAGGGGCGGACGAACTGACCTGTGCGCGCACGATTCTGTCGACGTTCGCGACCCGCGCATATCGGCGGCCGATCGCGCCGGCAAGCGCGGACCTCGATACGCCACTGCAGTTCTACCGTGACGGCCGGCAACGGTCGTTCGAGTTCGGAATCGAGCGCGCCGTCGCGCGGATCCTCGTGGACCCGCAGTTTCTCTTCCGGTTCGAGCGCGAGCCCGCCCGGGTGGCGCCGGGCGCCGCGTTCCGGGCGACCGATCTGGAGCTGGCGTCGCGGTTGTCGTTCTTCCTGTGGAGCAGCGTGCCCGACGACGAGCTGCTTGCCGTCGCCTCGAAGGGCACGCTGAGTGCGCCCGCGACCTTGGAACGGCAGGTGCGGCGCATGCTGGCCGACCCCAAGGCCGACGCGCTGGTGACGAACTTCGCGGCGCAGTGGCTCTACCTGCGCGAGCTGCAGAACGCCAAGCCCGACACTCCCGAGTTCGACGGCAACCTGCGGCAGTCGTTCCGGCGCGAGACGGAGCTGCTCTTCCGCACCATCATGCGGGAGGACCGCAGCATCGTCGATCTGCTCGACGCCAACTTCACGTTCGTGGACGAGCGCCTGGCGCGGCACTACGGCATGCCCGGCATCCGCGGATCGCGGATGCGGCGCGTCGACCTGCCGCCCGACAGCCCGCGACGCGGGCTGCTGGGGCAGGGCAGCATCCTCACGGTGACGTCCGCGGCCAACCGCACGTCGCCGGTCCAACGCGGCAAGTGGGTGCTCGAGAACGTGCTCGGCGCGCCGCCGCCGCAGCCCCCGCCGGGCGTCGAGACCAACATTGATGGCGACGCGTCGAAGGCCAAGGCGGTGTCGCTGCGGCAACGGATGGAACAGCACCGCGCCAACGCCGCCTGCGCGTCGTGCCACCGCCTGATGGACCCGATCGGGTTCGCGCTGGAGAATTTCGATCACGCCGGCAAGTGGCGCACCACCGACGGCCAGACGCCGGTCGATGCCACCGGAGTGATGGTGGACGGCACCCGCCTCGACGGCGCGGAGTCGCTGCGCCGCGCCCTCGTGGCCAAGCCGGACCTGTTTGCCGGCGTGGCCGTAGAGAAGATGCTGACCTACGCTCTCGGCCGCGCGCTGCGTCCGCAGGACATGCCGTCGGTGCGCGCCATTACGCACGCGGCCGCGCCCGGCCGCTATACGTTCTCGTCGCTCGTCCTCGGCGTCGTGCGCACGCCACAGTTCCAGATGCGTACCAAGGCCGCCACCGAGCGGACGGAGTAGCGATGTTCATCACCAGGAAGCATCTGTCCCGCCGCACGGTGCTGCGCGGCCTCGGCGCCTCGGTGGCGCTGCCGCTGCTCGACTCGATGGTGGGCGCGCAGACGCCGGCGCGGTCGGTGGCCCCGAAGACGCGCTTTGCCGCCTTCTACGTGCCGCACGGCGCGACGATGGACAAGTGGACGCCGGCCACCGAGGGCGCCGCCTTCGAATACACCGAGATCCTGAAGCCGCTCGAACAGTTCGGGGATCGCATTACGGTGGTGAGCGGGCTGTCGCATCCCTACGTGGCCGGCGCCGGCGGTGCCGATGTCTCGGCGGGCGCCAACCACACGCGCGCCGCCGCCGTCTTTCTCACCGGCTCGGTGCCGCAGCGCGGCCCGCAGGCGCATCTCGGCGTCTCCGCCGACCAGGTGGCGGCGCTGCACATCGGGCAGGACACCCCGCTGCCGTCGCTGGAGCTTTCGATCGAAGAGGCCGTGCTCGCCTGTGAGGCCAGCTTCAGCTGCGCCTATCGCAACTCGATTTCATGGAAGTCGCCGACGCAGCCGCTGCCGATGCAGAGCAATCCGCGCCTGGTGTTCGAGAAGCTGTTCGGCGACGGCGCCACCGCGGCCGAACGCCGCGGGCGCCGGGAGGATACTCGCAGCCTGCTCGATTCCGTGATGGCGCAGCTGCCGTCGCTGCAGCGCGATCTGCCAGCCGGTGACCGCCGCCGGCTCGATCAGTACCTGGAGGACGTGCGCGAGATCGAACGCCGGATTCAGCGCGCCGAAGCCGCGGCGCGCGAGGACGTCACGCTGCCCGACGTGCCGGCCGGTGTGCCGGCCACCTTTGCCGAACACATCAAGCTGATGATGGATCTGCAGGTGCTCGCGTTCCAGTCGGACATCACGCGCGTGTCGACGTTGATGCTCGCGCGCGAGTTGAGCGGCGCGACCTACCCGGAGACGACCATCCGCGATCCGTTCCACAATTTGTCGCACCACTCGAACGACCGCGGCAACATGGACCGCTTCGCGATCCTGAACCTCTACCACATGACGAAGTTCGCCTACTTCGTCCTCAAGCTGAAAGAGACGCCCGACGGCGACGGGTCGCTGCTCGATCATTCGCTCGTGCTCTACGGCAGCTCGCTGAGCGATGGCAACCAGCACAACTTCAGCCCGCTGCCGATCGTGCTGGCGGGCGGCGCGTCTGGCGCGCTCAAAGGTGGACGCCACGTGCGGTATCCGAAGGACACGCACATGTCGAACCTGCTGCTGGCCATGCTCGACAAGCTCGGGGCGCGGCTCGACACCTTCGGCGACAGCACCGAGATGTTGTCGATTTGACGTACGTAGGGGCCGCCTTCAGGCGGCCCAGGGCCGGCTAAAGCCGGCCCCACGTACGTGGCTGCAGGCCTTCAGGCCTGCCTCGCGACGATTTCGAAAGAGATTCCGTCGAGGTCGAACATGCGGACGACTCCGGTCTCATAGGGCGACGGAGTGACGCGCGCGCCGAGCCCCTGCAGCCCCGGGGTGACCTTCTGAGGATCGAACGGCGCGACCTTGATCCCGAAGTGCGCGATGTGCGGTTTCTGTCCCGCCTCGGCTTGCTGGAGCCCGAGCCGTGTGTCGCCAATCTGAAACCAGACGCGTCCGGTGGTCCGATCGCGCAGCGTCTCCACTCCGTACAGGATCCGGTAGAAGCGAACGCCCTTCTCCAGATCAGCCACGTGCAGCAGCACGTGATCGACGCCGAGCGGTCTGACGAGCCCCTTTCGAGCGGGCACCAGATCGGATGGCACGGCCGCGGTGACCAGCGTGTCGGGCGCGGGCAGGAACTGGATCTCGATGCCGTCGGGATCCGAGAAGATGCCACCGATGCCGCCGCGGCCCCCGATCGTGCCGAGCCCCTCCTTGGCCACAGCGTCGTCGAGCGCCGCCGAGATGGCGGCGCTGTCGCGCCGGTAGTCGAACACCGACGTGCAGAAGTGGCCGATGTAGGTGCCTCGTCCCCGCGAGTCGCCGATCGCCAGATAGCCCACCTGCCGCGTGTCGGGCGGCAACTCACCGAACAGCACGAAGTAACGGAAGCCGCCCTGGAACGGCTGCGCGTGCAGCGTGGTGTTGAAGAGGCCCATGTAAAAGCGCGCTGACGACTCGACGTTGGGCACGATGACGTCGAGGTGATCGATCTTGGGCGTGCGAATCGGCAGCAGCGCGGCAGGTGGTGCCTGCTGCGCCCATCCGGAGGAGAGTCCAAGCGTCGGAACGGCCAGGGCGCCAAGCCCGGCCACGAAGGCGCGCCGTGAGGGATCGGTCACGCGCGGCATTGTCGCCCGGATGCACGCGAGGGGTCGAGCATGCCGGATCCCGTTTGAGTGGAATTTGCTAGGGTCGGACGTCCCACAGCTCCACGGCCACCAACCTGTCGGCAGGGGCGTCTTCGAACTCGGGCTGCGCGCCAGCGTGACGCTGCCATGTCCACCAGCGCGCACCGCCCCAGATTGCGGCCAGCACTGCGATGAGGATCGCGAATCCGGTCGCGTGGGCGAACGTCTCGCGTTCGAGATCGGCGCCGGTGAGAGTCAGAATCAACAGCAGGATCACGCCGAGCGGGAACGTGACATGCGCATGCGACCGTCCCGGCAGATACGAGCAGGTGAACGGAATCCGCTGAGTGCCCCAGAGGCACGCCTCGACGAGGATGGCGGCGAGGAGCGCGAGGACCAGCAGATGGGCGCTCGCCGCCCGCCACGGCCACTGGGTCAGCAGCACGGCCGCCGTCAGAGCCCACACGGGGCCTGCCGCCACCACCGCGAACGTGCGCCGGCGCGCCGTCACGTACGGCGCGCCGCCTGGCAGCGGCAGCACACGGAAGATCCAGTTCGCGGCGAGATCCCGCGGCAGCGCAAACGTGAGGCGCGCGCCCACGACGGCGCACACCATCATCACTACGCTCGACACGATGAGCGCCACGCTCGCGTCGTGCGCCGCGCCGAACAGCGAATCGTCGGTCACGGCCTGTGCGCGCGGCGTCTTGAGGAGGACGGCGGCCAGCGCGACGCCGAGTCCGAGATAGAAGGTGAAGAGGGCGCGGTGCGCGGCGCTTCGGAAGAGCGTGCGCGCGGTAAAGTGCAGGAGCGCCGTCGGCAGCGCGCCGCCCGCGCGCGGCAAGTGCTGGCCGGTTCGAATGGCGGGCACCAGGTCCGGCTCTTCGGCCATCCGGGGGAGCACGCGGAAGTAGGCGAGGGCGAGCGCGGCGAAGGCCACGACGATCGCCACGGCCAGCGCCATGATGGCCCGCGTCGCCAACGGTGCGAGCGCCGGTGATCCGCTCAACGCTTGGAAGAGACCCAGAAACCACAGCGTGGGGGACGACATCGCCCATGGGGTTTGTTGGGCCTCCGCCAACGCGGCGGGTGTCACGATCATCGGTTGCAGGAAGTAGCCCCCGACGACGGCGCAGAAGACGCCCAGTTGCAGCAGCGGCGAGAGTCGAAGGAAGAGATGCCGCGGCAGCAGCCCCGCGGCCAGCCCTTGAAGCCCCGCAGCGATGCCGAACACGAACAATCCGGACGCCAGCATCGTGAGCCAGTAGGCGGCGAACAACCGCGTCCCGCCGCGCACGCCGCCTCGCCCCGGAATCGTCAAGTCCTCCAGCGCCATCGGTGGCCGTCCGTCGAGGCGCGCGCGGACGTGCTCGGCAATCACATCCGCCGAGGCGGAGGTGCCGCGTTCGGTGTTGGCGAGGACCACGAGCGCCGTGTCGGTTGTCGGCCTGAGCCAGACCTGCGCCGAGAACCCCGCGATGTCGCCCGAGTGCCCGAGCTCGCCGCTGCTCGAGAGGAACCACCCATACGCCACGCCGTTGCCGTCGCCGACCGTGGTCAGCCGCTCGTGCGATCGCCGGATGGCGCTGGCAAGGACGCCACCCGGCAGCCGCTCCGGATGCAGGCTGGCATCGAGCCACGTCAGGAGGTCCGGTGCCGTGGACATCAACGCGCCGGCGCCCTGCACGCCGGCGCCGACGTCCCATGCCGGCGTTGGCAGGTGCTGGCGGTCGTGGCCCGCCATCAGGCGGCGCCGTTGATCGTCGGTGAGCGTGATGCCGGTGTCCGGCATTGCCAGCGGCTCCGTCACGAGGCGGCGGACCAGCGTTTCGTAGTCCATGCCGGCCCGTACGGCGATCGCGTGCCCGAGCAGGCCGAAGCCCACGTTGCTGTACTCGAAGGGGGCGCCGAGCGGGCGGGCCACGCCGCGGCGCGAGAGGAACGCGTACAGCGCGGGGATGTCGAAGTCCGCAAACGGATTGGCCGGGTCGCGGGGCTGAACGTCGCGCGGCATCCCCGGAAGCCCTGACCGGTGCGTGACCAGGTCGAACGGCGTGATGTCGGGCCTGCCGCGAGCGGGCGGCGCAAGGCCTGCATCGGGAATCAGCGCCCGAATCGGCTCCGTGCCCTTGACCACCCCCTGCTCGATCAAATGGGCCAGCGCCAGACCGGTGAACACCTTGGTAACCGACGCTATCGGGAACACCGAATCCGCCGCGGCCGCGCCGTACGCGAGCACGCGGCGCGTGCCCCGCGTCGAGACACCGACCACCACGCCGCCGCCGGTTGCCGGCGCCAGCGCGCCCGCCCGCGTGGCCGGGGCCAAAGCGCGGTCGAGAACGGACTGAAGTCCGGCCGCGTCCACCGGCGGCTGCGCCGGGTCGGAGGTCAGCGCGGGAATCGTGAACGCCCCCGACCCGTTCAGCCTGAGCGGCCAGGCGAGGCCGCTGACGGCGTGCAGCGCCAGCACGCTGCCCGCGAGTGCCGTGCCCACGGCGGCCATCTTCGCAGTCAGGATCGTGCGCGTGCGCACCGGCAGCGGCAACAGCACCAGCACGTCGCGCTGATCGGGAAACAGGGCGCCCCAGCCAAGCACGGCGAAGACACCGGCCGTCAGCATCGTGGTGGCGATCAGGAAGTGTTCCACGCCCCACGAGAAGATCAGCTCGGCCTGCGGCTGGGATACGCGGGCGATGAGCGCGGGAATCGAGAACACCGCGCCGAAGCCGAGCAGCAGCGTCAGGATCTGCAGCAGCAGCCGGCTCGCGTCGCCGCTCGAATACGCGGACAACAGCTCGCGGTCCGCGATGCGAAACAGGAACTCGCGGTAGAGCACGCGGCGCTGGCGGCTCGCGTTCATCCCAGTTGCAGCCTGACCAGGTCCGCGATCTGACGCGACACTGCGGCGACATCCTGTTCGACGGCGAGCTGCGAGAAGATGCCTTCGAGCGTGGGTTGCGCCATCAGCCCGCGCAAGCGCTCGATGGAGTCGTCCGCGACGACCTTCCCCTTGTGCAGAATCACGACGTGCGCGGACACCCGCTCGACGGTGTCGAGATCGTGCGAGCTGAAGAGCACCACCTTGCCGCGCGCCGCAAGTTCCTGGATCAGGCCGCGGAGGACGAGTCCCGCGGGGACGTCGAGGCCGGAGAATGGTTCATCGAGCAGAAGGAGCGGCGGGTCGTGCAGCAGCGCCGCAACGAGGAGCACTTTTTGACGCATGCCCTTCGAGTACGCCGAGAGCGGCACGTAACGGACGTCGTGCAGTTGCAGGCCGAGCAGGTGCAGCAGCCCCTCGATGCGCTCTGCTGTCGACTGGGCCGGCAGATTGCGGAGTTGGCCCACCATCACGAGGTATTCGAGCGCTGAGAGATGTGCGTAGAGGTGCGGCTCTTCGGGCACGTATCCCAGCCGCTGCTTCCAGCCAATGCCGCCGATCGGCGTGCCGTTCGCCAGGATCTCGCCGGCGGTGGGCTCCACGAGCCCCGCAATCATCTTCATCGTCGTCGACTTGCCGGAGCCGTTCGGCCCCAGGTAGCCGGTGATTTCGCCCGCCCGCGCGACGAACGAGACGTCGTCCACCGCGAGGCTCCCTCCGTATCGCTTGGATACATGTCGCAGCTCGAGCATCGACGGGTTGGACACGGCCGTGGCCTCTTTGTTCCGTGCGTGTGGTATCACTTACGCCCCATGCCGGTTGCGACCACGTCGTCCAACAGCTCGGATCCCGCGGCGCTTCTCGCATACGCCGCGGCGATTCGCCCAGTCCTCGAACGCAACGCCGACACGACCGACGCGCAGCGGCGCCTGGCCGACGAGAACGTCCAGGCCCTGCTCGACTCGGGACTGTGCCGGCTCATGGTGCCGGCACGGTTCGGCGGCCATCAAACGAGCATCCGCACCTACGTCGATGTCATGGCCGAAGTGGGCCGCGGATGCGGCGCCACGGCCTGGGTGGCGAGCCTGATCAACGTGTGCGCGTGGCTGGCGGCGCTCTTTCCGGAGCAGGCACAGGCGGACGTGTGGGCCTCCAACCGCGACGCCTGGGTTGCCGGGTCGCTGGCGCCGAACGGCGCCGCCGTGCCCGTTGAGGGCGGCTGGCGCGTGACCGGGCGCTGGCCGTGGGCGTCGGGCTCGCTGCACGCCCAGTGGGCCGCTTGTGGCATCCACATGAAGAACGAGCGCGGCGAGATGGCGAACTTCGGCCTCTCGCTCATGCCGATGGGGGAGCTGACCATCGAGGACACCTGGTTCATGGCCGGCATGAAGGGGACGGGCAGCAACACCATCGTCGCCAGGGACGCCTTCGTGCCCGCACACCGCTTCCTGCCGTATCCGGACGCCTTCGCCGGCCGCTATCGCACCGAGCACACCGATGAAGCCGTCTACCGGGCCGCGCTCGTGCCGGTGACGGTGCTGATCCTGGCGCCCTCGCAGCTCGGCGTGGCGCGCGCCGCGCTCGATCACGCGATGGGCAAGTCGAAGACGCGCGGCATCACCCACACCAATTTCCCGACCCAGGCCGAGTCGGCCGGCTTTCAGATGCTGGTCGCCGAGGCGGCGATGAAGATCGACACCGCCGCGCTGCACGTGGGGCGCGCCGCCGACGATCTCGATCGCTCGGCGGGAGACGCGCGGCTCATGAGCCTGGTCGAGCGCGCGCGCGTGCGCATCGACACGGC
>Ga0070675_100004197_pt1 | contig 10948 bp, 7 predicted proteins | sample KBSM43metaG_FD_65343 | JGI IMG/M metagenome (GOLD analysis project Ga0070675, IMG submission 65343) | Miscanthus rhizosphere microbial communities from Kellogg Biological Station, Michigan, USA - KBS M4-3 metaG | ecosystem: Host-associated > Plants > Roots > Rhizosphere > Soil ...
ATGATCCACACCGGCTGGGGCGACCTGTTCGAGCAGTTCCCCGCGCAGAACGCGCTCTACAACAGCGGCGAGCCGGGCCTCGGTAAGGAGGCGGCGAACTGGCTGGCGGCGCAAAAGGTGGTGGCGGTCGGCACTGATACGTGGGCGGTCGAGGTGATCCCCAGCGAGAACCCGAAGGAGGCGTTCCCGGTCCACGCGATCCTGCTCACCAACAACGGCATCCACATCATGGAGAACGTGCGCACCGACCTGATCGCCGCCGAGGCGGCATCGACCAAGCGCGCGACCTTCTTCGTCAACATGACGGTGCCCAAGGCGGTCGGCCTGACCGGCAACTTCGTCGCCATCGACGCCATTCAATGATCGATACGGCCCGCGGCATCGTGTGGTTGTCGCGGGCCCGGCTCGTGAGGGGCGCCATCGCGGCGGCGGCGGCGTCGTTCGCCTTGGCGACTGGTGTGGCGGCACCCGAGCGCCGCTACACCATCGCCTTCGCCAACGCGACCGAAGAGCCCGGTGTCAGCGTCGAAGGCACCGGCTTCACCGGCGCCGAGATACGCCAGAGCTTCGTCCTCGCGGCGCGCACGCTGCCGATCGACCTGGTCTTCTACGACAACCATGGCGACGATGCGCGCGCCATCGCGAATGCCGAGGCCGCGATCGCGCGCAAGGTCGATCTCTACGTGCAGTACCACCTAGGCAGCACAGGCAATGCCGCCGTAGCGCAAAGACTGAAGGCTGCAGGTATCCCGATGCTCGCGGTCAACGAAGCGGTGCCCGGTACGCCGCTCTATACCCTCGACAATGCGGCGGCCGGGCGCATCGCCGGTGAAGCGCTGGCCCAATTCGCCGGGCGCACCTGGGCCGGCCAGCCGACGGTCGCGGTCGTCATCGGTCGGGTGTCGACCAACACCGAGCGGGTGCAAGGCGTGGCCGAGGCGCTGCGCAAGCGCTTGCGCAACCTCCGTGTGGCGATGCTCGAGACCCAGGGCAATCCAGCGCAGGTGGCGCCACTGCTCGGGCCGCTGTTGGCCGCACAACCCACGAGCAAGTTGCTGATCGCCGCGACCGACGATGCGACCGCCTTGGCCGCCAAGGCCGCCGTCGAGGCGGCGGGCCGCGCGCGCGACGTGGCCATCGTCGGCCATGGCGTCGACCGCAGCATCCACGGTGGCGCCAACGATCACAAGGAACTCGACCCGACCAATCGAGCCAGCATCGTGCTCGGGTCGGTGGCGTTCTATCTTGATCGCATGGGTTATCAGGTGTTGCCGCTCGCGTTGCGCATGCTGCACGGAGAGGCCGTTCCCGCCCGCACTGCCACCCCGCATAAATTGATCACGCCAGCGAACGTGTTCGCCGAGTACCCGCCCTACGACATGAACTGACGCCCGCCCTCAGGGCTCGGCGGTTGCTAGGAACAGGCCCTCGGGGCCAACACCGGTCGTTGTCGGCGTCACCGCGAAGCTGACGTCACCGGCGGCGCCGATGCTCACGACCGGCAGCAGGCTGAGCGACGCGATGCGCGCGCCGCCAGGCACGCTGTCGCCGACGCCGACCACGCGACGCGGCCCGCTGGCGGCAATGCGCACCGCGATGACCGGGCTCGGCCCGCCGTCCACCGCCGCGGTGAAGGCGATGGTCCCCTTCTCGCTGACCACGGGCCACAGTCCGAAGTTGGAATACTGGCCGCCGCCCGGGGCCGTGTCGCCCAGGCGCGCGACCGCCTGAGTGCGACCGTCGCGGATGGCGAAAATGCCGGCGGCCGCCGGCGCGCCCTTGAGCTGGCCGTGGAAGACGACCGTTCCTTGGTCGCCGAAGCCGATGCGCTCCGAGAACTTCGCGAAGATGCCGCCGATCGGTGACTCGTCACCGGCGCCAAGCACCATGCGGAGCTGATCGGCCTTCCAGATGAAGATACCGCCGGGCACCGAGCGCCCTTCGATCGCGGCGCCGAACGCCACCGCGCCGTCGCGATCGATGATCGGCGGACCGAACGCGGCGAAGCTGCCGCCTGATGGCGCCGGGTCGCCTTGGGCGACGACCTTGCGCAGCCGGCCGCCTGACGCGATGAACACCGCCTCCAACGTCTCGCGACCGCGCCGCAACCCGGCAAGGAAGACGATGTCGCCGCGCGCGTTGATGGCCGGCGCATCGAGTGTGGCGAGCACACCGGCATTGCCGGGCGCCTGCGCGCCGGCGAGCGCAACAGGCCGGACGGTGCCGTTGCGCGCGACGAACAGGCCCTCGACGGCGCGGCCACCGGCGATCGCGGCGGCGAACACCACCGTCCCGTCGTCGCCGAGCGCCGGCACCGGGTGCCGGCCAAAACCAGAGAGGGTACCGACCGAGCCCACCCGGTCGCCTTCGCGCGCGACGGCCACGGCGCGCCCGCGCGACCACCTGAACAAACCTTCTGTGCTGTTGCCGCGCCCGAGAGTGGCGAAGAAGACGACATCGCCGCGCGCGTTCACCGGTGCGACGATCGGCGCGGCCTCGGCGCCGAAGCGGTCGAACACGCCACCGCCCGGAGCGGCTTCGCCGGTACTGGCCACGCGCTGCAGTCGCACGGCCTCCTCAGCGACTGCGCCTGCGCACGCCACCCCGACCAGCAACACGCCGATCGCACTCGCGCGTCCGAAATGCAAGAGGCGAAGTGGCATGGCGGGCGAGCACACGAATTCTGTTGCCAGCGGTCCAAGAACCAAAATGGGTTAGCTCCCTTCGAGAACTCCAGTACTTCGTCTCGCTGGATCGACACCCGATACCGCGCGGCGACATGGCCAGATGAGCGATAGGTACGCCCTCACCGCCGCCAATGGTGTGGTGTTCCGCGCCGGATATTGTCGCAGTCGTCCGTTGCCACTTGCGGATGACTGCTGTGAGAGCGTCTGCACACGTTTTGCAGTCTGGCCAAGAGGTAAGCTGTCTCTTTTAGCAGCAGATCGGCTAGGTTCTAGCTACGATTTGGCCACGTTGACGGACCAAGGGGGTTAGCTCTAGTGAGCTAACCCCCTTGATTTCACTGGTAGGCCCTGAGTGACTCGAACACTCGACCCCACTCATCCGTCGCCGGCTTCAAACCGAGTTTTTCAACGGAATAGAGGAATAGACCCCGTTGCGGGTCAGAAGAACTTGATATGCGCGCTCGTCCCTAGGAAGTAGTTGTTGTCCACACCGTTGTAAGGGCGCGACCACTGCGCGTCGAAAGCCAGGCGGAACCACGGCGTGACGGCCCAGTTGTAAAAGGTCTCAACCCCCTCGTTCGGCTTGATGCTCGAGCCGATGCCGGGCAGCGCATTTCGGAACACGTTGCTCAACCGGTACGAGTAGTAGGCCACACCCCAGCGGTCGCGCCCGCGGCCGTCCATGAGGTTGTTGCCTGCCAACCCGATGAAGCCATGGCCCTGGAAGGCATTCGGGTTGCCATCCGAATATCCAAGCTGGCCGAACAGCCCCCAACCCACCTTCGGGTCCTGCGGATCCTGGACCAGGAACTGCTCGAACGAGTACTGGACGTACCAGCGATCGGTCTTGAACCGGGGCGGCTGGCCGATACCCGGCGGCAGCGAGCTCAGGTCCACGCCATCCAGCGTGCTGTAGACCAGGCGCAGGTTTTGGAAGCCGTTCAGACCGGCAATGGTGACCGGAAAGGTGGCCGTGCCGCTGTAGGTCACGCCTTCGGAGAACAGGTCGCTGATGATGTCCCGGTCCTGCGCGTCGCGCGGGTCGTAGATGAAGAGCCCGAAGCTGCCGAGGTCGTTTCGCGTGTTGAGCGACACGCCGTAGATGTACGGCGGCGTGATGTTGGTCAATGGTGCGGCGACCGCCAGGTTCCAGAAGGTGTCGATGCCGCCGCCGCCGACGAGTGGCCGGCGCGCTGCAACGTCGAACATGTTGAACAGGCCGGCGGTCAGCGTCGTCGTCGCGCTGAAGGCCTGCGTGAACAGCAGCGAGAACATGCTCGACTTCCGCGACGGATAGGCCAGCGCGGTGTTGATCGGAATGATGTTCAGGCCTGGTGCCGCCTGGTTGACGTCGTTGCCGTAGTTGTATTCGATGTGGCTGCTGATGAAGAAGCCTGGCCAGGTGCCCAGCTTCTGCCCGTCGAGCCGGATACGAAGGTCGGCCTTGCCGCCGTTGGCATAGTCGCTGCCGCCGGTCTCCAGCCCTTGCAGGAAATGGGTGACGTCCACGGCCAGGTCGATGCCCTTTGCTTTCAACACCTGCTTCGGCCCGTCCGGGACGTCGAGCAGAGTCGCGCGGGTCCAGATGTCGTCGTCCGCCCAGGCGACGGTGCATGCCAGCGCCGACAGCGCCAAGGTGGCCAGCGGGCGGATCATGTGCATGGCGATCTCCTAGAATCGACTGGCTAGCTTGCCGCGCCGGCTGTCCGGCGGGCCCGGGGGAAAGCTCAGGCCGAACGCGCCGCGCGCACGGACAGGACTAGCAGGATTCCCGACACCAGGTACAGCGTCATCACCAGGTACATGCTGTAGGTGGGCGTGCCGGTTGCGGTGTTGATGGCGCCGGTGATCGAGGGGCTGACCGCCGCGCCCAGATTGCCCAGGCTGCTGACCAGTGCGATCCCCCCCGCAGCCGCCGCCTTGGTCAGATACTCGCTGGTGACCGTGAAGAACAACGGCGTCGCCGACGCGATGCCGACCACCGCCACGCACAGGCTGAGCATCGACCCGATGAAGCTGCCCTGCGTCAGCACCGTCAGTCCCAGCCCGACGGCGGCGATCACCGTGCAGACGAAGAAGTGCCAGCGACGCTCCTTGTGCCGGTCAGAACTGCGGCCGACGATCACCATGCCGATCACGCCGACGACATTGGGGATCGCAGCGTAGAGGCCGATCATGAACAGGTCGCTGACGCCCCACCCCTTGATCAGCGTGGGCACCCAGAACACCATCGTGTAGGTCGCACCGAGGAGCAGGAAGTACACCAGCGACAACTGATACACCTTCGGGTCGCGCAGCATCTGCCACATCGAGGCGTGGCCGGCAGTGGCCACCAGGCCGGCGTCGTGCGCGAGATGGTCGCGCAACACTTTCTTCTCCGCCGGCTGCAGCCAGCGTGCGTCTTCCGGCTTGTCCTGCAAGTAGAAGTAGGCCACGATGCCCAGGATTGACGCCGGCAGGCCCTGTACCAGGAACAGCCACTGCCAGCCGTTCCAGCCGTTGGCGCCGTCGAGGAACTTCATGGTGCCGCCGCTCAATGGTCCGGCGATGACCCCGGCGACGGTCGTCGCCGCCATGAAGATCGCGATGATCTGACCGCGCCGTGCCGGTGGGTACCAGAAGGTCAGGTACAGGATGATTCCGGGGAAGAAGCCGGCTTCGAAGGCGCCGAGCAGGAAGCGCAGCACGTAGAACATCGTGGGCGTGGTCACGAACATCATGCCCGCGGCCACAATGCCCCAGAAGAACATGATCCGAAGCAGGGTCTTGCGCGCGCCGATCTTTTCCAGCATCAGGTTGCTGGGCACCTCGAACAGGAAATAGCCGATGAAGAAGATGCCTGCACCCAGACCGTACACGGCGTCGCTGAAGGGCAGCGTCTGCTTCATCTGCAGTTGCGCATAGCCGATGTTGACGCGGTCGAGATAGGCGATGAAGTAGCAGATGAACAGCAGCGGCATGATGTGCCAGCTGACTTTCGCGAACACTGCTTCGTCGCCCGCGGGATCCGGGCGGCGATTCGCGATCGCGTCTGCGGCGACGGCGGTCGGGTTCACTCGTGTCCCCCTTGTCCGATCCGCGTCTTCCGCCGACCGGTGCCGGATTCTTGATCCGCCGAACGCGCCCGTCAAAGGCTTTCGCACGTGGAGCCGGCACCGTACGCAAGTGGACGCCAAGCGCTAGTACCAGGGAGCTTGCCGTGGGCGAGAGAGAGCGCTTGAATCGCTGTACCGCGATCCTGAACCCCGACCCCAACCCGCAGGAGGCATCGATGAGCGAAATGCCTTGGATTCATTCGTACCCCGAGGGAGTGCGCTGGGACATCGCGATCGAGGCGCTGCCGGTGCCGCGCATCCTCGACGACACCGCGGCGAAGTGGCCGGACAAGCCGGCGCTCGAATTCATGGGCCGACGCCTGAGCTACCGCGAGCTTCAGCACCAGGCCGACCGCGCGGCCAAGGGGCTGCAGCGCCTGGGCGTCGGCCCTGGGGTTCACGTCGGGCTGTACCTGCCGAATACGCCGCACTACGTGATCGCATTCTTTGGCGTGCTCAAAGCCGGCGGCACGGTCGTCAATTACTCGCCGCTCGACGCGGCGAAGGTGTTGGAACACAAGATCGAGGACAGCCGCACCGACTTCATCCTCACGCTCGACCTGGCGGCGCTCTATCCGCAGATGGCGGTGATGCTCGGCACGACGCGGCTGCGCAAGCTCATCGTCGGCAACATCGCCGAGATGTCGCCTGCGCCCGAGGCGGTGGCGGCACAGATGAAGACTGGCAAGCAGACCGTCGACGTCGGCAGCGACGACCGGCATGTCGCCTTTGCCGCACTGCTCGACAACGACGGCAGCTTCACCCCGCATGCGATCGCCGATCCGCGCGAGACGATCGCGGTGCTGCAGTACACCGGCGGCACGACCGGTGCGCCCAAGGGCGCGATGCTGACCCACGGCAACCTCTGGGCGGCATGCCGGCAGTACTGGGAGACGGTCGACGGCACGCCGCCGGTGCTCGTCGAGGGCCAGGAACGCATTCTTGCGGTGCTGCCGCCGTTTCACATCTACGCGCTGTCGGTCAACATGCTGCTCGGCATCCGCTGCGCTGCGGAAGTCGTGCTGCACGCGCGCTTCGACCCCGAAACGGTGCTCAAGGAGATCGCGGCGAAGAAGATCTCCAGCTTTCCCGGCGTGCCGACGATGTTCGCCGCGCTGCTCGCGCATCCGGAGGTCGGCAAATTCGACCTGCATTCGCTCAAGTACTGCGGCTCGGGCGGCGCGCCGCTGCCGCTGGAACTCGCCCAGCGCTTCGAGCAGCTGACCGGCTGCCCCCTGAACGAAGGCTGGGGGATGACGGAAACTTCGCCCACCGGAACGTTCACGCCGGTGCACGGCCGGCGCAAGCCGGGATCATGCGGCATCCCGCTTCCGGCCATCACGATCCGGATGCTCGACCTCGACAACCCCAGGCGCTACGTGCCGCTGGGCGAGCGTGGCGAACTGTGCATCAGCGGCCCGAACGTGATGAAGGGCTACTGGAACAACCCCGCTGCCACCGCCGACACCACCACCTTCGACGGGATGCTGCGCACCGGCGACGTCGCCTACATGGACGAGGACGGCTTCGTTTTCATTGTCGACCGCACCAAGGACATGCTCCTTTGCAGCGGCTTCAACGTCTACCCGCGCAACCTCGAGGAGGCGATCTATCAGCACCCGGCGGTGGCCGAGGTCATCGTCATCGGCATCCCTGACGAATACCGCGGTCAGTCGCCGAAGGCGTTCGTCGCGCTCAAGCCGGGTGCCCAGGCGTTCACCCTCACCGAACTGCAAGCCTTCCTCAAGGACAAGCTCGGCAAGCACGAAATGATTCAGGCGCTCGAGATCCGCGCGGCGCTGCCCAAGACGGCGATCGGCAAGCTGTCGAGGAAGGAACTGGTCGAGGAAGAGGAACGCGCGCGCGCCGCGCGCTGATCTCCATCGGAGACATCGATGCAACACCTAAGCACCGTCGACGCGTCGTTCCTGCATTTCGAGACCGCCGAAACGCCGATGCACGTCGCCAGCCTGTCGCTGTTCGAGCTGCCGAAGGGCTACAAGGGCGACTACTACGAGGACGTGAAGGCGCTGCTCGCCAAGCGCATGCACATGGCGGCGATTTTCCGGCGCAAGCTGGCGCAGATGCCGTTCGAGCTCGTCGACCCGGTGTGGATCGAGGACGGCGATGTCGATCTCGACTACCACGTGCGCAGCGTCACGCTGCGCAAGCCCGGGACGATGGCTCAGCTCGAGGCGCACGTGGCACGACTGCACGCGAGCCTGCTCGACCGCAGCCGGCCGCTGTGGGAGGCGTACGTGATCGAGGGGCTCCAGAACGGCCTGGTCGCCTACTACTGGAAGGCGCACCACAGTGGCATCGACGGCAAGGCCGGCGTCGAGCTGGCGAAGGTGTTCTACGACACCTCGCCCAAGGTGCGCGAGGTGCCGTCGCCACGCCGCTCGCGCAACGCTACCGACTATCAGCTCGGGGTCGTCGAGCTGCTGCGCGCGGCGGTGTCGAATGCGAGTGCGCAGTACACCAAGCTCGGCAAGATGCTGCCGCAGGGCGCCAAGGCGGTGGGCACGGTCGCGCGGATGCTGGCCAAGCGACCGAGCACCCAGGACGGCCGCAACGTGGGCGCCGGCCAGGCGCCGAGGACGATCTTCAATGCCTCGATCACCAACCAGCGTTCGTACGCGACGATGTCCCTTCCGCTGGACGAGATGAAGGCGCTGGGCAAGCGCGCCGGCGGAACCGTCAACACGGTGGTGATGGCGATGTGCGCGTCGGCGCTGCGCAAATTCCTCGCCGACCGCAACCTGCTGCCCGACAAGCCGATGATTGCCATCGTCCCGGTCAGCCTACGCACGGCCGACGACACGTCGATGAACAACCAGGTGTCGGCGATTCGAGTCGATCTGGCGACCGACCTCGCCGACCCGGCCGCGCGCTTCAAGGCGATCCATGCATCGTCGGAGGATGCCAAGGGCGTCGTCAGCGCGCTCAAGCCGGTGCTCGCCGCCGACGTGCCGTTCACGGGCGCGCCGTGGGTGCTCTCGGGGCTGGCGTCGCTGTACGGTCGCTCGGGGCTGGCCGACCGGCTGGTGCCGGCCGGCAACGTGCTGATCTCCAACGTACCCGGGATGCCGATCCAGGCCGAGGTGGCCGAACTGATCGATAACCTGCACCTCGCGCTGAAGGAGATCGAGGCTCTTGCGCCGGTCGACCCCGAGGCCACTGGATCCATTCCGGCGTCCGATACGAAGGCGGCGACAACCGTTCGCCGGCCGAAGAACGCCCCGGCCGCGGCCCGCATGCGCGCGGCGACAGCTGCAGCGGAGAGCAAGCCCCGCGCGCCCGCGGGCGGGCGCAAACGCGCGGGGGCGCGGACGAAAGCGTGACCGGGCAGCTGGACAAGAAGGCGAGCGACATCGACCGGCGAGTTCATCAACGAGCTCCCGAAAGCAGCGACCGGCAAGATCCAGCGCTTCAAGCTGCGCGACCTTAAGCAGTCGCGCTTTGCCCACCGGCCGTACGCCTCATTGCGGTCGGCGATAAGGGCTATGGCGTGAACTAGCAAGACTCGACCGACGGATTTGAAAGAATCCGTGGGTCGACCGACGTCTGACATAGAAGAAGACGAGCCTTTCGAGCAGCAACGTAGCCAGACTTGCCACGTCAGAAAGACCAAGGAACTAGCTCTGCTCAGCTAACCTCGTGATTTCACTGGTGTGGTCCCTGAGTGACTCGAGTTCTCGACCTACGGATTAAGTGGCTACGATTTGGCTACGTTGAAGGACCAAGGGGCTAGCTCGCATGAGCTAACCCCTTGATTTCACTGGTCTTCGAAGCATCAACAACCGCCTAGTCGGCAATGTGTCCACTGTTCGTGGGCAAGATCAGACCGACCCAAACCGGCTGTACGACCCGCTTATCGCGCGGCCCCTGAGCGGATGTTCGTATGAATTGATGGCTCCGCCTGAGAGACAGAGCGCCAGCGCAGGACAGAGGGCATGCCGCTATACACTGACGTGCGCCCGTGCGGCGCGCAGGGTGTCGCCGACCCGCGCATGCAAAGGTCGTCGCGCGCGCTGTTCGACCTGCTGCAGTGACCCAGCCCTTCTTCGAGAATCCGATGCCACAGCGTTCCCTCTCTCACCTTTCGTCCGCCGTTGCCGCCATTGCGCTGGCGCTCGCGACGCTGCCGGTTCATGCGGCCCCCGACGCCGCCGCGCTGGCACCGCAATTGCGCGGCAGCCTCGACAAGTTCTATCCGCAGATCGAGGCGATCTACAAGGACATCCACGCCAACCCCGAGCTCGGCTTCCAGGAGACTCGCACGGCGGCCAAGCTGGCCAGCGAGATGCGTGCGCTCGGCTTCGAGGTGACCGAGCACGTCGGCAAGACCGGCGTCGTCGCGCTGCTGAAGAACGGCGCTGGCCCGACGGTGCTGGTGCGCACCGAGCTCGACGCGCTGCCGATGGAAGAGAAGACCGGCCTGCCCTACGCCAGCAAGGCGAAGGCGGTCTCGAACGGGCGCGAGACCTTCGTCGCCCACAGTTGCGGCCACGACATCCACATGGCAGCCTGGCTGGCGACCGCGCGGCTTCTGGTTGAGCGCAAGTCGCAATGGCAGGGCACGCTGATGTTCATCGCGCAGCCGGCCGAGGAACTGGTCGACGGCGCGAAATCGATGCTCGCCGACGGCCTGTTCACGCGCTTCCCGAAACCCGACGTCGCGTTCGCACTGCACACGTCGCCGGCGCCCTACGGCCAGGTCTTCTTCAACACCGGCGCGATGACGTCGAACTCCGACGGCATGGAGATCACCTTCAAGGGCCGCGGCGGCCACGGCTCGGCGCCCGACAAGACGATCGACCCGATCGCGATCGCCGCGCACTTCATCAACGACGTGCAGACCGTGGTCAGCCGTGAGAAAGACCCGATGGAATTCGGCGTTGTCACTGTCGGTGCGATCCAGGGCGGCACGGTCGGCAACATCATCCCCGACAGCGTCACGCTGCGCGGCACGATCCGTTCCTACAAGCCCGACGTGCGCACAAAGCTGCTCGAAGGCGTGCGCCGCACGGCGAACGCGGCTGCCGCGATGGCCGGTGCACCGGCGCCCGACGTCACGCTCACCGAAGGCGGCGCGGCGGTGATCAACAACGCCGATGTCGTGGCGCGCACCGAGGTTGCGCTGAAGGCCGGGCTCGGCGCCGC
>Ga0070675_100004209_pt1 | contig 10934 bp, 7 predicted proteins | sample KBSM43metaG_FD_65343 | JGI IMG/M metagenome (GOLD analysis project Ga0070675, IMG submission 65343) | Miscanthus rhizosphere microbial communities from Kellogg Biological Station, Michigan, USA - KBS M4-3 metaG | ecosystem: Host-associated > Plants > Roots > Rhizosphere > Soil ...
CTGAACAAGACCTACATGGGCAAGGTGCAGCGCATCACCGACTTCGGCGCCTTCGTCGAGATCATGCCCGGCACCGACGGCCTGCTGCACGTGTCCGAGATCGCCAACCACCGCGTCAAGGACGTCCGCGACGAGCTGAAGGAAGGCGAACAACTGCTCGTGAAGGTCATCAACATCGACCCCACCGGCAAGATCCGGCTCAGCCGCAAGGCACTGCTCAACGACGGGGCTGCCCCTGAAGCCGGCGCCGAGCAGGCCGCCAGCGCACCTTCGGGCGGTGGCGGACAGGACCGGCCCCGTCGCGACGATCGCGGCGGCCACCGCCACTGACGAGCTGCCGCCCCTGTCCGCGAAAGCCGCGGCGCCCGATACAATCGAGAAGACCCCCGGCCAGTCCCTGGCCGGGGCCGTCTCAACGGGCGGAGATGCTTCGATGGTACGGGCGACGCGAAGTTTCCGGCGGGCCCTGATCAATGCGCTGCTGCTGGTCGCAGCCCTGCCGCTGGCGGGCTGGGCCGTGGGGCGGACCGCTCAGGATGCCGCGCAGCCGCAGCGGGCCTTCACCCTCACCGCGTCGAAGTACCGCTTCGATCCCCCTCGCCTCGAAGTCGACCAGAACGACCTCGTGAAGATCACCCTCAAGAGCGCCGACATCGCCCACAGCTTCACGGTGGACGGCTATCGCATCGCCAAGCGCGCGGGCCCGGGCCAGACGATCACGTTCGAGTTCCGCGCCGATCAACCCGGCACGTTCCGCTTCTACTGCAATCTCAAGCAGGACGAGCGGTGCAAGGAAATGCAGGGCGAGCTGGTCGTACATCCGAAGTAGCGGGCAGCAGGCAGCCGGTTAGCCGCCAGTGTGCTCATAGCCACGGACCGCCCAGACCACGACCTGCTGCCGGCTGCCAGCTGCCAGCTTACGAGTTCTCAGCCGATCTCCACGCCCTCGCCGCGGCGAGCCTCTCCTCGAGCGGCGGGTGACTGTAGAACAGCCATTGCGTGAAGCGTGAGGGGTGCTCCTCGGCCATGTTCTGCGCGCCGAGGCGGCGCATCGCGGTAAGGAATGCGGCGGGGTTGCCGGTGAGGTCGAGCGCGAAGCGATCGGCGCGCCGCTCGTGACGCCGCGAGAGCGCCAGCCCGATCGGCATCAGCACCAGCGACACGGCTGCGGCCGCCGCGACGATCAGCGGCAGGCCCGCGGCATCTTCACGTCCCCGCAGGCCGAGCACGGGCCCGAACGCCGAGAGCGCGCGGTCCGCGGCGAAGAAGCCGAGCACGACGACCAGCGACTCGAGCGCGATCGCCCGCCAGATGTCGTGATGCACGTGATGCCCCAGTTCGTGGGCAAGCACCACCTCGATCTCGTCGTCCGAGTACTGCTCCAGCATCGTGTCGGAGACGAGAATTCGCCGCGTGTGGCCCAGCCCGGCCAGCGCCGCGTTGGCCTTCCGCGTGCGCGTTCCGAGCGCCCACTCGTACACCCCGACGATCCGCGTGCCCGCGCGAGACGCGAGCGACTCGAGCCGCTCGCGCAGTGACTCCCGGTGGAGCGGCGTGAACGTGAAGAAGAGCGGCAGCACGACGACCGGCGCCAGGTTGGCCAGGCAGACGATGACCGCCGCGAATGCGCCGCCGGCGGCCAGCCACCACCAGTCGGACGCGTGGAGGATCGTCGCGTAGATCAGCAGCACGCCCGCCACCGCGAGCAGCATCGAGAGCGCCGCGCCCTTCGCGTGATCCACCAGCCACGCCGACAGCGTCTGGCGTGACAGGCCATACCGCTGCTCGAGCGCGAAGCCGCTGTACCAGCCGAGCGGCGCCGCAATCACTTCGTGGATCAACAGCAGCAACACGGCCAGGCAGGCGGCTTCTCCGTAGAGTGACCCGCGCGACAGGCGCGCGGCGACCTCGTCCAGCCCGCGGGCGGCGCCGGTCGTGAGCAGCCCGATCAGCAGCACCGCGCCCCAGATGAGACCGGCGATCTCGGCGCGACGTTTCAGCCTGTGGTACCGGGTGGACTTGTCCTCGGTCACTTCCCCGCCAGAGTGATCCCGCCGTTCGTGGTGGACAGCTCGATGCGCGCGCCGCCGCCGTTGATGCGGCCCTCGACGTGCCGGCGCGACTGACCGCCGACGGTCTCGAGCTTCAGGTTGTCGACGCTGATGCCGCCGTTGGCGACGTGCGCCGTGACGTCGGCCTTCGAGTCGGACGGGATTTCGATCGACATCCCGCCGTTGGTGGTCTCCGCCGTGATGCCACCGTCGCCGAGCTTTGTCAGCGCAAGGTCGACGCCGCCGTTGGTGGTGCTGGCCGACACCGTGCCGGAGAGCTTCTCACCGCGGATGCCGCCGTTGGTCGTGTTCGCCTCAATGGCGTTGGCAAGGCCGGTCAGCGTGATCGTCCCGTTCGTATTCGTGATGTGCACGGCGAGCCCCGCCGGCAGTTTCATGGAGTATTTCACCTCGGCGCCGCCGCGCATCAAGCCCTTCGGCGCGCGGGTTTCCAGCCGTACGGCGTCCGGCTTCACGTTTTCGACGATCTCGATTTTCGCGAGCAGCTGCTTGGCGGCCTCGTCGCTCGAGGCCTTGGCGATGCGTTCAGCGTGGACCGATAGCTTTCCGTCGGTGGCCTGTGTGACCTCGACGGCGCCGTTGCCGTTCTCGAGCTCGACGCGGCCGCCGGGCGAGACGGTGTAGGTGCGGTCCCAGGTGTCGGTCGCGCGGCCCGACGCCATCCCGACGTGGAAATCACCGTTCCCGACATTGACGTCGCAGGCGGCGGCAAGCAGGGCCGCGGCCACGCAGGCCGCTCCGCGGATCGCGACCTTGGCATGAAGGGGTTTCATGGCTCCTCCTGGCGAATGATACGCGGCCAGGGACCCAACGGTTTCGCGGACCAGTCGTTCGCGGGCCTGAAGGCCCGTCGCCACACAGGAAGGCGTCGAGCGTTGTAGGTGGCGGCGGGCTTCAGCCCTGCGATTTCCTGCTAATTCAGCCGCACCGAGATCAACTTCGACACCCCAGGCTCCTCCATCGTGACGCCGTACAGCCGGTCGGCGATCTCCATTGTCTTGCGGTTGTGCGTGATCAGGATGAACTGCGTGTGCTGGAGCAGGCCTTTCAGCATCTCCACGAATCGACCGATGTTGGCGTCGTCGAGCGGCGCGTCGATCTCGTCGAGCAGGCAGAACGGGCTCGGCTTGTACTTGAAGATCGCGAACATCAAGGCGATGGCCGTGAGCGCCTTTTCACCGCCCGAGAGCAGCTGGACGCTCTGCAGGCGCTTGCCGGGAGGGCTGGCCACGATGTCGATCCCGCTGTCGAGCGGGTCGTTCTCGTCGAGCAGCGTGATGCCGGCGTGGCCGCCGCCGAACAGCGTCGAGAAGGTGTGCTGGAAGTTCAGGTTGATCGCGACAAACGCCTCGTGGAAGCGGACCTTCGACGTCTCGTCGATCCGCTTGATGGCCTCGTTGGTGGCGGCGATCGAATCGACCAGGTCCTTGCGCTGCGTCGTCAGGAAATGATGGCGCGTCTCGAGCTCGTCGAACTGCTCGATGGCCATCATGTTCACAGGGCCGATCCGGTCGATCTTGGAGCGCAAGCCCGTGATGGCCTCCTCGGAGGTGATGGCGCGAACCGGGGTCGTTGCCTGCTCGGCCTGCCAGCCCTGCTCGCCCTCCACGGCGGCATCGGCCTGTTCGTCCTCGTCGTCCTCGGCGCCGCCGACTTCGAGCGCGCGACTGTCCGGCGTCGCTTCACCAGACTGCTCGAGCAGCGCGACTTCCGCGACGATCTCGTCGAGCGTCGCCTGCACGGTCTCGACGCACGTGGCCGCCAGGTGCGAGAGATCGGTCTCCGAGGTTGCCCGCGCGACTTCGAGCGACCCGGTCGCGGCCCGCACCTCGTCGAGGGAGGCTCTGGCCTCGCGCACTTCGGCTTCCTGCACGTCGACGCGCCCGCGCAGCGCGGAGGCGGTCTCCTCGGCAACGCGGACGTCGTGCCGGAGAATGTCCATGTCGGCGACGGCGCGATCGAGCTTGCCGAGCGCTTCGGCCGTAGCGACGTCGAGCGCTGCGCGCTCCTCTGCCTTCGCGGCCTTCTCCGCGGTGCGCGCATCAAACCGCGACTCCAGCTCGCGCGCCGCTTCCTCCAGCCGGACCACTTCGGAGGCGAGCGCCGCCGAACGCTCGACCAGCGCGGCGTGCGACGCCCGCGCCTCGGCCACTCGCTGCGAGCGGCCCTCGACGTGCTCGCGCGCCTCGGAGAGCCCCCGCTGCGCCGCGTCGAGGCGGCCTTCCGTCTCGTGCTGGCGGATCGCCATCGCGGCGCTCGAGGCACGCGCTTCCGATTCCCGACTGTTCAGCAGCTCGATCTCTTCGATGGCCTTGCGGCGCTCCGTCGCCAGCACGTCGTTCTTGCGGTCGAGCCGCACGGTCTCGTCGCGCGACCGCGAGACCTGCGCCTCGAACGAGACGATGGCCTTCTCGATCTCGTGCAGCTCCGCGCCGCGGACCTCGATGGCGTCCGACGTCTCGGTGACGAGCGCATTGGCCCGGGCCAGTTCCGCGCCCAGCCCGGTCACGTGCTCGCGCTCGGTCTCGATACGTGCGCGCAGCTCTTTGATTTCGCCCTTGGTCGCGAGAATGCCTCGCGCGTCCCGACGCCCGCCTCCGACGACCAGGTGGCCGCCGTGCACCAAGTCGCCGTCGAGCGTGGCGACTCGCTCGCCGGTCGCACGTGCGCCGGCGACGGCCGCGTCGAACGATTCGGCGATGTAGCCGCGCGGAAGAACGCCGGCGACAACCGATGCGAACGGGCCGCTGGCGCGCACCACGGACGAAAGCGACTGGAGCCCCGCGACGTCGGTTTGCGGGGCGTGCGAGGGCCCGCCGTCGGCGACGACGAGGAACCCGCAGCGGCCGGCCTCGCGGTCGCGGAGCAGCTGAAGTCCGGCCGCGGCATGCGCGTGCGTCGGCACGATCACGTGCTGCAGCAAGTCACCGGTCAACGCCTCGACGGCCCGCTCGTAGGGGCGCTCGACCTCCAGCCAGTCGGCAACCGCGCCGTGCTGCTGGACGCGGCCGTTGGCCTCGGCGAGCACCACGCGGGCCGCGGCGCTGAAGTCGGCCCGCGCCGCTTCGAGTTCCTCGAGCGAGGTAAGGCGGGCCGTGAGCCCGGCCAGGTCGTGTTCGCGTGACCGGAGGGCCGCGCTCAGCGTGGCCTGCGACGCGCGAGCCGAGGCCAGGTCGGACTCGAGCGCCGTCCTGGCGGCGCGAGTCGACTCGAGCGCGGCGGCGCGACCGGCCAGACCCTGCTCAGCCGCATGCCGATCGGACGACAGGCGCTCGTTCTCGACGCGCAGGTCCGAAGCCTCGACGTCGAGCCGCGACAGGGCGTCCTGCACGCGGTCACGCGCGGCCAGGGCGTTGTCGATGGCGTGCTGGAGCGCCGTGAGTTGATTCAGGGCTCCGAACACGTCGCGACGGCACGATTCGACCTCCGCCTCGAGGCCTTCGATCTCGCGCGCGGCGACCTGATATGCCTCGTGGTCCGACGCCAGGCGGGACTCCGCGTCGGTCCTGGCCTGCTCGGCGTCCGCCGCGGCGGCACGCCGGCCGGAGAGCTCCGCCTGCTGCGGCTCGCGCCGCGCCTCGAGCGAGGCCACTTCCCGGTCCAGCTCGGTGATGCGCACGCCGAGCGCGCCGATCTGCTGGCGGTTCAGCTCGACTTGCTGCTCGGTCTTGCGGATGTCGAGCTCGTGCGCGTGCGCCCGATCGCGCGCGGCCGTGGCCGTCGCGTCGGCTTCGGTCACCTCGATTCGCAGCGCACCGAGCGCCGTCTCGACCTCGGCGAGCCGCGCCGCGGCCAGCGCTTCGCGTTCCCGCGCCTCCCCGAGCCGCTTGCGCGCCGACTCGATCGCCTGCGCCAGGTCGCGGTGCTTCCGGGCGAACAGCACCTTCTCCCAACGCTTCAGCTCGTCGCGCAGGCGTTGATAGCGCCGCGCCTTTGCGGCCTGCCGCTTGAGGCTGCCGCGCTGCTTCTCCACTTCGAAGACGATGTCGTCGATGCGCGTGAGGTTCTGCTGCGCCGCTTCGAGCTTGAGCTCCGCCGAGCGCCGGCGGGCGCGGTACTTGGTGATCCCCGCCGCTTCCTCGATCAATTGACGCCGGTCGGTCGGCCGCGAGGACAGGATCATCCCGATCTTGCCCTGCTCGATGATCGCGTAGGCCTTCGCGCCAAGGCCCGTGTCCATCAGCAGCTCGTGGATGTCGCGCAAACGGCAGTGCTCGCCGTCGATCAAGTACTCGCTCTCACCCGAGCGATAAAGCCTCCGAATCAGCTCGACTTCCCGGCCAACAGGCCTGAATGCCTCGACAGGCTCTTCGAGCAGGCGCTCGACCCCTTCGGCTCCCTCGGCCAGGGCGCCATGTCCGTTGCCGTGGCCGTTCCCGTGGCCGTTGCCGCTTGCCTCCTCGACGACGACGGTCTCTTCCGCTTCCGCCAGTCCGGTGACGCCGCTCAGCCGCAGCCGGACCTCGGCGGTCGCCGTCGGCTTCCGCGCGTCGCTGCCGCTGAAGATGACGTCCTCCATCTTCTCGCCGCGCAGGCTCCGAGCGCTCTGCTCGCCCAGGACCCACGTGATGGCGTCGGCGACATTGCTCTTGCCGCAGCCATTGGGTCCCACGATCGCGGTCACCCCGCGATCGAAGGCGAGTTCGGACCGGTCCGAAAAGGACTTGAACCCGGCAATCTCAATACGTTCGAGGCGCATGCCTACCCTCAGTGCGCACGTCGGAAACGGCGCTCAACACCCGGTTTTCGGACCGGGCCCCTGCCACCCGAGGCGCCGCGTGGGACAGACCACACCGACGCCCTTCCGGAGAGCGGCTGGGAGCGCTCAGAAAGAAAGGGATCCTGATATCCAGGAAGGACGGCCGTCTGCAACGGCCGCCAGTGTAACAAGGCCTACCAGTAGTGGCAAGCCAGAAGAACGCCCCAATTCCTTGTAGGGCGTTCGACCCTGCGAACGAAGGCAGTTACTGATTCAGCCTGGCGGACTTCGCCCGCGAGAGCTGCGTCAACTGCTCGGCCTCCTTGAAGAGGCTGATGGCGAACTGCGCCTGCGGGTCCGTCTCGAGCAGGTGCCGTCGGGCGTTGCTCACGCCGAACAGCGCCAGGTCGATGTCGTACCGGATCATGGCCCTGATGAACGCCTGATCCGCCGTCCACTTAGCGTCGTCGATCTTCAGCCCGGTGCCGGCGACGTACTTCTTGAAGTCGGCCTCCATGCCGTCATCGACGGTGAAGTTCGGCCCCACGAACTTGCGGTCCTTGCCGGAGGCTCCGGGGCGCGTGTCGCCGACGGCCGAGAAACGCTGCGCGTAACTGGAGAAGAGCTGTCGCGCGGAAAGAGTACGGCCGAAGCGTGACGGGTTGAACCCTTCGATCGGCCCGTCGAGCCGCTTGTCCGGCTCGATGCCGCCGCCGCTGTACACGCGACGGCCGCTGTCGGTGTATTTCAGGTCCTTCGCGTCGTGCGGCCGCTGGTCATCCTGATCCTTCAGCGTGTAGCTGAGATACTCGTCGAACGTGCCGTCCCACGGGCGCTGAATCAGTCGGCCGCTCGGCGTGTAGTACCGGGCTGTCGTCAGCGCGAGGCCGGCGCCCTGGCTGATGCGATAGATCGACTGCACGAGCGCCTTGCCGAACGTCGTCTCTCCGACGATGAGCGCGCGGTCGTGATCCTGCAGCGCGCCCGAGACGATCTCCGAGGCGCTGGCGCTGTTCCTGTTGGTCAGGACCACCATCGGCAGATCGGTATAGTCACTCTGCTCGGTGGCGCGGAAATCCTGGTCCGAGTTCGGCACGCGGCCGCGCGTGTAGACGATCAGATCGCCCTTCTTCAGGAAGCGGTTGGCCACGCGAATCGCCTGATCCAGCGGCCCGCCGGGGTTGTTCCGGATGTCGAGCACCAGGCGCTTCATGCCCTTCTCGCGCAGCTCGGCGAGTGCGCGGCCCAGATCGCGATCGGTGTTCTCGGCGAAGTCCTGCAGCCGGACGTAGCCGGTCTGCGCGTCCAGCATGAACTCGGCGGGGATTGTCGGGATGTTGATCTCGTCGCGAACCACCTGGATGTTGATCAGGCCCTCGCTGCCCGGCCGCTTGATCGAAACCTCGACGCTCGTGCCCTTCTGGCCGCGCAGCTTCCGCACGGCCTGATCGGTCTTCCAGCCCTTGGCGTCCTCGCCGTCGATCTTCGCGATGATGTCGCCGCGGCGGATGCCCAGCTTGTACGCCGGCGATCCTTCGAACAGCGAGACAACGGTAATGTCGCCGTCCACGACGCCGATGGTGATGCCGAGCCCGTAATACCGGCCTTCCTGCCGCTCGCGCAGCTGCGCGTACTGCTGTGGATCCATGAAGTTCGAGTGCGGATCCAGCGTCTGCAGCATGCCGGAGATCGCGCCGTAGACGATGCGGTCGGACTCGACCTTGTCGACGTAGCGCGCCTCGACGGCGTCGAGCGCCGCGGTGAACGTGCGGTAATCCTCGGTGAGCCGATCCTGGGACGCGGCGACGCCGCGGCCCATGATGCCGCCGACAACGGCGGACAACACGATGGTCGCCGCACCAAGAGGGAGAAGCCGTGAACGAGCCATGGATCGATGCTAACAAATAACCCCAGCACCAGCAATGATTTCCGCGCAATCCGTCCCAGCAGTCATCCTTGACCGGCGGTCGGGGTGGTTCCTATAATGACAAGTATCAGGGCCTCGTCTCCGAGGCGCCCGTTCACGCCGTCCTCCCCGGGAGTGGTCTTATGTTGGGTTCCATCGGCATGCCGGAGTTGATCGTCATTTTCGTGATCGCGCTGATCATCTTCGGCCCCCGCAAGCTCCCTGAGCTCGGGCGGTCCCTGGGCCGGAGCATCAACGAGTTCAAGCGCGCGTCGAACGAGCTGAAGAACACGCTCGAAGAAGAGATTCGCGTGGACGAGCAGCGCACGACCGCGGCGCCGAAGGCGCCCGTGCAGGCCTCCGCCGAGCAGACGCCGCCGGCTCCCGCGGGCGACTCGGTGCCGCGCACCTCAGGTACCGGCGCCTAGCAGCCGGCCATGTCACTGATTCCGTTTCCGGGCTCGGCCGCCAGGCCGACGCCCGACGACGATCCCGAGGACGACGATCTCGATCGAGACGACGGCGCCGCGGGAGGGAAGATGTCGTTTCTGGAGCACCTCGACGAGCTCCGGAGGCGGCTGGTCGTCGCGGTCAGCGCGATCGGCGTCGGGTTCCTGATCGCGTTCGCCTTCATCGACCGCATCTTCGCTTTCATCATGCGCCCGCTGCAGCAGATTCTGCCGGCGGGCGGCAAGCTCGTTTACACGGAGCCCACCGAAGCCTTCATGCTGCAGCTGAAGGTGGCGGCGCTGGCGGGACTGGTGATTGCCGCGCCGGTCATCATGTGGCAGCTCTGGCTGTTCGTCGCGCCGGGACTCTACGCGCGCGAGAAGCGGTTCGCCGCGCCGTTCGTCCTGTTCTCGACGATCTCCTTCGTGGGCGGCGCCGCCTTCTCGCACTACATCGTGTTTCCCGCCGCGTGGAAGTTCTTTGCGAGCTTCAACAACGACTACATGCAGTTCATGCCGAAGATCTCGGAAGCCTTCGGCCTGTACTCGTACATGATGCTGGCCTTTGCCGTCATCTTCCAGATGCCGACGCTGGTGCTTGCGCTGGCGCGCATGGGGGTGGTGACCGCCGGCTTCCTCTGGCGGCACACCAAGTACGCCATCCTGATCATCTTCATCCTGGCCGCCGTCATCACGCCGTCGAGCGACGTCGTGAACCAGACGCTGATGGCCGGGCCGATGATCGCACTTTACCTGCTCAGCATCATCATCGCCTGGGTGTTCGGCAAGAAGCGCCGGACGTCGGACGACTGATCGGGCCGGCGACTCTTCCCCATCGATTCGGCTGACGCGAACGTGGCGATCCGAACTTCTGCAAGCCAGGAAGTGAAGCGGCTCGTCGCGGACGTGATCTCCGACGGTCCCGACCAGGCCACGAGGCGCGACGCGGCGATCGCGCGCCTCACGGTGATCGGCACGCGCGCGGTGCGGCAGATCCTCGACGCGATCGCGGCAAAGCCGCCCCCCGCCCAGCACGCGTCGTTGCTGCTCGCGCTCGAGGCGATTCCCGATCCCCGCACCGTCGATCCCGTCGTCCAGGGGCTCGGCGCCGCGGACGCCGCGGTGCGCCTCGCTGCCGCGCGCGCCGCGCGCGGACTCCTCGCACTTCCCCAGGGAACCATCGTCCTCGACCGGCTCACGACCATCGCGCTCGATTGCAGCGAGCAGGGCGACTTGCGCGTTACCGCGCTCGACGCCCTTTCGCAGTTGCCGGCACGAACGGTCAAGCCCGTGCTCGATCGGCTGAAGGACGATCCCTCACCGGAGGTCAAGGCGGCCCTTCGCCAGCAGGGCGCCGTGGTGGAGGACCCGATCGCGGAGCTCGAGGAAGCGTCCGACGGCTGGCTGCCGCGGGACCCTCACGTGCTGCTTCAGCTCGTCGGCCGCGCCGGCAGCGAGGCGCCACTCTCGACGCTCCACCGGCTGGTGGAGCGGGTCGGCTCGAAGGAAACAGAAGGACGAAAGGCGCGTCGGCGGGAGTGGCTGGCCGTTCGCGGGGCGCTGCATCTGGCGCTGGCACGACGCGGCAGCAAGGTCGCGCTGTACGACCTGCGCGAGGCGGTCGAGCAGGCCACCGAGCCGCTGCCGGGAGACTTCCTGGATGCGCTGGTGCTGGTGGGCGACGCGACTGCGCTCGAGCCATTGGCCGCCGCGTACGTGCACGCCGACGTGATGGCCGACGGCGAGGCCTGGCGCCGCGGGCTTGCCGATGCCTTTCGGGCTGTCGCCGCGCGGGAAAAAGTGACCGG
>Ga0070675_100004212_pt1 | contig 10933 bp, 7 predicted proteins | sample KBSM43metaG_FD_65343 | JGI IMG/M metagenome (GOLD analysis project Ga0070675, IMG submission 65343) | Miscanthus rhizosphere microbial communities from Kellogg Biological Station, Michigan, USA - KBS M4-3 metaG | ecosystem: Host-associated > Plants > Roots > Rhizosphere > Soil ...
AGCAAGGCCAGGGCCCTGGAGCGATCGTGTGCCTGCCTGGGCCAGGCGAGGGCAGTGCAAAGCGTGGCGACACCGGAAATCACCAGAACAAACATCGCGACGCCGGAGTACGGCCAGATCGACCCAGCGGCGCCACTTCCGAAGCTGCCCGTCCAGAAATGCAAGCCAGTTGTAAGAGTGACCCACAAGTTGGGGCTGTGAGCAACGAGAGGTTGGCTTTTGAAGTCGACGAAATAGAGACCCACAAGGAACAGGGCCAGCGACATGAAGGTCCAATTCAACATGCCGTTGAGCTTTCCGTGGGGTTCCTGCGATCGCCATGCGATAACGCCCGAGTAGCCGAACCATAGTGTGAGAAAAGGCATGTACGTCAGTCCTGGAGCGGAGCACAGAGGAAGCAGAAACAGGCACGTCCCTGCCAGAAGAGTTGTTCTGATGGTTAATCGAACACCCTTCACCGCAATGATCACGAGAGTGATGCCCGCCACCATGGTCGGCAAGATGTAGAAGATTTGCTCGCCTCGGAACGTGGCCATGGGCAGGAACTGCACATTGAGCAGGGCGAAAGGGAAGAATGCATCGGTGTAAGCCGTCCAGCCTCGAAGTTTGCGAGCAGCCCAAATCATTAAGGCCGCAAGGGCAGCCATAGAGATAACGCTGAAATACAAGGGCGCCCGGAAATCACCCCGCGTCAACTTAAGCAAGGCCAGGTGGACGATCAACATCAGAGGCCGCCGGTGTTCGCCAGTTTGATGCCAAAGTTCGAAGCGGTTGATGGGTGTGTCGCCGGTAAGGTACGGCACCATCTCCCAATCTTCCAGCGCGGGAATGTTGACGGCGTATTTCCAGAGAAGACCTAGGGCCACGAAGAAGGCCACCGCCAGGACACTCCATACAAACAGGTCTGCGCCATGTCCCCTGCCGGTTGAAGGCTCGGAGCCTCGGCTCGTTCGTCCGACGGTTGCGGAGTCTCCGCCCCCAACTTCGGTTGCGGGTCCCGTCGCCTTAGCCTTCGCAAGCCACCGATCAGGCATTTGTGTTTGCCCGGTGAGCACTGGCGTTTACAGAGAAGTCATTTCGAGCGACCGGAGGGCATTTCGAACATTCGCTTGTTGTAATTCGTCATGGTCTTCTCCTTTCAAAGGCTTGCCATGGACGCTCGCTCGCTCTCATCACTTGACAGCTCTCCTTGTAAACTTCAACCAAGACAGAAGAACTCGGGAGCTCGCTTTGTAAACTGGAGTCCTCTCTCTCACCGCTTGAGTGCTTCCTTTCATGACTCGAGTGCTCACTCTATTCTTTCTGGCAATACGTTAGCTGTTTTTCCTTTGTTACAGCCAGTCTCTTTGCAGTCTTCGTGGCAGCACTACTTGGAGCTCCAGTGTTCAATTCACGCTTGCAGCAGAGCCGATAGGCGACTAGGCTGGCCTCTCAACAGGGGGTGCGAATGGAGTCAGTCAAACTGCTGGGGACGGTTTTGTGCTTCGTGCTCCTCACCTTCGGCGTGTTGGCAGTGCCGCAGCAGCAGGTGGAGCCCTCACCGGTTGTCTTCTTCGAAAACGCCCGCCTGATTCCAGGCGACGGCGGCCCCACCATCCCGAACTCCGCAATCCTTGTCGAGAATGGACGCTTCCGGCTGGTCGACAGAAGAGGTGGGATTCGAGTTCCTCCCGGAGCAATACGCGTGGATTTGAGCGGCAAAACGGTGATGCCTGCGATTATCGATGCGCATACCCATCTGGGCTACACGGTTGTCCGGACCAATCGAACGGAAAAGGAAACCTACACACACGCGAACCTCGAAGACCATCTTCGACGGCTTGCCTACTACGGGGTGGCAGCCACGTTGAGCATGGGTGTGGACCGCGGCGAGATTCCGTTCGAAGTGCGGGCCAATCCGCTGCCCGGCGCCGCGTTGTTCTTCACCACCGGCGCGGGCATTGCTCTGCCCGGCATGGGGCCTGGCTCGGACTACCGGAAAGACGCCGCCATCGGCGTGACGACGGAAGCTGAAGCGCGGAAGGCGGTTCAGGGACTCGCCGCCAGGCGCGTGGACATGGTGAAGTTCTGGGTGGATGATCGCAACGGTACGGTGAAGAAGCTTCCGCCCAACATCTACCGGGCACTGATCGACGAAGCGCACAAGAACAACCTGCGTGCCGTCGCTCACATCTATTACCTTGAAGACGCCAAGGAGTTGATGCGCGCCGGTGTCGATGGGTTTGCCCACGGCGTCCGCGACCGCGACATCGACGACGAGTTCATGAACTTGCTGCGCGAACGGCGGGTGTTCTTCACACCAAACCTTCCCGAGCGGCGTCTCACGGCTGCCGATCTGCCGTTGCTTGCCGAAACCCTGCCCCCCGGCCAGATTCAGCAACTCCGCACACAGATTGCTGCGGGCGGTCCGGATCCCAATGCTGAGCTGTTTGCAATTCAGGCGCGAAATTTAAAGAGGATCAGCGACGCGCACGTGGCCCAGATTGGCTTTGGCACTGATTCCGGAGTGTCGATCGGATGGACGGCGCACGCGGAGATGGCAGACATGGTGGCGGCGGGCATGACGCCCGATCAGGTCATCACCGCAGCAACCCGAACGTCCGCGGACATTCTCCGGCTTCCCCAGTTGGGGGCTATCGCAGCCGGCAGAAACGCCGATTTCATCGTGATGGATGGAAACCCGCTGGAAAACATCGCGAACACGCGACGCATCTCCCGTGTGTATATCCGCGGACAGCTTGTGGATCGCGCCGCGCTCAAGGCAGAGTGGACGCGGCCGTAGCAGAATCGTTCACCGCGCCAATCGAAACGCCAGCAACTCTCCAGTGTATGTGCCTCCGCTGATCGCCACCACAAGGTACTGTTGTCCGTTCAACATGTAAGTCATCGGCGAGCCACTTTGCGGAGCAGGCATGAACACGGAGCCCACTTCCCTTCCAGTCGCCTTGTTGTATGCGCGCAGCATGGCGCCGCGCTGTCCGGAGGGCGCGGTGAAAAATCCGCTTTCACCGGCGATGACCAGCGTCCTAGTCACGAGAGTGCCGACACTTCCCGTTCGCCCTGTACGTGGAATGCTGAGCCCTTTTAGGGCAGGGTTATCGCGAACGGCGTCCGGCGTTTCGCCATGCGCCACCTGCCAGACGATCTCCCCTTTGTTCAAATCGATGGCGCTGATGCGTCCATAAGGGGGCTTTACGAGTGGCAGTCCGCGCACAGCCAGGGACGCACTATTGGCGTCCGCCGCCGAGACCTGTGCAACAACCACGCCGCCCGGCGCGGCCTCGGCGCCTGCAGTGGAGCCGGATCCTCCGCTAAGCCGCGCGCCCGTAGTCGCCAATCCTTGAATGTAAGGCATGTCGGAAAAACCGGCGGGCGGTGGAACCAGACCCAGAGCGGTGATCTGACTTTGCGAAGAGACATACAGCATCTTCGTCTCCGGATCGAACGATCCACCGGGCCAGTTCGTGCCTCCCGCCGAGCCGCCCAGAATCAGCGTGGCCAGGGGTCCGTCCAGCTTGCTCACGACGGGAGGCGTGAATATGGGCCCCATCTTGTAGCGCAACACAACCTTCAGCGCCTCTGCACGAAGTTCGGGAGTGAAATCAATCAGATCGTCGATCGATACGCTGTTGCGATCATAAGGGATCGGCTTGGTGGGGAACGGTTGAGTCGGGGAATACCACTCGCCGGGCACATCGCCTTTCGCTACGGGACGTTCCTCAATCGGCCACACAGGCTCACCCGTCACGCGATCGAATACATAGAGCACGGCCTGCTTGGTCGGCTGTGCGACGGCCTTGATCGCACGACCATTCACGACGATGTCCACCAGAATTGGCGCACACGGAATGTCGTGGTCCCAAATGCCGTGATGGACCAACTGGTAATGCCATCGGCGCTTTCCCGTTTGCAGGTCTACAGCGACCAGGCTCTCGCCGAACAGGTTGTTGCCGGGGCGTGCGCCGCCGTAGTAATCGCCCGTCGGCGTCTCCACCGGGAGATACACGAGTCCCAGTTCCTCATCGACGGAGATCTGAGCCCAGACTCCCGTATTGCCTGTGTATTCGTTAGAACCGTTTTCCCACGAATCGTTCCCGAACTCATTGCCGACGGGAATCGTGTGGAAGATCCACAAGCGTTTGCCTGTGCGCACATCGAACCCGCGCACATAGCCCTTCACATTACGCCGGCTCGGCGGATTCGCTCCGGTGCGATGAGCAGCGCCGACGATCACAACATCCCTGGCGACAATCGGTGTGGCGTGAAGTCCGATCTCGGGGCTGAGCGGATCGATCGTCTGATCGTCGTTCTGCTTCAGATCGACGATGCCGTCGTCGCCAAAAGACCGAATGCGGTTCCCGGTCTTCGCATCCAGGGCGATCAGGCGGTACCCGGGAGTCACGTAGAGAATCCGCTCGTCGTTGCCGTTGGACCAGTACCCCAGCCCGCGTCCGGACAACTGCCGCGGTGCGGCCGTCCCTCGAGGCCCTTCACGCTCGCTGTGCGTCCAGAGCAACTCTCCAGTCACCGCGTCCAACGCGACGACCGCGCGGCGTGTGCCGCCTGTGGAATACAGGACGCCGTTGACCATCAAAGGCGTGGATTCGAACTGAGTCTCCGGGCGGGGGCCCAGGTTATCGGTCTTGAAGCGCCAGGCGATTTCGAGCCTGCTGAAGTTCTCAGCGTTGATCTGGTCGAGTGGCGAGTAACGCGTGTGACCAAGATCGCCACCGTAAGTGCGCCACTCCCCGTTTTTGGCCCCGGACTGAGCGTGCACGCCTGCGCTGCCGGAGGCAAAAAGGAAAACCGCGAGAACCCACACGATACGAGATGTGTAGAGGGTTTTCATGCGTGCCATTATGGTTTTGGCAAGTCGGCCCCGCAAGCGAATCCTCACAAGAAACTAAGGTTGAATATTCCTGTCAGGTCGCGGACCAGACCGCCAACTATTGCCGCTTGGATCGGTGAAGTGGAAGCGCCGTCCGCCCATTCACGAGTGTGGGCAGTTGCGGAAGAGGTTACCTTGCCGGAGGGATCGCCCGGATCTGGGCTGAAATTTTTGTGTTCGCGCCGACTGTTGCCGAAGCACCGAGGTCCTCGTACGGGCTGATGAAGTCAGCGTTCATCCACGCATTCGGCTCAATGGTTTCCCAGGCGAAGGCTTTGTATTCACCCGGAGGGATTCCTCCAATCGAGAAGCGGCCGTCCGCGCCAGCCGTCGCGACGCGGTATTGATCGGGCCGCTGCCTGCGCGCCGGATCAGGCACAAGAACGATCGTTGCTGCATCAAGAGCCTGGCCGGCAGTGTTCGTTACGGTGCCGGCGATCTGGCCTCCATCGAAAGCGAGTTGAATGTCGAGGGGGGCACTGCTTTCGTACTGCACGTTCACGAACTGTTCGAGAACATCGCGGGCGGCGGAACGCGCAGCTTTGACGTAACCATTTTCAGGAAGACCGGAAACTTGAAGCAGATAGTCTCCTGGCTGGACGTTTGGTACGACCACCGTACCATTGGCCTGAGTTACTGAGGCCGCCGAGCTGGGGATATGCGTTTCGAGCGGTAACAAAGATACAGACAAAGTACGGAGGCTGACCGAAGCTGGAACCTCTCCAAACAATCGAACGTTGACGGTAACTCCAGGCCCGACTATGACGTCGGATCGCGGCCGATCTATGTTCAGCACGTCGATCTTCGTGTAGCCGATTTCGCCACTTCCCAAAATCGGCCTGGCAGACAAGACGTAGGTTCCTGCGGTAATCCCCGACATTTCGAATGCCCCTTTGGCATCGGTTTCTGCGTCATAACGGGATGTGCTGCCCGATTCTTCTGGGGACCTCAATGTGACTTTCGCAGGCGTCGTCCCTTGCGAGAGCACGCTAAATACCGTGCCGCGAACGGTTACTGCGGGTGACCGCTGAAGGCGGAAATTGACGTCGCGTCCATTCCCTCCTTCCAGGTGCAAGAGTTCTGCATCGGCAGGATTACTGGTCCCCGGGAAGTACGTAGGCGCATAGGCCGCTCGCGGCACATTCTCATTGGCATTCACGGGTGTGGGCAGTTGCGGAAGATATGAGGCGTTGATGTAGTAATCGCCAGGGTCGAGCCAGTACAGGCGATACGATCCTCTGTCATCTGTCAGCGTGTTGGAAAATAGCGTAATCGTGCGGTTGCCGCGCAAGCCGTAGGTCCGCCGCATCGCCTGGACAAGAATGTTAGCGATGGGGAAGCCGTCTTGGTTGCGCACCTCTCCGGAGACTGTCTGCGCGCGCTGCAGGTGAAAGGCAAAGGAAAGTGGTGCCTTTCCCTCTTCCAGAACGATCGGAGATCCGATGCCGCCCGGCTTCTTCTGCCCGTACTCCTCGCGGACGTAGCCTTCTTTTTGTACCGAGAGTCGGTAACCTCCGCGCGGGAGATTCAAGAAGGCAAACTGACCTTCGCCATCCGACCGCGTCACGAGCGTTAACTCAGGGCCGATCAGCTCGAGTCGTGCCCCGCTTAGCGGCGCGTTATCCATGTTGAGCACGGTGCCGCGGATGCTTCCGCTGGATGGCGGAGCCTGTAGCAGTGCGATCGCGAGAAGGAGGAGCATAGTGAAGCGTCCGTTCGAAATTAGCTGGATTATAGACGGGCTCACAAGTGTTTTGGTTCGACTCAGGTATTATCGGCGAAGCAAGTTCGCCGATAATACTCTCCACGCCCGAAGCGGATTCAGTTTGACAAGGAGGCATCATGCCGAAAACGCCAACCACGAAAGCCGGAGCTTCGTTGACGCCGATGAAGGTCATTGGTGATCTCTGGGCCGCGCGAATTTCCATAACACTGGCGGCGGCCATCGATCTGGATGTGTTCACAATCATTGCAGGGGGAAAAAGGACCGCTGTCGATATCGCGAAAGCTGCACAGGCGTCGCCTCGCCACATGCAACGCCTGCTCGAAGCACTGGTTGGCGTGGGATACCTCACGAAGAAGGGATCCCAGTTTGGTCTGTCGCCCGTAGCGAATATGTTCCTGGTTCGGGGGAAACCCACATTCACGGGAACTTTCGCCGAGGAGACTGTGTTGACCTTACCCTCCTGGATGAGGCTTGCAGAGGTGGTCCGAACCGGCAAGTCGGTGGCGGCCATAGACACGGCCCAAGGCCGTGAGTTTTTCCCGAAGCTGGTCAAAGCGATCTTCCCTCTTACGTATGGCGGAGCGCGCGGCCTGGTCGCTTCCCTCAGCAAAGCGAAGCTTAATAAGATCGAACGCGTCCTGGATATCGGGGCCGGTTCCGGAGCCTGGTCGCTGCCGTTTGCGCAGGCAAACCCGAAGTTGCGCGTGACGGCGCAGGACTATCCCGAAGTGATTCCGACGACCCGTCAGTATGCCCAGCAGTTCGGTGTCGCCGGCCAGTATGACTATCTCGAAGGTGACTTCCGAAAGACGGATTTCGGCCAGAAGCTCTACGACGTCGTGCTTCTCGGCCAGATCATACACAGCGAGGGTGAGAAGTGGGGCAAGACCCTCATTGCGAAGACGTACAAGGCGCTAAAACCAGGCGGCATGCTGGTTATCGCCGAAATGATTCCGAACGATTCGCGTACCGCGCCGGTGTTCCCGCTTTTGTTTGGGTTGAACATGATCATTAATACAACCGAGGGCGATGTTTATACGCTGGCCGACTACAAAAAGTGGTTGAAGCAGGCAGGCTTCAAAAGCGTGAAGACGGTTCAGGTCGATGCTCCGTCGCCGTTGATTCTGGCCACCCGATAGGTCAAGTCAAGCTCTGCCCTTCCTGTTTACTTATTTGCGTGCAGAAACCGGGTTGCCTCTTCCAGAATCTCCTGATTGTGACCTACCCAAACATGGCCACCCTGGTCATAGCCGATGAAGCGTGCGCCTGAAATGTGATCGGCGCTGTAGCGCGCTCCGGCATACGTTCCGTATCCATCATCCTTAAGGCTGACGATGAGTGTCGGGGCCTGGATACGGTCCAAGTCGTACCGGGGAAGGGTTGATGTCACCTTTGCATCGTTGATCAACCCAAGGCGCCTGGGAGTGATGGGGAGAAGATGCGCCATGATTTGTTGGACACGTTGTTGTTCCAATCGATCCGCGCTTTTGACGACTTCGGGAGGTGTTGCCAGGATCGACCCTACGGTGATGTCCGGAGCCAGACGGATCGTGAGCCAAAACAGCAAGTCCGATTTAAGAGCTGTGTCGAACAAGAACGCAGTCCAGCGGGGCGTCGTCAACGACCGGACATGAGTCGTCGGGGAACCCGGGACCGCAGGGTCTGGACGATATGCCGCCGGAACCACCAGGAACAACGCGGCCGTCCGTTCCGGATGGCGAATCGCAAACTGCATTGCTGAAGGCGCCCCCGCTGAAGCCCCAGCGATTGCCGCGCGAGAGATTCCGAGAGCATTCATCAGGCAAAGATGAGCGTCGGCCTGCGCTGCTGCGGAGGCATCATCCGGCAGCGGCGTTCGAAGGTATCCAAAACGCGACATCGCGATTACTTTGACGTCTCTTCGCGGAAGATCCTGAGCAAAGTCCAGTCCCTGATCAAAGCCGCCGCCGGCTCCATGCACCACGAGAAGCGGTAGACCGCTTCCGGCGGTTGCGTACTCGATAGGTCCGCACGGAGTCTCTGCGATCTGGCTGTTCGTAGAAACGCGATTCCATTGTTGGGTGATGTCAGTCCGGTATTGAACGTACACCCAGGCGATCGCGGCGCCTAATACGACACAAACGGCGATCGCCGTCTTCTTCAGGTGTCCTCTCTTGGTGATATGTTTTGAATTCGCGGCCATCTCGTACAAAGGACAGCACTCGGACTGCCAGGATTGTTGAAGCGAAGTCCCAAAAAAGTCTTGGGTTTTAAGGCCCGTCTGGCTGGAGCCGTGTCACTTCGTTCAATTGGGCACGCCGAGCGGTTGAAGATGTTGCCAAAATGTCCGGTTCGCCACAGTTCGATGCGCATTACCTCCCCAATGGGCCGGTGACGGAGTCGAGACGCCGTTCACGATCGCGCTTCGTCATCCTCACTGATCGTCAGACGGCAGGTTCGTGGCGGGCAGCGCTCTCGTACGGCTATCTCGGGGCAGCTGCCGGCTTGGCGATCAGCTCCAGATACTGTAATGCTGCAGACGGCACGCACAGTTGCTCAGTGAGTTCCTTGCCCCGCTTGAACACCTGTTTCGAAGCGACGAATGGTTTCTGATACATCTCCGGGTCGTCGACGCGGACCACGAGCTCCAACGAATCGCGGTCGAGCAACTGATAGCGTTCCTCGATGCGCGCGCCGAGTCCATGCGGATGCCCCTCTTCGTCACCCCAGGTTTCCATTGCTCCAACGGTCTCGACGACAAGCACGTCATCGGACCAGCGTCCGATCGAATACCCGTACCACCGCGGGTCGGGCGATTTTGAGTTTGCACCGCCAATGTCGGTCGGCAGAGACCGTCCATCGGTCCAGATCTCGCGGTAGACGCGCTGATATTGGAAGAGCTGAAACACCCTGTCCGGCGTCTGCACCAGCTCCATTGCGCTGAGCGGCGCGCGCAGGAGAATGATTCGGGGGAATCCCTGAGGATCGCACATGGTGACCGGGTCGTTGGAGTCCGCCACTGGGACAGAACGAGGGCCGTAGAGGGGCTTTGCCGCGTCGAAGAGCTCTTTCCCGGTTGGCGTCATGGCTGCAGGCGGTTCCAGAGTCGTTGCCGGTCCAAGCCAGACGCCGCTCAAATCCGGATGTGCCCCGCGGTCCTGGCATCCAAGCGGTGCCGCCGCAAGAGCGAGTACGGCGAGCCTGAACAGATAAGAGCGCATCGAGAGCCTCCAGTCACAGATTGGGATCCACTGATTTTGTGCAGTAGTATAGCCCTCCGGAGGAATGCGATGAGTGTCAGGGGGCTGCCGGTCTTCGTTGTGCTTGCGCTCGGGATGATGGATTCTGCGTCCGCCCACCATTCCACTGTCGCGTATGCGCAGCAGTCCATTGCGCTCAGGAAAGCAACGATGACGAAAATCGTATGGGCACATCCGCACATCATCCTGACGTTCACGGTAAAAGAAACAAACGGCGCCCTGTCCACATGGAGCACGGAGTCCGGCAGCCCGGGTTCAGTGGCTCGCGTCGGCTGGAATCGCAATTCTGTGAAGGTGGGAGATATTGTAACGATTGAACTCTTTCCCGCAAAAAACGGCGCGCACGTGGGCCGCCTCAAGAAAGTGATCTTTCCCGACGGACGCGAACTGCTGGACACTCAGAACCCGGAGACCCTCAAGCCGTAGGTTCGTTCGCTATCCCGAGGCTCGACGGATCGGGATCCCTGTTCTTGCGATCGGGTTATTCCTCGCGGAAGGGTCCACTAACCGAAGGCTCTATCGCCTGGGGAGGGCGAAACTGAGAATCAAATCGCCTCCTCTTCGACCTCTGTCGCCTCCGCCCGATGCCACGGTGACAAACTGCTCGCCGTTTACCATATAGATCGCGGGTGCACCGAAGACGCCGGCGCCCGTGTTGAACTTCCACAGCAGCTTGCCGGTCTTCGCGTCATACGCGAAGAAGTAACCGGCGACATTACTACCCGTCCCAACGAACACCAGGTCGCTTGCGGTCACGACAGATCCTGCCTGTCCATAACCTTCGAAGACCTGTTGCCACGCGAGCTCCCCCGTCGTCGGGTCAAAGGCGGAAAAGTACCCTTTCGCGGGCCGCGGGGCATTCGTGGGACTGTCGATGGCATTTACATAGAGCAGGCCGGTTCGAGGGCTATAAGAGAGTGGGCCGTAATTAGCACCTCCTCCCGTTCCTGGCGCGAAGATCTGATTGGCACCCAACGGAGTGAAGTGCGGCACGAGCTTTCGCGTGGCCAGGTATTCCGGTGGAATATCCATGGGGAACACAGGACTGACTGGACTCATGGGTTGACCGTTCGCCTTAAA
>Ga0070675_100004215_pt1 | contig 10932 bp, 10 predicted proteins | sample KBSM43metaG_FD_65343 | JGI IMG/M metagenome (GOLD analysis project Ga0070675, IMG submission 65343) | Miscanthus rhizosphere microbial communities from Kellogg Biological Station, Michigan, USA - KBS M4-3 metaG | ecosystem: Host-associated > Plants > Roots > Rhizosphere > Soil ...
CCAGCGTCTTCGGTGAACGGCAGATGTGACGGAAGTCCGGGCCAGACGGCTTCATTGAAATTGAGCGTGAAGAACTCATCGAGCGGATGACACATCGCCACGAACGCCTCGGCGGCGGCGATCACGTCGTTTCGACGGCCTCGCATGCTGCCGCTGCTGTCGATGAGCAGACCGATCGTCGCCGCCGCGTCTTCACTCGAGAAGAACTCGATCGTCTGCGGCTCACCGTTGTCGAACACCGTGAAATCCTTCTGACGAAGGCCAGGCACTAGTGCGCCGTCTCGATCGGCCACCGTCACAGGCAGCGACACGAGATCGGTTCTGATCGACAACACCGGCGGCTCGTCGCGCTGCTGCGACGATGCCGATGCCGCGGCGACCAGGAGCCCAGCAAGTAGCGCCGTGTATCGAAGGGCGGCCATGATGTGGTCCTCTCGGCACGGCGGGCGGACCGGGCATCGCGAGATGCTCCGGGCCGTCCGTCACATCGGTCAACCGGAACGACGACGCAGCAAGCCGAGGCCGAGTCCTGCGAGAAGCGATGCCAGCCCACCGGCGGCAATAACCGGAAGCGCCGTGGCTGTGCGTGGCAGTTCCGCAGGCGCGGGTTCAGGAACTGGCGCACCCACCGGTTCGACCGCCGGCTCCACGACGGGCACCGGTGCGAGCGGCTCGTACGGGGGTTCGATGACCGGCATCGGTTCCGCCCTGTACGCAATCTCCGGTTGCCACACGATCTCCGGAGTCATGTTCGGCCATCCCTTTGGGTACACGAACTCGTACCCGCCGTACTCCTGGCCGTAGAACAGCGACCTCACGGCAGGAGGCACACCCGCCGGCGTCTCGAGGAAAGTCACATCAGCGTCTGACGTCAGTTTTGTCCGCCTGTCGGGAATCGTGTTGAACATCGCGTACACGATTGCACCGTCGTTGCTGAGCACTTGCAGGACGTTGCGGCTGGTATCCGCATTCGTGAGATGGAATCGATACGTGCCGGCGCTCAGCCGTGCACCGGGAACTTGTACCGGCGCGGTGAAGGTGAGATATGCGAGCTTGTCGTACGTCACGCCGATTCCGCTCGCGGGTGCGGGCGCCACCGCGATGATTGCGACGACCAGCACCGCCGATACGAAGAGTCTGGACATACATGCCTCCGCATTCTCCGAAGGACGTTCAGGCCCTTCGGGATTCGGCTTTGGCTCAACAAGATGCATTTCTTCTGCCTCGGTTCGGGCCGCGCAACGGGCCGGTACTGGCGCGTTGTGCGAGTGCCGTCCGATGTCGACGCGTAGAATCTCGCGAGCACTCGGAGATAGTCCGCGTGTTCCGTCGCGCGTGCTGGTCAAAGCCTACGACCTGCGTTGTTGAGGGGCATCGCGTCGTTCTCATTCAAGAGCGACGGGCGGCCGCCAGTCGATGACCGGCCGCGCCGCCCCCCTTGCTCTCAGATGTGTTACCGCGGACCCCATTGCAGATTGAATCCACCGACGACACGAAGCGCGTGGTAGTAGTCGTTCGCGTCCCCGCTGTTGAAATCAATCATCGAGCGATAGTCGGCCGCTGCGCGGACGCCCAGGTTCTCGGTGAGATATACCGTCACCCCACCACCGGGTTGGATGCCGAAATTGTTGTCAGTCGTCTTCTCCACGGCGAGTCCGAATTCGGCACCAAGCGCGGACGGAGTCTCGGTTGTGCGCACATGGACAACGCCCGCGAGAACTTGACCGAACGGAACGACCCGCCCGAACTTGCGGAAGACTCTCACGCCGCCGAGCGCGGTGTAGAGGTGCACGTCGCCTGTGCCTACAGACGGACCGGTAAGCTCCGATTGCCCCAGCATCTGTCCGAGGTCGAAGTTCAGATTGTTGCGATAGGCGCCGGAGACTTCTCCGACCAGCCCCAGCCACTCGGTCGGATTGAACGCGCCCGTCGTATACCAGCCGGCCGGGAAGTTGAGATGATCGAAGCCAGTGAGTTCGCGTTTGCTCATATCGCGCATGAACGCATAGCCAGCTGACATTTCAACCTTCGGCACCGGCATCGTGTTGATGTCCTGCGCGAACGCGGATGCTGGCGGAAGCGCAAGCAGCACGCCCACGGCGAGCGCGACCACCGCTCGTAGTAGTGACGTCATAAGTCACCTCCAAAGTCGGCCACAATGGTGCAGGCCTGAATGAGTGCGCCCGGTGCAACGACCATGCCCCGGTGCGGCATGCGTCCACGCGAGTGCTGGCACTCGCGTCTCCATGCCCGATGCGAATTCTTCATCGCGGCGCGCGAAGTATTTAGCGTATGGTCGTTGGACTCGATGAGAGCTTCATGCCTGACGACGCGAACGCTCTGGTGGTGGTGAGCCCGCCGCTCGGGGCTCATCCCGATGCGCGTGAAGTCGAGATGGTCGAGCGCAAAGGCCGCGGTCATCCCGACTCGATTTGCGATGCGCTGGCCGAAGCCTTTGGCATTGGCCTCTCGCGCTTCTACTACGAGCGTTGCGGCCGCATTCTGCATCACAACGTCGACAAAGTGTTGCTGGCCGCCGGATCCAGCACCCCGCGTTTCGGCGGCGGCGAGGTGATCGCGCCATGTGAGATCTATCTCGCCGGGCGAGCGACACAGGAGGTCGATGGCACGGTCGTTCCCATTGCCGATATCGCCAATGAGACGAGTCGCGTCTGGCTACGCGCCAATCTCCACGCAGTCGACGTCGAGCACCACGCTCGGATTCATACTGTGGTGAGGGCGGGCTCGCCGGTGTTGAGCGCGCTCGTCGCTCGTGAGGGCGCACAGCGTGCGCGGGCGAACGACACGTCATTTGCGGTCGGCTACGCCCCGCTCAGCCGGCTCGAACAAATCGTGCTCGCCGTCGAGCAGGCACTGACGGCGCCATCGACCGTGGGGTCCCACCCGATGCTCGGCGAGGACGTCAAGGTCATGGGCGTCCGCCGCGGCCAGCACATCGATCTGACCGTCGCCTGCGCAATTGTCGATCGCTACGTACACGCGCTCTCCGACTACGTCGACGTCAAGGACACGATCGCGCGTCTCGCAGAACGCGCGGCGCACGTCTACGACTCTCACGTCGCCGTCGCAGTAAATACCGCCGACGACCTCGCCGCACAACGCATCTATCTGACGGTCACGGGAATATCAGCCGAATCCGGCGACGACGGTCAGACGGGACGCGGCAACCGCGTTGGCGGTCTGATCACACCTTGCCGCCCCATGACGCTGGAGGCGGCCGCCGGCAAGAATGTCGTGAGCCATGTCGGCAAGTCGTACAGCATCGTCGCACACAGGATCGCCAACGAGCTCGTCACGACGATTCCCGATATCGCTGCAGCCACGTGCATCTTGGTGAGTCGCATCGGGCAGCCAGTTGACATGCCACAGGCCGTCGAGCTGCAGATTCAGACGCGGAACGGAGCAGCGCTCGACGTCGTACGAAGACCAGCGGAGGCCGTCGCGCGCACGTGCCTTCATGAGATCACCGAACTGGGCCCGCTGCTGCTCGAGCACGCCTCGATCGAGTCGCCTGCCGTGTGGCCGGGCGTTCGTCTGTTCTGAGCACGCTGCGCTGGGGTGCACAGCTCGTCGAAGTGATGTCGGCGCGAGTCGAGACGCATGCATTCGACGAGCCGCTTCTGCTGTCCGCGTGCTGGCCCTAGTGCGCCACCATCGATTCGGCGGCAAAGCTGAAATCGGGTTCGACGTCCACCTTCGCCGTCACCGAGTTACCGATGAAGCACTGGCGATGGGCCTTCTCGACGAGCAGACGGGCTTTGGCGACGTCCGCCTCAGGATTGAGCGTGATCTGCGGACGCAGTTTCACGGACGACATGCGCAGCTTGCCGTCCACCATCGCCAGCTCTCCCACCGCATCATCGGAGTATCCCGTCACGAGAAGGTGGTCCCGTGCGGCAAGGAAGAGGAACGTCAAAGCTTGACACGTCGATAGTGACGCAACGTACAGCTGCTCGGGATTCACGCGAAGCGGATTCCCGCCAAACGCCGGCGCCGACGACATCGGTATCGTCGTGCCGTCGACCGTGACGTCGAGATCGCGATCGAGTGTCGCGACGTCGCGGGTCCCGCCCTTGACCGCACCAGACCAATCGAGATGAGAGAAGAAGACGTGAGTCATGTCGATTGCTAGCGCAAGCACCATGCCTGCGCATACCCGCGAACTCACACCTGATGCCAGCGTCCACCCGCCAGCGGGTATGAACATTTCCTCGCCGCTGCGAAGAATTAGTCCTACGGTCCGTTACTCGTCCACTTTGCCGAGATCGATCGGTTCGGAAGCGCCAGCGCCCGAGGATGCAACGTCGGCAGCTCTTGTGCTCGACGCGCATGCCGTTATGAAAGATTCCGCGGTCCCTGCGTAGTTGTTCCCGTCAGGCACGCCCGCGGACGCCCCGAAATACCTTTCACACCGGGCCCGGCTGGCGCAAGGAGTGCATCACCGCCCGGGTGAGAGGCAGGTATTGCCATGACACCCATTCCGCTGCAGATCACCTTTGACGGCCTCGCGCACTCGGATTCGATCGAGGCCGCGATTCGCGAACGTGTTGCGTGGCTGGAACAATACTACTCGCGCGTGATCGGATGCCGCGTGCTCGTCAAGGTTCCGCATCGCCATCAGCACGCAGGACGCGACTTTCACATCGTCGTGGACGTCAGCGTGCCGGGCGGAGCCCCGATCGTCGTCAGCCACCATGCCTCGCCGCTCGACGGGACGCCGGACTTCGAAGCCGCAGTTCACCAGGCCTTCGATGCGGTCCGCCGTCAACTGCAAGATTTCGCGCGCGAACAGCGAGTGCAGTCATGATCGAGATTCGCCGAATCCTCTGCCCGATTGATTTTTCCGAGTTCTCGCGACGTGCGCTCGATCACGCGGTGGCGATCGCCAGACGCTACGACTCGGTGATTACGGTGTTGAACGTGTGCGCGCTCGTTCCGGCAACGGCGTATGCGCCCGGAACGCCAATGCTACCGGTCTCAATGCCGACGCCTGGCGACCTGGACGCGCTGTTGGCGTCGATGAAGCGCTTTGTCGAAACCGAGGTCGGCTTGACGGTGCCAATGCGATTCGAGATCGGCGAAGGCAATGCCGCGTCGGAGATCCTTGATCGCGCGACAGCTATCCATAGCGATCTCATCGTCATGGGTACTCACGGCCGCTCGGGCTTCGAGCGGCTGGTGCTGGGATCGGTGACCGAGAAGGTCATTCACAAGGCCGCCTGTCCGGTCCTGACCGTGCCCGGGCCGATGACGGATGCCGTCCCGGTACCAGACAGGTTGTTCACCCGCATCCTCTGCGCCATCGACTTCTCCGACACCTCGCTTCGCGCACTCGAGTATGCGTTGTCGCTGGCACAGGAGAAGGACGCACAACTGACGCTCGTTCACGTCGTCGAAGTGATGCCGGCGACACAGTCGGAGATGGCCGGCGATGTCGAGGCGAGGACGCTTGGCGTTTACGTTGCAACGGCCGCCGAGGCTCGCTCCGAGCAGTTGCAGCGCATCGTGCCCGACAGCGTCCGCGCCTATTGCACGGTCGAGCGGACGCTGGCGATCGGCAAGGCGCATCACGAGATCCTGCGCATCGCCGACGAGCACGACAGCGACGTGATCATCCTCGGTGCGCACGGATTCGGGATAACGAAGTTCCTGTTCGGGTCCACCGCACATCAGGTGGTGCGTCAGGCACGATGCCCGGTGCTCACGATCAGATAGCCGGGAAGGCATGACGGCGTCGAGCGCCGTACGGTGCGCCGCTCCATTGTCGATTCCCCTTCTTCACGCGTTGGTGCACAACGAGGTCGCCCCGGGTGTGCAGCAACTGCGGGATATTTCATGTGGCAGTGCAAATCTCCGCAGCGGCGGCGCCTGAAGGCGCCAACACCTGCGCGTTGCTTGGTGTAATCGAAGGATGCAGCGGCGCGACGGCGGTACGAAGTCTGCTCTCCGCGCTGTGGAGGCTTTCATGCGTAGTGCGCGTCGTTGGTTCCTCTGCCTTGCCGTGCTGGCCGTCGCTCCGAGTGCGGTGCTCTCGCCGCAGGCGGCTCAGGAACAAGCGACGTCGGACGTCCCCAACGTCTTCCGAGCCATCGCACGGCAGCGCAACCCGACCGTGGTCGCGATCAAGACCACAACGTGGCTCGATCCAGCGGCCGAGGATGAGGCCGACTGGTTCGAGCGCTTCTTCGGTCGCACGCTTTCGCGCGATTCGCGCGTCCGCCGTGAAGCCGCGACAGGCTTTCTCATCAGCTCCGATGGCGACATCCTGACGAACGACCACGTCGTCGCGGATGCAGACATCATCGAGGTTCGGCTGCTCGGCCAGGACGCGACCACCTATCGAGCCACCCTCGTGGGTCGCGATCCCATCTCTGATAGCGCGGTAATCCGGCTGGTCAGAGGACCGTCGAATCTACCGGTCGCCGCGCTGGGCGATTCCGATTCGCTCGAAGCCGGTGACTGGGTCATGGCCATCGGCAATCCGTACCAGCTGGGGCATTCAGTAACCGTGGGCGTGGTGAGCTACGTCGGCCGAAGCTTCGAGATCCGTGAAGGACGCTGGCAGAATCTGATTCAAACCGACGCCTCGATCAACCCTGGCAGTTCGGGGGGACCGCTACTAAATGCGCGCGGTGAAGTGATCGGCATCAGCCTCGCGGCGCTCGCTGACGGTCTCGGCGACACCATGGGCATCGGTTTCGCAGTCCCGATCAACAACGTCAAAGCGGTCCTGCCCGCGCTGCGATCCGGCCGGGTCATCCGCGGAAACCTCGCGGTGCAGCTCCGTCACACGACGCTGACCGACGAGGACGCCAAGGCACTCGGCCTGCCTGACGCGCGCGGCGCCTTGATCACCGCCGTTACCAGAGGGTCATCGGCCGAAGTCGCCGGTTTCCTCCCGGGAGACGTCATCGTTGAGTTTCTCGGAGCCCCCGTTGCGTCTGCCGATGACGTGCTGACCCGCGTGTCGTCAGCAACGCCCGGTATACGGGCACGCGCCGCCGTCGTCCGTGATGGCCGCACGCGCGGCATCGATGTCACCGTCGAGGCGTTCACGATTCCATCGTCGCCGCGGAAGCATCGTGTGCCCGAGGAACCGTGCTTCGGACTCACATTCGCCGATCTCGAATCAGAATCCGGCCCAGCCGACGGATCGCTGGTCGAAGGCGTCGAGCGCGGCAGCGCCGCTGCGGCCGCCGGGTTCGAGCCTGGCGACGTCATTCGCAAGATCAACATGCACACGATCCGCACTGCGGCTGACGCGCAGCGGGAGCTTCAACGGATTCCGACCGGAAGCACGGTGTTCCTGCTCGTGCGGCAAGACGGAGAAGACCGTATCGTCGAGATGGAGAAAGAGTGAAGGAGTCTGCCATGACCACTGCAAGCGTGACCGGAACTGACATTCGCGTGCGAGGTGCCGTCATCCGGCAGCTCGATTGGGATCCTGAGGTCGATGCTGGCGCTATCGGCGTCAGCGCGGGCGACGGCGTCGTCACGCTGACCGGCTTCGTCGACAGTTACGCCGAGAAGCTCGCCGCGGAGCGTGTGGCCAAGTTGGTTCGCGGAGTCCGCGGCGTGGCCAATGACATCACCGTGCGCCAGATGGTGGACCGGACCGATGCGGACATTGCGCATGATGCGATCGTGTGCCTGAAGACGCGGCCCGATCTCGCCGACGTAGTGCAAGTCGCAGTGCACCGCGGACACATCACGCTGACGGGGACAGTTGAGTGGTTGCTGCAAAAAGAAGCGGCCACGCATGCCGTCAGGCACATACGTGGGCTGCTGGGCGTCTTCAACCACATCACCGTGAAACCGCGGGCGGCACAGCGCGACGTGCAGCGGCGCATCGTCGCCGCTTTGCATCACTCCGCCGATGTGGATGCTCGACAGATCAAGGTGACGGTGCGGGACGACGCTGTGACCCTCACGGGTACGGTGGGCACGTGGATGCAGCGGGAGGCGGCGGAGCGCGCCGCCGGCAACGCGCCCGGCATTGCGCGCGTCGACAATGAGATCGTCGTCGAACCGGCAGAACCGCATGAGGTCGAGCCGATCGACGAGATGTGTTGACCCGCGTTCGTCACGGCCTGGCGAGGTCGGTTGCCAGACGTCCAGGTTCCGCGCCAGGTCGATACCTGGCGCGAGCAGGCAGATATGCCCATGACCTTCCAGGACGCGAACGATCGCGCTACCGTGATCGATATCGGCGCCACGATCGGCGACCAACTGCCAGGTTGGAGCGTTGAGTTTCGTTCCCAAGCACCACACGCTCGAGCCCGGCGCGACGTATGCCGGGATTCCAGTGCGGTGGCTCGATCGTCAGGCTGCGGACGCATCGGCCCTGAGCACACCGTAGAGCGCATCTCTCAACGCGACATCGCGCGGATCACCGGTAAGCGTCGTCCCCATCCGGCTGGTCACATACGCGTATCCGATTCCGGTGAGCGGATCGGCGAAGCCCAACGAGCCGCCGGCACCGGGTGATCCGAACGACGTGGGGCCGCCGAATGGCCAGCCAGCGCTCGGCTTCATGAAGCCGAGCGAGAACTGCACTTCGCCGTCAAGACACACGTCGAGAAATCCTCCGGATGGAGCGATCGCCGGCGCAGCCAGTAGATCGAGCGTCTCCCGGCGCAGACCCAGTTCTCCCCCGCCCGTGGCAAAGACGCCGTACGCGCGCGCAATCGCGCGAGCCGTTCCGACTGCTCCACCCGACGGCACCTCGAGGTTGCGGGCATAGATCCGTTGTGAATCAAGCGGCAGCTCGGAACCGCGCAACGACAGGTTGATCTTCGAATGCGGGTTCATCGCTTGCAGCATGAAACGCGGGCCAAAACCGCTGACCATTTCCCACATGCCCGGACGTGCCAGCGTGGCCAGCCGCGAATCCGGAATCGATTCCGGCAGCCGGATGTAGACATCCAGACCGAGCGGTGTGGCGATTTCATCCTGGAAGAAGGTCCCCAGACTGCGATGCTGCGAATCGACGCGGCGCAGCAACTCGCTCTCGTAGAAGCCCAGAGTGATGCCGTGATAACCCTGCCGCGTGCCAGGCTCCCACGCGGGTTTTTGACGTGCCAGCACCCTCGCCAATCGGTCGAGGTCACTGACGAGGGCGCGATCGAGGGGAACGTCGAGCGAGAAGAGTCCGGCCTGATGTCCCAGCAGCTGACGAACCGTTACGCGCTCCTTGCCTCCCTGGGCGAACTCGGGCCAATAGCGGCATACCGGCGCGTCATAGTCGAGCCACCCGCGCGAATGTGCGATCGCCATCGTCATCGCCGCCAATCCTTTAGTGCTCGAATGGACGATGACCATGGTGCGCTCTTCCCAGGGCTCCCCCGTCTGCGCGTTGCGAATACCACCCCAGAGGTCCACCACCTTCTCGCCGCGATGGTAGACACAGCACGCTCCGCCGAGCTCGCGCCGCCTACCGAAATTGAAAGCAAAGGCTTCGAGCACGGCTTCAAAGCCGGGACTGACGTGTCCGTGAACATCGACGCAGGAGGAAGTGGTGACCGACATTTCGGATCGGTACGAGCAACGACCGTACCTCTCCGCACTGTTTGGCAGCCTTGCCGCAGGCAGACTCGCGAGCCCACGATGAGTGTGGACTAATACTTGCCCCCGCGAAGAATCTCGCTGACGTGAATCCGTTCACGAATCGAGAATCACCTGCTGAACAGATCTCGCCGGGCTGGCACGCGGAATGCTCTCGATATCCACAGAGCGCGGTCGCGCTCGAGGGAGAACGGACATGGCTGAATCACTCAACCGGATTCTGGTCCCTGTGGACTTCAGCGCGCACTCGCAGAAAGCTGTCCGCTATGCCACGACACTCGCCAACAAGTTTGGCGCGCGCGTGTCGCTGATCCACGTGGTCGAAGATCCATTCGTCACAGGCGCCTGGCAATCCGAGGCATTCATTCCAAACATTCCGGAGCTGCTCAACGCACTTCTGACGGCGGCGCAGAACCAATTGGCGGCGCTCAAGAAGGATTTGGCGGCACATGGACTTGTGGTGGAGACCAAAGTCATCACCGGCCGGCCGTCCCACGCGATCGTCGAACACGCAGCAGAGGGCCACTTCGACCTGATTGTGATGGGCACACACGGGCGCACGGGTCTGTCCCATGCACTTCTCGGCAGCGTGGCGGAGCGTGTCGTACAGAAGGCGCCGTGCGGGGTACTAACGGTGCGTGAAACAGCTCCACCCGAGGTCAAGACAGCGTCGACGACGGCTGCCGCGGCGGTCTGATCGCACTGCGAATGACAGGCGGGTCTGAGGACCCGCCTCTCCGTGATCGACCGAACCCGCCTTACGTGATCGATTCTTTTCTACTGAACAACCAGCACCGGACAACACGCCGCCCTGGCCACGCGAGCGGTGTTCGAGCCAAAGATCGCTGCGTCGACCGCACCACGTCCCTGCGCGCCCATCACGATGAGATCGGCGGGGTGTTCTGTGGCGGCCGCCAGGATTTCGCGGTGGACCGCGCCTTGGCGCAGTGCCGTGTGAACGGTGCAGTACGTAGCGGCGTCGGCTGGTATCAGCGCACCGAGCCGGCGCACACGGTCGGTTTCGATCATTTGGCGTACTTCTTCGAAGGACGATTCGAGCTCAATCAGTTCAGTGGATAACGTGAGGACGTGCAGCAGACGCAGTTCGGCGTCGGACTCCTCTGCGAGGTTCACCGCATATTCGACGGCGCGAATCGAATGCTCTGAGAAATCCACCGGACAGAGAATCGTGCGGTAGCGTACCGGCCCCTCGGGCACGATATCGTGCGCCTGTGCAGGCACGATCATCGTTGGGCAGGGCGCGTGACGAATCACCCGCTCGGTCACCGATCCGAGCAGCAGCCGCTTGAATCCTGATCGTCCGTGGCTGCCCATCACGAGCAGATC
>Ga0070675_100004222_pt1 | contig 10927 bp, 11 predicted proteins | sample KBSM43metaG_FD_65343 | JGI IMG/M metagenome (GOLD analysis project Ga0070675, IMG submission 65343) | Miscanthus rhizosphere microbial communities from Kellogg Biological Station, Michigan, USA - KBS M4-3 metaG | ecosystem: Host-associated > Plants > Roots > Rhizosphere > Soil ...
TCGAAGTGAACGTGCGCATCAATGAGACCGGGGATTGCGAACTTGCCGCTCGCGTCCAGAATGGTGACACCCGGGCTCCCTTTGATATTTCCACGACGGCCGATGTCTTTAATGCGATCACCCTGAATGACAATGGCGCCATTCCGGATCACCGGACCACCGTTCCCATCGAAGTAGGTGACATGGTCGATGACCAGCACCTCCTCCGGCTTTTGAGCGAGAGAGACTGTAAGCAGAGTCAGAACTGCAGCGAGGGCGGCAACGCCACGGCTTCCATGCCTATTCTTCGACATACTCCTGTTTCCCTTCGTCGATGAGAATTTGCAGGCCCTTTTGTGCGAGAAACGGAAACATCACAAGTCCCCCAACAGCGTCTCCCCACCGAAATCCCATTCCCCGATTGATGAGAAGGGCCACCAGCAGCACCATCGAAAGGTACGAGTTGCCGAAGGTAAAAATTGCTGCTGCTTTCAATGGCTGGCTCCGCAATTCTACAGCAAGCACTTTCATATACGATCCCACGATTGGAATGACCAGCATCGATACCGCCGCAAGGACAATTCCCAGAATCGTGCCCTGAGACCATTGGCGGGACCAGAGTTGAGCGACTGCCAGACACAAGGCAATAACCGCACCTGCAAGGTATCCCAAAGCAGCCGACCGCGAACGCCAGTTATCGCCCAGCGTGTTGAATGACTTTCGGATTCGCGTTGCCAGCACAAGAGAGGCGTAGGCGCTGACCACGGCATCGAGGCCGAAGGCGGCCAGAGCGGCCGATCCCGTAATGGTCCATAACGCGGCCGAGGCGAGGAACTGCAGCAGATGGAAACCTGAAGTGACGAGAGCCAGCTGACAGGACTGGCGAATCCATGTTGCGCGCTCGTCCGGCATTAGTAAGCTCGCGCGAAAATCACTCGACCTTCAGAGCTGCTGCCGCAAACCACACATGCGCCTGATTCCAGCTTCCGGCTTGTCGGAATACAACGAATCGTCGCCTTGGTTTCGTTCTTGACCCGCTCTTCGCAGGCATCTGACCCACACCAGTGAGACCAGAGGAAACCGCCCTGGTCGAGCATGCTGTTGAACTTTGCGTAGTCGTCGACTTCGTAGCTGTTCTTTTCCCGGAAGGCCAGCGCCTTTTCGAAAAGCCCGCTCTGGATTGCTGCGAGTGTCGCCAGGGCGGTCTGCGCAATACCATCCTGTGAAACGAACGTTTTTTCCCCGCTGTCGCGGCGGGCAAGCACAACCTGATTCTTGTCCAGATCCTTGGGACCTATTTCCATGCGCAGCGGCACTCCGCGCTTCTCCCAATCGTTGAACTTCCAGCCCGGGCTGTGCTGATCGCGGTCATCGACCTTGACACCGATACCAGCGGCCTTGCAGTCCGCGGCAATGCGCCCGGCAACCTCCATGACTCGCGTCCGCTCTTCCGGTTTCCTGGAGATCGGGACGATGGCCAGCTGAATCGTCGCAAGACGAGGAGGAATGATGATGCCGTTGTCATCACCATGCGCCATGATCAGCGCGCCGATCATTCGGGTCGACAGTCCCCAGCTCGTCGCGTAGACAAACTCCCGAGTTCCCTGCTGCGTCTGGAACGTTACGTCGAACGCTTTCGCGAAATTCTGGCCAAGATGATGCGACGTCCCCGCCTGCAGCGCCTTGGCATCTCCCATCATCGCCTCGATCGAATACGTATGGTCCGCACCTGCGAATTTTTCCCGCTCGGTCTTCCGGCCCTCGATGACGGGCAGAGCCATGTACTCCTGAGCAAACGTCTTGTAGACGCCCAGCATCTTCAGCGTTTCTTCTTCAGCTTCCTCGTAGGTCGCGTGCGCGGTGTGGCCTTCCTGCCACAGGAATTCGGTCGTCCGCAGGAACAGGCGCGTACGCATTTCCCAGCGAACGACATTCGCCCATTGGTTCAGCAGCAGCGGAAGATCACGGTAGGATTGAATCCAGTTCCGGTAGGTATTCCAGATGATGGTCTCCGATGTCGGCCGGACGATCAGCGGCTCTTCCAGCTTCTGTCCACCACCGTGCGTCACAACCGCGACTTCGGGAGCAAACCCTTCGACGTGCTTCGCTTCCTTCTGCAGGAAGCTCTCAGGAATGAACAACGGGAAATACGCGTTTTGATGTCCGGTTTCCTTGAACATGCCGTCGAGCGCCTGCTGCATTTTTTCCCAGATGGCATAGCCATTGGGACGGATGATCATGCAGCCCTTAACGGGCGCGTAGTCGGCAAGCTCGGCCGCAGCAATAACATCGGTGTACCAGCGCGAATAGTCATCCGCACGCTTCGTAATCTTCACTTCAGCCATATAGGTTTTGGGATGATAGCACAGCGATTTTTTCGCTCCATTCCGGGCGGGCGCTTGGGACATTTGAAGACAGTGGACAGTAGGTCAGTGAGTCAGTAGGTCAATGGGTGGTTTGACAAGTACATATGACATGGGACATGGGACGTTTGACAGTTGACAGTGAAGAGGAAGGGCCTTCCCCTCGGCTGTCAACTGTCAAACGTCCCATGTCCCATGTCATATGTACTTGTCAAATGACCTACTGACCACTGATTCAATGAACCGATGAAAAATTGGCAGCCCAACTGCTCCTCCAGCTGGCATGAATTCGCAACCATCCCGTGCCGATCAACTCGAAAGACGACTAATCCTCTTTGCCGCAGGGATCCTCTCCCTTTCCGCAAAACTTCCCCGAACGCAGCAAGGCCGTCACATCTGCAGCCAGATCCTCCGCTCCGGCACCGCCGTCGCCGCCAACTACGGCGAAGCTCGGGGCGCGGAAAGCCGCCAGGACTTCATACACAAGCTGCGCGTCGTGTTCAAGGAACTCAACGAAACCACAATCTGGCTGGAAGTGATCGCACAAAATTCCATGCTACCCAGTGAAATCACCACTCCAATAGTCGCGGAAAACCGGGAACTTTGTCGCGTTATCGCCGCATCAATCAAGACAGCACGAGCGTCTATGGAGTGAATTTGCATTTTTCAGCAGCGTGCAGTGAACAACCGAGCACACGATCCGCCTGAGAGAATATTCTCCGCCGGCAACTACCGCGCGGGACTGGGCGCGTTCTCCGTCAGCACCTGACCGCCCGGCAACGTGATCGAAACAAACTTGCCGACCTTCTCATTCGTCCGTAGTGGATTGACCATGACGGTCACATTGTCTCCCGGCTTGACCGTCTTCGAGGTCCATCCCGCTTTGACGAGATAGTTCGGAGGATTCATCTCCACCGCCCACGTGTCGGACTCGCCCTTCTCATTCCGAACATCAAGTTCGATAAACGAGTGGGGGTTGGACCAGCGGAACTCCTTTACGGAGCCCACAAGCTTTACTTCCTTCGTGCGATCGAATACAGCGGGCGAATGGTGCGCCGTCGCGGAGAAGGCGATCAGATTCGCCAGAGCTACAGCAATTAAGATGTGTATTTTCTTTGTCATAAGCCAAGAATCCTCAACGAATCTGTGAGCTCGACGACGTGCTCCGAATATGATCGTTCAAGTCCGGCCAGCACTCCACTTCAGTGATGTCGTCGTCGACGCGGTTCCACCGTTTCGTCATCTTCCATTCCCCTTCCCAGCTCTTCGGATCCGTCATGGTGTACTCGATTTCGAGCACGTTTCCGTTATTGATCATCCGCATGCGCTCCACGATGTGGAGTTGGTCGCTCGCAGGAATTGAGGCGCCGCCCTGATCCAACCAGTGGTGATGACCAGGGAAATATTTAGTATCAACAACCAGCGTGTTCCCTTCCCAACGCCCGATGGACTCGCCATTGAAGCTCGGCACGACGATATCCGGATGGGAATGAGGGCGGCCGTCCAGGTAGATAATGCGCAGGCTGTTCATGAACGCGCTCGTCATGTAGATCACGGTCGGCAACTGGACCATCGCGATGGGCCAGACGCGCGTCATGATCAGCGGCATGCCCGCTGGCCAGCACTGGCCGATGTCATCGCGATACACCTTTCCTTCCTTCGCTGCCCTCTGACCCGCGTCGTAATGCTCCTGCGCATCCGGTGTGAGCTTGAACGTGGGCGGCACGAATCGCCAGGAGTTGGGACCGTCCTTGTTGTCGTGCAGCCATGTTCCCGTGAGCTCGAATGGCGGCTTGGGTCGAGGCTTCGAGAGATTCTCCCGTGAAAGCGCACCCAAGGGACCCGGCGCCACGGCCTGACCGAGGCCGATTGACGATGTTCCAAGCGCCAGGCTTACAACGGTCAAGACCAGCTTTGCCGAGGCAGTCATAGGTTTTTCCTCCGAAGCTTTCCTCTGATGATGGGCTGAAAATATCACACGCAAAGCACCTTGTCCGCTTTTGCACCTATAATCACTGCATGTCCAGGGATGTTCGCGAGCGGGTCTTCACCACGATATCGGGTGTTCCCGTCAATGAGGTGTATACCGCCGACAGCGTCGCGGACCTTGATCCGGCGCGCGACCTTGGCGATCCCGGAAAGCCGCCATACACGCGAGGCATTCACGAAACAATGTACCGGGGCCGGCTCTGGACGATGCGCCAGTTCAGTGGCTTTGGCACCGCTGAAGAAACCAACAAACGCTATCGCTACCTTCTCGAACATGGACAGACCGGACTTTCGGTGGCCTTTCACCTCCCGACTCTGATGGGCTACGACTCCGATCATCCCATGTCGGAGGGAGAGGTGGGCAAGTGCGGAGTTGCCATCGACTCCCTGGCAGACATGGAAGTGCTGTTCGACGGTATATCGCTCGACAAGATCAGTACCTCCATGACAACCAACGCCCCGGCGACGGTCCTGTGGTCCATGTACCTTGTAGTCGCCGAGAAGCAGGGCGCTCCATGGGACCAGCTTCGCGGCACGATACAGAACGACATCCTCAAGGAATACATCGCCGAGAAGACGTACATCTTTCCGCCGCGGCCTTCGATGAAGCTCGTCGTGGACACACTGGAATTCGGTTCCCGACACGTTCCGCAATGGAACCCGATTTCGATCAGCGGCTACCACATCCGCGAAGCCGGCTCGACCGCGCTCCAGGAATTGGCTTTCACCCTTTACGACGGTATTGAGTACGTGGAATGGGCGAAACGCGCCGGGCTCGATGTCGATACCTTCGCGCCCAGGCTGTCCTTCTTCTTCAATGCACACAACGACTTCTTTGAGGAGATCGCCAAGTACCGCGCCGCCCGCAATGTCTGGTACAAGGTAATGACCGAGCGGTTCAAGTGTCAGAATCCCCGCTCCGCTGTCCTTCGATTCCACACGCAGACAGCAGGCTGCTCGCTCACGGCGCAGCAGCCCTATAACAATGTCGTTCGAGTCGCAATCCAGGCGCTGGCCGCAGTGCTTGGAGGAACTCAGTCGCTGCACACGAATGCCCTCGACGAGTCTCTGGCGCTCCCGACCGAACATGCTGCGCGGCTTGCTCTGCGAACACAGCAAATCATTGCGCACGAAACCGGTATCGCGAATACGCCGGACCCCTTGGGCGGGTCCTACTTCCTCGAACGACTGACCCTGGATATGGAGAAGGGCTGCTGGGAATATTTCGACCGGCTCGATGCGATGGGCGGGATGGTCGCCGCCATCGAACAGGGCTTTCCGCAGCGGGAGATTCAAGACGCCGCTTATACGTATCAGAAAGCCGTTGAGCGCAAAGAGAAGATCATCGTTGGTGTGAACGACTTCGTCTCCGACGAGCCCGCTCTGGAGATCCTGCAGATCGACGAGTCCGTCGCGGAGCGTCAGGTCGCGCGGACGCGCAAGGTGCGGGAGACTCGCGACAATAGCCGATGCCGCGCTATGCTTGAAACGTTGAAGCAAGCTGCTGCCACAGGTAACGTCAATCTGATGCCTTCCGTGCTGGATTGTGTTCGATCTTACGCTACGCTCGGCGAAATCTGTGACACCCTCCGAGCCGTCTACGGAACTTACGAGGAGCCTGTTTTCTAATGCCTGACCGGATTCGCGTGCTCGTTGCCAAGCCTGGTCTCGACGGACACGATCGCGGAGCAAAGATCATTGCTCGCGCTTTCCGCGATGCCGGCTTCGAGGTTATCTATACGGGCTTGCGGCAGACACCCGAGCAGGTTGTGACGGCGGCCTTGCAGGAGGACGTGGACGTCATCGGCCTTTCGGTTCTGTCCGGAGCGCACATGACGCTCTGTCCTCGCATCATGGAACTCATGAAAAAGGAAAAGCTCGACGATGTCCTCGTGCTGGTCGGGGGAATCATTCCCGATCAGGACATTCCCAAGCTCAAGGAACTCGGAGTGAGCGAAATTTTCCAACCTGGAGTGTCGACCGTGGACATTGTCGACTACGTTCGGAGGAATGTTGGCAAACGCTGAAACACAAGCCAATCGCGACGCCATGATGGAGCTTGTGGCAGAACTCCGGAAGAAGCATGAAGTCGTGCGACAGGGTGGCGGGGAAGAAGCGCGAAAGAGACATACATCGCGCGGCAAGATGTTCGTTCGGGATCGAATCCGCGCCCTGCTCGATCCGGGATCGCCATTCGTGGAGTTCAGCGCCCTCGCGGCCAACGGCATGTACCGCGATGAAGCTCCTGGAGCCGGAATCGTTACCGGCATGGGAACCATTCAGGGCCATCGGGCTGTGGTGGTCGCCAATGATGCAACCGTTAAAGGCGGGACGTACTATCCGATCACCGTCAAGAAACACCTCCGCGCCCAGGAGATTGCTCTGGAGAACCACCTGTCCTGCGTCTACCTGGTCGATTCGGGTGGCGCCTTTCTCCCGCTCCAGGCGGAAGTCTTCCCGGACCGCGAGCACTTCGGCCGCATCTTCTACAACCAGGCCGTCATGTCCTCTAAGGGGATTCACCAGGTCGCGGCCGTGATGGGCTCGTGCACCGCCGGTGGCGCCTACGTCCCGGCGATGAGCGATGAAGCCGTCATTGTGAAGAATCAGGGAACGATTTTTCTGGGGGGGCCTCCGCTTGTGAAAGCCGCGACAGGAGAAACGGTAACCGCAGAAGAACTCGGGGGCGCCGATGTGCATTGCCGCATCTCGGGGGTCGCGGATCACTACGCCGAGAGCGACACGGATGCAATACGCATCGTCCGAGAGATCTTCAAGTCCTTACCGCAATCTGCGAAGGTAACCCAGGACGTTGAAGAGCCTCAGCATGCTCCCGACGAAATCTACGGGATCGTCGCCCGCGATCCTCGACGCGTGTACGACATCCGCAAGGTGATCGCGTGCATCGTGGATGACAGCTGGTTTCAGGAATTCAAGGCACTCTATGGGCGAACGATAGTCTGCGGTTTCTCACGCATCTGGGGATATCCGGTCGGAATCCTCGCCAATCAGGGAGTCCTCTTCTCGGAGAGTGCCTTGAAAGCCACACACTTCATCGAACTGTGCTGTCAGCGTGGCATTCCGCTCATCTTTCTTCAGAACATCACCGGCTTCATGGTGGGCAAGCAGGTCGAGCATGGCGGAATCGCAAAGGACGGCGCGAAGATGGTGAGTGCGGTAGCAAATGCCGCGGTACCGAAGTTCACCGTGATCGTCGGAGGGTCGTACGGCGCAGGAAACTACGGTATGTGCGGCCGCGCATTCGGACCGCGTCAGCTGTGGATGTGGCCGAATGCACGAATCGCTGTCATGGGCGGCGAGCAGGCGGCCCACGTTCTGCTCCAGGTGAAGATGGATCGGCTTCAGGCTCAGGGGAAGAGCCTGTCCGTCCAGGAACAGAATGATTTCACGCAACCCATCATCGATAAGTACACATCTGAAAGCAGTGCCTACTACAGCACCGCGAGGATCTGGGACGACGGCGTTATCGACCCGGCGGACACACGGACTGTGCTGGGACTTGGGCTCGCGGCAGCCATGAATGCGCCGCAAAAGGAGACACGTTTTGGCGTGTTCAGGATGTAGCGATGTTGAAGATTGAACGGGAAGGCGCTATAGGGACCATCACCCTGGACCGTCCTGCCGTCCACAATGCCTTTAATGACGAGTTGATCGCGAAGATCACGCGGGCGATCGAGGAACTCGGCGGAGATTCGACAGTTCGCGTCGTCATTTTTCGGGCTAATGGTCCCTCGTTCAGCGCAGGCGGCGACTTGAACTGGATGCAGCGCGCCAGAACCTACACGGCTGAAGAAAACCTGCGTGATGCGCGCGCCGGCGCCAATATGTTTTTCTCCTTAACCCGATGTCCCAAACCCGTGATCGCGCGAGTGCACGCGCGGGCTCTTGGCGGAGGTTCCGGCCTCGTGGCGTGCTGCGACATGGCGGTGGCCGTCGAATCCGCGGAGTTCGGCCTTCCCGAAGTGAAGATTGGACTGCTGCCGGGAATCATCGGGCCATTCCTGATCTCACGTATCGGAGTCGCCAACGCACGCGAATACTTTCTCACTGGAGCGCGCTTCCCTGCTTCGCGCGCACTGGAGATCGGGTTGGTCCAACGCGTGGCTCCCGATGAAGCTGCCATGGATCGAATCATCGAGAACTGGATCGCCGAACTGCTGACCTCCTCTCCCTCGGCGATCGCAGCAGCCAAGAAGCTGATCTCGGACATCAGTAACCGGCCCGTCGACTCCGTTCTGGACATCGCTGCGGAGTCGATCGCCAATGCCCGAGTGAGTCCCGAAGGTCGCGCCGGCGTGGACGCCTTCCTTTCGCGCGGCAAGCCACCGTGGACTCCTCAATGAGCAATCTCCCCTCGGCTGTCCGGATTGTGGAGGTCGGGCCTCGGGACGGCCTGCAGAACCAGCCAAAGACGCTGAGTGTTGAACAGAAAGCCGAGTTTATCCGCCTGCTTGGAGAAGCCGGACTCCGTGATGTCGAGGTTGCCTCTTTCGTTCATCCTCAATGGGTCCCTCAACTCGCCGACGCCGATGCATTGATTCCGCGCCTTCCACCGAATCCCTCCATCCGGTATTCCGCGCTGGTGCCGAATATGAAAGGCCTGGAGCGAGCACTGAAATCCGGCATCAAACGAATTGCAGTGTTCACTGCTGCTTCGGAAACTTTCAATCGCAAAAACATCAATATGGGAGTCTCGGAATCCATCGAGGTCTTTCGCCCCGTGGTGAAGCGGGCGCTGCAAGAAGAGATATCTGTGCGAGGCTACATATCCACCTGCTTCGTGTGCCCTTATGAAGGACCGATTTTAAAAGAAAAGGTGTCGGAAGTGACGCGATCTCTCTTCGACATCGGCGTCGATGAAGTTTCCATCGGCGATACCATCGGCGCTGCGACACCACTCGACGTGGAGGATACCGTGGGGCACTTGACCACGCTCTTCCCTGCTTCGCAGCTGGCCATGCATTTCCACGACACGTATGACATGGCCATCGCGAACGTCTACGCCTCTCTGCGGCTTGGCATATCCGTCTTTGACAGCTCTGCAGGCGGGATTGGAGGGTGTCCTTACGCACCCGGGGCCACCGGAAACGTCGCTACGGAAAAGCTCGTCTACTTTTTCGATCGTTTGAAGATCGACACTGGAGTTTCCGCGTCTCGATTACGTGACGCGGCTCAATACATCAGCACCACGTTAAAGGCTGCCTGAGATGGGTCACACTTCCGAAACACGCTTCCGGGTTCGCTATGCAGAGACCGATAAGATGGGCGTTGTCTATTACGCGAACTACTTCGTCTGGATGGAAGTCGGAAGAACCGATTATTGCAAAACGGTCGGCTTCAGCTATTGCGACATGGAACGAGATGACGCCAACATGGCGGTGGCGGACGCCTCATGCCGGTACATTGCCCCGGCGCGCTACGACGACGAGATTCTCGTTCGCACTGGTGTTGAGAAGCTGAACCGTCGACTGATCACTTTCGTCTATTCGATATCCAATGCCGCGACGGGCCAATTACTCGCAGAAGGCAGAACAGTCCACATCACGGTGCGCAAGGACGGGAAGACGTGCTCGATCCCTGAGCCCTACTTCGCATTGCTATCCAAGTTGCAATAACCCGCGCTAGACTTCTGGCAACGTGTCCGGAATTCTTTTCTCCCTTATCCTTTTGCTTCAGGGTATTCCCGTTCAGCAGGGTGGAACGGTAACCGGCGTCTTGCGTGACAGCAAGGGTTTGCCGGCTGCAGGCGTGCGGATGGCCGCCGTCACGAGAAGCGACGTCATCGAGAACAGTGCCGCAGGGTCGATGGCGGGAATCACGGAGACCGACGCACAGGGCCGATTCACCCTCGAAAACATTCCACCAGGGAGGTACGCGATCGCTGCGGGACGCCTCGATCTGCAAACGTATTATCCGGGCACGCAGGTGCTGGCCGATGCCACGGTGCTGACGATTGCGAGAGGATCAACTCTCGCCAAGATTGACTTTGTCCTAAACGACGCCAGTTTCGGACGATCCTCGAATGGAACTTTTTCTGGCACCGTCGTCCTTTCCGGGCTCGCATCGCTTGCCACGGTCGCAGCGATTCCGGTAACCGTGCGAGTTGAAAATGGCGGCAAACTTCCGGTTACGGCAAACGGTAAGGAAATCACGATCATGCTGTCGTCGACTTCAAACCAGTTCAGCTACCCCGTTCAAGCGACCGCTATCAGTGTGCCAGGTCCGCTTTCAGGAGACTTCAGCGTCAAAGTCGATGGGTTGCCGTCGCCCTATAGGTTGAAGTCGATCACCTACGGAGCGACGGATATTACAAGCAGCACATTCCCGCTGACCGCAGTGAATTTCTCCACGCCGTCCACAACAACAGCCATAACTTTTAACGGCACACTTCCCGCTGTCACCACGATTTTGGCGTTTGCATCACCGGCCGCTGTGCCGCCCTCAGCCCTGACCATTGCGCTGGATTACGTTTTGCCCGCAACGCCTTCGGGTGTGCGCGTCACCGGAACCACGGGCTACGGCGACAAACCGAACGTCTACATCTCGGGAGTTCCCGGGATTGTTTACTCCGACAG
>Ga0070675_100004227_pt1 | contig 10923 bp, 10 predicted proteins | sample KBSM43metaG_FD_65343 | JGI IMG/M metagenome (GOLD analysis project Ga0070675, IMG submission 65343) | Miscanthus rhizosphere microbial communities from Kellogg Biological Station, Michigan, USA - KBS M4-3 metaG | ecosystem: Host-associated > Plants > Roots > Rhizosphere > Soil ...
TCGCTGAACACGAAGTCTGCTTCGGGTCCCGGCTGTCCCTCGACCAGGAAGCCGAGCATGCGGGCGGTGCCGTTCAGCATTGGCACCCGCGCCACGCTGGCTGCTTCGACACCGGGTACGCGCTGCGCACGCTCGATGATCTGCCGATAGAATTCGCGCCCCTGATCGCTTGTATAACGGAGGAGATTGATCGACAGCGGTGCCGACACGATCCGATCGACGTCGAATCCCGGATCGATCGCGCGCGCCGCCTGCAGACTCCGTACGAAAAGACCCGCGGGGATGAGCAACAGCATCGACAGCGCCACCTCGGCGACGACGAGCGTCTTCTGCAAGCTGAAACGCCGTCTGTGCTCGGTGCTGTCGGCCGCTGCATCTTTCAGGGCCGGCACCACGCTCGGCTTCGTCGCGCGACGGGCGGGCAGCGCACCAAAGACGATGCCCGTGAGTACCGACAAGACGAATGAGAACACGAGCACGCGACCGTCGATTGCGAACTCCACCAGAAGGGGGAGCGCGCCGCGAGGCGGCGGTGCTCCCGCGACCGCGCGCGCCAAGGCCCATGCCAGTCCGAGGCCGAGCAGTCCGCCCACGAGCGAGAGGAGCACGCTCTCGGTGAGGAGTTGACGGAACAGCCGCCCGGCACTCGCGCCCAGCGCCAGACGCACGGCGATCTCACGTCGTCGTGCAGCAGCTCGGGCGAGAAGCATGTTGGCGATGTTGGCGCACGCGATCAGCAACACGGCACCGACCACGCCGGCGAGTAAGAGTGCGACCAATCGCAGGCGTTGACGCTGCGCCGGATTTCCCTCGTCCACAGGCAACACTGCGACGCCAGTCGCGCGAGCACCAGGTCCGACGGTACTGGCATAGGCGGCTTCTATCGGAACCAGATCGGCCCGAGCCTGCTCCGCTGCGATGCCGGGTTTCAATCGAGCGACACCGAACAGCCAGCTGTTGGTTTTGTTGTTGAGCAGATCGGGGTTCATCTCACCGGAGTAGGCAGCACGCGGTGGACGCATGATGGCCTGCATCATCATCGGCACGTACAGATCGGGCTGGCCGCCAACCTGAGGCCCGCGGAACGCAGGAGGCGTCACGCCGACGATGGTGAACGAGTGACCGTTCAGCAGAATGTCGTGACCGACGATGTCGGGCCGTGCCGCGAACCGCGTCTGCCAGAATCCGTGACTGATCACAGCTACTGGATGGCCGCCAACAGTCATGTCATCGCTGCGCGAAAGGAGTCGTCCACGTTCGGCACGAACACCAAGTGTGTCGAAGAGATTGCCGGTGACGATGACGCCTTGGACGAGATCTGTGACGTTGTCGGCGTTCAGGCTGGCCGTGATGCCGCCCCACACAGCGAAGGCGTCGAACACACGATTGTTGTCGCGCAGGGAGGCATAGAGGGGATACGGGAAGACACCGCCAACGTTGCCGCGCCACACATACACCAGTCGATCGCGATTGGCCACCGGCAGTCGTTGCAGAAGCGTGGCGTTGATCAGGCTGAAGATCGCAGTATTCGCGCCGATGCCCAGCGCGAGCGTGATCACCGCGGCCGCGGTGAAGCCCGGTTGCCTGCGCAGCACACGTGCGGCATAGCGCATGTCCTGCCAGAGATCAGTGACGGGGAAGCGGCGGGAAACGCCAGGAGTGATAGGTGCCGGCACGTTTGACTGCCGAAGCGGTCGCATCGAGTGGGCGAGCGTCTCAGGTTCGCGTAGTTCCTCGAGCGCCAGTCGGCGGGCCTCGTCCTGGCTGATGCCCGTCGCGATCAGCTCCTCGTAGCGCGCATCGAGATGCTGTGACAGCTCCTCGATGATCTCGGCTTCACGCGCTGGGCTGAGACGCAGCCCGGCGAGCCGCGGTCGCAGGTGCGCGGTCCAGAATGTGGAACTGGTCGAATCGTCAGGCATGGTCCACTCCGGTGATGAGCCGCATCGCATCGACGAAGGCCTTCCACGTGTCACGCTGGCGCGCCAGCACACGGCGGCCTTCGGCTGTGAGGCCGTAGAAACGGCGGCGCCGTTGTCCAGGCTTTTCCACCCATTTCCCCTGTAGCCACCCGCGCTCTTCGAGGCGGTAAAGCAGGGGATAGAGGGACGCGACGTGGAATTTCAACTGTCCACTCGATCGCGCCTCGATCAACTTGCTGATCTCGTAGCCGTGGCGAGGGCGGGGTTCGACGATCGACAGGATGATCAGCTCCGCCGATCCTTTTTTGAGCTCGCGGTCCAACGTCCGGCGATCGATAGCTGTCATAACCACATATGCTATAGACGGACGAAGTGTGTGACAAGTTGGGTGGCGTGCGATGCGCGTCGCCTGAGACAGAAATCGGGTTCGGTTGTGCGAACAGGGCCGTGCTAGGATCCGCGGCATGAAACTGCATGGGATCCGAGTCGCTGTCGTCGTGTCAGTCACCATCGTCGCCGCCGGTGGGGCGATGCGTGCGCAAACCCAGGGCAGGCCTGGCGTGCAGGTCGCCGTACCTCAGGGCAGCGCACAAGATCAGGCTGCGGCGACGACCCAGCAGCAACGACAGCAAGACGCGCGAGGCCGGCTGGCCAACGAGCCGGCGCCTCGCACGGCCGACGGACACATCGTGATCGGCAACACGTCGACGCGCAAGGGCGTCTGGGTCGGCGGCAATCTCGGGTTTTGCAACTCGAACAGAGTGGCGGGACCGGCGTCACTGAATCCTGGTGCCGCCGCCGGACGCGGGGCAGGCCCAGGCGCCGCTGGCGGCCCCGGTGCGGGGCGAGGTGGTGGCGCAGCTGCGCCCTGCACACCGGTCCCCTATATGGATTGGACCCTCGCGATGTCAGACGATCGCCGCCGGAACGAGCTCGAGCCGCACACGCGTTGCAAGCCGTCGGGCGGACCGCGACAGTGGCTGACGCCGTACGGCGCAGAGTTCGTCGAGCTCCCGGAGTTGAAGCTCGCGTATATCTTCGACATCGGCGGGCCGCATACCTACCGCACGATTTACATGGACGGTCGCTCGCATCCGCGGAACCTGACGCCAAGCTATTACGGCCATTCGATCGGCTGGTGGGAAGGTGACACGCTCGTCGTCGACACGATCGGCTTCAACGAGGGCTTCTGGATCGATCGCGGCCAGCTCCCGCACACCGAGCAGCTCCATCTGCTCGAGAAGTACACGCGGACGTCGGTGGGCGCGATGCGATACGAAGTGACGGTCGACGATCCCGGCGCCTACACGAAGCCGTTCACCGGGACGTCGAACCTGCGCTGGGAGGATGGCACCGAACTGTTTGAGTACGTGTGCCAGCAGGCGAACCAGGCATACACGCTGATGGTTGGTGAGGGGACGTCAGTCGACCGTACCACTCTCATCGTTCCGTAGCGGGCATCGATTCGATCCGGCTGATCGTGCCGCCGCGATCGACGACATACAGCTCACCGTCCTCATCCTCACCGAACGAGGCGATGTTCATCGCGGTGTACATGAGGACGGCTTGCATGTCTCCGTTCGTCACGAAGATCTCACCCGAACAGAAGTCGCCATAGACGTACACTCCGGCCGGCAGCGTTGCTCGCAATCCGCGATACACATAACCGCCAGTCACTGAACATCGTCCGTTCGTGTGTGAGTAGTCGAGGACTGGATCGACGTAATCAGACGGACTGCACAGCGAGGGTCCCAGGTTGGTGCAGAGGAAGCCCTCGTAGATCCGCCAGCCGTAGTTGCCGCCCTTGACGAGAACGCGATCGATCTCTTCCCGCTCGTCCTGCCCGACGTCTCCGATCCATGCTTCGCCGGTCATGCGATCGAAACTGAAGCGCCATGGATTGCGAAAGCCAAACGCAAAGATCTCATCGCGACCCGACGCGTTGACGAACGGGTTATCCGACGGCGAGGAATACCGCGCTCCCGACGCTGGCTGATCGACGTCGAGCCGGAGGATCTTGCCGAGCAGCCGATCGATGTTCTGCGCGTTGTTCGGCTCATCGTTGCCACCACCACCGTCGCCAACCCCGACGTACAGATAGCCGTCGCGTCCGAAGGCAAGCATGCCTCCGTTGTGATTGGTGTTCGTGGGATGGGGAATCGTCAGGAGCACGTGTTCTGTCGCGTCGGCAATGTTCCGGTCGGCGGACACGCGATATTCGGCGATGACGATCGCGCCGTCTCCCGCACGCGTGTAGCAGACGAAGAACCGGCCGGTCGTCGCGTACTGCGGATGGAACGCGAGGCCGAGAAGGCCTTGTTCACCGATGGTGGCAATTCTTGAACGAATGTCTAGAAAGGTCGTCGGCGTTTGCTCGCCCGGTTGCAGGACGCGAATGATGCCGTCCTGCTCCAGGATGAATAGACGCTGCGTGCCGTCTCCAGCATGGCCAGCGAACAACGGATTCGAAAGGCCGGTGGCCACAGGCGTGAGCTGGAATTGGGCGACTAGCGCGGACGGCGTGCAGAAGAGCGCCGCCGTCATGGCAAGACACGTGAGGCGGTGTCGATTCACCGTCTCATTGTGAACCTGACCGAACCGACGAGTTGGGTAGCGGCGGGCATTCAGGGTTATTCTCGCGACGTGCAAATCAGCGCGCGAGTGTTCAATCCGCAGTATCGCGAACGCTTGTTCGCCTTGATCGACGAGGTGCCGTTTGTGCGCCACATGGGGATGCGCATCACCGACCTCGCGTGGGGGCGCGCCACGTTCGAGATGACGGCAGCGGAGTTCCGCATGCAGCCCTTTGGTGTTGTCCACGGCGGCAACATCGCAACGCTGATCGACACCGCCACGTTCTGGGCCTGCTTCCTCTCGATGGACAGCGACGAGGATGGGTTGGCGTCAGTTGATCTGAAGTTGAACTACCTCGCGCCGGCACGCTTGGAGTCGCTCCGTTGCACCGGCACGTTGATCAAGGCGGGCAAGACGATCTCCTACGCCGAAGCAGAGGTGCACACTGCTGACAACCGCCTGGTCGCCCACGGCACGTCCACGCTCATGCGCCTTCCCGGTCTCGGCCTGAAGCTCGCGATTCCGCTCTGGATGGAGTAGCCTCCTGGATCATCGATGGCTGACAGGCGACGGAACCGCGAAGATCCCTCAGCGGTTGCGAGGTTCGGGTGGCGATACCACCATCTCGGTATCCCACACTCCTCGCCGCGAGACGGCGAGCTCCACCTGACGATGCTCGGTGTTCATGTGTGCGGCTTTGATACCAGTCCGTACGGTGTCGAGTGGATGCGCTTCGACACGCACTGCCAAGTACCGGAGATCGTGAAGACCGTCCCGCACCTGGCGTTTATCGTCGACAACTTGGACACTGCCCTCCAGGGAAAGCAGATCCTCATTCCGCCGAACTCACCGTCACCCGGGGTGCGGGTCGCGTTCATCCTGGATGATGGGGCGCCGATCGAACTCCTGGAATTTGCTCCAGAGTCCGACTAGCCGGAGGGCGTGCGCAACGCAGGCCCTAGAGATCGCGTGACGCCGTGAACAGTCGCGTCCCTGGACGAAACTGCGACCACGCGAACCAGAACTCCGGAACGAGAATCAGCGATTTCAGTTGCGTGCCCTTGAGCGGCCCTTTGAGACAGAGTCCGTAAGCGTCCCACGTCGATCGCGTTTCGAGATCGATGACGGTGCTCGCATCGGCATCGCCGGCGCGGAAGCGCAGCACCTTGCCCTTCGCTCGTGCCTCGAATGCCGTCGTTGTGTCAGACGAGGGCTGATGGACCACCACGATCGGCACACCACCGAGGCGTTCGTTGACGACTCGAGCGACACGTAGTTCCTTTAGCGGAAAGGCCATCGTGTCGTTGCCCACGGCGAGCCCAGCGATCATTTCTCTCGGGCGGAGCCGCGTATCGGTGCTGAACGAACCTGTCGGTGCATCGCCTTCCCCGGACCGAAGGTTTTGCTTCTGCCGTGGTCTCATGACGGAGATCCGTTCCGCATATCCGGGCAGCGGCTTGAGCAGCGTCGTATGGGGATAGCGCGTGCGCCATGCTTTCCAGGTGGTCAGGAGGAAGGGATAGAGCGTGAGCTTGCTTCCCTTGAGCGGACCCGAGATCGCTTCGCCAGTGGACTGCTGCCAACGGCTGCCGGTCTCGACATCGCGATGCACCTCATTCGCATTCACCATGCTGTCGTATTCGAAGTGCAGACGGCGCCCGTTCAGTTCAGCGCGGAAGACTGCGCCGGTGCCGCACGTGCCGCACCACGTCACTTCGATCGGACCGTCCGGCATCTGATCGTCCACCGAGCCATGCTGCGTGAGATCCAGCGCCATGTATGCCTTGGCGATCTTGCCTTGCGCGACGCCGATCACGAGGTCGTCATCCATGGCAAAGGATGCCTCTGGCGCCGGAACGAAGGTCGGGTCGTGCACCGCGACGTACGGCATCATCGGTGGTGTCTGCGCAGGCGCTTGTGGATCGGCGACGTGAAAGAACAGCAGCTTCGTCGGCTCGCGAGTGCCGACGTTTCTGTAGATCAGTCCCTGCCTGTTGGCTGGATCGCGAAACACATCGCCAGCCGTAAACGTCTGCGCTTGCGCCGACGCACCGAAGACCGTGAGCGTTCCTTCGAGCACGTAGATGAGGCCTGGGCCGTCGTGTGCGACGGCCTCCGTGCGCGTCTCAGTCGGAAGCGTCAGCCGGATTAGACGGAGTTCCTGCGTCCTCGTCGATGAAAGCGGCACCTGCCACTGTGTCAGATCTGAGAACGATAACTTGGTCGGTGCCTCCGGGAGCGGCTTGAGAAGCGACGCGGGCACTCCCGTTCGGCCGGCGTGAAAGATGAGCAACGTCGCCGGCTCCGCACTCAGGCTGCGCATCACCTTGTGCAACTGCCTCGGCGCCTCAGAGAAGAAGCTGCCAGGCTTGTACGTGGCCAGCGGATCGGGCTCGACCTGGTTTTCGATCTCTCCCTGCACGATGTAGCCGATTGTCGGGCCCGCGTGTGAGTGCTCGGCAACCGGTTGCGCCGACATCGTGAGGCCGTTGACGCTGATGATCGGCTCGACTTCGTCTGGCAAAGGCGCTCGCACGAGGATTTCCCACTGGGGTTTCGCGTCACTCGCTTGCGCCACAAGCCGCGCGGCCGACACGATCCCCAGCACGGCGGCCAGGGCCGTGATCGTGATTCGCGATGTCGTCATGCCTAATCCTTTGGTCGAACTTCGAACGTGAGGATGCGCGTGTTCTCGTCGGCGCTCGCCGATCGAGCCTCAAGTGTTGGTGACGATGGATCCTGTGCCATGGCGAACTCGCGTCACGCTGGTGAGCTGAGCGGACTGCCTTTCGGCACCAGCATGAAGACCACCGCGCGCGTCGGTCCATCAGATCTCGCCGAACCGTTGGTGGTGTGGACGGCGCCGGACGGTTCGAAGAACGTGCCGCCGACGGGTAGGACCTTTTCCGTTTCGTTGTTGATCGCGAAGCGCATCTGTCCTTCCACCACGTAGCCGAGGACGGCTCCCGGATGGCGATGACCGGGGCCTGGCGCGTTGCGACCGGGCGGGATGTTCAGTTCGACGAGCACGACCTCCCAGCCGTCGAACGGACCGCTCAACGCGTGCCGCGCCAGTTCGGCGGCAGCTCGAGGTGCAGGTGTTTGTCCTGTTGATGTCTGTGCGTCGAGAGCCATCGGCAGCAACGACGCCACCGCCAGTCCAAGGAATGTCCGTCGATCCTGCGTCTCCATGTTCGCTCCTTTGTTCTCGTTCTTATCGAGTCACGTGAATTCCGAACAACGCGAGGCCCACAGTCACCACCACCGTGGTTCCCACGAACGCACCTGCGTACGACAATCGGCGAACCCACGCCTCAGCAAGGTAGGCCATCGCCGCGAGACGCGCATACACGCCAACGTGAAAGAGAAATGCGGTCACTCCAAGCAGGAGAAACGGCAGCGACGCAGCCGCGCGAGGATTCGCGAGCAGGTTCAATTGAGTGACCGCGGTCGCGGTCGCTGTCGTCGTCGCCGCTTGAGGCTGGGTCACCAGCAACCCAGAGAAGACGTGCATCAGAAGAAACGCCGCGAGATACCAACCGGACACGGTTTGAAGATGTCTGGACACGGCTCCCGCCCGAACGTTCTTCAAGCCCATGGCCACTCCGGTCGCGATCTGAATTCCCACCGCCACGACGATCAACGTGTAGATGGCTGGCTCGTGAGACGCGACGCGCATGACGCTTCTCATCGCGGTGTAGGCAGGAACACTGACGAAGGCGAGCGCCTGGTTGATGACGTGGCCGAGGACGAAGACCGTCAGGATCAGAGCCGACAGGCGATGGACGTACGAGAAACGCGATTTCGGGTAGAACGTCTGCGGCCAAGGAAGCAGCGCCACCAGCGTTCCCAGCGCGATCACGCCGTACCAGGACCACAAACCAAAACCTAACGACAGGCTCAGGTTCAGGCGAGCGACCAGCAGATAGAGTGCGGGGCTGGTCGCGGCCAGCAACGCACCGGCGACCAGCAAACGCGTCGATGCACGCTCGCCCCTCCGATCGGCCGTCATGCGATTCAGTGCAAAGATCGCGAGAAACGGCCCGGCGCAGGCCCATAGCAGCGAGATCGCCACGAGTGGAATGAAGACCAGATGCTCCTGTGCCCATTGACCGCTGCCGAACAGCGCTTGAAGCGACACGGGATATGCAAGCGGCACCAGCCACACGAGCGCCATGCCCCAGGTCTCTCCCAACACCGAGTGGCCCACGCCGGCCGGTGACGATTGGTCACGCAATCGCTCGCGGATCATGTGTCGGATTGCGAGCGTGTCGTCTACCGGCTCGACGTATTCGGGAGGCGTGACTGCGTTCAACGTTCGCGCGAGCGCCTCGTAGGAGCGGGCGCACTGCGCGCACGTCCTGAGGTGACGCTCGACGGTCACCAGCTGCGGCCCGTCTTCGCCGTAGTAGTGCAGGACGAGCTCCTCGTCACCGAGATGGCTCACAGCCCACTCCGCAGAGGGTCTAGCGCGAGGCGCAGTTTCCGGACCGCTCTGAAGATGTGCTGCTTCGCGGCGCTTTGTCCAATGCCGACGGTCTGTGCGATTTCACTGATCGAACAGCCTTCGTAGTGCCGGAGCGCAAACGTCACGCGTTCGAGCGGACTCATGGTGTTCATTGCCTCTGCCACCTGACGACGGCAGTCCGCACTCACCACGAGGCGCTCAGGATCGGGTGACGATGAAGCCGCGGTATCGACGACGTCGGAGAGGGGACGTGGGTTGCTGACGTCAGGCCGCCGGCGCCGACTACGCAACTGATCGAGCGCACAATTTACGACGATGCGATGGAGCCAGGTGCGCAGGTCGGCGCGCCGTTCAAACTGATCGAGACGAAGAAATGCGTTGAGCAGGCTTTCCTGAACGACATCCTTCGCATCCTGTTCATGGTCAGTCATACGAAGGGCGAGGTTGTACATATAGCTCCGATGACGCTCGACGAGCGACAGGAACACCTCCAGATCGCCGTCGTTCATCTCACCGACCCGTGGGGGCATCCACTGGTTGATTAGACTCCGGTAAGAGCGTGCGGTTAACGTGACTATTGCCCGGCGCGCGCAAGCCGATCGCGACAGCAGAACTGTGAATCCCTGAGCGTGATCGTGTTGAACCGGAGCGGATTTCAACGCAATCCCGCGGGCCGTGAACATCACGAGCGAGATTCCCCGGATGGCTGGACGATCGTCTGCCCAACCCGGGAGTTTGTGCGGCCTCACGTGTTTTCAGCGCGCCCACTTCCGCAGACCCTACGCCAATCACGCAGATTTGAATTCCTCGGGCCGCCAGGCAGAGTTGGCAGCACCGTTGCTGTGACGTGGCTGTCCCGTGCCAAACCCCGAAAAGGAGCGTGAATGAAGGCGCTTGTTCTCCGGTTGCTCCGGAGCGATGACGGTCAGGACCTCATTGAATACGTCTTGATAGGAGCGCTGGTCTCGATTGTGGTGGTCTCCGGTGCGACCGCGCTCGGCACGAACCTGAATGACTGGTATCAGGGCATGGCAGACTGGGTGAACGACATGACTGCCGCTATCTGACGACCAGCCATTCAGTGCGCCCACGTCAGCGCTTCATGTCGCCTTCAATGCGCTGACGAATCGCATCGGCTGACGCATTCCGCGGCGCCACCTGGGCGTTGATGTCGCCGCCCAGCCGCTCCGACAGCATCAGCGTGAGCAGCGCCTCCATCACGTTGCCGCTCATCGGCGAGCCGCCGTCCTTGCCATTCGATCCGGCGATGAGGATCTTCGGCACCACATCCACCTGCGACGATTGAATCGCTTCGGCAAAACGGGTCAGCACCTGCTGCGTCAGCTGCAGACGCGGGCCGCCGTACGCCCGCACCTGCTCCTCGATCGCCATCGCCTGCGCGATACCAACGCGTGCGGTCTTCTCGGCATCGGCTGCGGCGATCGACTGGATACGCTTGGCTTCACCCTCACCGAGGATGCGAATCTTCTCGGACTCGGCGGTGGCGAGCGTCTGGATGCGCGCAGCCTCCTGACGCGAGCGTTCGTACTCGGCCTTACCCTGGTTGGTCTGAATGTCGATCGACAGCTCAGACTCGGTGATGAACGTCTGCTGCTTGGCGCGCGCCTCGGCCTCGCGCAGTTCCTTCTCCTTCATCGCCGCTTTTTCCTGACGGGTATAGGTCTCGACCTGCTCTTCGGCGATCTGCCGCGATCGCAACTGCGTCAGGATGGTCTCGATCTGACTACCGGATGTGCTGGCGGCCGGTGTGCCGATCAACACCTCCTGCAGTTCGAGGTTGTACTCGGCGAACTTCTCTTTCATTTGCTCGCCCGACAACTGCTGAATCGCGCTGCGGTCCTGAATGAGCTGAATCAGCGTGCGCGTCTGGCCGATGTTCTTGAAGTACGCCGACACCATCGGGTCGAGCGTCTGCTCGACAAGCCGCTTGATGTCGCC
>Ga0070675_100004229_pt1 | contig 10922 bp, 10 predicted proteins | sample KBSM43metaG_FD_65343 | JGI IMG/M metagenome (GOLD analysis project Ga0070675, IMG submission 65343) | Miscanthus rhizosphere microbial communities from Kellogg Biological Station, Michigan, USA - KBS M4-3 metaG | ecosystem: Host-associated > Plants > Roots > Rhizosphere > Soil ...
TTCTGCGAGAAGCCGAAGTAGCCGCTGAACGCGTAGTGCGTGCAGTTGATCAGGTCGCCGGAGCGGCAGGCGCGGCAGCCGCCGCAATACAGGCCCGGGTTGACGTAGACGCGGTCGCCCGGCTCCCAGGCGTGCACGTGCGAGCCGACCTTCACGACCTCGCCGGCCGGGTCGAGCCCGAACACCGCGGGCAGCGGCGGCAGCGGCAGTTCGGGAAACCAGGTGGTCCAGTTCGCGAGGATGTTGCCCAGGTTCGGCACGATCCCGCAGGAGCGCACCCGCACCAGCACGTCGTTCTGCCCGGGCTCCGGAATGGGCAGTTGCTCGATCTTCATGGTCTCGCCGACCTTGTGCAGGCGGGCAGCTTTCATCATGGCCATCGCGATCTCCGTTAAATGCACACACCGCACTTTGTGCATACTTTAGTAAGACCAGCCGTCGCCGACATCGGGTCAAACCCGCGCGTCCCGTCGGCGCCGCGCGGCGTGGCGCCGCATGCCGATCTGCCTGGCTCCGGCGTTCCATGAATCGCGATTCGTTGACTCCCGGTGCACATTGCATTGCCCCGAGGCGCATCGCGCTGCGCAGCGCTTGATTGCTCTTGGCCCGTGAGCCAGCATCGCGCCGTTTTCTCCTTTGGCCTTATTGATGTCGCAACAGACTTTCGATCACGTGATCGTCGGCGGGGGCTCGGCAGGCTGCGTACTTGCTCACCGTCTGGTTTCAGCCGGACGCTCGGTATTGCTGCTCGAAGCCGGCCCGGCCGACGACGACAAGTTCATCCACATGCCGGCCGCGTTCGTGCGCGTGCTGGCGACCGAGCGCGCCTGGACCTACGAGACCGAGGCACAGACGCACGCCGCGGGTCGCAAGATGTTCGTGCCGCAGGGGCGCACCCTGGGCGGCGGCAGCTCGGTCAACGCGATGGTCTACATCCGCGGCACGCCGCGCGACTACGACGGCTGGCGCGACCTGGGCTGTCCCGGCTGGGGCTGGGACGACACGCTGCCGTTCTTCAAGCGCGCCGAAGGCAACCGGCGGCTCGCCGACCGGTTCCACGGCACCGACGGGCCGCTCGCGGTCAGCGACGCCCGCTACCGCCATCCGCTGAGCCTGGCGTTCCTGCGCGCCGCGCAGCAGGCGGGCCTGCCCTACAACGACGACTTCAACGGCGCGCACCAGGCCGGCGTCGGCTTCTACCAATGCACCACCTTCGACGGCCGGCGCGGCAGCACCGCGACGACCTACCTCGCCGCCGTGCGCAGCAGCGCGAAGCTCTCGGTGCGGACCGACGCCCACGTCGCACGCGTGTTGACGAAGGATGGTGCCGCCACCGGCGTGAGCTATTTCGTCGGCGGCAAGGGCGAGGCGCAGACGGCGCTGTCGCGCGGCGTGATCCTGTGCGCCGGCGCGCTCGCCAGTCCCAAGCTGCTGCTGCTGTCGGGCCTCGGCCCCGCGGCGCAACTGGCATCGCACGGCATCAAAGTCGTGCGCGACCTGCCCGGCGTCGGCGAGAACTTCCAGGATCACCTCGAGGTCTCGGTCTACGGCCGCACCTTTGCGCCGATCAGCCTGGCCGGCAACGACAGCGGCCTGGCCGCGCTGAAGCACGGCCTGCAATGGACGCTGTTCAAGACCGGCCTGCTCACCTCCACCGTCGTCGAGAGCGGCGGCTTCGTCGACACCACCGGCAGCGGCCAGCCCGACCTGCAGTTCCACGTGCTGCCGACCTTGGTGGGCGATGTCGACCGCGAGCCCTTGCCCGGTCATGGCATCTCGATCAACCCCTGCTTCCTGCGCCCGGAGTCGCGCGGCACGGTGCGCCTGCGCAGCGCCGACCCGATGGCGCCGATCCGGTTCGACGGCGGCTACCTGAGCGCGCAGGCCGATGTGGACACGCTCGTGCGCGGCCTGAAGCTGGCGCGGCGCATCCTGCGTGCGCCCGCCCTGGCGAAGCTGGTGTCGGCGGAACTCGCGCCGTCCGCCGAGGACGAGATCAGCGACGCCGCACTGGCCGACTACGTTCGCCAGCGCGCGAAGACGGTCTACCACCCCGCCGGCACCTGCCGCATGGGCAGCGATCCGATGGCCGTGGTCGACCCTCAATTGCGCGTGCACGGCATGCAAGGGCTGCGCGTCTGCGATGCGTCGGTGATGCCGCGCATCGTCAGCGGCAATACCAACGCGCCGACGATCATGATCGCCGAGCGCTGCGCCGACTTCCTGCTGGGCGGCCAGTGAATCGCAACCGAGCCGGTGCGCTGGCAGTACACGACGACTGCACCGCGGATCAACGTCAGCGCCGCGCGCCCGCCTAGAGTCGATCGCAACAACGGCAAGGGCAACGCGAATGACGCAATTCAACGGCAAGGTGGCGTTCATCACCGGCGGCGGCACCGGCATCGGCGCGGCCGTCGCGCGGCAGTTCGCGGCGGGTGGTGGCAAGGTGGTGTTGATGGGCCGGCGCGCCGAACCGCTCGCGGCGGTGGCCACACCGCTGGGCGGCATCGCGGTCGCCGGCGACGCGGCCGATGCGGCCGATGTGAGGCGCGCGCTGGCCCAGGCCCGCGAAGCCTTCGGCGGCGTCGACGTGCTGGTGGCGAATGCCGGCGGCCATGGCATCGGCGACGTGCTCGGCACCGACGATGCGTCGTGGGCATTGTCGACGCGGCTCAATCTCGACACGGCCTTCGTCTGCGCTCGCGAGCTGATGGGCGAGCTGATCGGCCGCAAGGGCAACATCGTCGTGCTGTCTTCGCTGGCCGGCCACTTCGCCGGGCCGGGCGTGATCGGCTACGTGACGATGAAGCATGCGCTGATCGGCCTGACGCGCTCGCTGGCACGCGACTACGGCCGCCATGGCGTGCGCGTCAACGCAGTCTGCCCCGGCTGGGTCCGCACCGCGATGGCCGACGAACAGATGCAGGTGCTGATCGACAAGTACCGCCTCAAGGACACCGACGACGCCTACGGCCTCGTCACCCGCGACGTGCCGCTGGGCCGCGCCGCCGAGCCCGACGACGTCGCCAATGCCGTGCTGTTCCTCGCGTCGCCTCTCGCCGCAATGGTGACCGGCACGTCGTTGATGGTCGACGGCGGCGCGTCCGCAGTGGACCTGCCGACGATCGCGTTTGCACACGACGCCTGAGAGGCCACGATGACCACCGCACAAGCCCGGCCCGCCGGCTGGAAGAACTACGACGACTTCGCCGCCGGCATCGCGACGAATCGCCTGCCTGCGAGCGACGCGCTCGTCGGCCAGACGCTGGCGCTGCAACTCGACGGCATCAGCCTGTCGCTCAGCTTCGAGGCCCTGCATGAACTGGCCTGGACCGAGACCGGCGCACTCGCCGGCAGCGGGCGCGACTGGTGCGAGGCGATCGAGGTCGCGCCGCATACCTTCTTCATCGACATCACCTATGCGAGCCGGCCGCAGCACGCGATGACCGTCATCGCGAACACCCGCACGCGGCGCGTGCTCGCGGTGCGCAGCCGCATCCGCGAGGCCGCCGAGGCCGGCGCGGAGCCGCGCGTCGCGCAGGACTTTCATGCCGGCACACTGGGCAGCGACAGCGCGCTCGCAAGCGGCACCGCACCGCACCCGACGCGCGACCTGATCGGCCTGCGCACCTGGCAGGTCTACAGCCCCGAACACACCTACGAGCACACCTACCTGAGCAGCGAGCGCTATGCCTGGCAGTGCCTGGTCGGCGTGCAGCGCGGCCAGGGCGACGTGGACATGGCGAGCTACTGGAAGTTCGACGACGGGCAGTACCTGTTCACCTTCCGCGAGTTCCTGATCCCGGTTGCCTCGGTGTTCTTCTTCAACTTCGAATCGGGTCGCTCGACCGGCAAGTTCCTCGGCGTCACCGGCGCCGGACAGGTGGCCAACAACCCGGCCGGCGCCTTCATGCGCAAGGCGTCGATGACCTTCTACCCGGCCGAGTTCGGCCCGGTCTGAATCCCTTCTTGTTTCACGAACTCCTTGGAGCCCGATCCATGCGCACTGCCTTGCAGATCATCACCGACCACTACGCCGCGTCCGACCGCAAAGATATCGCCGCCATGATGGCCGAGGTCGCGCCCGACGTGCAGTGGACCGAGATGGCGGGCTTTCCCTGCGCAGGCACGCATGTCGGCCCGGCCCAGGTGATCGAGAAGGTGTTCAAGGTGCTCGGCAGCGCCTGGGACGGCTACGGCTTCAAGCTCGAGACCCTGATCGACGGCGGGGACCGCGTCGTCGGCGTCGGCGACTACCGCGGCACCTACCGCCAGACCGGCAAGGCGATGCACGCACGTGTCGTCCATGTGTGGCAGGTCGAAGGCGGCCTGGTGCGGCGCTTCGAGCAATTCACCGACACGCTGTTGGTCGCGCAGGCGATGCAGTGAGCGGCACCACGGGAGCACGGCCGATGAATTCGCGAGATCTTTCCCTGGCGCAACTTGAAGCGGTCGGTTTTCTGGCGCAGCGCCGGCGCGGCAACTTCATCGACGGCGTCGAGGCGATGCCCGCGAACGGCGCCTACCTGGCCGTCACCGACCCGGCGACCGAGATGGTGATCGCCGAGGCGCCCGACAGCGATGCCGCCGACGTCAACGTCGCCGTGGCCGCGGCGCGCCGTGCGTTCGAGGGCAAGGCCTGGCGCGGGCTGCGTCCGGCGGACCGCGAACGGCTGCTGTTCCGGCTGTCGCTGCTGATCGAGGAACACGCCGAAGAGCTGAGCGCGCTCGAGACCTTGCAGAGCGGCAAGCTGCAGTCGATCGCCCGCATGATCGACGTCGGCTCCGGCGCCGAGTTCGTGCGCTACATGGCCGGCTGGGCGACCAAGCTCGAAGGGCAGACGCTGTCCAATTCGATCCCGATTCCTGGCCCGCAGTGGATCACCTACACGCAGCGCGAGCCGCTCGGCGTGGTCGGCGCGATCGTGCCGTGGAACTTTCCGCTCGCGATCGCGCTGTGGAAGGTGGCGCCGGCGCTGGCGACCGGCTGCACCGTCGTGCTGAAACCTTCCGAGGAGACGCCGCTGACCGCGCTGCGCCTGGCCGAGCTCGCGATCGAGGCGGGCTTCCCGCCGGGCGTGCTGAACGTGGTCTGCGGCCGCGGCGCGACCGCCGGCGCCGCGCTCGCGGCGCACCCCGGCATCGACAAGATCAGCTTCACCGGCTCGACGCCGGTCGGCCGCGCGATCGGCCACGCGGCGGTCGACAACATGACGCGCTTCACGCTCGAGCTCGGCGGCAAGTCGCCGATGATCGTGCTCGCCGATGCCGATCCGGAACAGGTCGCGCAGGGCGCGGTGAATGCGATCTTCTTCAACCAGGGCCAGGTCTGCACCGCGGGCTCACGCATCTACGTGCAGCGCCAACACTTCGACGCGGTGGTGCAGCGCCTCGCCACCGCCGCCGAGGCGATGAAGATCGGCTCCGGCTTCGACCCGCAGACGCAGCTCGGCCCGGTCGTCTCGAAACGCCACTTCGAGCGCGTGATGGGCTACATCGATGGCGCGAAGGCGGAGGGCGCGACGGTGCTGACCGGCGGCGCGCGCGCGCTCGACGGCGGCTACTTCGTGCAGCCGACGGTCTTCGTCGACACCATTGAGTCCATGCGCATCGTCCGCGAAGAGGTGTTCGGCCCGGTGCTCGTGGCGGTGCCCTTCGACGACGTCGATGACGCGATCCGCCAGGCCAACGACACGCCGTTCGGCCTCGCGGCCAGCGTCTGGTCGAACGACCTGTCGGCGGTGCACCGGATCGTGCCGCGCCTGCGCGCCGGCACGGTGTGGGTGAACGCGCACAACGTGCTCGACAACGCACTGCCGCTCGGCGGCTTCAAGCAGTCGGGCCAGGGCCGCGACCTCGGCCGCGCTGCGGTCGAGAGCTACACCGAACTGAAGAGCGTGTGCATGGCGGTGTGAGCGCCATTCCCGAGAAGACCAGAACCCGCAACAAGGAGACGACATGAATCTTTCCGCCCTCCCCGCTCTGCGCCTCGTCGCAGCGCTCATCGCGGTGGCTGCGTCCGGCGCCGCGTTCGGGCAAGCCAAGTGCGGCCTGAACACCGGCAAGGCCGCGGCCGGCGAGCCGATCATGATCGGCGCCGTGGTCGGCAAGACCGGGCCCGATGACTTCAGCGCCTCGGCACAGGCGGCGGCCGCGTACTTCAAGTGCGTCAACGCGAACGGCGGCATCAACGGCCGCCCGGTCGAGTACATCGTCGCCGACGACCAGTGGAATCCCGAGACCGCGGCGCAGGTCGCGAGCAAGCTGGTCAAGGACCGCAAGGTCGTCGTGCTCGCCGGCAACACCAGCTTCGTCGAGTGCGGCGCGAACGCCAAGATGTACGCCGACGAGGGCGTGATGGTGATCGCCGGCACCGGCGTGCCGCGCGAATGCTTCTTCGCGAAGAACTACGTGCCGATCAATTCGGGCCCGCGCATCTCGGCGACGATCGCGGCGATGTACGCGGCCAAGACCTACCAGAGCAAGCGCATGGTCTGCATCATTCCCAACATCCCGAGCCTCGGGAATTGGGGCTGCGAAGGCGCGAAGGCCTGGGGCAAGGCCAACGGCGTCGAGGTCGAGACGATCGCGATCGACCCAGGCTCGGCGGACGCAACCTCGACGATGCTGCAGGCCGCGGCCAAGAAGCCCGACACCATCATCATGCACATGCCCAAGGGCCTGCTGGTGCCGATGATGGCCGCCGCGGAGCAGCAAGGCATGGGCAAGAAGATCCACTTCGTCTCGTCGGCACCGGCCTACAACGCCGACGTGCCGAAGGCGATCGGCCCGTACTGGAACAAGAACTTCGCGGTCAACCTCGAGTTCAACCCGCTCAGCGCGGCCGGGCCGGACAACAAGAACTGGCAAGCCGTGCTCGACCAGTTTGGCGCCAAGAGCGATCCGCGCGACACCTTCAGCCAGGCCGGCTACGTGGCGGCGCGCCTCGTCACCGAGACGCTGCTGAAGATGGACCCGAAGAAGATCGACCGCGCCAGCGTCAGCGACGCGCTGCGCAAGGTGAGCGATTTCCGCAGCGACATCCTGTGCAAGCCGTTCTACGTCGGCAGCGGCAACCGCCACAACGCGAACAACAGCGGCCCGATGGCGATCGTCGACGGCAACGGGTTTGCCAACGTGCCGGGGGGCTGCGTCACGGCGGACGACCCGGAACTGGTCGATGTGCGTGCCGACGAATTGAAGCTGGGCTTGAAGTAGGCGCACGGCTCCGCAACGGCCTAGCGCACAGGTTGCCCCATGGACGAGCTGCTGCCGTTCCTGATCTCCGGCCTCGGCGTCGGCGCGGTGTATGCCATGTCGGGTGTGGGCCTCGTCGTGCTGTACCGCTCGTCGGGCGTGCTGAACTTCGCGTTCGGTGCTCTCGGCGCGATCGGCGCCTACGTGGCCTGGTCGCTGCTGGAGCACGACTGGCCACAGGCGCTGGCCTGGGCTGCGGCGGTGCTGACCTCGGTGCTGCTGTCGCTCGCCTATGGCCGCTGGCTGGCGCCCAAACTGGCCCCGCGCGACCCGACGATCCGCAGCATCGGCACACTCGGCTTCGCGCTGGTCGTGCTCGGCTTCACCGAGTGGACCTGGGGCGAGCAGCCGCGCCGGCTCGTGCTGCCGACCGACAGCCTGGCGTTCGAATTCGCGCTCGCCGGCGGCGATGTGCGACTGACCTACACGCGCGCGCTCGGCCTGCTGCTCGCGCTGCTGATGATGGCCGCGGTGGCGCTGCTGCTGAGCCGCACGCGCGTCGGCCTGAAGATGCGCGCGCTCGCCAATGACCGCGACCTCAGTGCGCTGCTGGGCATCCGCGTGCTGCAGGTCGACACGGTGGCCTGGCTGCTGAGCGGCGCCTTCGCCGGCGTGTGCGGGCTGCTGCTCGCCAACATCGTGCGCTTGCAGGCGACGCTGCTGACCTTTCTCGTGATACCGGCATTCGCGGCGGCGATCGTCGGGCGCCTGCGCTCGCTGCCGGCGACGGTGGCCGGCGGCATCGTGATCGGCGTGCTCGAAGCAATGGCGATCAAGATGCCGGGCTTCGCGCCGTTCCGCACCGCGACGCCGTTCCTGATCGCGCTGGCGATGATCCTGATGGCGCGCGGCAACGAGAGGCCGGCATGAGCCGCCGGGCCGCTCCCAAGGCGAATTCCGAAGTGCGTCGCACGGAGGCTGCCCAATGAGCGCGAACTGGATTGCGGGCGCAGCGGTGCGCGTCGACGCCGACGACCTGGCGCAGGTCCAGCCGGCGCTCGCCGGCGTCTCGCGACAGGCCTGGCGCTCATTCGCCCTGATGGTGGGCACCGTGCTGCTGATCGGCCTGGTGCTGCCGTGGTTCAGCAACGCCTACTGGATCAAGACGCTGACCTCGGCGCTGGCGTTGTCGGTCGCCGCCGCCGGCGTCGCGGTGTTGTACGGCCAGCTCGGCCTGGTCTCGTTGTGCCAGTACGCGCTGCTCGGCGCGGGCGGATGGGCGGCGCTGCGCGTGAGCCATGGCCTGGCCTGGCCGTTCGAACTGTGCGTGCTGGTGGGCGGTGTCACCTCTTGCGCGATCGGAATGCTCGCCGGGCTGCCGGCGCTGCGCATGAAGGGCCTGTACCTCGCGCTCGTCACGATGATGATGGCGGGCGGCTTCCAGGTGGTCATCAACGTGTTCGGGTTTCCCGATGGCGGTGCGGGCTGGCTCGGCAAGGTGCAGGGCAGCGAGCGGCTGCTGATGGTTCGCCCCGCGGTCGCGCCGTCGGATGCCGCGTATCTGCGCTATGTCGCGGTGTGGCTCGCGGCGGTCCTGGCGTTGATCGAGCTGCACCGCCGCACGCGCGCCGGCCGATCGTGGGCGCTGATCCGGCGCGGCGACGCGGCGGCGATCGCGGCCGGCGTGAACATCCTGCGCTACCAGACCTGGGCTTTCGGCCTGGCCGGTTTCTGTGCCGGCGTCGGCGGCGCGCTGCTGGCCGGCGCCGTCGGGCAGCTCGACGGGCGCGCCTTTGCGGCCAGTGAGTCGGTGATGATGTTCGCGCTGACCGTCGTCGGCGGCGTCACCCACTGGGCCGGCGCGCTGATCGCCGGCTTGCTGTTGCGCGCGGTGCCGGCACTGCTGACCGACTTCGGCGTCAACGGCTACCTCGCGATGATCTTCTTCGGCGCCGCGCTGCTGCACGCGCTGATCACTGCGCCCAGCGGCGTGGCCGGGCAGCTCGTCGGAGCGCTGGCGGCGTTGCGCGCCCGGCTGAACCGCGCGAGGCACAGCGCGCCATGATCCGCATCCACGCGCTCACCGTGGCCTTCGGCGGCGTCAAGGCCATCGATGGCCTCGACGCGGAGCTCAGCGATCCGGTGTGCGGCCTGATCGGCCCGAATGGCGCCGGCAAGACGACGCTCGTCAACGTGCTGAGCGGCCTGGTCCGGCCAGCCTCGGGACGGGTCGAGGTCGAAGGCACGCCGTTGCTGCCGATGAAGCCGCTGGCCAGGGTGCGCTTCGGCGTGCGCCGCTCGTTCCAGACCGAGCAGGTCGTCGAAGACCTGAGCGTGTGGGACAACGTGCAGGCCGTGCTCGACCATGTGCCGCACACGCGCGGCGCGGCCGGCCAGCAAATCGCGCGCGCGCTGGCGCATGTGGGTCTGCTGAACGTCGCGACGCTGCTCGGCCGCGAGCTGAACCTGTTCCAGCGCCGCATGGTCGAGATCGCCAAGTCGCTGGTCGGCACGCCCAAGTTGCTGCTGCTCGACGAACCTGGTGCCGGGCTCACCGAGCAGGAGGCCGGCACCTTGCGCCGCGCCATCCGCGCGGTGCCCGAGTTCTGCGGCGCCCAGGTGCTGCTGATCGATCACGATGTCGATCTGATCGCCGCGACCTGCAGCCAGACGCTGGTGCTCGACTTCGGCCGCCGCCTCGCGCTCGGCCCGACGCGCGAGGTGCTGGACGATCCCGCCGTGCGCGCGGCCTACCTGGGCACGGCATGAACGCCGCTTTCCGATGCTGAGCGTCGATTCACTGCAGCTGCACCGCGGTGGCAAGGCCGTGCTGCACGGCATTTCGCTGCGCGTGCCGCCCGGCGAGGTGACCGCCTTGCTCGGTGCCAACGGCGCCGGCAAGTCCAGCACCGTGATGGCGATCGCCGGCGCGCTGCCGGTCAGCGGCGGGCGCATCGAGGTCGAAGGCCAGGCGCTGCACAACACGCGGCCCGAGCGCGTGCGCGGCCTCGGCGTCGCCGTCGTGCCCGAGGGGCACCGCGTGCTCGGCGACCTGTCGGTGCTCGACAACCTGCGCGCCGCCGCCACCTTGCTGCCGCAGCCCGAGGTGCAGCGCGGCATCGCGCGTGTGCTGGCGATCTTCCCCGAACTGGAGGCCAAGCTCGCACTGCCGGGGCGCTCGCTGTCGGGCGGACAGAAGCAGATGGTCTGCATCGCGCAGGCCCTGATCGGCAACCCGCGCTATCTGGCGATCGACGAGCTCTCGCTCGGCCTGTCGCCGATGATCGTCAAGCGCCTTGCCGACGTCGTGCAGCAGGTGGCGCGCGAGGGCGTCGGGGTCTTGCTGATCGAACAGTTCACGACACTGGCGCTGGCGGTCTCGAGCCGCGCCTATGTGCTGGAGCGCGGCCGCATCGCGTTCGACGGGGCGTCGGAAGAATTGCGCCAGAAGCCGGAGATCCTGCACAGCAGCTACCTGGCGGGTGCCTAGGCACCACGGCGCCGCCAAGCGACGCGCGGCGCGCTCAGTGCTGCAGCGCGCCGGGGCCGCCCGCCACGGTCTCAAGCGCCCGGCGCTGGAAATCGCGCGGCGAGACGCCGAAGTGCGACTTGAACAGTCGGCAGAAATGCGCGCTGCTGTTGAAGCCCCAGGCAAAGGCGATTTCCGAGACCGAACTGCGGCGCCCGGCCGAGGCCCGCAGTGCGTCCGCGCAGCGCTCCAGTCG
>Ga0070675_100004232_pt1 | contig 10921 bp, 8 predicted proteins | sample KBSM43metaG_FD_65343 | JGI IMG/M metagenome (GOLD analysis project Ga0070675, IMG submission 65343) | Miscanthus rhizosphere microbial communities from Kellogg Biological Station, Michigan, USA - KBS M4-3 metaG | ecosystem: Host-associated > Plants > Roots > Rhizosphere > Soil ...
GTGAAGCCGGCCTTGGCCAGCATCGCCGCGGCGTAGCCGTTCTGCGCCGACCGCCCGGGGTGAAAGGCCTTGCCCATCGAGCCGAACATCTCGCGCAGTCCGGCCGACTGCGTCGCCGCGAGGCCCAGCGCCCATACCATCTGCTGCGTGTTCAACCCTTCGAGCTTGCCGATCGCTGCCGCTGCGCCGAAGACGCCGATCGTGCCTGTCATGTGCCAGCCGACGTCGTAATGCGACGGGTAGACCGTGTTGCCACAGCGCGACGCGGATTCGAAGCCGAGGATGAACGCTTCGACGAAATCGCGCCCGCGCACCGGGTTCGCGCTCGCATAGGCAAACAGCGCCGACGCGACCGGCGACGTCGTGTGACTGTAGTTCTTCGGCGTCGTGTCGTCGTAGTCCTCGACGTGCGAGCTGATGCCGTTCATCAGCGACGCGTGCAGCGGGTCGAGCCGCTCGGCACGGCCCAGCACGCTCGCCGTACGCTCACCTGAGAAGGGGCTCAGCGCCCGAATCGCGATCTCCATCGCCGGATGCGGACTGCCGCCGATGGCGCAGCCCATGTAATTGAGCAGCGATCGCCGCGCTTCATGACGTACGTCGTCCGGGATGTCCGCCCATCGGTTCGACACGAGATAGGCGGCCAGCGTATGAGTCTGTGACATGGGGTTAGGGTTTGACGCGTTCCTCGGCGCGCGCCGCGCTCAGAATGTTCTTCAGCCCGTAATTGCCTTCGTGACACTCGTACAAAGGCATCGGATTCGGATCGGCGGTCAACGGCAGCGAGAATGTCCACGGCCGCGTCCAGGTCTTCGGGTCGTCCACAGTGACCGTCCAGCGCACTCGGTCCGGGGCGATACGCTGGAAGCGCTCCGTTAGCGTCAAGGTCGCCGCGTTGGCGTTGCGATACGCGCTGCGCTCCTTGAAGTTCGTCGTCTCGATGACGAGCGTGTCGCCTTCCCAGTGGCCGCGCGCGGCGCCCATGTCCTGCTCGATGCCCTGACCGATCGCCGGTCGTGCGTCCAGAGGAATGATGCGCGTCTCGTGGATCATCTCGTACATGATCGCGACGTATCCGGGCGCCTGGACGATCTGATATTGATTGCCGTAAATCGCCGGCAGCATCGATCCAGGGAGACCGCGCGTGATGCAGCGATCGTAGAGACTGCGATCCTCGTACGAATCCGCTGGTCCGCGTCCGCTTGTCTTCCGTGCCTCAGCACGGGCGGCGACACGCTGCCGGGCCTCGGCCGTCATCGGCGGGATCTTGCCGTCCGCCGGATCGACGACGAACCATGCCTGGCTGCCGCGCTCGAGAGAGAGATTGTCCTGCCACCAGTTGTCGGGGGCGTGCTCGGGACCGAGGAATGCCGCGATGGTGCGCTGCTGCTGCGCGCGCTTGATCGCCTTGAGCTCGTCACCCTTGATGTCGTCGAGCGCGCGGCCGGCGAACTGGTCGGGCCGCTCGAAGGGCGTGCCGTTCTCGTAGGTGTTGGTGTAGGTGCCCTGGAGATCGGGATCGCCCCACGGCGTGCGCGGCGCTGGTCCTTCTGGCGCCGCGCTTCGCGCGGTCGACGGCGACTGGCCTGTGAGGGGCGCAATCGCGGTGCACACGAACACCGCGACCGCAGCCACGCCGATCGAGAACGCGAGGCGATGAGGCATAGGTGTGCGGCGGGTCCAAAAAACAGGACCCGCCCTACGCTGCCTAGTTGTTCTGCGCGCCTTCGCCGCGGGCGCCAGTCTGGCCGGCGCTGCCGTAGATGCGCTTGCCGTCGGCGGTGGTGATCGTCGCGACCCCGATGTTCATCGACGTCGGGATCTTCGCGCGAACGCCGGACACGCTGACCGTGTCACCAGCCTTGACGGTGTCCTTGCGCCATCCCTGCCGATACAGCGAGTTCGGAGGACCACCCTCGACCTTGAACGTGACCGTCTTGCCGGTGTCAGGATCCACCGCCTCTACATGCGTGTAGATATGCGGGTTCATCCACTCGACCTTGGTCACCTTGCCGGTGAACTTGACCGGCTTGTTCGTGTCGAACTCGGCGGAGATGGAATGGTGCGCACCCAGCTGCGCCGTGAAGAACAGCACGGCACCAGCCACCAGCCACAACGACGCCTTGCGTGTCATCGATGCCTCCCTTACTTGTCCACGTCGTCCGGATATTGCCAGACCTTGATCGAGCCCTCGATCAGGGCGCGAAGGTTATTTTCGTTGCACGAATACTCCATGATGACCTCGTTGGACGGCTTGGTCCGCCACGTGCGGATGTTCATCCAGTCCTGCTTGTAGGTCTTCGGATCGTGCACCGTCACGGTGTGCTCCATGGTGTTGGAGTCGAGCCGCTTGAAGGTGTTGGTCAGCTTCAGTTCCCGGCTGTGCGGATGGCCGGCGGTGTCCAGCCTCGTGTAGCCGTTGAAGCCGCTGGTCTCGATGATCAGCGTGTCGCCGTCCCACTTGCCAGTGGACACGCCGTTCCACGACTCCGGAATGTCGGCGGGCCACTTGAAATCAGGCTTGAGCGGTACCCAGTGGAACCAGGTGTCCTGCTCGAAGAGGAACGCCAGCGAATCGACGTGGTGGACGATCTGCAGTCCGTGCGGCGAGTTGATGTTGCGCGACATGCCGAACGGCAGGCAGTTTCCTGCGTAGTCGCCGTTCGTCACCGGATCGTAGGTGACCCATTTATTCAGGCCCCACTCGGTGTACGGCAGATCGTAGGTGCGCGGTCCACCGGCGGCCGGCGCTTTCGCATTCGGCAGCGCCTCACTTTGGCGTTCGAACTTCAGCGGCTGACGCGTCGCCGGATCGAAGACGCCACGCGCCGCCATGTGCGGCGTATACGGGTTGGCCCAGTAGCCGCTCAGATCCGGTTTGCCGTTCGCGAGACGCGGCGTCGGTCCGGCCGGCGCCTGCGGCGCCGCACCAGCACCACGTCCACCGCCGCCCTGCCCGCGCTGTGCGCCGAGCGTCGGCACGAGACAGACCGCCATGATGAGCGCTGACGACAGGACGTATACATGCGTGCGAGTGCTCACGGTCATACTCCTAACGAACCTCTAGACCTTCCGTCAGTTCGATCGACGTGCCCCACGGGTCCGTCAGGCGTGCGCTTCCCAGTCCCGACGGCCCCTTAGTGTAGGGGACATCAAGGTTAACACCCAACCCCTCCAGTCTTTGACAGAAAGCCGCCAGGCCGCGGACCTCGAATCCGATGTGATCCAGCATCCGGCCCTTGGTCGGGACGGTCGGCTTCGGCGCCGCGGAAAAGTTCAGGTTGATGCCCGGCAAATCGACCGCCTCGTAGTTCGAGCGCTTGCCCGGGATTCCGCCGAACATCCGCGCGTACCATGCTTTAGCGGCGGCCACCTGCCCGTCCGGCACATACAGATGGACGTGGTGAAACGCGATCGCCCCGGTCTGCGGCCGGTTGTGACGCTTGGCCACCGCATCGTCAAAGCCCGCGTCCTGCGCGAACGTCAGGTTGGTCGCGGCGTTCTCGAACAGCTCGATGCGTTCGCCCTCGGGCGTGTTGGTAGAGGCAACACCCGGGAATCCATTGAGCCGCACCACCTTCAGCCCAGCCGCTTCGACCGAGGTCAACTCCGGCACGCGGAAGGCCACGTGATTGACGATGGAGCCTTCGGTGCCGCCAGTGCTGTCGCCCTGATCGAGCACCACCAGCACATCGTTGAATTTCAGCGTCGTGTTTCGAGCGCTTCGAACTTCTTCGCCGCCGAGGGCGATCCAGAACTTCTTGTTCGCCTCGACGTCGCGCACACGGTAATGCAGATGGCCCATCGCTACGCCTGATGCGTTGGGCGCCGCTAACTGCGCACCCGGCTCGAGCCGCAACACCATTCCGTCGTCTTCGTCGGTCAGCAGATACAGGAGACCGTCCGGCCCCTGTCGCACATCGCGAATGCGCTGACGCAGTTCGGTCAGCAGCGGCTCACGATTGATCGGCCGCCCTGCCTCGTTGATGACGATGCGCTGGAGGTGGCCGGTGCCGCGACTCCGGCCCGCGAACATCGCACCGACGAAGACGTTGCCCTTCCATTGAGGGAAGCGGTCGCCGGTGTAGAAGGTCAGTCCGGAGATCGCAATCGACGGCACCCAATACAGGAACGGCGACTCGAGATCGGCGCGCGTCGTTGCATCGCTGATCTTCGTACCGTCATAGTCGGTACCGAAGGTGACGAGCGGCCAGCCGTAGTTCTTTCCCGCCTGCAGGATGTTCAGTTCATCGCCGCCGAGCGGGCCATGCTCGTTCTCCCACAGCGCACCGGTCTCTGGGTTCATGGCCAGCCCCTGCGGGCTGCGATGACCGAGCGTGTAGATTTCAGGCTGATAACCCGACTTGCCCACGAACGGGTTGTCCGGCGGGACGCGGCCATCGTCGCGGAGCCGGATCACCTTGCCGCCGTGGTCCTTGATGTCTTGCGCGCGTTGCTGCTCCTGGCGCTCGCCGAGCGTGAGATAGAGGAAGCCAGCGCGATCGAAGGCGATGCGGCCACCGTAGTTCGTGTTCGACTTGCTCCACGTGTTGGCGACGAAGATGTCCTTGACGTCGGTGAGTGCCGCACCATCCAGCCGGCCTCGCGCCAACGCCGTTGTCGAGAGGTTGTTCTCGCCTGCCTTCGAGTAGCTCAAATAGACGATTCGGTTCTGCGCAAATGCGGGATGCAGCGCGACATCGAGCAGCCCGCCCAGCACGCGCGCGAAGACCTTGGGAACACCGCTGACTGGCATTGGATCGAGTACGCCGTTACGGATGATACGCAGCCGGCCCTCGCGCTCGGTGACGAGCATAGAGCCGTCTGGCAGGAACGCGAGGCTCCACGGATGCGAGAGTCCTCTCGCAATCGGGACGAGGCGGATGGGCGTCTCGCCGCTGAAGAAGGTCTGCGGCAACGGCGGCGGCGGAGGCGATGACCGCGGCGCCTGGCCTTCGACGCCGACCGCCGCTAGGATCGCGACGCCCAACGCAGCGAGCGCGAATCGAGACTTGTCCCGCCGAAGCGCTGGCGCGAAGGCGGAACGACTCATTTCTCGGGCAGCGCGAACGCCGTGATCGTGTTGCCAGACGGGATGAGCACGTGCTGTCGACCGTCGAGCATGAAAGTCACCGGCGCCGCGCCCCAGACTGGCGAGCCGGTGCGATACGACCAGAGCCGCTTGCCGCTCTTCGAATCGAAGGCATTGAAGGCGCCTTCGTGGTCGCCGGCAAACACGACGCCGGATGCGGTGGACATCACGCCGGCGAGCGACGCCGTCTCGAACTTGTGCTCCCACTTGATGGCGCCGGTCTTCGGATCGATCGCGCGCAGCGCGCTGAAATCAGGCTCGGCCAGCTTGCGCATGCCACCGCCCATGTACGAGCGGCCCACCTGCCACTCCTGCTTCGTCGGCGTGTAGTACGCGCACGTCTCGCGCGCCATCACGTAGAACAGCTGCAGCGCCGGATCGAACGACGGCGGGTTGTAGACCGTGCCGCCGCGGAAATCGGGCACACACGGCGTTGTCGCCTCGGTGCCGCCGGGCGGGATGACGCCCTGGCTCAGGACGATCGGACGACCCTTTTGATCGAGCTCGCGGGCCCACTTCGTCGCCGTGAACGGCTTGCCAACCAGGAGCTCGCCGGTGGTGCGATCGAGCGTGTAGTAAAAGCCGTTGCGATTGGCGACCATCACCACTTTGCGCATCTGTCCGTTGATCGCGACATCGCCGAGCACCGGGATGTGGTTCGAGTCCCAATCGTGGGTGTCCTGCGGCGTGAACTGGAAATACCACTTCAGCTTGCCAGTGTCGGCGTCGAGCGCGACGAGCGAGGCGGTGTAGAGGTTGTCGCCCCCACGCTCGGCACTCCAGTAGTCGGGATTCGGGTTGCCAACGCCCCAGTAGATCAGATTGAGCTCGGGATCGTAGGTGCCGGTCGCCCAGGTGGCGCCGCCGCCGCGCGGTAGCAGCTCTTCGTTCGACCACGTCTCGCTGCCGGGCTCGCCCTTGGCGGGAATGGTGTAGAAGCGCCAGATACGCTTGCCGGTCTTCGCGTCGTAGGCGTCGATGAAGCCGCGCGTCGGGATGTCGCCGCCGGAGTTACCCGTGATCACCTTGTCCTTGACGACGAGCGGAGCGGCAATCGCGGCGTGGCCCAGCTTGTAGTCGTCGAGGGTGGTGTCCCACACGATCTTGCCGGTGTCGCGGTCGAGCGCAAGCAGGTGCGCGTCGAGCGTGCCCATGTAGAGCAGGGTGCCGAACGCGGCGAATCCACGGTTCGAGGGATTCGCGCCGCCATAGGTCATTCCCGGCGGGAGCGCTCGGCGATAGCGCCAGATCTGACGGCCGGTCCGCGTGTCGATCGCCCACGCGTAGTTCTGGTTGCCGGTGATGTACATCGTGCCGTCCATCACCAGCGGCGTGGATTCGAAGCCGCGGTTGATCGGCATGCCCTCGGCCTGCCACGTCCACTGCGACACGAGGCGGCCGACGTTCTCGGGCGTGATCTGCTTCAACGGACTATGACGACGGCCGGTGTAATCGCCGGAATACGACAACCAGCGCGCCGGATTCTTGAACCCGTCCAGCAGATCTTGTGCGGTGATCTCCGGAAGCTTTGGCGGCGGCGCCGCAGGCTGTTCGCTGACGACCGGTGCGCCAGTGTTCTGTTGAGCGATGACCGTCGCCGCGGCGGTGACGAGCGCTGCGGCCGCGAGGATCGACGCGAACCTGATCGTATGAGTCATATCGTTTATTGGCGGCGAATCGTCTTGCCTGTGTACTCCTGGTCGGTGACCTTTTCTTTCCACTCGAGCGTGCCACTGTAGACACTGAACTGCAGCGCTGATTGATCCGGGGCTGCACCGTGCCAGTGGAGAACGTTGGCCTTGGTGAGCACCGGCTGTCCCGCAGGCACATCTTTGATCGACTCACCCAGTTCCTGCAGGCGGCCGCGTCCTTCTTCGACGAGCAGCAGCTGGGGGGCCGAATGCAGATGCCAGTTGGTACGTGCGCCGGCGTCGAACTTGATGCGCGACGAGCTCATGTCCTTCGTGTTGCCGACCGTGATGTTGCCGGTGAAGTTGTTCAGGAAGTTCCCTCGCCCGGCAGCAGGAGGAGCGGGCGGCTGATCCTGCGCGGCAGCACCGACGATCATCATCACGAAGCCGACGGCGACGAGCGACGACAGAACGATCGTGCGCGTGCGTGTCACGTCGATTCTCCTGGCCGGTCACAAGGACCGGCCCTACGTACTACCCGCTATTTGGGATTCGTAATCCGAATCTGCTTCAGTACCGCTGAATCCTGCGAGAGCTCCGCGGCGCCCGCTGAACCGCCGTTGGCCTTGAGCAGATAGCCAACCAGATCCACGTAGGCCGGCGTGCCTAGTGAGTCCGGCGCGTCCTGCGGCATCGAGGCGCGGATCGTCTTGACCAGATCGTCCACACTGGAGCCGTTGAAGCGCGAGAAGAAATCGGCACCGGCCAGCGCGGGTGTGCCGCTGTCGCCGAGCAGATCGGCCTTGTGGCACGGCGCGCACGAGACGGCGTAGATCTTCTGGCCGCGGCCGGCCTGGTCGTCGGTGAAGACGCCGTCCCAGATCGTGCGCCCGCCGCCGGCCGCCGTGTCCTGGGCCTCGGTCTTTTCTGCGCTGTGATTCGGCGGCGGCACCGCCAGCCCGCGTTCGCGCATCGTCTTGCGCAGCAGCGCCGCGGCCTCGGGATAACGCTTGAGCACGGCTGGCGTGTACTCCACACCGTCGGCGACGACGACGGGGGTCCAGCCCTTCTTGTTCTTCACGTCGAGCCTCGCACCCTTGTCGATCAGGAATTGAATGACCGGAATCGCACCGCCGCGATAGACGGCGCCGTGCAGTGCGGTCTCGCCGTCCTGATCGATGTCATTCACCTGGCCACCGCCCGCTTCGAGCGCGAGCTTCACCGCGGCGAGCGCTTCCTCGTGAGTGCCGGGGTTTTCACCAGGGGCCCAGATGCCGACGCCGGCCGCCGCCATCAACGCGGTCGTCCCGCGTTCGGTGGTGAGTGCCGGATTGGCGCCGGTCTCGACCAGCACGCGCATGAGCGGCACGTCGTCCGACTTGGCGGCCATCAGGAACGCGGTGCTGCCGATGCGATTCAACTGATTGCGATTGCCGTCGCGCGGCTCCTTCGTCATCCGAGCGTTGACGTTGGCGCCCTTCTGTACGAGCTTGCGTACGAGATCGAGGCTGTCGAGTCCGCCGGTCGCGACCGGCCCAGGCAGGTTGAAGCCGGCGTTGTGACGGCGCGACCAGGCGATCTGATGGAGCGCGGTCCACCCCTGCTTGTCGGCATTGGGATTCGCGCCCTTGTCGAGGAGCGCGGCGGCGAGCTCGTAGTGCGCGTTCACCACGGCGAGGACCAGCGCGCTCGTACCATCGGTGAGCGGCTGGTTCACGTCCACACCGGCATCGATGAGCGCCCGCGCGGCATCGATGTGCCCGGCGCGGACGGCGAACAAATACGGCGTGAACGATCCGCCGGTCGATCGTTCGTTGACGTCGGCACCCGCTTCAATCAGCGCGCGGATCGCGGCGACGTTGTTCTCGGCTGCCGCCCACATCAACGCGGTCTGGCCTTTGCGGCGCTCGCGGGCCTTGACGTTGGCACCGCGTGCGATCAGTGCCTTGATCGTCTCAGCGCTGCCGGTGCGCGCCGCGGTCATCAGCGGCGTCTCGCCGTCGCCGAGCGTGCCATTGGGATCGGCGCCCGCCGCGAGCAGCCGCTCGACAATCGCGGCGTTGCCTGCCGTGCAGGCCACCGCCAGCGGCGTGACGCCATACCGATTCGCCGCGGCGACCTTCGCGCCGGAGCGGATCAGCAGATCGACCATCTCCACATTGTCGTTCTGCACGGCCCAGTGCAGCGCGGTCGTCCCGTCGGGCTCGGCGCTGTTGGCGTCGGCCTTGGCCTTTACCATCGCGCGCACCGTCTGGACGTTGCCGGTCTTTACGGCCTGCACCAGCGTGACGTCAGCGGATGGGCCCGCGCCAACTAGCGCGACGAACAACACAAAGAGAAGAACAACCCTCTGTGCCGGCGCCTGTCCCGCCGTAGCTTTGCGGAGGCGGATGCCTCGGTGTGTCGTAATCATGTGAAGTCTGTGTATGCCGCCGCTTAGCAGCCTGTCTTAAACGCCACTTAGTGGCTCGATTGGCAACTTACCTGTACTGTCACCCAGCTTCTCCGCCTGCACGCCCACCTTGTCGAGCATCGTGAGCAGGAGGTTCGTCATCGGCGTTTCCGCCGGGAACACCAGGTGACGTCCACCTTTCATCCGGCCGGCAGCACCACCGACCATGGCCAGCGGCAGATCGTAGTGGGCGTGGAGATTCGGATTGCTCAAGCCGGCGCCATAGAGGAACAGCGAGTGGTCGAGCAGCGAGCCGTCGCCGTCGGGCGTCGAGTGCAGCTTCTCGAGGAACCAGGCAAAGAGCTCCGCCTGATACGTGCCCAGCCGTGCGTACTTCGCCAGCTGATTCGGGTTGTCCTGATGATGCGAAAGGCCGTGGTGCCCCTCGTTGATTCCGATCTCGGGATACGTCCTGAAGTTCAGCTCGCGGCCCAACATGAACGTGGTCACGCGCGTGAGATCGGCACGGAACGCCAGCCACTGCAGGTCGTACATCAACTTGACGTGCTCATCGAACCGCTCGGGGATACCCGACGGACGTTCCAGCGTCGGCAGCTCGGACGTGCCACCGCCCTTTTCGACGCGCTGAATGCGGCGCTCGACTTCCCGCACCGAATCCACGTACTCGCCCACCTTCACGCGATCGGTCGCACCCAGCGATTGACTGAGACGATTGAGATCGTCGAGCACCGAGTCGATGATGCTGGCGTTCACACGCGCCTGTGTCAGCCGCTCCGCCGACGTGCCACCGTCGCCAAACAGCCGCTCGAAGACAATCCGAGGATTGTTCTCGGTCGGCATCGGCGCCGTCTCGGAACGCCACGAGAGCGTGTTGAGGTACGCGCAGCTGTAGCTGTTCTCGCATTGCCCGGCGAGGAAGTTCAGATCGATCGCCAGCTCGAGCGAGGGCAGCGCGGTCGCCTTACCAATCTCCGCCGCCGCGATCTGATCCACCGTGGTCCCGTTTTTCACGTCGGCGCCTTCGGTGCGCTTGCAGTGCACGCCGCTCAGCCACGAGCTGGTTCCTCGCGTGTGATCGCCGTTGGCGCCATCGTCGAATGCATCGGCCTGGTGCTGGGCGAGGCCGCTGATGACCGTCAGTCGATCGCGATACGGCGCCAGCGGCGTCAGGATCTGCGACAACTCGAAGTTCGCGCCCTCGCCGACTGGCGTCCAGTAATTGATGCCGGTGAAGTTTCGCGCGACGCCGTTCGGCATGTACACGAATCCCAGACGACGAATCGGGCGCGCCGCGGTCTGCGCGAGCGCAACGCCTGCGGGGACCATCGAGTCGAGCAGCGGCAGCGCGAGCGCAGCGCCCATGCCGCGCAGCACGGTCCGCCGTGACAGGTGTCTTTGGGTTATGAACATGTCACCGATCCATGTAATTCATCCCGTCTTCCTCATCCGGAACGGCGCGCTGTTCGCTATGCCGACAATCAGCGACGAGACGCGATAGTCGTTCTTCGCCGCATCGCGCACGATGGCACGCACCGCTGGCATATCCGAGTACTCGAGACCGCGGCCGAGCGCGTAGGTCAGCATCTTCTCGGTCAGCGTCGGCACGAATCGATCGGAGCGCAACAGCATGTCGCGCAGTCCGGTCGGGCCCTCGAACACCGTGCCATCTGGTGCGCGCCCCTTCGCATCGATCGCCGCAGACGATTCGCCCAGCGTGCGCCACTTGCCCACCGCGTCGAAGTTCTCGAGCGACAGGCCGAGCGGATCCATCATCGCGTGACAGCT
>Ga0070675_100004233_pt1 | contig 10916 bp, 8 predicted proteins | sample KBSM43metaG_FD_65343 | JGI IMG/M metagenome (GOLD analysis project Ga0070675, IMG submission 65343) | Miscanthus rhizosphere microbial communities from Kellogg Biological Station, Michigan, USA - KBS M4-3 metaG | ecosystem: Host-associated > Plants > Roots > Rhizosphere > Soil ...
TCGCGGTCAACAAGGCCGAAGGGTTGATCAGCGGCATTGCGGGCGCGGATTTCCACACCATCGGTCTCGGCGAGCCGCATGCGATCTCCGCGACGCACGGCTCGGGCTGCGAGGAGCTCATGGACGTCGTGCTGGCGGGCCTGCCGAACGTAACGCCAGGCGAGCAGAACGAGGATGGCCGCATCCGCATCGCCGTCATCGGCCGGCCGAACGTCGGCAAGTCCACGTTGATCAATCGTCTCATCGGCGACGAGCGGCTGATCACCAGCGAAGTCGCGGGCACGACTCGCGACAGCATCTTCGTACCGTTTGAACGCGACGGCCGCGAGTTCACGATGATCGACACGGCAGGCGTGCGACGGCGCGCGAAGATCGACGACGAGATCGAGATCCTGTCGGTGTCGAAGACGCTGCAGGCGATCGCCGAAGCGCACGTGGTCACCATGGTGGTCGACGCGCAGGACTCGATCGGCGAACAGGACGCGAGCGTGCTCGGCCTCGCACTGTCGCGCGGCCGCGCGTTGATCCTTGCCGTGAACAAGTGGGACAACATTCCGCCCGAGCAGCGCGAGGAAATCCGTCGGCTCCTCACGCTCAAGATCGATTTCGTGCCGTGGGCGCCAATGCATTTCGTGAGTGCGCGGCACGGCACGGCGGTCGGCGATCTCGTCGCGTCGATGATCCGCGCCTATGACGCGGCGATGCGCCAGATGAAGACGCCGCAGCTCACCAAGGCAATGGAGAAGGCCATGGTGCAGCACCAGCCGCCCATCGTCCGCGGACGTCGCATCCGGCTTCGGTATGCGCACCAGGGTGGAAAGAACCCGCCGCGCATCATCGTGCACGGCAGCCAGGCGGCCCACGTGCCCGAGTCCTACAAGCGTTACCTCGCGAACATGTTTCGCGACGAGTTCGACCTGTTCGCGACACCGGTGTCAGTGGAATTCCGCAGCGACGTCAATCCGTTCCTGAAAGACAAACCTAAGGAAAAGCGTGGCCTCAAGACCTCGCAGGCGGCACGGCGCGAGCGGCGCATCAAGAAAGACCGCGCCAAGCGCCCCGCCAAGAAGGGCGGCGGCGCACAACCGCCGCGCGGCGCCCCGCGTGGCCGCCCCAACCGCCCCGCGAACAAGAAGTAATTGGCCGTCAGTCTTGACTAGATAGCGCTTACATTGCGCTGCTCTCGCGCCCGCGCGCGAATACTCCTCCGCGCTTAAGGGCGCAAGCGTGACAGCATGTCACACACAAATCATCGCCGGATCATTCGCGCCGCTTGAATTGTTCGCGCCACCGTCCTAGCTTTGGCTCCACGCGCAGGTCGACCAGGGAAGGTCTTTCGCGACCCCAGGCAGATTCTGCAGAAGTTAGTTGAGCGTCACGGCCGCCATGGCCGCAGGCGCCGGACAGGGAGCAGTGCAGGATGCACTTTTTGCAACGCGCAGAATCGCGCCGGACATTTTTTGTCCGCGTTTTCATCGCTCACCATATCTTCTGCCGGATCTCCCTCAACCAACCGTCCAGGGAGATTTATGACTCGTCTAACTAGCAGAATAGTGATCGGGCTCCTGATGTGCGCACCGGTGGCGGCAATGGCCGCCGATGCGGGCTTCACCGATCGAATCATCGTCAAGTATCGCAATACGTCCGCGCTCGCAGCCGCAGCCGGGCAGGCCTCGCAGTTGCGAGGCACCGATCTGCCCGCCGCGCGGCTCGGTGTCACCATGAACCGGCTGCGCGCGACCGCGCTCGGCGCACAGGTGCTTCGGGCGGATCGCCGCCTGTCGCTCGCGGAAGCCGCGCAACTCGCGCGCGACATCGTCGCCAGTGACCCCAACGTCGAATACGCAGAGCCCGATCGGATCCTGCGTCACACGATGACGCCCAACGATCCGCGCTACAACGAGCAGTGGCACTACTTCGAAGCCACCGGCGGCATCAACGCGCCGCCAGCGTGGGACAAGTCCACGGGCACCGGAGTGGTGGTCGCGGTCATCGACACGGGCTATCGCCCGCATGCCGATCTCGCCGGCGCCTTCCTCCAGGGCTATGACTTCATCTCCGACACCTTCGTGTCCAACGACGGCAACCTCCGCGACACCGACGCCAGTGATCCTGGCGACTGGATCAACCCGGGCGAGTGTGGGCCCGGGGACCCGACGGCGTTCGAGGCGAGCAGCTGGCACGGCACGCACGTGTCCGGCACGATCGCCGCGCGTACCAACAACTCGCTCGGTGTGGCAGGCGTCGCATTCAATGCGCGCATCGTCCCGGCGCGTGTGCTCGGCAAGTGCGGTGGGTACACCTCCGACATCGCCGACGCGATCGTATGGACTTCGGGCGGCACGGTCTCGGGAGTGCCCGCGAATGCCAACCCTGCCAAGGTGCTCAGCATTTCGCTGGGCGGCGGTGGCGCGTGTGACAGCACCACGCAGAACGCCATCAACTCGGCGCGTTCGCGCGGCGCTTCGGTCATCGTGGCGGCGGGCAACGAAAATGCCAACGCCGCGAACTCTACGCCGGCGAATTGCTCGGGCGTCGTGACCGTGGCGGCGGTGGGCCGCAATGGCGGCAAAGCGTCGTACTCGAACTTTGGCGCGACGGTGGAAGTGGCGGCGCCCGGCGGCAGCGGCGGCGCCAACAGCGTGTTGTCGACGCTGAATGCCGGCTCGACCAGCCCGGGAGCCGACAGCTATGCGTTGTACAACGGCACGTCCATGGCCACGCCGCATGTCTCGGGAGTGGTGGCGCTCATGCTGTCGGTGAAACCCACGCTGACGCCTGACCAGGTGACCTCCATCCTGCAGAGCACGGCGCGCGCTTTCCCGGCCACGTGTTCGCAATGCGGTTCCGGCATCGTGAATGCCAACGCCGCAGTGGACGCGGCCATCGGAGGCACGACGCCGCCGGATCCGCCTGGCACCATCGCGGAGGTCGAGCCCAACAACTCGCGCACCGCCTCACAGTTGATCTCCGTGGACAACACCACGGTGAATGGCACGATCGGCAGCACCAGCGACAATGACTACTATCGCCTGACGCTGCCGGCGGGCGGCACGCTGGTCGCGACACTCACGCCGAACGCGAGTTCGGACTACGACCTGTACGTCTACAACAGCAACGGTACGTTGATCGGCAGCAGCGAGCTGGGCACTGGTGCGGTCGACCGCGTGACCGTCACGAACACCGGCGCCAGCGCCTTCGTGCGCTACGTGCGCGTTGTTCGCTGGAGCGGTGGCACGGGGGCGACCAACGGAAAGTACACCGTGAACATGAACTGGTAAGAGATCGCCAAGGCTCCGTCACTCGAGGCGAGGCCGGCGAAAGCCGGTCTCGCCCCTTCCAGCCCGGTTCTCGGTCATTTCGGCTTGTGCATCGTGTTTCTTTGATATTCGCGCTCGGTTACGACGCCGTCCGAATTTCCATCCAGCGCGTCGAAGTTTTTCTCGAAGCTGGCGTTGGTCGCCGCTTCCTCCTTGGTCACTTTGCCGTCAGCATCGCGGTCCACAGTCGTGAAGAGGTCGCCAGAGCTTTTGGTGCTACTCGGGTCTTCCGCGAGGGCAGTGGAAGTCAGCGCCACCGCGCACAGGACGAGCATTGGGTATTTCATGACAGTCTCCTGACAATTGCACGTTACGCCACAGGTGACGAATAGCGCGCGCGAAAGTTTCCCGGCGCCGCGCTATCGCACGCGATCCGGGAAGAATTCTGACAGTGCAGGCTGCGGCACACTTGTTGCGACGACGCCCGGCGCAAGCGGCCCTCTTTTTTACCGCGGTGAGTTTCCGGGCTAGAGTCCGCAGGTGTCGAGTACGCCTGCCACATCCCGTTCGATGCCGCGCTGGATCGCCTTGGTCGGGTTGTGGCTGCTGCTCAGCAGTGTGTTTGCCTCGCAGCTGTACCTCGCCGGATTCGTGACGCCGTGGCCACGTGCCTTCGCGGCCGAGGCTGTGTACTGGCTTTCCTGGGCGCTGCTCGCGCCAGCGGTTTTCTGGATGTGCCGGCGTCTGTATCGCAGCCCCTGGACCCGCTACGTGCCGGCGTTGTTGTTGGGCGCGGTCATTGCCGCGACAGTCCAGCCGCTGATCCCGCAACTGTTGTTGACGCTGCAATCATGGCTGCATCTGTGCGTGGGGCAATGCGAGGCCTTGCCGCCGGCATTTTCGCGCGACTGGCTCAACCAGACAGTGCGCGTGGCGGGCGTCAATCTACCCGTGTATGCGGGCGTCGTGCTCGCGTGGCACGCGGCTCACTACTACCGCGAATCGCGTGACCGGCAGCTTCAGGCCATGCAGCTCGAGTCGCTGCTGCACCAGGCGCAACTGCAGGCCCTGCGCAGCCAGCTCAACCCGCATTTCCTGTTCAACGCGCTGCATTCCATCGCCGAGCTCGTTCACGAGAATCCGAAACTCGCGGAAGCGCTGATCGTGCGGCTGGGTGAGCTCCTGCGCCAGGTGTTGCAGTCGTCCGCGTCGCAGGAGGTGACGCTCGCCGAGGAACTCGGCTTCATCCGCTCGTACGTCGAAATCGAGCAGATGCGACTCGGGGAGCGCCTGCAGGTCACCTGGGACGTGGATGAATCGCTGCGTTCGGTGCGGGTGCCGAGCCTGATCCTGCAGCCACTGGTGGAGAATGCGATTCAGCACGGCATCGCCGCCAGCGCGCGCGCCGGAGCGCTCACCATCCGCGCACGCAGTGAAGCCGGCTTTCTGGTCCTCGAGGTGCGTGACACCGGGCCCGGGATATCGCGCGAGTCGGCCGAGTCCGGCCGGGGAATCGGCCTCTCCAACACGCGCCTGCGTCTGCAGCGGCTGTACGGGGAGCGCCAGAAGTTCGATTTGTTTGAAGAAGACGGCGTCGTCGTGACGCTGCGAATTCCGCTCGGCACGCCATGAGCCTGAACGTGCTCATCGTCGATGACGAGCCGATGGCGCGTAAACGGCTGCAGCGTCTGCTGCGCCCGGAATCCGATTTGCGCCTGCTGCCGCCTTGCGCCGATGGACGCAGTGCCGTGGTTGCCATCCGCGGGCAGCGTCCGGACCTCGTGTTCCTCGATGTGCAGATGCCCGAGATGAACGGCTTCGAAGTCCTGGCCGAAGTTGGCGTGAAACAAATGCCCGCGGTGATCTTCGTCACCGCACACGACAAGTTCGCCCTGCAGGCGTTCGAGGCCCAGGCGCTTGACTATCTACTGAAACCGTTCGGCGCGGAACGGGTTCATACGGCGCTGGAACGCGCGCGCCGCTTCCTGGCCGGCAATTCGCGCGGTTTCGAGCGTCAGCTCGCGGACCTGTTGCGCGTCACGGCGCCGGTGCGCGAATCCGCGAGCGTGCTGGTGAAGAAGCGGGATCGTGTGCTGGTGCTGCGGGCGCGGGAGATCGATTTCATCGAGGCCTTCGGCGACTACGTGCGCCTGCACGTGGGCGCAGAATCTCACCTGCTGCGCGCCACGCTCGCCGAGATGGAGCGACGGTTCGGGCCGGAAGGATTCGCGCGCATCCATCGTTCACGCCTGGTGAACTGGGAGCGCGTGCGGGAATTTTCCGAAGGTCCCGAACGTGATCCTGAGGTAGTGCTCAGGAACGGCGCTCGTCTCGTCGCGAGCCAGGCCTGCCTGAAGGACTTGATGCAGCGGCTGAATTCGAACGGCTGAAAGGGACTGTCCCTCGCGCCATTCGTCGTGCGAAATCCGGGCTTCATCGTGCGCGCGGCGAGGTTCATCGCAAACCGCTTTCGCACACCCGGGCGTACCCGCTCCAATGCGCTCATGAAAACACCAAACCTGATGACGGGAGCTCTCTGCGCCTTGCTTGTGCTGAGCTCCAATGAACTGGCGACCGCGGCTTCCCCCGATCACGCGCGTGCGGCGATCGCGGAGCAATCCCGGGCGTTCATGAACGCGCTGGAAAGTGGTGATGCGCAAGGTGCCGCGCGAATTTTCAGCGCTGACGCCAGGCTGCTGGTTGCAATGGTCGACGGCGCAGTAGTTGGGCGCGAAGGTATCGAAAGATTCTGGCAGGGCGCCATGAACGGCGGTCTCAAGGCGCTGAAGCTCACGACCGTCGATCTCGAAGGCGACGGAGCGATGCGCGTCGAGACCGGCGACTACTCTGCCATCGGCGCCGGGGGCGCGGAGCTTGGGCGCGGTCACTACCTGTTCGTGTGGCGCAAGGAATCCGGAGAGTGGAAGATCTTCCGCGACATGGGCAATGCCAGCCCCGCGCAGCCTTCCGGCGGCATGGCGCCTTCGGCCGCGGCGCCCGGTTCCGAGGGCGGCGTGTTTCCCGCGCAATACGCCGCGACGTTCGAGACCCTCGGGGCCGCGCTCGCGGACAAGAACGCCCTGGTAACGACGACCTACGCGAATAGTTTGGCCGCTTCGGTCCGGAATATCGGCCAGATTCCCTATCCCGATGGCGCGGTCATCGTGATGGAGTACGCGCTGTCGATGAAGGATGGCGAAGGTGAACTGCTGCGCGATTCCCAGGGTGCCTTGCAGAAGGGCGAGGTCGTGCGCGTCGATGTGATGCGAAGGGGTCGCGGCTTCGGCGCGCCCTATGGTGACAACCGTGCCGGTAACTGGGAATTCTCCAGTTACCGCCGCGATGGCAGCACATTGATACCCGCCGCCAATGGCGGCGATTGCGCCGCTTGCCATCGCAATGCCGGTGCCGACAAGGACTTCGTCTTCCGCGTAAGAGCACCGCTCGCCGCGCATTGAGGCGGGGGCGTCAACCGGGCGGCGTTTTCTCGGGCGTGCTCGCCACGGGCTTCTTCTTTACCGGCGGCGCGAGGAACAGCGCCGGATCCACCATCGCGCCATTCAGCGACACGCCCCAGTGCAGGTGCGGTCCGGTCACGCGGCCAGTGGCGCCGACTTCACCGAGCACGTCTCCGCGCTTCAGTTCCTGACCGACTTCCACGTGAATCTTCGACAGGTGGCAGTACATGGTGACGAGCCCGCGCCCGTGATCGACCAGAACATTGTTGCCATTGAAGAAATAGCTGCCGACGTCGACCACGCGCCCGGCGAGCGGCGCCTTGATGGGTGTTCCCGTCGGCGCCGCGATATCCATGCCGGAATGAGGATTGCGCGACTCCCCGTTGAACATGCGCCGCAGTCCGAAGGAACTCGAGCGGCGGCCGGGCACGGGTTGATCGAGACGCAGTGTCGAGGGTACTTCCGGTGAGAATCCATCGAGCGCCGCACGCACTTTCTCGGTTTCGCGCTTCACGCGTGCTTCGTTCTCGGGCGAAAGGTTCACCTGGCCCGGCGGCACCTTGAGCTGTTGAACCGCGTAATCCTTCGCGCTGACCGTGAACGGCAATTTTTGTTCACCGCCGCCTGGCTGCCGCACATCGACGTGATATTCGCCGGGCTCGATGGCGAGCCCGATGCCGACGATAGCGAGCCACGCGTCGCCATGCCGCACGACCATCACGGGCCGGTCACTGAACGTGACGGTGGGAATCTCTCCGGCCGATCCAGGCAGCCTGAAGGTCGCCACGCCGCCCGGGACCGCCGCGACGCGCGGCGCGATGAATCCGCTGCCGCCAAAGGCCGGCGCGGCACACAGGGCGAGCGTGAGTCCCAGCCGCGCGAGATAGTTAGTCATCTTCATCCTTGATCGTGGAAACCACTTGCGCGCGCAGCCGGCCCTTCGCCAGGCGCGCTTCGATCTCCTCGCCCACCGGCACCTGTGCGGCGTCGAGCAGCAACGCGCCGTCGGCCACGCGGCTCACGACCGCAAAGCCGCGTCCCAGCGTCGCGAGCGGACTTACCGCGTCGAGCGTGCGTGAAGCGAGCGCAAGGCGTTGCTCCCGGGCGATCAGGCTGCCACTGAAGGCAGTCACCAGACGCTGGCGCAGAGCCGCGGCATGGGCACAGAGCACTTCGAGTCGATGCCGCGGATTCTCACGCCACAGCCGCGTGCTGAAGGTTTCGAGCTGCTGCTGTTTGGAAGAAACGGTGGCGCGCAGCGCCAGCCGCATTCGCAATTCCAGATCGTCGAGCCGCTGCGCGTGTTGCGCGAGCCGGGCGCCCGGGTGAGAAATCTGCAGGCGTTGCACCAGCGTATTCACCGCCAGCAATTGCCTGCGCAGTGCGCGACCGATGGCGCCCGCGAATCGCTGTTCGAGCTGCGCCAGCGCTTCGAGCCAGGTTTGTTTGTCGGGCACGGCGGCGAGCGCAGCGGCCGAGGGTGTTGGCGCGCGCAGGTCGGCGACGAAGTCGGCGATGGTCACGTCGACTTCGTGACCGACGCCCGACACCGTGGGGACGCGGCAGGCGGCGATCGCTCTTGCCACGCGCTCGTCGTTGAAGCACCAGAGGTCTTCGAGCGAGCCACCGCCGCGCGCGACGATGAGCACGTCGCATTCATTGCGGCGCGAGGCTGATTCGATGGCCCGCACGATTTCCGGGACCGCCGCCGCACCTTGTACTGCCGTTGGATAGAGCAGTACCGCAGCCGCCGGAAAGCGCGCACGCAGCACTCTCAATATGTCGTGAATCGCCGCGCCGGTGGGCGAGGAGACCACGCCGATACGCCGTGGAACGGCGGGCAGCGGCCGCTTGCGCTCGGCGGCGAACAGGCCTTCCGCGGCAAGCTTTGCCTTGAGCTTCTCGAACTCCCGCTTGAGCGCGCCTTCGCCAGCTTCTTCCAGGTGCTCGACGAGCAGCTGGTATTCGCCGCGCGGCTCATAGAGCCCGACACGCGCTCTCACCAGGACTGCCATGCCGTCTTTCGGGCGGAACCGAACCTGCGTATTACGCTGGCGCCACATGGCGCAGCGAACCTGCGCAGCGCTGTCCTTCAACGAGAAATACCAGTGACCTGAAGCGGGTGCGGCGAAATTCGAAAGTTCTCCCTCCAGCCACAGGACCGGCAGCCCGGATTCGAGCAGCAGGCGCACTTCTTTATTGAGCCGCGACACGCTGTAGACGTCGCGTTCCACACGCGGTGGGGCGGCGCTTCGCTCGGGTTCGGGCGGGAAGAGGGGGAAATTCACGTCAGGATTCTAGGGTGGGTTGAGTGGGGACAGGCACCGTTTTTCGAAACGAAAAAGGGAGCAAGTCCCCACGGGTTTACCGGCCGCCGTCACTTGCGTACAATCCCGCATGCCCACCCAACCCCCCTCTCCGTTACGTATTCTCGAAGAAGCGTTGACCTTCGACGACGTTCTTCTGGTGCCGGCCTACTCGGAAATCCTGCCTCGCGAAGTCGATCTGGCCACGCGGCTCACGCGCGAGATCAGTTTGAATCTTCCGCTCGTGTCCGCAGCCATGGACACCGTGACCGAGGCACGCCTCGCCATCACCATGGCGCAGGAAGGCGGCATCGGCATCATCCACAAGAGCATGACCATCGCCGGCCAGGCCGGCGAAGTCGCGCGCGTCAAGAAATTCGAAAGCGGTGTGATCCGCGATCCGATCACCGTCGCGCCCGACATGACCATTCGCCAGGTCATCGAGCTAACCAGATCGAAAGGCATTTCCGGCGTGCCGGTAGTGCAGGGCGCCAAGGTCGTCGGCATCGTCACGCATCGCGACCTGCGCTTCGAAGTGAAGCTTGACGCGCCCGTGTCGACGGTGATGACACCGAAAGAACGGCTCGTCACCGTGCGCGAGAACGCGCCCAAGGACGAAGTGCTTTTGCTGCTCCACAAGCACCGCATCGAGAAGGTGCTGGTGGTGAACAGCAACGAAGAACTGCGCGGCATGATCACCGTGAAAGATTTCCAGAAAGCCACCGAGTTCCCGCGCGCCTGCAAGGATCCTTCGGGTCGTCTGCGCGTCGGCGCAGCCGTGGGTACGGCGCAGGACACTCTCGAGCGAGTCGCCGCACTGCGTGAGGCCGGAGTGGACGTGGTCGTGGTCGACACGGCGCATGGACATTCCAAAGGCGTGCTCGACATGATCGCGCGCATCAAGGCGAAGTGGGGCGACCTGCAGGTCATCGGCGGCAACGTCGCGACGGCCGATGCGGCGCGCGATCTCGTCAAGGCTGGCGTCGATGGCATCAAGGTGGGCATCGGTCCCGGCTCGATCTGCACCACGCGCATCGTCGCCGGTGTGGGCGTGCCGCAGATTTCCGCCGTGTCGAACGTGGCGGCGGCGGTCGAAAACAAGGTCCCGGTGATCGCCGACGGCGGCATCCGTTTCTCGGGCGACATTGCCAAGGCGATTGTTGCCGGCGCGGATTGCGTGATGATCGGCGGATTGTTCGCTGGTACCGAAGAGTCACCGGGAGACGTCGAGCTCTACCAGGGCGCCTCGTACAAGGCGTACCGCGGCATGGGCTCTATCGGCGCCATGGCCGAACGCCACGGCTCGGCCGATCGCTATTTCCAGGACACCGCGGCGGAACTCGAGAAGCTCGTGCCCGAAGGCGTCGAGGGACGCGTTCCGTACAAGGGCGGCCTGGTTTCCATCATTCACCAGCTCGCCGGTGGCCTGCGCGCCGCCATGGGCTACACGGGCAGCACCAGCATCGCCGTCATGCGCACCAATCCGAAGTTCGTGCGCGTCACCGGCGCGGGAATGCGCGAGAGCCACGTGCACGACGTACAGATCACCAAGGAAGCGCCTAACTATCGCGTTTCCTGAGTCACTACCTGAGGTTTTGATGAATACCGTTGCGGCGAGTCCGATGAGTCCACAAACCGACATCCACTCTTCGCGTGTCCTGATCCTCGACTTCGGTGCGCAGTACACCCAGCTCATCGCGCGCCGCGTGCGCGAGCAGGGCGTGTTCTGCGAAATCCTGCCCTGGGACGTCACGAGCGACGAAGTCCGCAAGTGGAAGCCCAAAGGCATCATCCTCTCGGGCGGTCCCGAGTCGGTCACCGACAAAGAGCCGCCGCGCGCACCCCAGGTCGTTTTCGAGCTCGGTGTCCCCGTGCTCGGCATCTGCTACGGC
>Ga0070675_100004236_pt1 | contig 10910 bp, 10 predicted proteins | sample KBSM43metaG_FD_65343 | JGI IMG/M metagenome (GOLD analysis project Ga0070675, IMG submission 65343) | Miscanthus rhizosphere microbial communities from Kellogg Biological Station, Michigan, USA - KBS M4-3 metaG | ecosystem: Host-associated > Plants > Roots > Rhizosphere > Soil ...
GCGTCGCGATCGTGGGACAACGCGAGCTCGAGAAGATAGCTGTCGCTGCGGTCTTCCACGACCTCGGAATCTGGACGAAGGGCACGTTTGACTACATCGCGCCATCGATCGCGCTCGCACACGATTACCTGATCGCCCGCGCGCGTCAGGAGTGGACCGCCGAGATCGAAAAGATGATCGCGGACCACCACAAGATCACCGCGTCGACATCCGATCCAGATTCGCTCGTCGAGGCATTCCGGCGGGCGGACTGGATCGACGTGACACGAGGACTGAGGAGGTTCGGCATTCCGCGTCCGTTCGTTGCACGCCTGTTCGCAACCTGGCCGGATGCCGGGTTTCATTGGCGTCTCGTCACCTTGACTTTCGATCGGTTCCGAAGCCATCCGCTGACACCGTTGCCAATGGTCAAACTCTAATGGCGACACGCTCGGGCGCAGACACACTGCTGAAAAGGAGCACAACACATGAAGACCATCGACGCGGACACGATCCTTGCTCGAGCGACACCAACGGTCCATCAACAGGGGCACGAGATTCAGCCTTTCAACCATGTCGTCAAGATGCCCATCGCATTGGATCATGCGACGTGTGCGGAGTCCGTCGAGAACCTGAATCAGCTGTTGGCGGACACGATCACCTTGCGTGACCTGTACAAGAAGCACCACTGGCAGCTGGCGGGGCCGACGTTCTATCAATTGCACCTGCTGTTCGACAAACACTATGACGAGCAGAATGAGCTCGTCGACGCAATCGCCGAACGCATTCAGCTACTCGGCGGCGTGAGCATCGCGATGGCGCCCGACGTGGCCGAGATGACGTTGATTCCCCGTCCACCGAAAGGCCGCGAGGAAGTGCCCGTACAGATTTCACGTTTGTTGCACGCCCATGAAATCGTCCTCAAGGAATCACGAACGATGGCGCGCCTCGCTGCGAAAAGCGGTGACGACGGATCCAACGATCTGATCGTGAGCGACGTCATTCGGCGCAACGAGCTGCAAGTGTGGTTTGTGGCGGAGCATGTCGTCCAGGTACCACTGACGCACGCGCAGTAAATAGGCGCAGGAGTAAGGGCAGCGATGAGCAGAGTTCTCGTGACAAGCGGGCCAGGACTGGTTGGCAACCGCATGTTCCTCCGGCTTCTGGCCGCTGGCCGCGAAGTGCGGACCATGATGGTCAGCCCAACGCGTGCAACGGAGATGCGCACGATGCGAGTCATTGGAGACCTTCAACCGAGTGCTCGCGTCTCGTTCATCGCCGCAGATCGTGACCACGACACGGGAAGGCTGGACGCCGTCGCCGGGAGTGAGTTTGTCGATGATCGAATCCGACTGCGAGAGTGACGTAGGATCCGTTCAATCCTAATGAAGCGTCGGGGTGAGGAGACAGTTTCTGATGTCCAGCCGCGCGAGCGTTCTCCAGCGGACCCCAAGAAAGTCCTGAAACTGGTCGACGGTAGGACCCGCCGGCAACGTCGCTGTCGTCAGACTCTTTCCAGTCGATCGTCGCTGTGAATGCCCGCTCGTTGATCCTGAAGACCAGCGTGTTCGGCTGGGGGGACATATTCGAATGTCGGGCCTGCAGTTGTAATCCCATCCTCTGTCGGCATCTTCATCAGCGCCTCGGCTGGATCTTGAGGCCGTACATCGAGCTGATGCCTCAGCATCCATAGTCTTCTCCCCCCTCCCTTGTCGTCAGAAAGACCGACCAATGCCGCGACATGCGACATGTGTCGCTTGGCCCAGGAAGTTGTCACATCGGTACACGCTGCTCGGTCCTAGCCACCACGAAAGCGCGAGAGACGAGCAACGAGAGACGAGGAGGATCACATGTCCATCGCGACTACCGGGTTGACCATCACTGGGCACGAGGAAGCGCAGGTGAAGCGCGCGAACGCCTCGAACGCCACACCCGTTGTCTTCGTTCACGGGCTCTGGCTGCTGCCATCGAGCTGGGACCGCTGGGTGACGCTGTTCGAGCAGGCCGGCTACGTGGGAGTGACACCGGGCTGGCCCGACGATCCCGAGACGGTTGCCGAGGCCAGAGAGCACCCTGAGGTGTTCGCGGGCAAAGGGATCCAGGAGATCGCCGACTACGAGGAGGCGCTCATCCGGCGCCTCGATCGGAAGCCCGTGATCATCGGCCACTCTTTCGGGGGCCTGCTGACCATGATTCTCGCGGGGCGCGGGCTCGCCGCCGCGTCGGTCGCGATCAGCCCTGCTCCGTTCCGCGGCGTGCTCCCGCTGCCGATCGCGGCGCTGCGGTCGGCCAGCGTCGCCCTGCGCAACCCCGCAAACTGGAACCGCGCGGTCCCTCTCAGCTACGAGCAGTTCCGCTACAGCTTCGCGAACGCGGTCGGTGAGGACGAGGCGAAGGAACTGTACCTTGGCTACTCGGTCCCCGGAGCCGGCGAGCCGCTCTTCCAGTCGGCGTCCGCGAACATCAATCCGTGGTCGGAAGCGAAGGTCGACTCGATGAACCCAGCGCGAGGTCCGATGCTGGTCGTCTCGGCCGACTCGGACCAGACGGTCCCCTGGGCGATCGCGAACGCGGCCTACAAGAAGCAGAAGCGCAACAAGGGCGTGACCGAGATCGTCAAGATGCGGGGTCGCGGGCACGCGCTGACGATCGATGCCGGCTGGCGCGAGGTGGCCGAGAAGACGCTCGAGTTCGTCAAGCGATTCGCATGAGAGGTGCAGCATGAAGATCGTCGTTGTTGGTGGCAGTGGACTCGTCGGGTCCAAGCTTTTCGCGATGCTCACACGTGACGGCCATGAGGTCGTAGCGGCGTCACGTCGCTCTGGAGTCAACGCCGTCACCGGCGAGGGTCTGGCCGACGCCCTGCAAGGTGCCTCAGTGGTTGTCGATGTTTCGAACTCGCCGTCCTTCGAAGACGCCGCGGTGATGAAGTTCTTCAAGACCTCGACGCACAATCTCCTTGCGGCCGAGGCCGCAGCAGGCGTGCGGCACCATGTGGCGCTGTCGGTGGTGGGTAACGGCCGTCTGCTGCAGAGCGGCTACCTCCGGGCGAAGTTTGCGCAGGAGAAGCTGATCAAGGAGTCGCCGATTCCGTGCTCGATCGTCCAGGCCACACAGTTCTTCGAGTTCATCAAGTCCATCGCCGACGCCGGCACGCACGGCAACGCCGTGCGCGTGCCGCCCGTGCTCATTCAGCCGATTGCGGCTGACGATGTCGCGCGTGCGGTGGCCCAGATCGCGACTGCCACGCCCGTGAATGGCACTGTTGAAGTCGGCGGGCCCGAACATTTCTATCTCGACGGCATCATCCAACGGGTTCTTGGCGCGAGCAATGATCCCCGTGAAGTGATCGCCGACCCGCACGCACGCTACTTCGGCACCGAGCTCGACGAACGCTCACTCATCCCCGGCGAGGAAGCAGAACTCGGCGAGATCCGGTTCGAAGACTGGCTGCGTGCCATCCCGCAGCAGAATCCGAACGCGAGCCATGCGCCCGCAGTCGCGACCCCGTCACGAATCGAGCGAGCGCTGCTAAAGGCGTGTGAATTTCGTGTCAGCGAAGTGCCGCCTGGATCCGTCTTGCTGATGGGCGATGTCGCAGTGTTCAACATCGACGGAGGTTTCTGCGCCACGCAAGCCCGGTGTCCGCACCGGCAGGGTCCCTTGAGTGAAGGCACAGTCGACGGCTCGACAGTGACCTGCCCCTTGCATGGCGCGCAGTTCAACGTCTGGACGGGAGCCGTGCTGCGAGGCCCGGCAAAGGATCCCCTCACGACGTTTCGCGTGACCGTCGACGGCGAAGTTGGCCGCGTCGAAGTTCCGCTCGCACATTCGGTTCAAGGCGCGTGACGTGTTGACTGGAACGACACGTTCAGCGCCTCTGACAACCGCCGCGACTGCGTCACTCATGTTTCCGACGCTGACTGCGGGGCAGATCTCGCGGATTGCCTCCCACGGAGTGATTCGTCCAACTACGCGTGGGGAAGTGTTGATCGAAGGCGGCCAGACGAACGTGCCGTTCTTTGTCGTGAAGGACGGCGAGATTGAGGTTGTCCGTCCTTCGGGCCTGGGCGATCTCCTGGTCGCCGTTGTTCAGGCGAATCAATTCACTGGTGACATCAGCATGATTCTCGGCCGACCGGCTCTGATGTGCCTTCGCGTCAGCGAGTCGGGCGAAGTGGTCCAGCTGACACGCGACCAAATGCACGCCCTCATTCAGACTGACACCGAGATCAGCGAAGTGCTGATGAAAGCGTTAATCCATCGACGGATCGAGCTGGTTACGCAGGGGATTGGCGACGCGCTGCTCATCGGCGCCGCCCACTCCGCGGCAACGCTACGTATCAAGGCATTCCTCACGCGCAACGACCACCCTTTCAAGTATCTCGATCTTGACCGTGATGCGGACGTGCGGGACTTGCTCGATCGCTTCCGATTGGAGCCGGCCGAACTACCGGTCCTGATCTGCCGCGGCGAGGTCGTGTTGAAGAATCCCAGCAATCAGGAGATCGCCGACTGTCTCGGGTTCAACGGGCGGATTGACCAGGCTCACCAGCGCGATGTGGTCATCGTCGGCGCCGGACCAGCGGGACTTGCGGCGGCAGTCTACGCGGCCTCCGAGGGACTCGATGCGCTGGTTCTGGAAGCCAGTGCGCCAGGGGGTCAGGCGGGATCGAGTTCGAGAATCGAAAACTACCTTGGATTTCCCGCGGGGATTTCAGGTCAGGAGTTGGCCGCACGCGCCTATGCCCAGGCGGAGAAGTTTGGCGCCGACGTCATGATCGCGAAAAGCGGCGCCGAGCTGACCTGCCAACGAAAGGCTTACGCCGTGAGACTGGACGACGGCGCGACAATTCCGGCCCGCACCGTGATCATTGCCACCGGAGCCCGATACCGTAAGCCGTTGCTCGCGAATCTCGGTCAGTTCGAAGGTGTCGGCGTCTACTACAACGCGACCTTCATGGAGGAAGCGCAACTCGGCGAGGGCGACGACGTCATCGTCGTCGGCGGTGCCAACTCGGCCGGTCAGGCCGCGCTATTTCTGGCGCGGACGGGGAGAACGGTTCATGTGCTCGTTCGATCGACCAGCCTTTCGGAGAGCATGTCGCGATACCTGCTTCGCCGAATCGAAGAGACCTCGACGATCCAGATCAGAACGAGAACCGAGATCGTGGCTCTCGAGGGAAACGGTCATCTGGAAGGTGTGCAATGGCGCGACGGCACCGGCGCCGTATCAAATCACAATATCAAGCACGTTTTCCTGATGACCGGGGCTGAGGCGAATACGGGTTGGCTGAATGGCCGTGTCAGGCTCGATCAGAAGGGCTTCATCAAGACCGGGCCCGACCTGACGCAGGAAGATTTGAAAGCTGCACAATGGCCGCTCGAGCGCTCACCGTATCTGCTCGAAACCTCTCTTCCGGGTGTGTTCGCCGTCGGCGACGTCCGGTGCGGCAACATCAAGCGCGTGGCATCGGCAGTAGGAGAAGGCTCGATCGCAATTTCGTTTGTCCATCGCGTGCTGGGCGAATAGTTCGTGAACCCTCGATTTCGGACGACCGGGCAAAGGGCGGCTACGACGTCTTCGTCTTCTTGGACTGCTTGATGCGGGTCTGTCGTTCGATGATGCCTTCGGCAGCGAAGGCCGTCAGTTTCTTCGAGAGCACGGCAGTCAGCGCGTCCGCGAGCACTGCCAGGTCGTAGGGTTTGGCCACCACCGCATCGCAGCCCGCCGCGCGGGCTTCGTGCTGTTCGCGAGCGAAAGCGTGCGCCGTGACGGCAATGATGACGGCATGTTTCGTCAGCGGATCGCTTTTGAGGACGCGGGTCGCTTCCCATCCGTCGATTCCCGGCATCGACAGGTCCATCAGCACCATTGCCGGTCGAACGCGGCGTGCCTCGGCAATCGCACTCGCTCCGTCGCTCGCTTGACTGACATTGAAGCCGCGAAACACCAGGTATTCGGTCAGCATTTCACGACCGTCTGGCGAGTCGTCCACGACGAGGACCGACGGTTTGTCGCTCACGGGAGGCTTCCATCCTACGCGAACTCGCGTAAGCACACAATTTGCGTCGCTTTGCGAAAGCATGCGATTGTCGCGCGAAGTCGTCGGTTGCTGACGTTTATTGAAGGCTTGACGGCGGCGGCTCATTACCCTAGAGTTCTAGGTAAGTGCTGCGACGCCGGAAAGACGATGCCCTGCAAGGGACGCTCGACCTGCTGGTGCTCACGACGCTCAGTCGTGGTCCACAGCACGGCTATGGCATCGCCGCACACATCCAGGCAATCTCTGACGACACGCTTCGTGCCGAAGAAGGGTCCCTCTATCCGGCGCTGCATCGCATGGAACATCTCGGCTGGATTCGCGCCGAATGGCAGACGACCGAAAACAATCGGCGTGCGCGCATCTACCGGCTGACGAAGGCAGGCGAGAAGCGGCTGAAGGAGGAGCAGGCGAAATGGGAGCGCCTCACGAGGGCGATCGGCAAGTTCCTGCGGTACGCATAGGAGAACGCCGATGGGTTGGTGGCGACGGGTCCGCACGACATGGTCGCAGCGCGACGACGACTTCGAGGCCGAGCGGCGATTCCACATCGACGCGCTCTCCGACCGATACGTTCGCGACGGAGTGTCTGCCGATGAGGCGCGTCAGGCTGCGCTGCGGCGGTTTGGCAACCCTACGTTGACGAGAGAACGCACGCTCGATGCGGACACGTTCCGCTGGCTGGACGATCTCCGCCGCGACGTGGGATACGCGGTTCGCCTCCTCGTGCGCAACCCCGAATTCTCACTCCTTGCGCTGTTCTGCCTCACGATCGGCATCGGGGCGAATGCCGCCGTGTTCAGCTGGATCGAAGGCATCCTGCTACGACCCTACCCGCTGGTCGTGGGTCAGGATCGGTTATTTGCGGTGACCGCTACCAGCCGCGGAACTACCGAGCACAGCAGCGTCTCGTGGCCCGACTGGCTTGACCTGCAGCGGCAGAGCACGACCATCGACGCCTTCATCGCCGATCGGATCACCGGCACGATGTTGAGCATCGGCGATCGCGCCGAGCGCGCGGCGGGAAGCATGGTCTCGGCGAACTACTTCGACGCGCTCGGCGTCCGTCCGATTCTGGGACGAGGATTCGAGCCGGGTGAAGACATTGGACGCAATGCGCATCCCGTTGTGGTGATCAGCTATCAACTCTGGCGCGAGCGTTTCCACGGCGATCCGGCCGTGATCGGGCGGACGCAGCTCCTCAATGGCCTGCCGCACACAATCGTCGGCGTCGCACCGGAGGGCTTCTACGGCACCTTTGTCGGCTACGCGTTCCAATTCTGGGTGCCCGTGTCAATGCAGCCGCAGTTCGAGGCCGGCGTCTACAAGCTCGAGGACCGGGCCGCCCAGTGGGTCGAGGGGTTCGTGCGACTCAAGCCGGACGTTTCGATCGAACGGGCGCAGTCGGAACTGTCGGCAATTGCCACGCGGCTCGAGCGGATCCATCCCGACACCAACGTTGGCCGCGGCGTCAGGCTATGGCCGTTGTGGCAGACGCCTTTTAACGGCGCGACGATCCTGCAGCCGACGCTCGTCGTCTCGCTGATCGTCGTCGCCGCCGTGCTGTTTGTCGCGTGCGCGAACGTCGGCAATCTGCTCCTGCTTCGCGCGCTCGCGCGCCGCCAGGAGCTGACCATCAGGCTGTCGATCGGCGCCGGGCGTGGGCGTATCGTGAAGCAATTGCTCACGGAAGGGCTGATTCTTTCGTTGCTTGCCGGCGCGGCAGGTCTCCTCCTTGCCTACTGGCTCCGCGACGCACTCGGCCTGCTGACGCCGCCGCGAGGTGTGGTGTTGCGTCTGGCCGGAGCGATCGACTGGCGCGTCTTCGCCGCCAGCGCCGGCGTCGGTATCGGCGCCACCCTGCTGTTCGCGTTGGTGCCGGCGGTCCTGACCAGCAAGATCGATCTGGCCGACGCGCTCCGCTCTGAGTCGGCGGGCGTCACCGGTCCGCGCGGTACATGGGTGAGATCGACACTGGTCCTCGTGCAGGTGTCGCTCAGCTGTGTTTTGCTCGTGTCCGCCGCGCTCCTGATTCGAAGCACGCTCGCCCTTCGAGGGGCCAGTCCCGGCTTCGCGGTGCGGAACCTGTTGACGACCTCGGTCGATCTGTTCGCGGCAGGGTACGAGCCGTCGCGCGCGAAAGCATTTCAGGACGAATTCATCGACCGTGTCGAGGCCATTCCCGGCGTCGAAGCGGCGGCGCTTTCACGGCTGACGCCGTTCAGCTATCGCACCTACTCGTCGGCGGCAATTGTGATCGACGGTTACATTCCGCCCCCCGACCAGCAGCTCACGATCGAGTACAACGAAATCAGTCCGGATTTCCTCGCAACCATTGGAATCCCGCTCGCCGCCGGCCGCGATTTCACGCGCGCCGACGACGAGGGTGGGCTGCCGGTAGCGATCGTCGACGAGACGATGGCGAGACAATTCTGGCCCCGAAAAGATGCGGTGGGCCGCAGGATTCAGCTGAAGGGTCAGTGGCTTCAGGTCGTCGGTGTTGCCGCCAATGCGAAGTATCACAACTTGCTCGAGGCGCCCATGCCGTTCTTCTACGTTCCGCTCCGTCAGCATTTCTCGCCAACGACAGCGCTGCACGTGCGGACCGCGGCAAGTGCTGCGGCGCTGGCACCGACGCTCGTTCGGGAGATCCACAGGCTCGACGCCGGCATCTCGCCATCGGAGCTCATCACCATGCGCGAGCAGATCAATCGCACAACGGCATCACAGCGCGTCGCACTCACGATGCTTGTCGCTTTCGGCGGACTCGCGCTGGTGCTTGCGGCGATCGGCCTCTACGGCGTCATGGCGTCGGCGGTCGCGCAAAGCCGCCGTGAGCTCGCGCTCAGGATGGCGCTCGGCGCGGCGCCAGCCGATCTGGTTCGCGTGGTGTTGACGAGTGGACTCGTCGTGACCGGCATCGGCATGGTCGTTGGGACCGCAGCGGCGCTGCAGGGCACTCGGCTGCTCGGTTACCTCCTCTACGAAGTCGGCCCGCGCGATCCGGTCGCCTTCGTGTCCGCGGTGCTGGTGGTTGCAATCGCGGCGATCCTGGCTTGTGTCGTTCCCGCCTGGCGAGCGACCCGGACGGATCCGATTCATGCCTTGCGCGGGTAGGCCGACCGCGATGCTCAGTCAGGACTTTGACAGGGCAGCGTTCAGAGAATCTCCTCGATCACATGGACCGGGCCGTCGGCGTGAAGCTCTCCAATGCCCACGGCGAGAAGGCGATTAAGAAACGCATACTTCGGCGCAGCAGTTTCGAAGCGAGGCAACGTGCGGAAGTAGTGGTTCGCGTCGTCGCGCACGCCGGTGAACGTCATGTGGATCAACGCGCCGTCATCAGTCTCGAGCGTCACCCGAAGGTCGAGCTCGAACGTTCCCTCGGAGGGCGCAGTCACCCAATCGGCGCCGCCGCCGAGTACGGTCCCACGCAAGCGCTCACCTTCGAATGACCCACCGATAATCGGAAAAACTGAGAGCGTGCCGCGCGGCGTCGCTCCGATAACTTCGGTCGCAGCGGTCGTGAGGCGCAGGCGCATCAGTGGACGCGCATTCATAGGGTCCCCTTTCCGGAGGCGCGTTCAGAGCACTTCGTGAATGGTGTAAATCGGACCTTCAGCGCGTCGATCACCACTCGCGACCGTCACGAGGTGGTTCAAGAATTTGTACGCCGGATGTGCGGTTTCGAACCGCGGCGTCGTTCGAAAATAGTAGGCAGCCGGATCGACGACTTCGCCGCGTGCAATCGCCGCCATGACGTCCGGCGGACCGTGACGCAGGCCGAACGATCTCATCGAGATCAGCGCACCGTCCTCGGTCCGGAGTGTGGCGCGAAAGTCCAGCTCGAGAACTCCGTCCGCCCGCAAGAGCAGCCAGTCTCCGCTTCCCTGCGGTAACACGGTTCCGTGAAGCCGTGGTCCTTCGAATTCGCCGCCCATCAGGGGGACCGTCCGGCGAGTCCCATGTGGAACCGCGCCGATACTCTGCGGCGTCGCGACGGTCACGCGCAGGGTCATGAGCAAACGCGTGTTCATCTGATCAATCCTGTTCGGCGAGCGTCTGGGCCTGGGTTTTCCGTACGGATGCTACGCCTGTACGCGCTGGAGAGTATCTTCGATGTGGAGCGTCGCATCTTTGAAGGCTTCCTCCGAAGTTCTCCCGCGCTCGCGCGCAACGATGTAGGCGGCGTACCAACCGGACCAGTGGTGCGGTGGAGCAGTCGGCGTGTACTCGCCATGCCGGCTCTCGGCGTCCCGCAGCAGATCCGTCAGCGTAGCGACGTCGATGCTCAATCCTCGTCCGGGAAGGCGCGACTTGATCTCTTGCAGCAGCCAGCCGTTGCCGTCCGGGTCACTGAACGTCGCGAATGAACGATAGCTGGCATGTTCGGGCGCGGGCCCACTAACGCGACCGCTTGTACCGTCGGACTGGAATTGGGCTCCCGGGGTCGTGGGGTGGAACACTTCACTAACCGCGGCCCCACGGGCAACCAGCTCGTTGTGTGCAGCCTCGAGATCAGAGACGACCAGGTAGTTGCCTCGCGCCGAGCCAGGCGCGGCCGACGTGAGGTTCGTGCCGAATTGGATCGAGCACCCTGAGCCGGGCGGCGTGAACTGGACGACCCGGAAGCCGTTGTCGAAGGCGAAATCAGCGTCGAGCCGCCACCCCAGGCTGCCGTAGAAGCGCTTGGCGCGATCAACGTCGGACACCGGAATAATGACGACCTCGAGCTTCAGGTCGACCATCGCGGCGCTCGGGATTTTGGTCTGTTCATCACGCATCTGTGTGCTGCTCATTTGTGACCTCCGTCTTGTCGTGTCCCAAAGGCCGGGCGATCGCTTCGCCGGCGACGCCGCCGCCGGGACCCGCGACGTCAAACTCCCG
>Ga0070675_100004237_pt1 | contig 10909 bp, 9 predicted proteins | sample KBSM43metaG_FD_65343 | JGI IMG/M metagenome (GOLD analysis project Ga0070675, IMG submission 65343) | Miscanthus rhizosphere microbial communities from Kellogg Biological Station, Michigan, USA - KBS M4-3 metaG | ecosystem: Host-associated > Plants > Roots > Rhizosphere > Soil ...
ATGGAGATCACGAGGCGGAGGTTGGCCTCGACCATCTCCTTCTTCGCGATGCGGGCCTCGCGCTCGCCCTTCTGCACCATGTTCACGATGCGGCGGTATTCGGGCAGCGAGGTGCCGACCGACTGGGCGATCGCGGAGATGTCGGTGCGGATACGCTCGGCGCTGTCGCGCTCGGCTGCGGCGAAGGCGGCGAACTTCTTGTCGATGCCGGCCGCGCGGTCGAGCCAGCTGTCGTCCAGCTCGCTGCCCGCATAGCTTTCGAGGAAGGCCTTGCGGGGCACTCGGTGCCGCTCGGCAAGGCGCAGCATCTGGCCGCCCAAGGCCATCAGGCGGCGGTTGTAGCTGTAGAGCTGCTCGACGAGATATTCGATCTTCGCCTGGTGGAACTGGACGCTCTCGACCTCGGCGGTGAGCTCCTCGCGAAGCTTCTGATACTTCTTCTCGTCCGCGGGCGGGAACTGCGAGCCCGACTGGAGCGCGTCGAGGCGGGCGGTCTGAAGCTTCGAGAACTTCTTGAACAAAGAGGTGATGGTCGCGAACTTCTCGAGCGCCTGCGGCTTGAGCTGCTCCTCCATCTGGGCGAGCGACAAAGCGTTCTCGTCGTCTTCCTCTTCGGCCTGCGGCTTGGCGCGCCGCTCGACCATGTCATCCTCTTCCTCGCCGTCGGCGGGCGCCTCTTCGGGCTCGTCCTCTTCTTCCTTGATCGTCGGGCCGGCGGTCTTCTCGCTGATTTCGCCCTCGCCGCCGCCTTCCTCGCCTTCCTCGCTCTCGGCGATCTGCTCGGCGGTCGGGCCCTTCGACAGCATGGCTTCGAGATCCATGATCTCGCGCAGCTGCATTCGGCCTTCGTTGAGGGCGGTCGACCACTGGATGATGGCGTTGAAGGTCATGGGGCTTTCGCAAAGGCCCCAGATCATGATGTCGCGGCCTGCCTCGATGCGCTTGGCGATGGCGATCTCGCCCTCGCGGGAGAGAAGCTCCACGGCGCCCATCTCGCGCAGGTACATGCGGACCGGGTCGTCCGTGCGATCGACGGCTTCCTTCTTGGTCGCGGCGGCAGGGCGGGGGCCACCGTCGTCGAGAGGATCAACCTCTTCCTCGACCGGGTCCTCCTCCTTGTCATCGTCGTCGTCCGAGGCTTCGTCGTTCTCGACGACGTTGATGCCCATGTCGTTGATCGCGGACATCACGTCCTCGATCTGCTCCGACGACATCTGGTCCTGGGGAAGGGCCTCGTTGAGCTCGTCGATCGTGATGAACCCGCGCTTCTTCGCGCGGGCGATCATCTTCTTGATCGACGCGTCGTTGAGGTCGATCAGCGGCGCATCGCCGCTGTCCTGGACTTCAGTTTCTACTGCTTCGTTTTTCGCCATGTGTGCCGCCGCTTAGTCACTGCCGGCGAGAGACGCCAGCCGCTCCTTGATTTCCTCACGTTGCGAGTGCAGCCGACGCTGCTCCTCGAACGCATCCTCTTCGCCTTCCTTCAACCGCTCGGTCGCAGCCTTGAGGGCCGCGCCGATCTCCCCGTCCGCCATCAACGCGTCGATCGCGGTCCCGAGGTCCCGCACAGCCCTTTCGGGAGCCGTGTCGCTTCGGGTGAAGGAAAAGGCCATTGTCCCAGTCCGGCGGGCTTTCTCCAGGTCAGCCGCCGTTCCACTGTCGCGCAATATGGTAGCAAGTGTCTCGCGATCAAGCATTTCACCTGAAACTGCTGCATCAACGAGCCTGTCGCGGATTCGGGCGAGGGGCGCTTCGCCGATCGGGAGGGATGCGAGCTGCTCGCAATGCTGCTCCAGCGCCTCGGGATAATATGCGAAGCCGATCACGAGGGCCCGGGCGTGTTCGACGCCGATTCCGCCCGCACTGATCCGGCGCATGACGTCGCCGGGGCGCTTCTCCGGCGGCACGAACCGGCCGCCCTGCTTCTTCCATTCCCGGCGCACCGGACGGGCGAATTCCCGTTGCGGGCGGACGAGGTCGTCAAAACGCCGAAGCCAGTCCTCGCGATAGAGGCGGGCGAGCGCCTGGTCGGCGATGGCCTGCGAATGCTCGATCAGGCGCTGGCGGAGGCCGGCGCGAGCTTCGGGAGTGGTGAGGGGATGGGCCTGCAGTTCGTGGCGCCAGAGGCGGTCGACCAGGGGCTCGGGCGCGGAAAGCAGGGCTTCAATCGCGTCGCGGCCGCCGTTGCTGACGACGTCGTCGGGGTCCTGCCCGGCGGGCAGCTCGACGAAGCGGAGCGTTCGCTCGGCGCCGAGGTGGGGGAGGGCGCGCGTCGCGGCCCGGACGGCTGCCTTTTGTCCCGCGCTGTCCCCGTCGAAGCAGAGGATGGGATTCGGATCGAGCCGCCACATGCGCTCGAGCTGCGCCTCGGTGACTGCCGTGCCGTTGGGCGCGACGGCTTCGGAAATACCAGCGCGGGCGAGGGCGATCACGTCCATATAGCCTTCGACCACGATCAGGCGCCGGGCGGATCGGGTAGCCGGGCTGGCGAGGTCGAGGTTGTAGAGCGTCCGGCCCTTGTCGAAGAGCGGCGTGTCAGGGGAATTGAGGTACTTCGGCTCTCCGGCCCCGAGGATGCGCCCGCCGAACGCAATGACCCGGCCCCGCGCGTCGCGGATCGGGATCATCAGACGGCCGCGGAAACGATCGTAGGTCTCGCCCTCATCTGGCTTGATAAGCATGCCCGTCTCGACCAGCTTGTCCTCGCCGAGGCTTGAGAGCGCGGCCTTCAGCTTGTTGCGGCCTTCGGGCGCGAGGCCGATGCCGAAGCGGGCGACGGTTGCGGGACCGATGCCGCGCTTCGCCAGATATTCGCGGGCTTCGGCGCCTTCGATGCCGCCGAGCTGCTCGGCGAACCATTTCTGGCATGCCGCCATGACGTCAGTGAGCGTGGAGGTGCGTTCGGCGCGCTCGCGGGCCTGAGGGTCGGGAGCGGGAACGTCGAGGCCGGCCTTCGAAGCAAGCTCCTTCACGGCGTCCATGAAGGGCAGGCCGCGCGCGTCGGTCAGGAAGCGGATCGCGTCCCCGTGCGCGCCGCAGCCGAAGCAATGGTAGAAGCCCTTTTCGTCGTTGATCGTGAAGCTGGGCGTCTTCTCATTGTGGAAGGGGCAGCAGGCCTTCCATTCCCGGCCCGCGCGGATCAGCTTCACCGACGGCGAGATGACCACCGAAAGCAATGTCCGGGCGCGAAGCTCGTCGAGGAAGGCGGGGCTTAAGCTCATGGGCGGCGACCGGATTTTCTCGCACCCGACTCGGCCCGCCGCAAGCGCGGAGCGGCGATTTATCCACAGAAGCGGTGAGTCGAGATCAACGTAAATGCGGCTGGCCAAATGCGAGTGAAGATTTGACCCCGACCGTAAGGGGCAGATTCGAAAGGATTCATTCCGCTCCCGAAACAGCCAAAACAGGGTTAATCTTTCCTTGTCCCGATAGAAGCGGTTGGGAGGCCGCTAGTCGGGACGACTAGGAGGGGAGTTCAGATGCTGAACAAGATCGGCGGGCTAGCCCGCGCACTCTACGTTGTCCTCGCGATTGTGGCCGGCTTCGTGGCTCTCGGGGGAATGAACATACCGTTGATCCTTGTCGTCCTCGGCCTGATTGCCGGGCTGGCAATGGCTCGCGACAAACTCGTCGTTGCAATGGTCGCCGTCGTGGCGCTGCCCTTCATGGGAACGGCGCTTGCGACCATTCCGACCATAGGCGGCCAGCTCAATGCCGTGATGCTCAATCTGCAGATGGGCGTAGCCGGTGCGGCAGTCACGGCGTTGATGATCATGCTCTATGAGCTGATCATGGAAAGCCTGTCGGGCCTTGCCGGTAGCGGTGCTGGCAGCGGGACGGCCGCAACGGCGAGATAGTCGTCGATATTCGAAGGGCTCCGCCGCCGATCGCGGCGGGGCCTTTTTTGTGTCAGGCGAGCGCGGCCCGCACCATCGCGCTGGCCCGTGCCGGATCGATTTGGCCGGCAAGCCGCGATTTCACCTCGCCCATGACCTTGCCCATGTCCTTCATGCCGGACGCGCCGGTTTCGGCGATGATCGCCTGGATCGCAGCGCTCGCTTCCTCGTCGCTCATTTGCTTCGGCAGGAAGCGCTCGACGACCGCGATTTCGGCTTCCTCGGCATCGGCCAGCTCGGCGCGGTTGCCCTTGCGATACAGTTCAGCGGACTCGCGGCGCTGCTTGATCATCTTCTGCAGCACCTCTGTGACCATCAGATCGTCGTCCGCCGGAGCGGTCGCGGTTCGAAGCTCGATGTCGCGATTCTTGATGGCCGACTGGATCAGGCGGATGGTGCCCGTCGCGGCCTTGTCGCCGCCTTTCATGGCGGCAACCAGAGCGGTCTTGATGTCGTCGCGGATCATCCAGTCGCACTAGCTGCGCAATTCGACCCTGACCAGCGTTGACCCGGGGCGCATATGTGCCTAGCGGCAGTGTCTTAGCGACATTGCTGCAAACACCCTTACGGAAGGCTTCCCGCCCATGGCCGAATCACGCCCCTTGTCCGCGTCCCAACCGAAGGGCGCGACGGGAGTCGTAGTGTTCGCCGATGGCCGGGTCGTCTGGGGCAGGGGCTTCGGTGCCGAGGGCGAGGCGGTCGGGGAGCTTTGCTTCAACACCGCCATGACCGGATACCAGGAGGTGATGACCGATCCTTCCTATGCGAAGCAGGTCATCGCCTTCACCTTCCCGCATATCGGCAATGTCGGCGCCAACGACGAGGACGTCGAGGCGGGGGAAGCCCATGCGCTGGCTTGCCTGGTCCGGGAGCCGGTTACCGAGCCGAGCAATTTCCGCGCAAACCAGGGCTTTGGCGACTGGATGCGAAGGTGGGGACGGATCGGCATCGCAGGCGTCGACACGCGGGCGCTGACCCGGCTGGTCCGCGAGGAGGGCCCGCCGACCGTTGCGGTTGCGCATAGCGTCAACGGCGATTTCGAAATCGAGCGGCTGCAGAAGCTGGCTGCCGATTGGCCGGGCCTCGAGGGCATGGACCTGGCGAAGGAAGTCAGCCGCCTGCAGGTCGAGCGCTGGACCGGCGGCAAATGGGAGTGGGGCGAAGGGTATGAGATGGGCGGAGACGATGAATCCCGCCCCCACGTCGTGGCCGTCGATTACGGAAACAAGCGCAACATCTTCCGCAATCTTGTCGAGGCCGGTGCGCGGGTGACCGTCGTTCCGGCGACCGCCTCGTTCGACGAAATCATGTCGCACGAGCCGGACGGCTTCTTCCTGTCGAACGGACCGGGCGATCCGGCCGCGACGGGCGAATATGCAGTCCCTGTCATCCGCAAGATGCTGGAGACGAAGAAGCCTTTGTTCGGCATCTGCCTTGGGCACCAGATGCTGGCGCTCGCCGTCGGCGGCAAGACAGCCAAGATGTTCCAGGGCCACCGCGGCGCCAACCATCCGGTGAAGCGGCTGGAGGACGGCCGTGTCGAGATCACGAGCATGAACCACGGCTTCGCGGTCGAACGGGAGGGCCTGCCGGAGAATGTGCGGGAGACCCACGTCTCGCTGTTCGACAACAGCAATTGCGGGATCGAGCTGAAGGATCGGCCGGCGTTCAGCGTGCAATATCACCCGGAGGCGAGCCCCGGGCCTCAGGACAGCTTCTATCTGTTCGAGAAATTCGTGGAGGCGATGAAGTGAGGAAGCTCGCGCTGGTCCTCCTGCTAGCTCTTTCCGGCTGTGTCACCCCCCGCATGCATTCCCAGACCGAGCTGAACGGCATCGGCCAGGAGTGCGGCCTTGCTCTCGGCGAGCTCTTCCAGGACGAGAGCGAAAAGCGCCTTGTTTTCCTCTTCCGCCCCGACGCCTCGCCGCAGGAGCGCTCCTGTGTCGCCAAATGGGCGCGCCGCAACGGCCTGAAGGCCGTTTTCGTCAATTCCGTCAATTTTCCAGCGAGCTGATGCCAAAACGCACTGACATATCCTCGATCCTGATCATCGGCGCCGGCCCGATCGTCATCGGCCAGGCGGCCGAATTCGACTATTCGGGAAGCCAGGCGGTCAAGGCCCTGAAGGAAGAGGGCTATCGGGTCATCGTCGTCAATTCGAACCCGGCGACGATCATGACCGATCCGGAGATTGCCGACGCGACCTACATCGAGCCGATCACGCCCGAATTCGTCGCCAAGATCATCGAGAAGGAGCGTCCTGACGCGGTGCTCCCGACGATGGGCGGGCAGACGGCACTGAACACCGCGCTGGCGCTAGACAAAGACGGCACCTTGAAGCGGCTCGGAGTCGAGTTGATCGGTGCCAATGCGGAGGCGATCGAGAAGGCCGAGGACCGGCTGAAATTTCGCCAGGCGATGGACCGCATCGGTCTGGAAAGCCCGCGCTCGGCCATCGCGCACAGCATGGAGGACGGCTGGGCGGCCCTTGAGACGGTCGGTCTGCCGGCAATCATCCGTCCGAGCTTCACGCTTGGCGGGACGGGCGGGGGCATCGCCTACAACCGCGAGGAATTCGAGGCGATCGTCCGCGGGGGCCTGGAAGCCAGCCCCACCGCCGAGGTTCTGATCGAGGAATCGGTGCTCGGCTGGAAAGAGTTCGAGATGGAGGTCGTCCGCGACCGGGCCGACAACGCCATCATCATCTGCTCGATCGAGAACATCGACCCGATGGGCGTGCATACGGGCGACAGCATCACCGTCGCGCCGGCGCTTACGCTGACCGACAAGGAATATCAGCGCATGCGCAACGCGTCGATAGCGGTGCTGCGTGAAATTGGCGTCGAAACAGGCGGTTCCAACGTCCAGTTCGCAATCGATCCAAAGACCGGGCGGATGGTCGTCATCGAGATGAATCCCCGCGTGTCGCGGTCCTCGGCGCTGGCTTCCAAGGCCACCGGCTTTCCCATCGCGAAGGTCGCGGCGAAACTTGCCGTCGGCTACACGCTGGACGAGATCGCCAACGACATCACGGGCGGAGCGACTCCGGCCAGCTTCGAGCCGACGATCGATTATGTCGTCACCAAGGTGCCGCGCTTCGCCTTCGAGAAATTCAAAGGCTCGCAAGCGCTTCTGAGCACGTCCATGAAGTCCGTCGGCGAAGTGATGGCGATCGGCCGCTCTTTCGCGGAGAGCCTTCAGAAGGCGCTGCGCGGCCTGGAAACGGGCCTGTCCGGGCTCGACCGCGTGCGAGAGCTTGAAGGCGCTGATCCGGTCGTCATCGAGAATGCGCTGGCCAAGCCGACACCCGACCGCCTGCTGGTTGCCGCCGAAGCTCTCCGCCAAGGCTTCACGGTGGAGCGCATCAATCAGATTGCAGGGTTCGACCCCTGGTTTCTCCAGCGCTTGCAGGAGATCGTGGACGCGGAATCCCAGCTTCGCAACGACGGCCTGCCCCAGGACGCGACGGAGATGCGCCGGTTGAAGGCGATGGGCTTTTCCGACGGGCGCCTGGCGCAGCTTGCGCTTCGTTCCGCCCATATGGACCGCGGAATGAGCGAGGCCGTCGCGGCAGGCGGCTCGGGCATCGTCCACAGCGCGATCCGGGGACTGACCGGCGGGGTCACCGAGGCGGAAGTCCGTGCCCACCGCCTCAAGCTTGGCGTCAAGCCGGTGTTCAAGCGCATCGACAGCTGCGCGGCCGAGTTCGATGCGGCGACGCCCTATCTATACTCGACCTATGAAGCGCCGCTCTTCGGCGAGCCGGAGGACGAGGCCGAGATCAGCGACCGAAAGAAGGTCATCATCCTCGGAGGCGGGCCGAACCGAATCGGCCAGGGAATCGAATTCGATTATTGCTGCTGCCACGCCGCGTTCGCTCTCGGCCGCGACGGGGCGGGCTTCGAGACCATCATGGTCAATTGCAACCCGGAAACCGTCTCCACGGACCCGGACACGTCCGATCGGCTCTACTTCGAGCCGCTGACCGCCGAGGACGTGCTGGAAATCGTGCAGCGCGAAGCGGCGAAGGGCGAGCTTCTGGGCGTGATCGTTCAGCTAGGCGGTCAGACGCCGCTCAAGCTGGCGGCAGACCTGGGTGCGGCGGGGTTCCCGATCCTCGGCACGAAGCCGGACTCGATCGATCTCGCGGAAGACCGCGAGCGCTTTGCCCGGCTGGTGGAGAAGCTGGGGCTGAAGCAGCCGGCCAACGGCATTGCGCGAAGCCGCGACGAGGCGATCGCCGTCGCGCAGCGGATCGGCTACCCGGTTCTCCTTCGCCCGTCCTACGTTCTGGGGGGAAGGGGCATGGAAGTCGTCGACGGGCCGGAGCAGCTCGACCATTACATCGCGACGGCAGTGGCTGTGTCCGGATCCAGCCCTGTGCTGATCGACCGCTACCTCCGCGATGCGATCGAGGTCGACGTCGACGCGATCTGCGACGGCAAGGATGTCGCTGTATGCGGTATCCTGCAGCATATCGAGGAAGCGGGCGTCCATTCCGGCGACAGCGCCTGCTCGATCCCGCCGCACAGCTTGTCCGACCGGATCATCGCCGAGATCGAGCGGCAGGCGAGGGATTTGGCGTTGGCCCTCGGCGTCCGAGGGCTGATGAACGTCCAATTCGCCGTGAAGGACGACGAGGTCTACCTGATCGAGGTCAATCCGCGCGCCAGCCGCACGGTGCCCTTTGTGGCCAAGGCCATCGGTCGCCCGGTGGCGAAGATTGCCGCGCGGGTGATGGCCGGCGAGCCACTGGCGGAGCAGGAGCCGCTTGACCGCGATATCGGCCATATTGCGGTGAAGGAGTCCGTCTTCCCCTTCGCGCGTTTCCCGGGCGCCGATCCAGTGCTCGGACCCGAAATGAAGAGTACCGGCGAAGTCATGGGAATCGATAGTGATTTCGATCTTGCGTTCGGCAAGGCCTTGATCGCCGCCGGGATCACTCTTCCCGGCACGGGCACGGTGTTCGTGTCCGTGAAGGATGCCGACAAGGACAATATCCTGCCTGCGGCGGAAAAAATGGTGGAGCTCGGCTATTCGCTCATCGCGACGGGCGGGACGGCCGACCATCTCGCCCGCAAGGGCCTCCCGGTGGAGCGGGTGAACAAGGTGGCACAGGGACGGCCGCACATCGTCGACCGACTGATGGACGGAGACGTGCAGGTCGTCTTCAACACGACGGAGGGCTGGCAGTCCCTTAAGGACAGCCATTCCATCCGTTCGACGGCGCTGGTGCGGAAAGTGCCTTACTTCACGACGGCGGCGGGCAGCCTGGCCGCAGCACGGGCCATCGAGGCGCTTAGAGACCACGCGCTTGAAGTCCGCTCTCTCCAATCCTATTATTCCGCCTCCAAAAACTAGAATTCACCAAACAATCCGCTCCAGCATCGCGAACCCCTGCAAGGGCGCGGCGGGCGGCGTTTTGAAGAGGAAAGGCCGAGAAAAATGGCGAGTGCCGAGAAGGTACCGATGCTGGCCGAGGGCCACCGGAAGCTCAATGAGCAGGTGCGGCACCTGAAAACGGTCGAGCGTCCGGCGGTCGTCGAAGCGATCGAGGCAGCCCGTGCGCACGGCGACCTGTCCGAGAACGCCGAATATCACGCCGCGAAGGAGCGCCAGGGTCAGATCGAGGCCATGATCGCCGACATCGACGACCAGCTGAGCCGTGCGATGGTCATCGATCCGACGACGCTGTCCGGCGACAAGGTCGTGTTCGGGGCGACCGTCACCCTGATCGACGAAGACGACAAGAAGGTGAGATATCAGCTCGTCGGCCAGGTCGAGGCCGACGCCAAGGACGGCAGGATCAGTTTTAATTCGCCGCTTGGCCGCGCTCTCATCGGCCGCCAGGTCGGTGAGGAGGTCGAGGTATCGACGCCGTCGGGCGATCGCTATTACGAGATCAAGAAAGTCGAGTTCGTCTGAGCCAAGCTCGGTGATCCGTGTCCCCAAAACTGCGACGATTGCGATCACCGTCCTGACGACGGCCGCGTGGCTCCTGACGGCCGTGCTTGGCGCGGACAGCCGCGCGGCGGTCATTCTCGGCGTCATTCCCGCGCGCCTGAGCGGGCTCATCGAGATCACGCCCGCGGTTCCCGCCTGGCTGACGCCGCTCAGCTCCACCTTGGTCCACGGCGGGGCTCTTCACCTCGCGCTGAACATGCTCATGCTCGTCTGGTGCGGGACCAAGGTCGAGCGGATCCTGGGATCGGGCGGTGTGCTCATGCTCTACCTCGTCGGGGCCTACACGGCTGCGATCGCCCAGTGGCTGTCATCGCCGGTGTCGCCGACGCCGATGATCGGAGCCAGCGGCGCCATCAGTGCCGTGATCGGGGCATTCGCGCTGAGCTTCGGACAGCAGAAACGGCTCGTCAGCTCGGCAAGCCTCAACCGGACGCTGAACGCCCTTTGGCTGCTCGCCGCCTGGATCGTGCTTCAGATCATGACAGGCCTGCTTGCGGGCGTGCAGGGCTTTCTGCTCGCGACACCGGCCCACATCGGCGGCTTCATCGCCGGCCTGCTGCTGCAGCGCCCGCTTCTGCTCTGGCGCTACCGGAAGGCCTAGGCGGCCGAGGCAGCGTTCCCGCTGTCGCTGTCCGGCTCGAGCAGCCGGTGCAGGTGCACGACCACATATTTCATCTCGGCATCGTCGACCGTACGCTGGGCACGGGCGCGCCACGCGTCCTCGGCCTCCGCATAGCTGTTGAAAAGACCGACGAAGTCGATGCCGTTCAGGTCGACGAAATCGAGGCCGCGCGGATCCTTAACGCGGCCCCCGAAAACCAAATGAAGCTTGCTCATGGCCCGTCCGCTAGCAGGATTTCTTGTGTCTGCGAACCGGGCGCGGACGGTCATTCGCCCTTGCGAACGGTTCCATACGCCGCTTGCGCTGAAGCGCGCGCGGCGTCCTGCGCACCTTCCAGGATCGACCTGACGGTCTCGGAACCCTTGTCCTTCGTGAGGCCCAGCTCATCGAGCCGGCCGCGACCCGCATCCTTCGCTGCGGCAAAGGC
>Ga0070675_100004247_pt1 | contig 10904 bp, 7 predicted proteins | sample KBSM43metaG_FD_65343 | JGI IMG/M metagenome (GOLD analysis project Ga0070675, IMG submission 65343) | Miscanthus rhizosphere microbial communities from Kellogg Biological Station, Michigan, USA - KBS M4-3 metaG | ecosystem: Host-associated > Plants > Roots > Rhizosphere > Soil ...
AAACAACATTTTTGAACATCCACCCTCCTCAGGTTCTTCCGCACGTGAGCCCAACAGTCGCGCCTTGTATGGCAAGTGCCATACCGCAATGGAGTTGAGCAAAAACTCTTATGGAAAAATGAAGTTCCGTCAGTTTGAGCGTTCGGTGTTACCACCGGCAATGTAAGGATCTCCGACATAGTTGCCGTCTATTGCATGTAATGTTGTTTCAACACTTTGTAAACACGAAACTTAATGCGGCCCGATGTCTATCGATGTAATCGTAAGCTGGGTCGACACTTTGGGCTTGGGTGTGGCACCTTTAGTCGATAAAAAGCTAAATAACATCGCTGCCGAGGCTGTTTCCGAGATTCATTACAATAGCCCCCGTGAAGGAAACTCCGCGGGCTCTTCTACAAAAGTTGCGCAAAGGACTGATCGAGGTTGCCGACAGTTCAAAAGCTCCAGCGATGCGCGCCTACATGAAATCCACGATGCCCTATCACGGCGTACCGGCTCCAGTCCTGAGAAAGACTTTTCGTGCAATATTGGGGCGAGCGTCTTTCGCCAGTGCAGACGAATGGCAAGGCTTTGTTCTGTACATCTGGCGGAACGCAAAGTTTCGCGAGGAACGCTATGCCGCGCTCGCTCTTTGTGAATTGCGTGGTGTCCGAGAATTTCAAACGCTCGCTGCGCTTCCCATGTATGAGGAGCTGATCGTCACAGGCGCCTGGTGGGATTATGTTGATGTTCTCGCATCCCATTGCCTGGGAGAGTTATTGCGACGACATCCACGAGAGATCTCGAAAAAAATGAAGGAATGGAGCCGGAGTGACAACCTTTGGAAACGCCGGTCTGCAATCCTTTGCCAACTGCAGTTCAAGAAGGATACGGATCTGAAGCTTCTCTACGCATGCATAGCGCCCTCCATGGATTCGACGGAGTTCTTTCTTCGGAAGGCTATCGGCTGGGCTTTAAGGCAGTACGCATGGACAGACCCGGTCGAAATCGCGCGGTACGTCCGGGCGCACGATGCCGCGCTGAGTCCGCTGAGCAAACGCGAAGCGCTGAAACACAGGCGATAATGCCCACCATCATGGGCCCGAAAATCTGTCGGCGATCAAGCCGCGAAGCTCATCGATGCTCGACGGCTTCCCTGTGAAGAGATCCGACGGAAATTGGCGATAGTGGAGCATGGAGTTGCGAATCTCCGTGCCCAGGTTGTCATTGAACCCGAACGCCGCGAGATACTGGAGGCGAAGGTTCTTGTCGGTGTTGATCTGTGCTCCGGCGATCCACGGACCAAGATCCATGCCTCTTCCCGAGTACGTTTTCAACACATCCAGGACCGTCAGATACCCGACGTCGGTCAGTGATGCCTTCACGTCGGCGTATGCGGGGCTGTCGATCTTCGCCTGCCAGGCGTCCACATCAATCGGTGTCTCCTCGAGCCGTCCGACGAGCACCATGTCGTAGCCGTTGCCGCCACGAGCGTCATTCCGCCAGATGGTGCCGTTTGGGAATACCTGCAAGAACGTCGCGATCTCGCTGCGCACGGCGTCCTCGGTGCTCTCATACAGCGGCACCCATTGCGTGACAACGCCGCCGGGATTGAGGTGTGCCTTTACGTGTTCAAAATATTCCTTTGTGTAGAGAGTGGCGGCGCCCCTGACCCACGGATGGATCGGGTCCGATGTAATGACATCGAACTTCTCACGTGTCGTCAGCACGTAATGGCGTGCGTCGTCGTACACGATCTGCACCTTGGGATTGGTCGCGACGTCGTAGTTTACTTCACGGAAATAGTTCGAGACGACCCTGGGTATGAGTGGTTCCAACTCGCAAATCACCATCCGCTTGACTGTGGGATGGATACTGATCGCGCCTGCTGTGACGCCGGCGCCGAAACCGACGACGAGTGTGTTCTTCGGCCCTTTTTCATTCATCAGTGCGGTAAGGTGACCGAGTAGGCGCTGCAGGCGCATGTCTTGTGGTTCGGTAGACGCCTCGACTTTGCCGCTCACATGAAAGTTGCGCCAACCGTTGGCTTCCTCGGTTACGGCAATCGACGAGTTGATGCCCTCGCCGACGTAAAGCCAGCGAGGCTCGCCCTGCCAGGCGAGCTGACGGCCCCACGCCACGAGTCCCGCCGGCACGTGCTGTACACCTTTCGCCGCCCAGAGCGCCGCGATGAAAAGGAAGATAAGCACGAGCGCCTGCGGAACCTTCGCGCGCCATGAGTCGCGGAAAATTGGCGCAAATACAACCAGGGCCGAGATCGCTGAGGCGATGATGAACACGCGTTGCGCGCCGTGTGTGCCGATCCACGGCACGAATACGAGACCGGTGAGCAGCGATCCGCCGATTGCCCCGAGAGTATTTGCTGCATACACGCGACCGACTGTCGTTCCGTTGTCTTCGCCGGGACGCGTCGCCGCCGCTATCGCGAGTGGAAAGCTCAGGCCCCAGAGCACCGCGCCAGGGAGCATTGTGAACAACGCGCGTGCAAGGTCGACCTGGAAATTGAACCACGCGCTCGGTGCCAGCGACGGGTTGACCGGCCAGTAGGGAACCTGCTGCGCCACCATCCATGCGCCGTAAGCAGTAGTGAACGCCAGCAGAAGTTGCACCCAGCCGAGGGTAGCGCGAGCATTCGACGCGCTGCGGGTGATGGCCGAGCCAATCACGCTGCCGATGCCGAGCCCAATGAGGAACACGGCGAGAATGATAGAGAAAGCGTAGGTCGTCGCGCCGAACAGGAGAGACAGCAGGCGCGTCCACACGACCTCGGCGCCAAGGGCAGTCAGACCCGAGAGTGCAATCGCAATATAAATGCCCTTTGCCTTCCAGCGTGGCTGTGCCGGCATGCTCTCGACCTCTGCATGCATCTGGCTTTGCGACTCATACGGCGCCAGCTTCGAAAACAGCAAGCTAACGCCACCGACGATTGCATTGAGCGCAACTGCGACCAGCGCCGCCGTGGTGAGGTCATACAAGCGCAGCAGATAAAAACCAGCGCCCAGGCAGCCAATGACTGCTCCGAAAATGTTGCCTCCGTAGAAGAATCCGAGCCATGCCACGCCTGAGGGCGTTGCCTCCACGTAGCGTGAGATTGCGGGGAGAGTGGCGCCCATCAGCATCGTGGGAGGCAGGAGCAGAATCGCGCTCACGATCGCGCGGAGCACGATGCTTGCAGGGCCTCCGCCATCCACCGCTGTGTACAACCGGCCTACGAGCGGCATCACCACGATGAGCACTGCGCCCGCGACGCCGATCAATATCTCGAGTTTCGCGTACACGCGCAGCGGATGTTCAGTCGGCCGGACGTACCGCGTGAGCAGCAGCGACCCAAGGAACATCCCGCCCATGAAAGTTCCAAGCAGCACCGCCAGCGACACTGCCGATGCACCCACGACGAGTTGCAAAACCTGAAACCAGACGATCTCGTAGATCAGCGCCGCGCACCCCGAACCGATGAAGAGGAAGAGCACCGCGGGAAGGTATCGATCGAAGGGCGCGGTCTTCAGCGAATTCATAGGAAGTCGAAGTTACCTCACGGAAGCCGCCGGCGGACAGAGGAGAATTGGGGGGCATGCAGATCTCTGCCTCAGCAATGCGAATGATGGCGCCTTTATGAAATGCCTCGCACTCACCAATGATCAGGCAGATCGGCAGGAGCGTGTGATGCCCGACCTTGAGGCCAATTTGCTGAGCATCCTTTGGTAACTCGAAACGCCGCCGAGTGGTAACGGATTCGCCCGGCTGCAGCAAGGTGTTCAATGGAATTTCTGATCCGTCGAGGATTGGGTCGTACCGCTTCCACTGAGAGTCGACCAGATAGACGTCTGTTGCGATATTCTCGCGTTGCGCGCGTCTCCGGGCGCGGCTAAAGATACGAAGCGTCACCACGTAAATTGCATTGTCGTCCTTCGGGGTTCGTTCGGCGTTTTCAACCGCGATGCACCAATCATCGTTGCACTGCGCATCACCCATCTTGTGAACAGCCGGTTTTGAAAGGGCAGTTGCGACATAGACGATTCCAATGTATGCGACTGTACAAAGGCCGAGCGTGCGCATTGTGGCCAGCGCTTTCCGTCGGCGACCACGAAGAGCCGACACCGCTGCGGTAGCTAATGCGATTACCGCGATAAACAATAAAAGGAGAAAAACGAGGTCATAGATCGTCACCAGCCGATCATACTTATGAGTATTAACTTGTCAATGCAAAGTACATTGCACTGATTTATTCACTTTCCTCCTCGTCCCAGCGCTTGCGCATTTCCGCATCGCGCTTCCGCTTTCGCCAGATAGCGAGGATGGCCAGTAGCGTTATGGCGGCCCACAGAGTTTCCTGCGAAAAGATGATGGGCATCCATATCGTCCAAAGACGCTCGCGCTTAACGAATTCTGCTTCCGTTGCGGCCGTCGTCTGGCCGATGACATTTGTAAAGGCAGTTTCGAAAGATGCCCCTTCGGCGACTTGTCGGAGAATCCTGCCCCCCGTGTCCTTTCCGTGGTCGCGCAGAAGGTCCCAGACGAGAATTCTGGACAGCTGGTAGGCTCGTGCCTGGTTGGCCTCACCTCCTTCGAACAGCCGATTGAGTTCGCGCAAACTCAATCGGGATCCGCTTGCGAGGTACGCGAACAGTTGTGTCTGATCCAGAAGTCGCGGCCGCTCTGCAGCCATCGCCAGCCCTTCATTAAACCACCGGGGAATCGGGCTGCCCGATGATGCCCTCCAAATCAAAGCGTGTGTCACTTCATGCCGCAGCACGTCCTCCAAAGTGTTGTCGGGATATGTGGGCGAACGTGCAGGGAAGATGAACACGCTGTCCTGTTGAGCGAAGCCCGCGATCCAGGAGGCGACGCCAAGCGCTTCGCCGGAAGAGTCGGATAAGAGTTGGATGTGAATCGGCGGGCCTGGATCCTCCAGCCCGACGAGGCGGACCACATCCGCCAGGCGCTTGCGATCGACGGATTCCATCCGTAACTTTTCGGACGCCAGACTCGGCGGGGCTTCAATTCGAAGCTCCGGGGCCGCGGGCGGCTGCACAAGGGCCAGCAGCAGTAGGCACAGACGAAGGGAATTTGGGGACGGACTACTCAACCCCGAAACTCCGTCGGAACATTATTGACGTCTGCACGATTTCGTCCGGAGTTTGGGGGTTCAGTAGTCCGTCCCCAAATTCCTCCTTTCAGCGTGCCTTCGCGAGGTCGTTCAGCGCGCCGACCAGCAGCTTGAGCTTAGGTTGATCCGAAGATTCCGAAGCGCTGTCAGCCAACTCCGTTGCCAGCCGTTCGAGTGCGCCTCGCCGCTGCCGGCCATTGACCCGTTCGGCGGAGGTGAGCGCTTCGCGCGCCGTTTGGATTTTCAGTGGCGTAATACCACTCGACCTCTCCAACTGATCGAGGTAAGCCCTGGCCAGTGCGAAGCTGGCCGGCCACACGAACTTTTGTTGGTGCTGGACGTTGTATGAATCGAAGCGCACAGTCCTGGCCGCATCCAGTTCGTTCTGTGTGATGAGGCCGCTCGGCACCAATTCGTACACGTCGAGTCCTCGTGCGATTTCGGAGCTGACGATGACGCCGTTGTACCAATATGCGGACCACGAACCGGCCATCACTCGCCGCGTCGCATCGACCGGCCCGCGATCGAAGAATGCGATTTCCTTCGGGTGCTTGATATCGGTCCAGTCGAAGACCGTGATTCCGCCTTGATAAAATGCTTGCACCATGACGTCACGGCCCGGAATCGGGATCAGCGATCCGTTGTGCGCGACGCAGTTCTCCTCGTTTGTCTGGGGTGCAGGCAGTTTGTAGTAGCCCTGAAAGGCCAGGTTCTTGTTCTCGATGACGAACAGCGCGTCGGCGCCCCATTCCGGTTTATCAGTAGCGCGGCAACGCGGTTGACCGCCTCCGCCCCACTCATCGGAGAAGAGAACCTTCGTGCCGTCGTTGCTGAATGTTGCGGAATGCCAGAAAGACATGTTGGCGTCGGCGGCCATATCGATTCTGTAGGGACTTGCGGGATCGCGAATGTCGAGCAGTAGACCTAATCCCGCGCAAGCGCCGCCAGCGAGACCAATCTCCGGAAACGCGGTGATGTCGTGGCACTGATTTGGACCGCTTGGCGGTGCCGGCGCCGCTGGTGGAGCACCGCCGCGTTCACCACGCCCGGCATCGCCCTGGCCACCGGCGTCGCCGCGGGCCTCAGTTGCAGCGGGTGAAGGCGGTACACCTGCGGTTGCAACGGGATTTCCAGCGCCACGATTTCCACCCCGCTCCGCAGCATCGACCGCAGCCCGTTCGTCATTCCGAGGCGGCACGGGAAGATTGTTGAAGATGCGCGGTGAACTGACAATCGCGGCCGCGGTTGGTTTGGAGAGCGGCACCTTGATCACTTCCAGCCGGAAGCGCGCGGAGTTCGGATCGTCGCGCGGGCCATCCTGGCAACCCTTGAGTTCTTCACCAGGACGCACGCCCGCTGTTCCGGAAACGTAGATGTAAACGTTCTTCGAATCACCCGGTTGTGTCACCACCGTGTGCGTATGCGAACCGCGGCAGGTTTGAACAGCGCCTACGAGTTTCGGATGCGCGACGTCGGCAATGTCGAAGATGCGAATGCCGCGTACGCGATCCTCGCTGACGGGAGCGGCAACGCCGCCAAACTTGCAGTCCTGCCGGCTATTGGTCGCTTCCGACGACATGAAGATCAAGTTCTTATATACGGAGATGTCGTTTTGCGATGCCGGGCAGGTGTAGGCGTTCGCGAGCACAGGCTTCGCGGGATTGGAGATGTCCCAGATCTCGAACCCATTGTAGTTCCCCTGGATTACGTATTTGCCGCTGAAAGCAATATCGGAGTGCGTCGCGCCAGCGGAAGCTTCGCTCGGCGGTGTCGTTGAGATCATGCGCATGTTCCACGCAGCTTGCCCTGCATCCCACCGGCCTGCGGACAGTCCGACGCGCGGGTCCGGGCTTGGCGCCGTCATCGAGACGATCGGCTCTACGGGTGGCGGCATCACGGGCGGCGGTGGAGGCGGTGGCTCGGGGCGCGCGCCGCGGCCTCCGCGCTGCCCCGCATCCGGCGTCGTCGCCTGCCCCGGTCCGGGCGTTTGCGGCGCCGCGGCCTGCGGAGTCTGCGGACCGGCCAGCATGGCCTTCGGCGCCGGCCACGCCATAATGAGAAGGGCGACGACCAGAACGCCGATAATGGAAGTGACAGCGGCGCGAACAACGCCGCGATTTTGCAACGACGATTCGAGCTTCATAAGAAAGACTCCACCTGCAAGGTAAACAACTTTCATCAACGCGCGTTATTCCCCGGATTCAAGCATCTTTCGCATGACTTCGATCTCAATGGACTGGTCGGCGAATACGTCCGACGCGAACTTGTAAAGCGTATCGTCCTGAGCTGCCCCATACGCCTTAAAGAGATCGTTCACCATGTCGATGGCGCCTTGATGGTGCTTCATCATCCCGAGCAGGAACAAACGGTCGAACTCCGCGCCATGGGCTTTCCCCAGTTCGGCCATTTCTTCATCGGTGAGCATTCCTGGCATCAACATGTCGTGTTCCATGCCGTTCATTTTCATTCGCATCCTCGTGGACTTTCCATCAGGCACCGGCTGGCCACGATCGCGAAGCCATTGCTGCATCCAAAAAATTTCATCGGCCTGCCCGACAAGAATCCGCTCGCACAGGATGGCGATGTCGCGACGCGCTCCCTGCATCGGCGCCCAGCCAGCCATGATTACCGCTTGTGCATGATGCGGAATCATGCCCGTAAGAAAATTGATGTCGGCGTCGCTGTACGGCTGATAAATACCCAGTGCCCGTTGCTCTGGCGTCGGCTGATGAATCGATTTTGCATCTTCCGCAGACGCGGTCGAGATTCCATGGTTATGATTCACCACCCGGCGCTGGCTGCATGCCGCGTTCGAGGTCAAGACCAACCCAATGACGATGCTGTGCACCAGGTCTTCTTTTCTCATTGGAGTCACGCAAGATCTTATTCGATCTGGCAGTGACTCACTTTCAATTTCGTGGCGCCTCAGGACTCTCGTGGATTTCGACTATACTAGCGCCATTATCAATCCCTGCCTCGGAGGGTTTCATGCGTCGAACATTCAAAGCCGTGGCAATGGTTCTGAGTTGGACGCTCTTTATGAGCGGGCTGGCTCTGGCACACCACTCTGTCGCGGCCAATTTTGATCAAAGCAAGACTTTGGAAGTCGTGGGCAAAGTTAAAGAGATCGCCATTCGGAACCCCCATTCGCAGATCACACTGGAGGTCTCGAAACCGGGAGGAGGCGTTACCGAATTCTTTATCGAGTGGTCCGACAAGAATGCGCTGATGAGGCGGAGCGTGCCCGTCAGTTTGCTCAAGATCGGAGACAAGGTGACCGTCACTGTTATGCCCAGCAAGCGTCTTACGAACCTGGGATATTTCAGAACCGCGACTCTGCCGGATGGCACCATCTTGAGGGATTGCGGCTTTGCGGCGTTCCGTGACGGCATTGCCAACGGCAAGACCGGCTGCGAGGAAAACACTCCATGAGGCTCGCACCGGCAGTCGCGCTGCTTATCCTCGGCATGGCTCTTGCTCAAACGTCCGGTAAGCGCGCCGATCTCGATGGAGTCTGGATTCTGTTGCGCGCTCAGGTTGGAACGCTTCGACTCACTCCCGACGGTGAGAAGAAACGCGCCGCTTACGATTTTCAGAAGGATGATCCGGACTTTCAATGCAGGCCTGCCAGCTTCACCCGGGTTATGCATACACCGTCACCGCCGATCGAGGTACGACAACGGCAGGATTATGTGGAAGTGAATTATGAGTTCATGGACATACATCGCCGTGTTCCGATCAAACAGGGCCTCGCGGCGAAAGACGCGCCGTATGCCGCGCGCGAGTACCCGCATTTGGGCCGATCGGCGGGGCAGTACGATGGGGAGGCGCTGGTTGTCGAGACTGTAGGACAAGCCCCCGGAGTGTTGGATACGCTCGGAGTTCCGGGACTTTATCAATCCGATCAGATGCGCACAGTGGAACGATTCATACCCAATGGCGACAAGATGCAGATCGTCGTGACGCACTACGATCCGGTCTACTTTGAACAGCCGCTTACGGTAACCTTCAGCTACCTTCGCCTCCCCGGCGGAAAAATCGAAACATGGGACTGCAAACCCGAAGAGGCCACCTTCGAGCGGTTTCTCAAAGAAACAAAATGACCAACGAACATTTCATCGGCGCCCACTAGCGACGCAGTCAGCGCGATTGGTCCTCAGTGATCGTCGGCGCGACTGCTGCAGTCGTCATACTCAGCGAATTGATCCCCGTGTTCCTGTTGAGTAGTATGAGCTTACTTTTTTCGGAAAATGTCGTTCGTCATGAAACGGAAGCTCTCGTCGCTCATCATCCTCGCCGCTTGCCTCGCAACTGCGACTCCCGTTCGTTCACAGCCGGCCCGCCGCGGCCTCAGTCTGATTCTTGTGCCGACGGAAGGTGAAGCTGTTCAGCTTCGCTCAGAAATCCAGTCGGGAGCGTCTTTCGAGGCGATTGCCATAAGCCATTCGACAGATCCCACTGCAGCGAGAGGCGGTTATCTGGGGATAGTGAACGAGTCCAGCCTCAGCCGCGAACTTAAGGCCGCACTGAATGGTTTGAAGCCAGGTTCAGTGAGTGCGGTGACCCGAGTTGCCGGTGGCTTCGCTCTGTTGAAAGAGACAACAGCCGAAGAGGATCGTTGGAGAACCCAGCACGACGCCGCTGTAATGGCCTTGCAGCAAGGCCATTACACGGAGGCCACGTCTTCCTTTCTTGTTGCGGTGCAGCAGGCGGAAAGATTCGGAGCTCAGGACATAAGGCTCGCCGAAAGCCTCAATGGCCTGGCGCAGGTTTATCGCTATCAACTGAATTACCCTGAAGCCGAACCGAGGGCGCGGCAAGCGCTCTTGATTCTGGAGCACGCCCTTGGGCCTTTGCATAGCGGAGTGATTCCGAGCCTGGTCAACCTCGCTGGTATCACCGGCGCCACAGGACGGCATGCGGAAGCCGAGCAGGTATACAGACGCATTCTTTCCCTTCGCTGGGGCATGCCAGGCGGTGGCATCGATGCGGGTCAGGTTCTGGAGAATTTCGCGGAAGTCCTCAGTCTTGACCTCACGCGGGATCCCGGACTTCAAAGCGCTGTGGATGAGTACCGGCGATCTCTCTCGAACTCGCGTCTGAACCGGGATCTCTTCCTTACGATGCGTGACGGGTTCATTGCCGCACAGCTCATGGTGGAAGCAGAGTCCTTGATGCTGCGCGCGGCAAGCGTGTATCCCGACTCCCGGCAAGTCCAGTTTCAGCTCGGTGAACTTTATGCGATCTGGGGGAAGTATCCGAAGGCGATCGAAGCGTTTGAGAGCGCTGCCCGCCGCGGCGCGAATGCAGACCCCGAGCTCGAACGTCAACAGCGCAGTGTAATTTACGAAAGGATCGGGGAGATGGATTTCAACCTGATCCGATTTGACGAAGCGACTGTTGCGCTGGCGAAGGCGTTGGAAATCAATCCGGCAAGCTGGAGCGCGCACCTCATGTTGGGATCCGTCTACCTGCGGCGAAACCGGTTTGACGATGCGACAGCAGAATATTCGCGGGTGATATCGCTGAATTCACGAAGCGCCGCGGCTCATGAAGGCCTGGCCCGCGTGGCTCTTGAACTCGAACGGTACACGGAGGCGGCGACGGAGGCGGGATGGGCTCTCGCTATCGATCCTGGTCTTCAGAACGCGCGTTACATTAAAGCCATGGCGTTGATCCGCGGTGGTGATCAGGTGGAAGGAAGAGTTGTCCTTCAGGACTATCAGCAGCGCGAAAGCGATCTGCAGACCGCCGCATCACGGCTGGCCGCCATCGCCGAACTCGACAAGACCTCGCT
>Ga0070675_100004249_pt1 | contig 10904 bp, 8 predicted proteins | sample KBSM43metaG_FD_65343 | JGI IMG/M metagenome (GOLD analysis project Ga0070675, IMG submission 65343) | Miscanthus rhizosphere microbial communities from Kellogg Biological Station, Michigan, USA - KBS M4-3 metaG | ecosystem: Host-associated > Plants > Roots > Rhizosphere > Soil ...
CGACCGGGCCCGCCGCGCCCTATTCGGTCGTCGTCAACTGGAACGCCGGGCTCGAGCGGTAGCGGCGCCACGTAGCGGCGGTCAGGATTCGCGGAACGCGTTGGTGATCGGATAGCGGCGGTCGCGGCCGAAGCCCTTGCGCGTGATCTTCACGCCGGGCGGCGCCTGGCGGCGCTTGTATTCGGCCGCATAGAGAAGATGCTGGACGCGCACGACCAGATCGCGGGCGTAGCCGCGTTCGACGATCTCCTGGACGCTGCGCTCGTCTTCCACGAGCCCCTGCAGAATCGCATCGAGAACCTCGTACGGCGGCAGCGAGTCCTGGTCGGTCTGGTTGGGCCGCAGCTCCGCGGTCGGGACCTTGGTGATCGAGGACTCGGGGATGACACGGCCGTTCGGACCGAGCGCGCCGTCGGGGTGATGCTCGTTGCGCCAGCGCGCGAGCGCGAACACCTCCGTCTTGTAGATGTCCTTCAGCACCGAGTAGCCGCCGCACATGTCGCCGTAGAGCGTGGCGTAACCGACCGACATCTCCGACTTGTTGCCGGTGGTCACCACCATGTCGCCGAACTTGTTCGACAGCGCCATCAGCAGCAGGCCGCGCACCCGCGCCTGCAGGTTCTCCTCGGCGATGTCGCGCGGGCGGCCGGCGAAGCTCGGCTCGAGCGTCTCTTCCGCCTTCCTGACGATGTCCTCGATCGACAGCGAGTCGAGCGCCATGCCGAGCAGGCGCGCCGACTCCGCGGCGTCGTCGAGGCTGGGCGGCGAGGTGAAACGCGACGGGAGGCGAACGCCCTTGACGCGGGCGGCGCCAAGCGCGTCGACGGCGACGGCGGCCGTGAGCGCCGAGTCGATGCCGCCCGAGAGGCCCAGCACCACGCCAGGGAAGCGGTTCTTCCGGACGTAGTCGCGCAGGCCGAGCACCATGGCGTGGTAGACCGCCTGCAGCCGCGGCTCGTCGATCCACTCCGCCGAGCCCTCGCAGCAGTAGCGGTGGCCCTCGCGGCTCCAGCGGGTGAGCCGAACCGCCTCCGTCCACGACGGCATGGCGCACGCCAGCGCGCCCTTCGTGTTGACGACGAACGACCCGCCGTCGAACACGAGCTCGTCCTGTCCGCCGATCTGGTTGACGTAGGCGAGCGCGAGTCCGGTCTCGGCGACGCGCTCGCGGACCAGGTGCAGCCGCTGCTCCGATTTGTCCACTTCGTACGGCGAGCCGTTGGGGACCAGCAGCAGCTCGGCGCCCTGGCCGGCCAGGTGCTGCGCGGTGGCGGCAAACCACACGTCTTCGCAGATCGGCAGGCCCACGCGGATGCCGCGAACGTCCACCGTCGCCGGCAGGGGTCCCGGCGTGAACACGCGCTTCTCGTCGAAGACGCCGTAGTTCGGGAGCTCGTGCTTGTAGCGGAGGTCGGAGCGGCCGTCGGCGACGAGCGCCACCGCGTTGAACAGGCGCCCGTGTTCGGCCCACGGCAGCGTGACGGCGAGCGCCGGTCCGCCGCCCGCGCTCTCGCGCTCGAGCGCGCGCAGCGCCTCGGCGGCGGCGCTGACGAGCGCCGGCCGCAGGACCAGATCCTCGGGCGGGTAGCCGACGAGGAAGAGCTCCGAAAACAGCACGAAGTCCGCACCCTGCCCGGCCGCCGTCTCCCGCGCCTCGCGCACGAGCGCGAGGTTCCCCGTCACCTGGCCGACGATGGGGTTCAGCTGCGCGAGCGCGATAGTCAGGCTCACGACGCGATCGTACATCGAGCGGCCGCCGGCCGGCAGCGGGCGGCACGATAGAATTCCGGGGTGCGAGCGGCATGAGCAGACAGCAGGGACGGCTCTGGGCCTGGCGGCGGCGTCTGGCGTACCGCCTGCTGGCGCGGCCGGACGACCCTCGACGGGACGCCGAGGCCGATGTCGCGCCGGTCCGGCTCGATTACCCGGGCACCGACATCTGGCTGCGGGCGACCTCGATGCCCGAGCGGAAGTGGCGGGCGCGGTCGTGCGCCAAGGAGCCCTGGACCGTTCGCTGGATCGAGGAGGCCGTCGGCAAAGGGGAGGTGTTCTACGACATCGGCGCCAACGTCGGCACCTTTTCCTTGATCGCCGCCGTGAGCCGCAAGGCCTCGGTAGTGGCTTTCGAGCCGGGCTACGCGAACTTCGCGCGGCTCTGCGAGAACATCCAGCTCAATGAATGCACGAGGCAGATCGTGCCGGTGCCGCTACCGCTCAGCGACACCACCGGGCTGCTGGCGTTCAAGTACCGGTCGTTCGAGCCCGGTCAGAGCCGTCACGCTTTGGGCGAAACGCCGTTCGTGCCCGGACGTGGGGCCACGTCCGCCTACGTCCAGCCGGTGTGCGCGACGACGCTCGATCGTGCGGTGACCGATTTCGCCCTCAGCCCGCCGCATCACCTCAAGATCGACGTGGATGGCAGTGAAGTGCGGGTGCTGCGCGGAGCACGAGCGGTGCTTCGCGGCGAGCAGCTTCGCACGATTCTCATCGAAAGCGACGCGGCCCAGTGGGACGCGCTCGCCGCGGAACTGGGCGGAGCCGGGTTCACGCTGCAGGCCCGCCACGAGCGGCCGGGCAAGGACGACGCGCCGGCGTACGCGCTGTGGACCAGATAGGCTGCCACAGGGTTACGGATGCGCATCCTCCTCGTGCTGAAGCAGCGCAACTACCTGAACGCGTTTGCCGGCGTTGTCAACGAACTGCTGCGCCGCGGCCACGCCGTGCGGCTCGCATGGCCCGACGACGACGTGTCGCGTCCCGAAGAGGTGACGGCGGCAGGCGACCTGTCGATCGAGGCGTGGACGCCGAAGCGGAGCGACGAGTGGGCCCCGGTGGCGGCGACCGTTCGCCGCGCGTCCGACTACCTGCGCTATCTCGAACCCGCCTACCGGGACGCCGGCAAGCTGCGCGCGCGGGCGTTCGAAAAACTGCTGCACTCGTTGTCGCACGGTGAACGGTTGCCCGAGCCAGGCTGGGGCGACCTGGGACTGGCGCTCTCGCTGACCGAGCGCGGGCGGCTGCACACGATCACGCGGCTCATGGAAGAAGCGATGCCGAGCGATGCGAAGCACGAGGCGGTGCTGCGCGGGTGGCAGCCCGACATCGTGCTCGTGTCGCCGCTGATCGATCTCGGTTCGGCACAGACCGACATCATCAAAAGCGCCAAGGCGCTCGGCATTCCCACGGGCATGCTGCTCTTCAGCTGGGACAACCTGAGCACGAAGGGCAGCCTGCACGAGCGGCCCGATCACATGTTCGTCTGGAACGAGCTGCAACGCCGCGAGGCGACGCAGCTGCACGGGTTTCCGCTCGAGCAGACCCACGCGGCCGGTGCCCCCCGCTTCGACGAATTCTTCAGCCTGTCGGCCGTGACCGATCGCGCCGCCTTCTGTGCTCCGCTCGGCTTCGACCCGGGGCAGCCCACCCTCATGTACCTCGGGTCGTCGAAGTTCGTGATCACCGAGCGCGAGCTGCCATTTATCGCCCGGTGGATTGCGGCCATTCGCGAGTCGCCGGATCCGCGGCTGCGTCGCTCAAACATCCTGGTGCGGCCGCATCCCGACGTGAAGACGGACGCCGACGAGGGCCCGGCCCAGACCGTGCGTTGGAGCGGCCTGGACGGCAAAGGTGTGGCCACCCGGCCGTTCGGCGATTCGCACGCCTTGGTGCTGCGTACCCACTATCGCCGTGCGCAAGGCTTCTTCGAGGCGCTCACCCATAGCAGTGCGGTGGTTGGTCTCAACACCAGCGCCGCGCTCGAGGCGGCGATTGTCGGCCGCCCGGTGTTCACGGTCCTGGCCGGCGACGCCGCCGACGGACAGGCGAGCACGCTGCACTTCCGTTACTTGCTCGAGTCGGAAGGCGGGTGCGTGACGCTGGCGTCGACGCTCGACGAGCATCGGGCGCAGCTCACGGCCGCGATCGACGATCCCGGCCGGCCGGAGCGGCTGCGTGCGTTCGCCACGTCGTTCCTGCGCCCGGCGGGCTGGAGCGTGCCCGCGTCGCGCGTTCTGGCGGACGCCGTGGAACAGGTCTACGGAGCGTCCCCGGCATGAGCGTCTGGCGCCGCGCGATCATGTTGGCGATCGCAGCGGCCATCTTCTTGTTCTCCTGGCTGTACCGTTTCAACGATCCGGGCGGATCGTTCGCCGGCCTGACCGACGATCACTTCTTCTACCTCGCCAGGGGGTGGCAGATCCTCTTCGGCGACCTGCCGGTGCGCGACTTCGTCGACCACGGCGCGCCGCTCTATTACTACGTCGGCGCGGCCGTCCAGGCGCTCTTCGGACGAGGCACCCTCTCGGAGGTCGCCTTCTCGGTGACCGTGCTCGCGTTGTGCGCCGCGCTCACGTTCTGGCTGTGCAGCGAGGCCTCGGGGTGGATCGCGGCCGGGCTTGCTGGAGCCGCCTTCCACATCCTGCTCGAACCGCGGTTCTACAACTACCCGAAGATCCTGGTCTATGTTCTGGCGATCCCGCTGCTGTGGCGCTTCATCGAGCGGCCGTCGTCGCGTCTGGCAGCGTGGATCGCGGTCGTGACGGTGGTCGGGTTTCTCCTCCGGCACGATCACGGCGTGTTCGTCGGAATCGCCATGGCCGTGTCGCTGGTCATGGTCTATCGCCGCGCCGGCCGCGCCGAGTGGCTGAAACAGGCCGCCGTCTATGCCGGGGTGGCGGGTCTGCTCATCCTCCCGTACCTCGCCTTCATCGAGTTCAACGGCGGCGTGGTGTCGTACTTCCAGCAGGCGTCGGCCTGGGCCGAGCGGGATCGCGATCGCGCGCCGATCGTGTGGCCGGGGCTGTTCGAGAATCCCGACGGTGTCTCCGCGGAAGCGCGTGAGGGCTCATGGTTCGGCCGTGGCGTCGGCACGGTGCGCGACAACATCGTGGCCTGGACGTTCTATGCCGAATTGATCCTGCCGGTCCTGGCGCTCGCCTGCCTCTGGCTCACCCGCGACGGCTTCCGGCCCTCATGGCCGCGGGCGCGCGAGAAGCTGGCGATGGTGGCCGTGCTGGCGCTCGTCCTCGACGCCGGCTTCCTTCGCAGTCCGCTGGCCGCCCGCCTTGCCGATCCATCCGTCCCGCTGGCGATTCTCGTGGCCTGGCTGGTCACCGTGCTGCCCCGCCTGGTGATCGGCGGCTCCGGCTGGCGGCCGCTGCCGCGTGGCGCCGCCGTTGCTGTCCACGCGATCCTGCTGTGCGTCGCGGCGCCGGTGGCGTTCACGATTGCGGCAGGGCTGACGCACGACTTCTATCGCCGGCTCGACAAGGCCGCGCTCACGGAGCGGTGGGGCAAGAGCATCGAGCGGGTCGGCACCGTCTCGGCGCAGATACGGCTCGATTGGCACCTGAGCTCATGGCTGAACCGGCCGACACGGCCCGAGCTGATCGATCTCGCGATGTACGTCAACGCGTGCACGACGCCGGCCGACCGCATCCTGGTTCAGGCCTACATCCCGCAGGTGCTGGCGCTCGCGCAGCGGGCGTTCGCGGGCGGGCACGCCGATCTCCGCCCAGGCTTCTTCCGGACGGAAGAGGCCCAGCGGCTGACGCTCGCCCGCCTGCGTTCCCGGTCGGTGCCGATCGTGCTGCTCGAGTCGGGCGAGCCGCTGAAGAACTTCCGTAAGTCGTTTCCGTTGATCGTGTCCTACCTGGACGCGGAGTATCGCGAGGCCGGTACCCGGGTGTTCGACAACCGCTTCGGCACGACGCTCCTGGTCCGCAAGGATCTGACGCCGTCGGGGGTCTATGCCCCGTTTGGCTGGCCCTGCTTCGGTTCCGGCGTCGTTGGCGACGCGAGCACGCTACGATCAGACCGGCCCTCCACATGACAGCAGAGAAGACCGACCGCCAGAAGGCGCAGCGAATCGTGGCCGACAACCGGAAGGCCTTTCACGACTACCACGTGCTCGACACGTGGGAGGCCGGCGTCGCCCTGCTCGGCACGGAAATCAAGGCGATTCGCGAGGGACGGGTGAACCTGCGCGACAGCTACGCGCGGCTCGAGAATGGTGAAATCTGGCTGCTCAACGTGCACATCAGCCCATACAGCCACACCGGCTACGCTCATCACGACGAGCGTCGCCAGCGAAAGCTGCTGCTGCACAAGCACGAGATCATGAAACTCGCCGGCCGCGTCCAGGAGAAAGGGCTGACCCTGGTTCCGCTGCAGCTGTATTTCAAGGGTGGGCGTCTCAAGGTCGGTCTCGGCCTCGTCAAGGGGAAGCAGGAGCACGACAAGCGCGAGACGATTCGGCGCCGCGAGATCGACCGCGAAACCCGCGCTGCCGTCAAAGCTCGCAGCCGCTGAGCCGTCCACCTCGTCCGTAGAACCTCATCCGCTTGGTCCAGAATCGGGCACTCGCCTGCCTCGGCAGCGCAGACGAGGGGCGCACCGACATCCTGCTGTTCACGCCGGCCGGGGCCCCGGACTGACCGGAGGTCCCGTTTGACCGATCCGCAGAAAGGTGCGTAAAATGCCCATGTTCACGGATTGAACGTCACGTTCACACCGTGAACGACGCCTTCCGTTCTTCGGCCCCGCCGGTCTGTCCGTCCACCTGCCGTGTGACTGACGGGCCGGAGGCACGAGACCCCTCCCATCCTCTTCTCAATGGACGTCGAATCCCGCCGCGATCTGCAGCTGCTCGAGGCGCTCGAGCAGGAGGCGACGATCACCCAGCGCACCCTGTCCAGCCGGCTGGGAATGGCGCTCGGGCTGACGAACCTCTATCTGAAGCGATTGATCCGCAAGGGCTACGTCAAGTGCGTGAACGTGTCGCCCAATCGACTGGTCTACTCGCTGACACCCAAAGGGATGTCACGAAAGGCACGTCTCACCTACGAGTTCATGAAGTACTCGCTGGACTTCTACCGGGATGCCCGGCAGCACCTGCGCCGCAGCCTGGTGCAGGCGGTCGCCCAGCGAAAGCGCGTCGCGATTTACGGAACCGGTGACGCGGCCGAGCTCGTGTATCTCCTCGTCCGCGACATGGGGCTCGAACTGGCCGCCGTCTTCGGCGAGACGTCGGAAGGTCAGTTCCTCGGGCTGCCGGTCCAGCCGCTGACCTCGCACGCCGAGGCCGGCTACGACGTGTTCATCGTCGCCGTACTGGACCGTCCGGCCGGAACGCTGAAGCTGCTGCGGCGTTGCGGCGTGCCGGACGAGAAGGTGCTGATGCTGCGGCCCGACTGGAGCGTCAACCGCCGCTCGCCGTCGGAGGCGGCCGTCGGCGACTGAGGCCGGCGCGGCGATGAGCATGTCGAACGACACGGCGCCAGGCGCGCTCCAGACCCGTGCGGACGAATGGGTGATCGAGCCCAGAGGCCGGAAGTTCGTGAGCCGCGTCCGTGAGGTCTGGGTCTATCGCCGGCTTTTCATCTACTTCGGCAAGCGCGCCATCGAGCGCCTCTACCGCAACACGGCGCTCGGCAAGCTGTGGATCTTCATCCGGCCGATCTTTCCGATCGCGATTCGTGCCCTGATCTTCGGCGGCGTCCTGTCCGTCGCGTCGCCGGGCGGCGTGCCGTACTTCCTCTTCGTCATGGTCGGGTCGTCGATCTGGGACCTGTTCAGCAGCTGCCTTTCGTGGTCGACCCGCAGCTTGCAGGTCAATCGCGGCTTCCTCGGGCGGGTGTACTTCCCGCGCATCATCGTACCGGTCGCAACCATGGCGATCGCCTTCGTCAACTTCCTCATCATGATGGGGGTGTTCATCGTCGCGCTCGTGTACTACCGCGTGACCAGCGGCCAGCTGTATCTCGCGGCAACCCCGGCGCATCTCGGGTGGGCGCTGGCGGCCCTCCTGGTTGCGGTGACCATGGCCCTGGCTGTCGGCCTGTGGACCTCGCCGCTCAACGCGCAGTATCGCGACGTGCGCTTCACCCTGCAGTACGTCCTGGAGTTCTGGGCGCTGCTCACCCCGGTGATGTATCCGCTGTCGGCGGTACCGGAGAAATACCACTGGATCGTCTTCATCAACCCGATGGCCGGAGTCGTCCAGGCGTTCAAGTGGGGGCTGCTCGGCATCGAGGAGCTCAATACCACGGTGTTCGCGACCGACGTCGCCATCACACTCGTGGTGCTGGCGTCGGGGATCTGGTATTTCACCAGCGTCGAAGGTCAGGCGATCGACCGGATCTGAGCCCGCGAGATGGACAGCATCAGCGTGACCGGCCTCGGCAAGTGTTACCGCACGAACAAGGCGCCATCGCCCTGGCAGCAGTTGATGGCGCGACTGGGGCGGAAAGGGGAGGAGTCGAGCCGGCGGCCGCGCGAGCTGTGGGCATTGAAGGACGTCTCGTTCTCGGTCAAGCGCGGCACGATTCTGGGCGTCATCGGCCCCAACGGGGCCGGCAAGACGACGCTGCTCAAGATCCTTGCCCGCGTCACGCCGCCGACCGAGGGCCGCATCGTGGGCTACGGTTCGGTGGCGCCGCTACTCGAGCTCGGCGCGGGGTTACAGCCCGACATGACCGCGCGCGAGAACATCGCGATGTACATGACCTGGCACGGGGTCTCACGTGGCGAGATCGACCGGCGGCTCGACGAGGTGGTGGCATTCGCCGAGATCGACCAGTTCCTCGACACTCCGTTGAAGCGCTTCTCCAGCGGCATGTACGTTCGCCTCGCCTTCTCCATGGCCGTCAACATGCAGCCGGACGTGCTGCTGGCGGACGAGATCCTCGCCGTGGGTGACCTGGCGTTCCAGGAGCGCTGCCTGCAGCGTGTGCAGGAAGCGGGGGCCGCCGGCATGACGGTCTTCTTCGTGTCGCACGACATGGCGGCGATCCAGCGCCTGTGCGACCGCGTCATCCTGCTCAACGCCGGCCAGTTGGTGATGGACGGCACCGCCGAGGACGTCGTCAGCCACTACGAGCAGGCGGCATGGACGGTGAGCTCGACCGCCGGCAAGGGCGGGCGCAAGGGCAATCACGTCAGCGAGCACGGGCGAATCGTGTCGGTGCGCCTGTTGTCGGGGGACGGACGCGAGATCGGCGCGGTGCGCCACGACGAGGACGTGCAGATCAGCGCGACCTTTACCGTGCTGACGCCCGGCGCGACGGCGCGCGCGGTGATCACGCTGAACGCCCGCGGCGTCATCGCCTTCCGCACCGCCCAGCCCGACGAAGTCACCGCCGTCGAGCCAGGCGTCTTTCGCGCCAACGTCCGCATCCCCTCGCACCTGCTGGCCGACACGATCTACATCGTCAAGGTCGGAATCCTCCTGACGATCGACGGGGCGCAGAGCACGTTGTCCATGGACAACGCGCTGGTGTTCCGCGTGTACGCCGACCACGAGGACCGCCACAAGAGCCTCCTGACCCTGTATCACGGCTCCTCGTGGTCCGGCGTGGTGATGCCACGGCTCGACTGGCAGGTCACGCGCGAGCACGACGTGGTCATCGCGCCGGTCTAGCCAGTGGTGTCCAGTCTCCCTGCGTCTGTGGCCACGCCCACCGGGATGCGCGTTCTCATGGTCGTGCAGCACGTCAACTTCTTCCGCAACCTCGACACCGTGCTGCGCGAGCTGTGCGGGCGCGGGCACCTTGTCACGTTCCTGCACGGCACACGCCTCGACGACCCGCGGCTCGAAACGCAGATCGAACGCAAACGAAAGCGCATGGTCTTCATGGCCCGCGGCCTGAAGGTGGTTGAATCCGAGATCCACGGCGTCACCAGCGGCTTTCGGCCCGAGCCGGCCGAGCCCTGGCAGCGCCTGCTCGGGCTGGGCCGGCAAGTCATCAACCGTGCGATCTACTTTCGTCCGAATCACCCGTCGCCCGAGCGCGTGGTGCTGGGTCTCGAGAAAGACATGCCCGACCCGCTGGTCGCGCGCGTCCACACGCCGCGGTGGAAGCGCCTGCTGTCGCGGCCGCTGGCGCTGCGTGTCTGGCGGTGGATCGAGTCCGCGGGTCCGGTGAGTCCCACCGTCGACGCGGTGTTCGACGAGGTCCAGCCGCATGTCCTGCTGGTCGCGCCCACCATCTGGCCGAAGGCACCCATCGAGGCAGACTACTTTCACGCCGCCCGGCGGCGCGGCATTCCGACCATCGGCTACGTCAACAGCTGGGACAACCTGACCAGCAAGGGCACCGTGCACGTGGCGCCCGATATCTACGTGGTGTGGAACGAGCCGATCGCGCAGGAGGCCGTCGAGCTCCACGATCTGCCGCCCGCCTCAATCAGGATCACGGGCGCGCCCCACGTCGATCGGTTTTTCACCATGACGCCGACGGTCGACCGGCAGACGCAGTGCCGCGCGATGGGCGCGGCTCCGGATCGCCCCTACATGGTCTTTCTGTGCAGCTCGCGGACGTTGATTGCCTCGGAGGTCGAGCTCGTCACGCGGCTGGCGGAGGCGTTGTCACGGCGGTTTCCGTCGGGCGCGCCGACCCTCGTCGTGCGTCCGCACCCGACGAATCCGGAGCCGTGGGCCGGGTATTCGCATCCGGGCGTATCGGTGTATCCGCTCCTGGGCGACCAGGCCGATTCGCCGGAGTCGTGGCAGGACTACTTCAACCAGCTGACGCACGCGTCGTGCGTCTTCGGTCTCAATACCACCGCGTTCCTCGAAGCGGTGGTGGTGGACCGTCCCTGTCTCACCATCGTCAGCGACGAGTTCTGGGGCGCACAGCAGCGGACCGGGCACTTCAGGCACCTGGTCAAGGGCGACTTCCTCGAGGTGTCGCCGGACGCCGACGATGTGGCTGGACGGGTGGAGCGGATTCTCGCCGGCGCCGACGAGAAGGGCGCGGGCCGTCGTGAGTTCACCCGCTGGTTCTTGCGCCCCTGTGGGAACGCCGTGACCCCTTCAGTCGTCGTGGCCGATGTCATCGAGCGCGCGGCGCTGCCGTGGAGCGACACCGCGGTGCCGGCTGCCGCACCAGTCGTGCCCGGTCTGA
>Ga0070675_100004252_pt1 | contig 10901 bp, 10 predicted proteins | sample KBSM43metaG_FD_65343 | JGI IMG/M metagenome (GOLD analysis project Ga0070675, IMG submission 65343) | Miscanthus rhizosphere microbial communities from Kellogg Biological Station, Michigan, USA - KBS M4-3 metaG | ecosystem: Host-associated > Plants > Roots > Rhizosphere > Soil ...
AAAATGATCCAAGAACGGATTGGTAGCTTAAAGGATCCGTTCCCGTCGTCCCAGTCAAAACCCGTGCTCTTGTATGTGCATGTCACAGACCACTTCGCGAGGGCAATGCTCTCAGTGGGCTGCCCTTGGAATCTGTCAATATTTAGCCAGCACGCGGAAGTCTCGCACCAAACGATTTGATCCGATTCTTCTAAAGAGCGCGGTACGGCTTCTTTGATTGTATGGAGGGCGCGTGGCGCCTCTCAATCTTGCGTTTTCTGCGAAGAAGTCCGTTCCGCTCCCCGAGTGGCGTGCAGCGTAATTGCTCCCGCACGCCACTCGGTCTAAATCTCCGCGGATGATTCAATATTCTCTCGGCGGCCTGAATCCTTGGCGGCAGTGTTCAACTGGAAGCTATCCCGCCTTAACGACAAGCTGATCGATGACGCGCACAACGCCTTCAGTACCGCGGGCGATTGCCACTGCAACGCGCCTTCGCCGCGTCAGACCTAACGCTAGAGGGCACGAAGGAAAGCGACTATGTCCTCCTTCTCTTGTTTTGTGAGTTTCGTCTCTAGAATCAGGTTGAAGAACTCAACCGTATCATCGAGGGTCAGGAGACGGCTGTCGTGAAGGTATGGCGGCGAATCCTTGATCCCACGGAGCGGAAACGTCTTGATCGGGCCATCCCCTTGCATCATGTGACCGTTGACGATCGTCGGCTTGAAAAACCGGTCGGTCTTCAGGTTGTGCATGAGATTGTCCGTGTAGTAGGGCGCGGGATGGCATGTCGCACATTGCGCCTTACCCATAAAGAGCTCTTGTCCTCGAAGCTCCTGTGGGGTGGCTTGCACAGGATCGAGTTTGCCGAGGATCGTCAATTTAGGCGCCGGTGGGAAGTCCAGGATTTCTTGGAACTCAGCCATCGCATGGACCTGGCTGCCGCGGTCCAGGGGATTCACACCTTTCTTCGTAGCAATGACCGGATCGCCATCAAAGTATGCGGCCCTCTGCTCAAACTCCGTAAAATCTTCGACAGTCTTCAACGAGCGCTGTGATCCAAAGAGTCTCTGAATGTTGACGCCTCGCAGGGTCGGCGTCTCGATCCGATGCCGGAATTCTTGTGGACGAATATCGCCAACCAAATGGGTGCCAGCGTTGGTGTGTCCGTTTACATGACAGTCGAAGCAGGCGACGCCACGGCTGGGATGTTCAGATCGGCGGTCTTCGGTCTGGTTGAACTGTTGTTGCGGAAAAGGGGTCAACAGCAGTCGAAGCCCTTCCAGTTGTTTAGGATTCAACACGCCGTTAAAGAGTTCAAAGTGATTGGTAATCGTAACCAGCTTCCCTTGGCTGACATCGCCAAGATCAGGACGCGTCGTTAAGAAAATCGGTGGCGGAAACTCAGGCAGAAGATGATCGGGAATATCGAACTCCAAATCAAAGCGTGTGAGATCGCGTTGCTCCTGACGGCGCAGTTCGTCAATCATAAACTCCGGAAACAACATGCCGCCTTCTGCATGGTTGGGGTGGGGTAGGGGAAGGAAGCCGGCCGGATAGATGGCTCGAGTGCGAATATCGTCAGGTCGAAGCGCTCCCAGTTGTTCCCACGTGACGCCCGCGGGTAGTTTCACGCGCACGCCTTCTTGAATTGGCTTGCCGCCAGACATCTTTCCATCTTTTGCGGGGCGGTTGCTCAAATCGTACCGTTGTTCGAGCAACGTCTTGTGTTTTCGCATGACATCCGATTTTGCCCCCTTCATCCGGGACAAGACATTGGCAAAGGGCTCACGACTATCGACCGGCATATAACTACTCGGCTTAGTGGCCGGGGGAGGATTCTGGGACACTGCAATCTGAAGGACCCCCAAGCAGCCAATAGTGAGCAGAAGTAAACCTCGCTTCGCTCTCATAGTTTCGTTCCTCCCGAAATGCCTTTTTTGACAAACACAAACGAGCACGACAGGTGCCATTTCGGCGAAGCGCATCGCTAAGCACGCGAACGATCATCCTTATGATCTTGTTTATGGGCTCTGGCCACGTGATTTGTCGGGCTGCGCCCATCTGATGCGCGAATGGCGGATGAATGTTTGCTTTTAGCCTAAACGCCCGTTCTCGATAGCGACTTCGTCAGGTGGTTTGGGACAAGCGCAACGTCGAGGATCGCTGCACGTTCGTATGACCCATCTTCCGAATATGCTCGATCGCGCGGCGATGATCCGGAAGCGAACGAGCCGCGGAACAGTCGGACGGCACGATAACGCGAAAGTCCCGCATCTCTGCATCGTGTGCTGTGCAAGCGATACAGCTATCGGTTGCGAGCCCCGTAAGGATCAAGGATGACGCCCCGAACTCGCGCAGCAGCACCTCCAGCGGACTTTGGTAAAACGCCGAGTGCATCGGCTTCAGAATGAAGTAGTCTTCAACCTCAGGTCGCAAAATCTCGACGAATTTACGGCCGCGGGCTTCTGGTCTCAAGCAATATTGCAGCAGCCTCATCATATCCGATCGCCATTGGCCAAAGTTGTCGTTGACATAAACAACAGGCATGTTTAGCCGCCTAGCGCGAAGCTTCAATCGTGCGATTTTTGGTGCGATTCGAACGGCCTGCTTCAACAGTCGGTCGCCGTCAGGAAACTCGAAGTGGTTGATCACATCGATAATGAGCATCACAACCGCAGAGTTGTGCCGTGTGTTGCTGGTGGGCATGTCAATGTTGACTGTGCAATCGCAATGGCACTTCGGACGCTCTTCCATGAAGGAGGGATCATGCGATACTGGCAATGACGCAACTGGGGATTTACGGAACAATCCAACGGGTCCGGCGATCGCAGATGATCAGGCAGAAAGTTGACGAGCTACAGGACAGATTCCGTCCACTTGACACAGTCTAGGCGCAACCGCCGAAACGTGCGTCGGAGGTCTTTGAGGGCGCGGACAAAGAGAGTGCGATCGGCCCTAGCGAACCCGTGCAGTGAACAACGAACTCTCTCACCTTCAGTTGAAGGATCGGCACTAGTCGCGCCTATGTGAGATGTTTCGCCACGACCTACACATACTTTCGGGACACTCGGCCCATTTCCATTCGTTGAGTCGTCGCTTTCATCCTCTGTCGGTTTCTGGGTGCCTGCGGTTTACGAGCCCAACCAAGCTCGCAATGATGGTCATTAGTTCTTTAGGTTCAATGGGTTTTGCTACATGCATCTGGAAACCAGCGCTTAGTGCTTTAATGCGATCCTCGATGCGGGCCATAGCGGTTAATGCCACCGCAGGTATGTCACTGTGACGCTCCTCGCGGAGAATTCGAATGAGCTCGTATCCATTTACCTTCGGCATACCAACATCTGAGATAAGAATCTCAGGCTGGAATTGGCCAAAGAGAAGCAATGCCGGTTCTGCGCCCAGTGCCGTTTCGACAATGGCGCCAGCATCCTCAAGAAGAAATCGGAGCAGGCTGCATGTATCCTGTTCGTCGTCTACGACCAGAATTTTGAGGCCAACGAGCCCCTCATATTTGGCAATGGCAACAGAAGATTCTCTTTCTGCCACAGGCAGTGGCTCTTCCTGACGGAACGCACTAATGGGTAGTTTCACCGTAAAGGTCGCACCTTTGCCCTCTCCCGCACTGTTCGCAGTGATGACGCCCCCATGAAGCTCTACAAGAGACTTAACAATGGCCAGGCCCATGCCTAACCCACCACCACTACGAGTAATGGAACTGTCGGCTTGCGAAAAGCGCTCAAAAAGATGTTGAACGAAGTCAGGTTTTATCCCGATCCCGTTATCTACGACCCGCAGCTGTATCTGTGATTCAACTCTCTCCAATTCGATTTGCACGTTTCCATTCCTAGGAGTGAATTTAATGGCATTTGTCAGAAGGTTCCAGACGACCTGCTGCAAGCGCTGCGCGTCACCGCGGATGGGTCCTGCGCCCGAACTCACGATGGCTTGAAGCCGAATGTGTTTGGCTTCAGCCGCCAGATGAACGGCTTCGACCGCGGCAGCGACAACGGCTGCCATATCGACGACCTTCGTTTCAATCCGAAGGCGTCCCGAAACAATTCTGGAAATGTCGAGCAGATCTTCGATCAGTTGTGCCTGTGCCTGAGCATTGCGATCAATCGTCTCAAGCGCTTGCCGTTGACGATCCGGATCGAGGGTCCCGCTCGCCAGTATGCGGGACCATCCCAGGATTGCAGTCATCGGCGTCCGCAACTCGTGACTTATTGTCGCCAGAAACTCGTCTTTTGCGCGGTTGGCCTCTTCAGCCTGCCGTCGGGCTTCCTGCGCTTGTAACAAGGCCTGTCGTTCTCGCTCCTCGCTTCTTTTCTGGACGGAGATGTCACGCGTAATGTTCGAAATTCCGATTATCCGCCCCAGATTGTCGCGAATCGGCGAAATCGTCTGTGCTACTTCCAGGACATACCCGTCCTTTCGCCGTCGCTTCGTTTCGTAATGGTCGATTCGCTCTCCCCGACGAATGCGTCTTAAGATTTGGCTCTCTTCGTCCTGACGATTATCTGGCAGCAGTATCGTCAGAGGTTTCCCTAACATCTCTTCCGCGGAATAACCGAATAGTCTTTCCGCAGCCGCATTCCAGTTGGTGACATGACCCTCGAGATTCTTGCTAATAATCGCGTCCTCGGCGGATCCCACAAGCGCACCCAAAAACGACTCGGCAACTTCCGCCTTTCGCCATCGCCTTTGATCAGTAACATCCCTCGCAATCTTTGAAGCTCCGACAATCCGGCCGAGCCGGTCTCGAACGGGTGAAATCGTCACGGAGACCTCAATGGTTTCCCCGCCCTTTCGCATCCTGCGAGTTTCATAGTGCTCGATACGCTCTCCCCGGCGAATCCGCTCCAGTATCTGCGGCTCCTCGTTGGGATGCTCCGGAGGAACCAGTCTCGAAATTGGGTTCCCGATCATTTCTGACGCGGTATATCCGAAGAGTCGTTCCGCGCCGGTGTTCCAGCTCGTCACATTACCATTCAAATCTTTACTAACAATAGCGTCCTCGGCGGAAGACACGATCGACGAAAGGAATAAACGATCGCGTTCAACGAGTTCCAGGCGGCTGCGATCAGTGATGTCTAGCGAAATGTTTAGAACCGCCACAATCGAGTTGCCTTCATCCCGAATCGGACAATAGCTCGTTGAGACCTCGATATTCGTGCCATTCTTTTGGATTCGTCGTGTCGAAAAGTCCAAAGTACGATCGCCTCGACCCGCTGCCTTGAGAAGTTCCAGTTCCTGGCTGCGATATTCCTCGGGAACAATCGAAACGAAAGGCTTGTCGATGATTTCGCCGGCGCTGTATCCGAACATTCGCGTTGCCGCAGGGTTCCATTCGGCAATAGTTCCGTCCAGCGAAAGACTGATAACCGCTTCGTTTGCAAAGGCCAGGATCGCTGCCAGCTTTCTTGAATCCTGTAATGAGTTTGGACCGGGCATACGCACTCCTTTGATAGTTGTTCAACAGCAAAGCCAACCTCTGAGCAAGGAGCCAGTAGAAAGCGCTCACTGCTTTCTTCGCGAGCTTCCGTGCCCCCTAAAGTGTGGGCCAACAGCCATGCTCCACAATATGGCGTTCACGGCTGCGCTGAGCCGTCTGGCAACTGGCCAGCGTGCGCTCAGCCAAGTCGAATCGAATAGAAGCTGCCATTCCGCGGCCGGTATAGGGGCCGTCAGTTCCTTTAACTCCGAAACACTCCGAGAGTTCGACTTGTCGGTGGTACTTGGCTTGAAGAGTCAGCTTCTGCGAACAGCCCATTTCTAGACCTCACAGAATTCGACGGTAAGCAGCTAGTACCAGAAGGCTATCACCTGACCTGAGCAGTAGTCGGTTATTTTTAGCCTTCCACGAAGGCCTTCACCCTTCACCGGCGGGTGGAGCCCGAGCATTTCGCGATGGGTTTGTACGCTAACGTACCCCCTCTGAAAGAGGTAGATCCGCCCCTTGGTGCATCTTGGCAACCGCATCTAAATACGTTCCGGCTGCCACGTCGTATTTTTCAATCAAGGTTTGTTTCTCGGGGCACATCGTGAACGCGCCCTATAGCAGTTAGATTCCGCTGGGTCTGTTCGGTGCACGGCCGTGTAAGGCGCCTACTGAACGGCTGCGAATCTGCGCAGGCGGAATGCCCTCTGATCATTCGGGAGGAATAGGGGTTACACCCTGGCACGTCGGACACGGAATCTTGCCTGTCGATCCACACCGCGTACAGGGCTGGGGTGATGCATCGCCGACCGGCACGCTAGCGCCTTTGCAACTAGGGCACGTGAAGCTTCCTACGCCTTTACATGTCTCACAGGGCTCTGGCATCTTTCAAACATAGCAGGGTAACGCTACCAGTTTCGAGAGAATCACCAAACGTCTAATGGTTGAAGAGATGCGCCCATCGGGTTGCTGTGATGAATCACGCCGCCACCTCCACTAAAGTCTTCTCGAGGATCGGGCCCTTGCAACGCGGACATTTCGCCGGCTTGCTAAGAATGTAATCCGTCACCGCCGGGTTGTTACCGGTAACGCTATCGAGCAAGGCGTCGAAGGGAACTTGAGCATCCTCAGGATTGCAGGACTGACACCCCGCGATAAACCTCTCGGTCTGCAGAAGCGTCCTGGCATCGATGAGAACGATGTTCTGGTCTTCCGGTGCCGGATTGAACTCGGTCACGTTCTATCCTTCGACGATGCTCACCTAGGGTTCACGAACCTGACGATTACTGAGCATTTTGTCTTCCGAACCCAATCGAAGAAACTACGAACACAGAAACATTGCCGTCCCTGTCGCGTCATCGCATCTATCAGCTTTCCCGCGCGTTTCCACGGGATTTCGCTGAAAGAAAGACGCTATTAAACTAGAGCCGATGCTGTTTTCAAAGGGAAATCGTCGGAGGTCTTGCAGTCGTCATTTCCGTTAGGTTTATTTCTTTCTTGGACGACCGCCTGCGCGGACTTTTCTCATGCCTTGAATCTGCCGGTAGTAGTCCGGCCCTCGCTTCTTTGCGAGCGCCTTACCAGTACGTGAGAGGTCATTGAAGAGTTTCTCCAAGCGGAGATTGTAAGTTGCGGATCGCAGCAATGGGTATGCCGGGAAATCCCTGACGCTACACTATGTCTTCGGCTTCTCAAGCGGAGGCTCTCCTACCGGGGGCTTCTCCGTTGGCGGCGGCATTTCGTCTGGAGGCGCGGGATTCGGCGGCTCGCGGCGAGGAGGATTGTCGGGAACCGGCTCGCGCTTTGGAGGTTCTTCGGTCGGCGGTTCTTTCGTTGGTTCGTGCTTCCCTTGAATCGATATGGACATCGGATGAAGATATCACTGGCTTCGCATGGCGACGAAGTCATCAAGAAAAAAGAGCGGATCGGTTTGACTCCGCTATATCTTCGGCAAACCGCAAACCGTTACCATTTTGCCCTATGCCTAATAAACCACCGGCGGAACTCCAGACTCTAATCGATGCCCACATCAACGGCTTCAACACGCAAGACAACGATCTTTTCCTCAGCGTTTTCGGGGAAACCGCGATCATCATCGACGGCATTGCGCCCTATCGCTGGTTGAACCCAAATGCTCCTGCCAATTGGCTCGCTGACGTAGAGAAATGGCGTGAGGGCCTTGGCGTGACCCACGAGCACCTGTCCTACGAGATGGGCTTCTGGAATGTCGAGGGCCCGTCCGCATATGCCGTCGTATCAGGGACTCTCACCGTCACGATTAAGGGTCAGGCCGTCGTGCGGACCGGGACCCTTGCGTACACGTTCGCGAAGCGTGGTGACGTCTGGAAGATCGAAGGGCAAGCTTGGGGGCGGACGTCGTAGAAACCGCCGAATGAGGAAAAATTCAAACTGAGACACTACCATTACCCGAAAATCCGCCAGGAACTCGCCTGGGTTGCCCAGAAACCGGATCCGAACCGGTGTGGCTGCCGAGATGTGCGATGCGAAAAAGACCGCGTGCATTCCGCCGGCACGTGCACCGCGGCGCCCACGACAAAGGTATGGACGTTTCGCTGGGAATACTTCTGTACCTTGCTGAAGCTGCCTCCGGCTTTTGCAGAGAAATTTCTGCACAACACAAAGTGGAAGTTATCTTTCAATCGGAGGACGTCAGCACGGACTTGTCGCGCGACGTCTCTCTCTGTCTTTTCCGAGTCTTGCAGGAGGCATTGCAGAATGCGATCAAATATAGCGGCACACGAGATTTCCACGTGTCGCTCGTCGGCGCGACAGGCGAGATCCATCTGACAGTACTAGATTCGGGGATTGGGTTTGATCCCGAAAAGCCATCAAGAAAGGCGGCCTCGGGCTGACCCAGCATGAGGGAACGGCTGAAACATGTCGATGGGAAGGTCTCCATCGAATCGCAGTTAGGTCTGGGAACAATGGTTCACGCTCGAGTCCCGCTCCGAGTCACTCCCAACTCGGACGCGGGACGGGTTCCACCATAGCGCCGGTTTCCCTACGATAGGGTCATGGCTATTCGCGCCGGATCAAAGCAACCGGGTCTTTATCCCCGGTCCATTTCAGGCGGATCTGCGGGTAGGCGTCTGAAGGGGCGACGTCGCGGTATGCATGGATGTCGCCGCGGTTGTAGTGCATCTGCAGTCCTTCGCTCAATCCCGTTTGGAAAAAGAAGACGCCGCGAATATCGATAGGCAGATTGGACACCACGAACTGCGCGTTCTCCGGAGGGGACGGCTCCAGTCGGACCACCTGACGCAATGTTTCCGCTCCAACGCTCGACGTCCAACGCCAGGCCTGGAGGTTGTGCAACACACCCAGGCTGTATAGAGCGCAAAGTGCGGCGTACGCGAGGTTGCGCGTTCGACGTTGGGGCGACGCGCTGAGCAGTTGACCGAGGACCAGGGCCATGCCCGCACTCGCTAAGCAGAGGATTCGCGAGTTGCTCAGTCCGGGGCCGATCAACAGCATGAAGTGCCCCGGAATCATGACCACGAACATCCACACACAACCCAATTGAATGAGCCGGCGGCGTTCATTCGTCACGTGCGCGCTGAGAATGAGGAAAACCAGCAGCGCGGCCGTCAGCGCCGCGAGGGCGAGGAGCAACTTGGAGGGTTGTGTCCAGTTGAATCCCAGAAGCAGTTGGGATGGGCCTCTCACGAAGAGTGCTTCGAGGGTCTGCCACCCGAACCCGATCATGTAGGACTTTCCCCCCTCGCGATAACCGCCGAAGCCGCCAAGCGCAATCCACCGCCATACAAACAGGATCGAGCCGGTTGCGAAAAAGCCGGCGAGACGCGAAATCGGGAGACGTCGGAACACAAGGACCTCGACTGCGCTCAGTAGTAGCGGGACAACAAAGGCGGTTTCCTTCGACCAGATGCCGAGCGCACAGAACGTGAGCGCGAGCGCGTAGCGCGCGGACCCACCCCTGGCGCGGAACGAGAGGTATGCCGCCACCGTCCAGATGCTGAGGCATGTGGAAAGCACATCGAACCGTCCCGCCATCCACGCGACGGACTCCACCTGTATCGGCATGGCAGCGAAAACTCCTGCCGTCATGAAAGCCGCGCGCCGGCTGCTCGTGAGGTGCCGTGTTACGAAAAACAGGCCGGCTGTCGACGCAGCGTGGAGAATTAGATTGGTCAGGTGAAATCCCAGCGGATTCTGACCCCAAAAGACTTGATCGATCGCGAACGTGGTATAGGTCACGGGCCGGTAAAAAATCTTGCCGCGAATTCCGAAAAACCACGCCAGAAAATCCAGGTCCAGTTCGCGGGTTGCCGTCACGATCCCGAAGTCATCATTGATGAAATAGAAGTTGAGAGCGGTAGCCCATATTGCTGCGGCAAGGGTCATGGTCAGCGCCGGCAAGATTAACGTCGTTTCGGTCGAACCGCCGGGTTCCGGATGGGGATTTTCCTTGCGAGCACGCAGGCGAATGCCCGCGATCGTGAAAAACAGGACGGACATTGCCTGCATGATGTTGAGGCGCGATCGCGGGCTCGTCGCGAAAAACATCAACGCCAGCGCGACAACGACGGCCGCAACAGCGGCGCACGCTAAAGAGCGCTTGTCATCCCATGGCCATGTCGGTAGCTTCACGCGTGGCCATTCTAACCCGGCCTGTGGCGAAGCAAGTGTTTGATGTCTCCTGGGCGCAGTCACGGAGCTCGAGCGCAATCTCATTCGCGAGCGAGTTCTCGTGCCTGCGCCCGCGGCTATGAAAGGGATGTCCGGATGTTGATTTCCGCTTTCAGAGTCCGGTGAACCGGGCAACGTTCTGCAATTTCGAGCAAGCGTTGTTTCTGAATTTCATCCAGGTTGCCGCTGAGTTCGATTTCACGATCGATACGGTCCAGAGAGCCAGACGTTGCTTCGCAGTCCCGGCAATCCTCGGCATGGATGCGGTAGTGTTGAAGTCGCACCGTTATGCGCTGCAGGTCAATGCCTTTGCGTTGCGCGTACAGCCGAAGCGTCATCGACGTACACGCGCCCAGGCTCGCCAGCAGCAGGTCATAGGGAGCCGGTCCGGTGTCGGTTCCAAACGGCGGCGGCTCATCTGCGCGCCACCGATGCTCTCCCGAAACGATCTGCTGCGCTAATCCTTCAAGGCTTGAGACAATGACCTGAGTACGTTCAGCCATTCCCTTACCTCCATCCGAATGGGTCAGAAGAAGCAGCAAATATCCCCTCCTTAAGGAGGGGCAGCCGCTCCGATCTAAGAATGTAACGCTACCTCATAGTAATCGGCGCGGCGTGGGGAGGTCAGACAATGGATAACCGTGGTATGACCTCCCCCGCTTCGCCCTGGCTGAGGTAGCGTTGGATTTTTCTTCTAGGGCTCAGCGACCACTACTGTCCCAACGTTAGTTGAATAGATTCAGTTGATTGGGGATGACCAAATCTGAATCTGGGGAATCGATGGTTGAAAGGGCCTGTAAAAGCGGTGTTT
>Ga0070675_100004256_pt1 | contig 10894 bp, 3 predicted proteins | sample KBSM43metaG_FD_65343 | JGI IMG/M metagenome (GOLD analysis project Ga0070675, IMG submission 65343) | Miscanthus rhizosphere microbial communities from Kellogg Biological Station, Michigan, USA - KBS M4-3 metaG | ecosystem: Host-associated > Plants > Roots > Rhizosphere > Soil ...
AACAGCTTTTTCACGTCTTAAAGATAAGTTCACATTTCAAAGTGGTAAGATAGAACGTGTGGTGTTAATAATGATTGAACTAAATGCGCAGGAAGTTTTGTATGCTTAAAAGTATGAGATTTACAGTAGGAGAATATATGCATGGAAAAAAAATTAAATTATCAGCCAGTGAAATGGTGACAGAACATATTCAGAAGCTTGGCAAGCCTTACAGTGACACAATTGAAACCATCAGGCAGATTATTTTAAGTGTTGACAAGGAAATTGGAGAGCAAATAAAATGGAACTCACCCAGCTTTTTTTATAAAGGAGTAATGAAAACTTTCGATCCAAAAGAATACAAAAGAGATATTGTGGTGGTAAACTTTCGGAAAAATAAAATCTTACTGGTGTTTCCAACAGGCGCAATCATTAACAACAAATCGGGATTGCTGGAAGGTGATTACAAAGATGGCCGACGATTGGTGAACTTTACTGATTTAAATGACGTAAAAGCAAAAGAAAAGGCGCTAAAAAATGTTTTAAGGCAATGGCTGAATTTAGTTGAAAAATAAATTTGGGAACTGTGTTTTACCGGGCTGGCTAAATAATAATCATGCGGTTGGACTTCAAATGTTCCAGCCAATAGTTTTCTTTAGCAAAAAATATTTTGTCTTCGGAAACTGTATCTGCAAGAACCATCACTGTATGATTTACGGTTACAACTTCATAATTAAGTTTTGGAACAGCAATATTGAGATAGTGTTTTTTATCCTGTAAACAAAAAGACCATTGATCCGTATCGGCAATTTTTTTGATATTAACCTGGTCGTAGGTTTTAATAATAAGTAACCTGCCAGGCATAAATTGAAATTCTTTAAAACATTTTTCTGTAGATAATGTAATTGCACCTGTCCTTTTAAATACTTTAAAGCTTCTCCACGTACCAATAAAAGCAATTTCAGCTAACGCTTGCATTATTTCATGTTTTAACGAAATGAATTCAATAGTTTTCAAAAGGAGAATAGATTAATGCTGAAAATACCTTGCCACGATTTTGAATCAATTCGGGCTAAATTTGTTTCATTAATTTTAGGAACATAAAACTGGCTTCGGAAAAATTGATATGGAAGGAATTGAAGTTATTATTCGGCCCGGTACTTAGTCACTGTTCCATAACTGAAAGACTTATTATTGAGTAGTTTCTCATAATTATAATCGTCTTCGCAACCAAAATTATCTGCAACTAAAAATTTTTTAAGCAGTTGTATTAAAAGGGTCGGTACTTTACTGCTTTTAATGTTCTAATTATATTAAGTATCAAGGTTAAATATGAAGGTAAATACCAGTACAGTATCTGATATTCTATCAAAGTTGCGTATCAATTTTTTAAGCGACAGTGCGGTGCGTAAAAATGGTGAAGAACCATTTCGTTCGGAGCTTTATAGCCTTGACCAATTAGATCGTCATGGCAAAGTAGTTGCCCGCTCACATAAACTCCAGAAAGGCCTTTCTTCGGACAAGCTTTTAAGAAGATTGGAGGATAATGAAAGAGCATTGCTGGAGGTACGCAACTTGCTTGTAGAAAGTCTTAGAACTGGCAAAACGATTACCCCTGGAGCAGAATGGCTGCTTGATAATTTTTACCTGGTAGAAGAACAGGTGGTTATTGCAAGGAAGCATCTACCAAAAGGATATAGTGAAGCATTGCCCTATCTGGCCGAAGGTGTATCCGCCGGGATGCCCCGTGTATATGATATTGTCCTGGAAATTATTTCGCATAGTGATGGCCGTGTTGATGTAACCAGTTTAACCAGCTTCATATCAAACTACCAGACTGAAACAATTCTTACCCTTGGAGAATTGTGGGCCATCCCTATTATGCTTCGTCTTGCCGTTATTGAAAATCTGCGCAGGGTTTCGGGTAAAATAGCCCTGGATATGATCGATCATAACCTGGCAGATTTCTGGGCCGAAAAAATGATAGACACGGTTAAAGAGACACCCGGCAATCTTATTCTTGTTATAGCAGACATGGCCCGGTCTAAACCCGTTTTGGATAGCCATTTTGTTGCTTGCTTTACCCGCAAACTACAGGGGAAAGGACCCGCCCTGGCCCTGCCGCTTAACTGGATGGAACAACAATTATCCGGAATGGGTATTAGCAGTAATGAACTTGTATTACAGGAAAATCAAAAACAGGCAATAGACCAGGTGTCGGTTCGCAATAGTATTGGCACCCTGCGTTTTATTGGAGCTACCGATTGGCGGGAGTTTGTAGAAACGCTTAGCAGCGTGGAGCAGGTATTGCGACAGGATATTACAGGCACCTACCCGCTCATGGACTTTGCAACGAGAGACAGGTATCGCCACGTAGTGGAAAGAATTTCCAAATCGTGCGATTTATCGGAAACAGAGGTAGCGCAAAAAGTACTTGACTTAACAAAAGAAAATAACAATGGCGATCCGCATTATAAAAGGAAGCAGCATGTTGGCTACTACCTGGTTGATAAAGGGCTGAAGCAGACAGAACAGACTACTTGCATGCGTTATACAATCAGGCAAAAACTGAATAATGTTTTTGGTAAAATGCCTGTCTTCCTTTACCTGTTTTCAATTTTTTTATCAGCTATAGTATTTTCTTCTGTGCTGTTTTACATAGCCTATGATTATGGTAATTATAACTGGAAAATTTTATCCATAGTTGGCCTGCTTTCTTTTTTGGGCTCACTTCAACTTTCTGTTTCACTGGTAAATTGGTTATCTACTATTTCTGTGCTGCCACAACTCCTTCCGCGGATGGATTATTCGAAAGGCATTCCGACTGAATATCGCAGTCTTGTTGTTATTCCAACCATGCTTGTGAGTGAAAGTTATATAGACGAACTCATTGAAGGCCTCGAAATACGGTACCTCGCTAACCGGGAGGACAACCTCCATTATGCATTGTTGACTGACTTTACAGACGCCGACTCGGCTACCATGCCGGAGGATGAAAGTTTAATGGCCCTGGCAAAGAGAAGGATTGAAGAATTAAATGAAAAGTACAATACACCCGAAGAGTATACATTTTTTCTTTTTCACCGTCCCAGAACATGGAATCCGAGGGAAAGAAAGTGGATGGGTTACGAACGCAAGAGGGGAAAACTATCCGCTTTAAATGCATTTTTAAGAGAGCGTGACCGAAATGAGTTTTCATTGATAGTTGGTAATCGCAGGAAGATATTAACCAACATTAAATATGTCATTACACTGGACTCGGATACACAGCTTCCCAGGGAATCGGTTTGGAAATTTGTTGCTACTATGGCTCACCCGTTGAACCATGCCATATACGATCCGGCCAAAAAAAGAGTAACCGAGGGCTATGGCATTTTACAACCCCGTGTAGAGCCAAGCATACCAAAAACAGCTACATCCTTGTATTTGCGCATGCAGGGCAATCTTTCCGGCATCGATCCATACACGCAGGCTTCTTCTGATGTCTACCAGGATGTGTTTGGAGAAGGGTCCTATATTGGAAAAGGCATCTATGATGTTGATGTGTTTGAACAAGCTTTGGATGGCGTTTTCCCCGAAAACAGGATATTAAGCCATGACTTGCTGGAAGGCTGTTATACCCGCTCCGGTTTGATAAGCGATGTTCATTTATATGAGGAAAGCCCTTCGCAATACCAGACAGATGTAAAACGCCATCATCGGTGGATAAGGGGTGACTGGCAGATTGGGGCCTGGATGCTCCCTTTCATTACCTCCGCAAATGGCCGATTTGTAAAAAATAGGCTTTCTGCTTTATCAAGATGGAAGATTTTCGACAATCTCAGGAGAAGCCTGATGCCACTGGCTTTGACACTGCTCTTATTATTGGGTTGGTTCTTATTACCCTTTCCATGGTTTTGGACAGCGGCCGTCACCGTCATTGCTTTATTACCCGTGATGGCAGCAGCCGGGTGGCAGTTATTAAACAAACCTGAAGATCTCACATTGCCATCACACGTTTTTGAAGTCGGAGTTTCTATAAGAGATTTTTTAATCCGTTTTATTTTTGGAATGGCTGTTCTTCCCTATGAAGCCTATAAAAATATGGATGCGATCATACGCACTAACTGGCGTATGATTTTTACACGAAGGAAGCTGTTAGAATGGACACCCTCTGCCGTAACCCGTAGTCGCCGTAACAATGTAGGGTCAGTGTATGCAGCTATGTGGATAGCTCCACTTCTCAGTATTGCCAGTTTAGGCCTTATGGTGTACACCAATGCCGAAGCCCTTTACGTAGCCAGTCCTATATTGATACTTTGGTTATTCGCACCTGCACTTGCATGGCGTTTGAGCCGACAAGAAACAGAAAAAAAACCTAAGCTCTCTGCAACCCAAAATTTATTTCTCCACAAGGCGGCTCGTAGAACCTGGTCGTTTTTTGAACAATTTGTTACGGAGGAACAGCACTGGTTACCACCAGATAATTTCCAGGAACAGCCCACGCCGATTGTTGCGCATCGTACATCACCAACCAACATGGGTATGGCATTGTTGGCTAATCTCTCGGCCTATGATTTTGGATACATTCCCGGCGGAGAAATGACATCAAGATGCAAGAATACCCTGGCATCAATGCTACAACTGGAAAGATTTAGCGGGCACTTTTATAACTGGTATGATACCATTTCTTTGTTGCCGCTGCAACCAAGATATGTATCCACTGTGGACAGTGGCAATTTGATCGGCCACCTGCTTACTTTGCGCCAGGGACTTTTAGCACAGGGTAGCCAACCAATTTTTACACGGAAGGTATATGACGGATTAATCACCACTGTAAAAATTATCCAGGATATTTCGAAAGGGCATGACGCAAAACAGACTGAAAAAATTCTTTCTGTATTAAATGCTGCCGTCGAGGGAGAAATCAACTCACTAAGTAACATCAAAAAACAGCTTGATGAACTCACCTTTCTTTCCAATGAATTGTTGCTTTACCAGGCTGACATTGAAGTAGAGTTAAAAAAATGGACAAGAAAGTTATGCCAGCAAATAAAAAGCTTTCATGATGACCTCTTTCAACTTGCACCATGGATAGGCCTATCGCCAGTACCTGAAAATTTTGAAAAGCTTGCGGCCATCAATGAAATTCCAACTCTTCTTGCTATCCGTGATATGACAGGTTGGGTATTGGAGCATATTGACTTTTATGAACGGGAAAATCACACAACTGACAAAGATTGGTTGTCGAGGCTGCGACAATCCATACACAATGGAGGTAAGGAAGCAAACCGGCGGATAAAATTGCAGGAAGAAATAGCTGAACAATGTGAAGACCTTTGCGAAGTAGATTATGGGTTCCTATTCGATAAAGCTACGAGCCTGCTAAGAATTGGTTACAATGTAGAAGAACAGAGAAAAGATAATAGTTACTATGATTTACTTGCATCGGAAGCACGGCTTGGAATTTTTGTTGCCATTTCACAAGGGAAATTGCCGCAGGAATGTTGGTTTGCATTGGGAAGATTATTGACTAATTCCGGTGGCGACCCGATCTTACTTTCATGGAGCGGATCAATGTTTGAATACCTGATGCCACAGTTGGTAATGCCGTCCTACGAAAACACGCTATTGTATCAAACCAATAAAGCCACGGTAAAACGGCAAATAGATTATGCAGCTCAGCGTGAAGTGCCGTGGGGTATTTCTGAATCAGGATATAACATGGTGGATGCGAACATGAATTATCAATACCGGGCGTTTGGTGTGCCTGGCCTTGGCTTAAAGCGTGGCCTTGAAGAAGACATTGTTATTGCCCCATACGCATCGATGTTGGCGTTGATGGTATCCCCCACAAAAGCCTGTACCAATCTGCAGCTTTTATCGAAGCAAGGTTTTGAAGGAGAATATGGATTTTTTGAAGCCATAGATTATACTGCAAGTCGTTTACCCAGGGGAACCGCACACAGTATAGTACGTTCTTATATGGTGCATCACCAGGGTATGTCTTTCCTTTCTCTTGCTTATGTGTTGCTCGACAAGCCGATGCAACAAAGGTTTGAATCGGAGCTTCGGTTTAATGCAAGTCTTTTGCTGTTACAGGAACGCATACCGCGTACTACACTATTCTATGCACATACTGCAGACATCATCGAAACACATGCTATAGCAACAGATGTACAGGTAAGAACCATCAATACACCTAACACCAGGATGCCCGAAATTCAGCTTCTGAGCAATGGTCGCTACCAGGCTATGATAACCAACTCAGGAGGTGGATACAGCCGGTGGAAAGATATAGCGGTTACACGCTGGCGTGAAGATGCAACAAAAGATGACCGGGGTATCTTTTGTTATATAAAAGATGTAAACAGTGGAAAGTTCTGGTCCAATACCTACCAGCCAACCCTGCAAGCTGCAAAAATTTACGAAGCAATATTTTCACAGGGGCATGTCGAATTCCGCAGGAATGATTTTGGCATAGAAACCAAAACAGAAATCGTTATTTCTCCTGAGGATGATACTGAATTAAGGCGGATAAAAATTACCAACAAATCACAAGCGTCAAAAACGTTAGAGATTACCAGTTATGCTGAAATAGTAATGGCCAGCCAGGCTTCTGATGAAGCCCACCCGGCATTTAGTAATCTTTTTGTTCAAACCGAAATTCTCCCGGAACACAATGCCATCTATTGTACAAGGCGACCACGTTCAGAACACGAAACACCACCCTGGATGTTCCATTTGATGGACGTGCGTGGTACCGATATAGAAGCGGTATCATATGAAACCGACCGAATGCAATTTATAGGGAGGGGCCGAACATTACGACATCCTAAAGCAATGGAAGATGAGGCTCTTTCTGGCAGGCAGGGTTCAGTACTCGACCCGATCATGTCCATTCGCCATCGCATCACGCTGAAACCAAATCAAACTGCTACTATAGATTTAATTTATGGTATAGGAGAAACAAAAGAAGCCTGCGAAGGGCTAATGTTTAAATATCAGGATAAGTATTTAAAAAGGCGGGCTTTTGAATTGTCATGGACGCACAGCCAGGTATTACTCCGTCAAATTAATGCCACGGAGACGGATGCACAATTATTCAATCGCCTGGCAGCTTCTGTTATTTACGCAAATTCAAACCTGCGTGCAGATCCAGCGGTGATTCAAAATAATTTCCGGGGTCAATCAGGTCTATGGAGTCATTCTGTTTCCGGTGATATACCAATTGTGTTGCTGCACATCTTTGACCAGGAAAGTATAGAATTGGTAAAACAAATGGTGCAGGCACATGCTTATTGGCGGTTAAAAGGTTTAGCCGTTGATCTTGTTATCTGGAACGAAGACCATGGCTCCTACCGGCAATTTTTACAAGACCAGATTCTCGGACTGATCACTGCAGAAGCCACAAGCAGCCAGGCAACTCAGAAGGCGGGAAATATTTATGTAAAGTCAGCAGACCAACTATCGTCTGAAGATCGATTACTGTTCGAAAGTGTAGCACGGTTAATTATATATGATAATAGGGGCAGCTTATTAGAACAGGTTAATAAACAAACTTCAGAAAAACAATTACCTCCATTGCTGGAAGTAAAAACAAGTGAAGCGCAGGACCAACAGTCAATACCACTGCCTGGTGATCTTTTATTTTTCAATGGAACAGGCGGATTTACACGGGATGGTAACGAATATAAAATCGTCACCGATAACATGAAAACGACCCCGGCACCATGGGTGAATATTATAGCCAACCCGGTTTTTGGCAGCGTGGTATCTGAAAGTGGTTCCGCCTATACATGGGCCATCAATGCGCATGAATACCGCATCACACCATGGGCCAACGACCCGATAAGTGATATTGGAGGCGAAGCTTTTTATTTACGTGATGAAGAGACAGGAAATTTCTGGTCACCTTCGCCATTTCCAAAAAAAGGACCTTCGCCCTATGTCATTACACATGGATTTGGATATAGCATTTTTGAGCACATAGAAGAAGGCATTTATTCGGAAATGACGGTGTTTATTGATAAAGAACACCCTGTTAAATTTGTTGTACTGAAAATAAAGAATGCGTCCGGGCGAGAACGAAAACTTTCTACTTTAGGATTTCTTGAAATAGTATTGGGTGATGTACGCTCCAAAACCAACATGCATATTTTATCTGAGCAGGATAATAAAACCGGCGCATTGCTATTACGTAATAGGTACAACTCTGCTTTTTCAGAACGTGTTAGTTTTTTCAAAGTAGACGGTGGTTATAATTTCAGTTATACGGCTGACCGTTCCGAATTTATTGGAAGAAACAGGACTCTTGCCAATCCGCAGTCGCTCTACAGAAAAAAACTTTCAGGACGAATCGGTGCAGGAATGGACCCTTGTGCCGCACTGCATGTAAAATTTGATTTACTTGATGGTGGCGAAAAAGAAATAATATACCAGGTAGGAAATGAAGTAAACGCCCACGAGGCAAATGCCTTAATAGAAAAATTTCTGAATAAAGACGTGGTGATGCAATCCTTACAGGATGTAAAGGAATATTGGAAAGAGGTAGTTAATGCTGTGCAGGTAACAACGCCTGATAAATCATTAAACATTTTAGCTAACGGTTGGCTCATTTATCAAACACTGGCTTGCAGGATGTTCGCAAGGAGCGGCTTTTATCAATCAGGGGGCGCCTTTGGCTTCAGAGACCAGTTACAGGATGTGTTAGCGCTGTTACATACACAACCAGCACTTGCACGTGACCAGATATTATTAAGTGCATCAAGACAATTTACAGAAGGAGACGTGCAACATTGGTGGCATCCACCAGAAGGAAGAGGTGTTCGTACACGCTGTTCTGATGACATGCTTTGGCTGCCTTTTGTAGTAGCGAGATATACTACCGTTACCGGCGATTTTGATATTTTACAAATGCCTGTTGCCTTTTTAGAAAGTCGCACCTTGTATGAAGGTGAAGAGTCGCTTTATGATTTGCCGGTAACCCTGAACATGACAGGCAATCTATACGAACATTGTGTTCGTGCCATAAAATACAGCTTCCGTTTTGGTGAACATGGTTTGCCACTCATTGGCGCAGGAGACTGGAATGATGGCATGGACCAGGTGGGTCATAAAGGCAAAGGAGAAAGTGTATGGCTCGCATTTTTCCTTTATGATATTCTTAAAAAATTTGCGCCTATTGCAAAAAATAATGGAGATGTTTTATTTGCTGAAACTTGTAAACAACGAGCGGCAACACTCCAGGAAAATATCGAAAAATCGGGCTGGGATGGTGAGTGGTACCGGCGTGCCTATTTTGATGATGGAACACCACTAGGCTCAAAAGAAAATGAAGAATGCCGTATAGATGCTATTGCTCAAAGTTGGTCAGTATTATCCGGTGCCGGCAGTGTTGAACGAAAGAACATGGCTATGACTTCGCTTAACAAATACCTTGTTCGGAGAGATCTTAAAATAATTCAATTGCTGGATCCTCCTTTTGATTCCAAAGGGCCTAACCCGGGTTATATAAGAGGATACGTACCCGGCGTAAGAGAAAATGGCGGGCAGTATTCTCATGCGGCCATCTGGACGCTAATGGCCTTTGCGGCTTTAGGTGACCGTGAAAAAGTTTGGGAATTGTTTAGCATGATACAGCCGTTGAATCATGCAACAGGTGCCGATGATATACAGGTATATAAAGTAGAACCCTATGTGATGGCTGCAGATGTGTACGCAAATGAATCGCACAAGGGCAGAGGCGGATGGACATGGTATACTGGTTCGGCAGGATGGATGTATCAATTTATTGTTGGTTCGTTGTTAGGGTTGGAATTACAAAATGACAGCTTGAAATTCAAACCATGTTTTCCTTTGAACTGGCCATCGGTTTCTATCAGGTACAGGTATAAAAAATCGTCTTATAACATTACTATTTTCCAGGTAACAAATGCGGACGAATCCTGGTGGAAAGAAGGAGAGAACCAGGGTAAAGGAGATACTATAAAATTGGTTGATGATGCAACAGAACATCATGTGGAAGTACATATTCACAATGAGAAAGAAGTTGCGACAATGAAAAATGAATATGTGAATGCAGACAAAATTTAATTGAACTAATTCAACTAATATTTCAATTGCCACGCCCTGCTTTTAAGCAGGGCTTTTGTTTTAACGCAAACAAAAAAATAGTGTAGTATGGTCATTTAAGTATTCCTCTGTCTATGTCCAGGCTCAAATTTTTGATGAATCAGGGCCCCATTCTTCCAGGTGCGCCTTAGAATTTTTGCGCCGTATATTTGCCGTCTTTATAATTTCTTATTCCCTATCATAAAATGAAATATTGCCGCAGGTTCCTGTGTATCGTTTCTCTCCTTTTTTTATTAAGTAATAATTTATCAGCTCAAAATGCAGCAGCAATAAAAGGTAAGCTGGTTGATTCTGTTTCTTCCTCTCCACTCGCTTTTGCCACCGTGCAGGTTTTTGATAAAGAACAAAAAAAACTGGTGAATGGAAACCTGGTTTCTGAAAGTGGTGAGTTTTCTATCGATCTTCCTTTTGGCACTTACTATGCTATAATAGAATTTACAGGTTATTCTTCATTTACCACAGCTCAGTTTGTGCTTTCGTCCAAAAATCCCAATCGTGATTTTGGTATTATTCGTCTTGCTTCAAAAACAACGGTTTTGCAAGGCGTAGTAGTACAGGCAGAAAAAAGTTACATGCAGTTTTCGTTGGATAAAAAAATATTTAACGTTGGTAAAGACCTTGCCAATGCCGGTGGGTCTGCATCTGATGTACTTACCAATATTCCTTCTGTTTCTGTGGACCCCGAAGGCACAGTAAAATTGCGGGGCAGCGATAATGTACGCATTCTGATTGATGGAAAACCATCGGGACTTGTAAGCATAAAAGGTGGTGGTGGTTTACAGCAGTTACCCGCAAGTTTAAT
>Ga0070675_100004258_pt1 | contig 10893 bp, 7 predicted proteins | sample KBSM43metaG_FD_65343 | JGI IMG/M metagenome (GOLD analysis project Ga0070675, IMG submission 65343) | Miscanthus rhizosphere microbial communities from Kellogg Biological Station, Michigan, USA - KBS M4-3 metaG | ecosystem: Host-associated > Plants > Roots > Rhizosphere > Soil ...
CGTTCTTCATCACGCAGCGGCCGGCTGACGTCGGCCAGCACGACCAGTTGATGCGGGCGCCCTTCCTGGCGAAACGTCGTGCGGCGCAGTTCCCATCGGCCGGTGCCGCCCGGAAACGCGATGTTTTCGATGCGAGGCGTCTGGCCATCGAGCAGGTCGGACAGGCCAAGTTCTTCGGCGCTGCGGCCGAGCAATTGTTCGGCGGTCTGGCCGAGCAATCTCTCGCCGGCGCGGTTGATCAGACGCAGCGAGTGCGGCCCGTCGAACGTCAGCACCGCGACGTCGATTTCGACCATCATCGTCCGCAGCAACGCGCCGGCTTCGAGGGCGACGAGACGCTGACTGTGTAGTGTCGAGGCGAGGACGTTGACCTCGAGCATCACCGCGCCGAGCGGATCGTCGCCGCTGGCGCCGCGCGCGCGGATCGAAAAATCGCTTTCACGCAACGCGGCGAGCAGGTTCGACAGCGTTTGCAGCGGCAGGACCACCCGGTGGCGGACGCTGAACGAGCATCCCGCCCAGACGCCGACGATCAGGACGCTGAGCGTCCACTGCACCTTCGGTTGATAGTCGCCGGTCCAGAGCAGGATTAACGAGACGAGCGCGGCAGGGAAGCCGGCGGCTAGCGCCAGCAGCAGGATGCGCTGGTCGAAGCGGAATCGCGAAGTCGGATGATTCTCGACGTCCGGCTCGAGCGCGGCCGCAATCTGGGTGCCCGCGCTCGATTCAGAACCGTTCACACTGTCATTTTACAGGCCGTAGCGCTGTAACCGGCGGTAGAGAGCGCTGCGGCTCAGACCGAGCGCTTTGGCCGCCTGGCTGACGTTTCCGTCGAACCGTGCCATCGCCTTCTTGATCAGGAAGCCTTCCACCTCTTCCAGGCTCATGTCCTCGACGCGCGACGTGGCGTCTCGGTCGATCCGCAAACCGAGCTCGCCGAGGCGAATCGTCGATCCCGCGGCCATCAGCACGCCGCGCTCCACCGCATGATCGAGTTCGCGGATGTTGCCCGGCCATGGATGATCGAGCAGCGCCTGCAGCGCCGCCGGCTCGAATGCCGAAATGTTCTTGCGATAGCGCTGCGCATGCTGGCGAAGGAAGTGGCTGGCCAGCGCCGGGATGTCTTCGCGGCGATCGCGCAGCGGCGGCAATGCAATCTCGATGGTGTTCAGCCGGAAGAGCAAGTCCTGCCGGAAGCGTCCGGCGGCGACCTCTTCGCCGAGATTCGAGTTGGTCGCCGAGACGATGCGGACGTTGCAGTGACGGGTGCGTGACGAGCCGACGCGCTCGAAGTCGCCGGTCTCGAGCACCCGCAGCAGCTTCGGCTGGAGGTTCAGCGGCACGTTGGCAATTTCGTCGAGGAACAGTGTGCCGCCGTCAGCGAGTTCGAAGCGGCCGACGCGATCGCTTTTCGCATCGGTGAACGCGCCCTTCACGTGGCCGAACAACTCGCTCTCGAAGACCCCTTCCGAAAGACCGCCGGCGTTGACCGTGACCAGCCCTTTGCCGGCGCGGCCGGAGACTGAATGAATCGCCTGCGCGACGGTGCCCTTGCCGGTTCCGTTCTCGCCGGTGACCAGCACGTTGGCTTCCGACGGCCCGACGCGCTGAATCAGTTCGAGCACCGGCCGCATCGACGGGGCTTCCGCGATTAACAGCGGACGCACATCCGGTTTCAGCGATCGGTTTTCAGCTTCGAGCCTTTGCTGGCGGCGAAGTGCGCGCGCCAGTTCCACCTGCGTGCGAACAATCGTCAGCAGCCGGGCGTTTTCCCAGGGCTTCTGGACGAAATCGCGGGCGCCGCGGCGCATCGCCTCGACGGCCACTTCGACGCTGCCCCACGCGGTCATCACCACCAGCGGCAGCGTCGGATCGTGCGAGCGCAGTTGCGACAGCAGGTCGAGGCCTTCCTGGCCGGACGTGGTGTCGCGCGCGTAATTGAGATCCATTAGTACCGCGTCGTACTCGTCCGAATCGATCGCTTCGATGATCGCGGCCGGCGAGTTGGCGGAGTCGATCCTGAAGCCTTCACCTTTGAGCAGCAGACGAAGGGCTTCCAGAACGTCGGGCTGATCGTCGGCGATCAGCACTCGCGGCTGAACAAGTTCAGGCCGCTGAGGCGTCGTCTCTCGGTCGTTCATCGTGTCTACAGGCCAGCGTTGGGCAAGGGCCACGGTTCACTCTCCGAATTCGGTCGCCCTTTAGACGTTCTCCAAGGGGCATTAGTTGGTGACTTACGACTTTCGACTTTCGACTCTACGACTGAAGTATTAGTCGTCCACCACCCAGCCGTCGCGCAGCTGGATGATCCGCGTACCGTACGACGCATTCACTTCGGAGTGCGTCACCTGAATGATGGTGGTCCCACTTTCGTTCAGAGTCCGAAAGAGCTCCATGATTTCTTTGCCTTGAGCGGTGTGCAGGTTGCCGGTCGGCTCGTCCGCGAGGATCACCTGCGGGTTCGCAATCACTGCGCGCGCCACACCGACCAGCTGCTGCTGCCCGCCCGATAGCTGATTCGGGTACAGGTCTTTCTTGCCGACGATCTGAAATCGGTCGAGGATGTCGCCGACCATGCTCTGGCGATCTTTCCGGCTTACATTCCTATACGAGAGAGGAATCTCGAGGTTCTCGTAGACCGTGAGATTGTCAAGAAGGTGATAGCTCTGAAACACGAAACCGATATGTTTCTTGTGCAATTCCGAACGCTGTTTGGGATTGAGACGATGAACCGGCTGATCCATGAAGTAGTACTCTCCGGACCACGCGCTGTCGTGCATCCCGAGGATGTGGAGCAGCGTCGACTTGCCGGCACCCGACGGCCCCATGATCGAGACGAACTCGCCCTCTTTGATGTCTGCGTTCAACCGGCGCAGCACGTAGGTACGGCCGACGCCGTGGGGATATGACTTTTCGACACTGCGTAATGAAATCAGCATGACCTACTCGGTTCTCAGCGCGGTCATCGGGTCGACTCGCGTCGCCCGGCGCGCCGGAAGATACGCTGCCAGCAGCATCACCGCGAGCAGCAGCAGCGACACCGCCGCGAACGTGACGGGGTCGTGAGGGCGCACGCCATAAAGCAGCGTGTCGAGCACGCGCGCGGCTGCGAGCGCGCCGGCCAGGCCGATCGCCAGGCCAATCAATCCGGTCTTCACCGCTTGCGACACGACCATGCCGCGCACATCGGAAGCCTGCGCGCCGAGCGCCATGCGAATACCGATTTCGCGCCGCCGCTGCGCCACCGAGTACGCCATCACGCTGAACAAGCCGAAGCCGGCCAGCAGCAGCGCAAAAGTGGCGAACGCGCCGACCAGGAACGCGGTGAAGCGGGGCGTCGCGACCGACCGTTCGACGTATTGCTCGAGGGTTTTCAACTCGCCGGGCGATTGCAAGGGATCGATCCGCGCCATCATCGCGCGCACCGATGCGGCCGCGGATTCGGGCGCCGCGCTGGTTCGCAACACCGCGGCCATGAACGGCCACGGCGTTTGCTCGAATGGTGTGTACATCTGCTCGGCGGCCGCATCGGCGAGCGTGCCACGTTTGACCGTACCGACGATGCCGATCACTTCGCGCGGCCCGGTGTTGCCGTAGCCAATCGTCATCCTCTTGCCAAGGGCGTTTTCGTTCGGCCAGTACTTCGCTGCAAGGCTTTCGTTGATGATCACAACATTCGGCGCCGAGTCGTTGTCGCGTTCGGTGAATGCGCGGCCGCGCAGCACCGGAATGCCCATTAACGAGAAGTAATCCGGACTGATGCCGAAATATTCCGCCGACGTCCGCGTGCCGGGATCGACCGGCCGTCCTTCGATGGTGAAGCCCACGCCAATGTCGCTGCCCGACAGCGGCATCGTCGTGGCGATCGCCGACGCTGAAACGCCGGGCAGCGCCTGCGTTTCTTCGTGCAAGCGTCGATAGAAAGCGCGCATCGACTCCGGCGTCGGGTAGCGCGCGGGCGCGAGTTGCAGCTGCATCGACAGCGCGCGTTCAACCCGGAATCCCGGGTCGACGTGCTGCAGCGTGATCAGGCTGCGCACCAGCAGCCCGGCGGCGGCCAGCAGCATCAGCGAGATCGCCATTTCCGCGACCACCAACGTTTGACGGGTGCGTGCACCCGACGCGCCGCTGCCGCCGCGTTCTCCGTCCTTCAACGCGTCGCCGAGATTCGTTCGCGACAGTTGGAACGCCGGCACCATGCCGCTCAGCAACCCGGCCGCGATCGAGATCGCCATCGTGAACGCGAGCGCCGCGCCGTCAACCTGTACTGCCTGCAGCCGCGGGATCTGCAATGGGCTCAGCGAGATAAGGAGCCGCACCCCCCACGCTGCGAGAAGCATGCTGAGCAAGCCGCCCGCAACAGCGAGCGTCAGGCTCTCCGCGAAAAACTGGCGGATGATGCGGCCACGGCTCGCGCCGAGTGCCGTTCGGATCGCGACTTCGCGCCGACGCGTCGAGCCGCGGGCGAGGAGCAGGTTGGCAATGTTCGCACAGGCAATCAACAGCACGGCGGCGACCGCCGATAACAGCACAATCAGGCCAACGCGATAGTCCTTCACCAACACATCCCGGTATGGACGAACGAGGACGCCGCGGCTCTTATTACGCGGATACTGTTCCGCCAGCCGGCCCGCGATCGTCGCGAGGTCGGCCTGGGCCAACGCAAGAGACGCCCCTGTCTTCAGACGGCCGACGCCGTGAAGAAACGAGGCGTTGCGTTGCTCCGCCCAGTTCCCCGCAAATCGTGAGGCGCGAAGCGGCATCCAAAGTTCGGGTTTGTCTTCGGCCTCGAACGGAAATTCAAAGCTGGCCGGCATGACGCCGACAACGGTGTAAGGATCGCCATCGAGCGTGATCGAGCGGCCGATGATGCCAGCGTCGCGTGAAAAGTGCTTCGCCCAGGACGCCTCGGCCAGAACGACGGTGCGAGGCGCACCCGCCTTGTCGTCGTCGGCGCTGAGCAGACGTCCTCGCAAAGGCGCGACGCCGAGAAGGGCCAACGCTTCGCCACTGACGATGCAGGTATTGAGCCCGGCAGCGTCTCCGACGCCCGTCAATGTCGATCCGTTTGTCGCGTAGACCGCTAGCTTCTCAAACGTGCTGGCCTGCGCACGCCAGTCCTGAAAATCGGGATATGACGTGTTATCCGGTTCGCCTCGAATGGTGGTTTCCACCGACACCAGGGCCTGCGGATCGGCAAACGGCAGCGGCTTCAGCAAGACGCCATTGACGATGCTGAAAATCGCCGTATTCGCGCCAATGCCCACAGCGAGCACGACAACGACAACTGCGCTAAAGCCGGGGGACTTCAGGAGGGTGCGAAGGGCTTGCTTGAAGACCATGACCCTGTCAGTCGAAGGTCGAAAGTCGAAAGTCGAAAGTCAGTCTCAAGTCGACTGACGGACCTTCGACTTCCAACTGACTTTTGACTTTCGACCTCAGACTTTCGACTTATTCAGTGACCGCCATTTCAGACCGTTCCTCCACGACCCGTCCATCGAACAGATGAATGCTGCGGTCGGCGTGGCGCGCATACCGGGGATCGTGCGTAACCATGCAGATCGTGGCGCCGCCTTTGTGCAGTTCGCGAAGCAGATCCATCACCGCTTCGCCGCTGCGCGAGTCGAGGTTTCCAGTGGGCTCGTCCGCCAGCAGCATCAGCGGTTCGCCGGCGACGGCGCGGGCGACTGCGACGCGCTGCTGCTGACCGCCGGAAAGCTGGCTCGGAAGGTGTTTCGCGCGGTGCGCCATGCCGACCCGCTCGAGCGCGGCTTCGGCGCGCTGCTTGCGCTCGGCGGATTTCATCCCGCGATAGGTGAGCGGCAGTTCGACGTTCTCGAACACCGTGAGATCGCCAATCAAGTTGAAGCTCTGGAAGATGAAACCGATTTCGCGGTTGCGCACCCGCGCCCGCTCCGACGCCGCCAGTTCGGCGACCGGCCGGCCGTTCAACAGGTATTGGCCTTCGCTCGGCGAATCGAGCAGGCCGAGAATCGACAGGAGCGTGGACTTACCGCAGCCTGACGGCCCGGCAATCGCCACATATTCGCCCTTGGCGATTTCCATGTGGATACCGGACAGTGCGTGGGTCTCGACCTCGTCGGTGAAGAACACCTTTGTCACACCATCAAGCTTGATAATCGGCTGTCCGCTCTCTGCCATGTGCGTTTTCTCCATTTGTGACGCGGGCCATCGGGCCCGCAATCCGGCCGTGCCTACTTCAATCTGATCCGGTCGTACGAGTCGTAAGCCGACATGTCGGACAGGATCACCTGATCCCCGACCTTCAGACCCGACAGAACTTCAATCGTGTTCACCGAGCTCTTGCCAAGTTTCACTTGTGTCCGTTCCGCGGTGACGCCATCCGGACCGATCTTGAAGAGGCCGACCGTGCTCTGATCCTGGCCAAATGCCGGGCGCCCCATGTAGACGATGTCGCGAAGCTGTGCGAGGACGATCGTGCCGTCGACGCTCAGGTCGGGGACTGCGCCCTTGGGCAGATCGCCGACCAACGTCACGTCAACCGTGCGGGTACCGTTGATGACTGACGGATCAATCCGCGCGACACGCCCTTCGACGATGCCGTTACGGGTATCGACTTCAGCCTTCTGACCGAGCTGAATGTCCTTGGCCTGCGTTTCCGCAATCTTGATTTCCGCCTTCAGCCGCTGCGGATTGGCGACGCGCGCGAGATTCGTGCCCGGGGCGACCTGTGCGCCGACTTCAACCGGCACCAGCTGCAGCGTCCCTTCGAGACCGGCGCGGACTTTCAGTTCGTCTTTCTGCCGTCGCACCAGTCCGAGAACGGCGCGAGCCTGATCGACCGTTGACTGCTGCACCGCGCCCTGCGCGCGCATCGATTCGGCTTTGCTCGCGAGCTGATCCTTCGCAATCTTCGTCCGCACGGCGAGCTGCTCGGCGTCGACCTTGCTTTGCTCCAGCACCAGAGTGGACACCAACTGGTCTTTCGCCAGCTGCTGGTTCATCTGATATTGCATCTTGGCCTTGTTGAAATCCGCTTCGATCTGCGCGGCGGTGGCCTGCGACTGCAGCAGGTCGTTATTGAGCTGCACCGTAGTGTTCGCCAAGCCGGCTTCAGCGGCGGCGACTTTCAGTTCCGCATCCAGCAGCTGCTGTTCGAGCTGCGGGTTGGAAAGTTCCATGATGACGTCGTCCGGCTTCACCTGAACGCCGGGCCGCAGAATGATCCGTTCGACGCGACCCTGCGTGGTCGCTGGAATCCAGCGGATGTCTTCCGGAGTCAGCGTTCCAAGACCACGAACCTGCACGATCATGTCGCCGCGCTTCACGGTGTCGGGCCAAACCACCGCACGTTCGACGGTCGGCGCCGCCGGCTTCAGGCGGGACAGGCCGTAACTAACAGAGACCACCACCAACAGGGCGACGCTGCCGTAGATGATCTGGCGAATCCGCTTCTTCCTGGCATTGGACGGGCGAGCAATATCCATGGTTGTTTTGTGCTGTTAGACGGAAACAACGGTGAAAACGATCAGAAAATACAGGGGCAAACGGCAGGCCAGCGCGTCCTAACCGTGTAAGTGATTATACAGGAACCACTTAACTGCGTCCAAAATTGCGATGATCAGTCGAAAAACTGTCCGCTTGTGGGACGGATCGGTCCCACAAACGAGTATTCACGATGAACGCCGAGTTCGCCAAGAACGCCGAGAACCCGGTTGAAATTCGCACTCGGCGATCTTTGCGGTCTCGGCGTTCCTCTTCACGTTTCACTAATGGCGGCCGAGAACTGCGAGGAACGCAGCCACGACGTCGGGATCGAACTGCGCCGGGCTGCAGCGGAGCAGTTCGGCGACCGCGTCCTTCGAGTCGAAGCGGACCCGATAGGCACGGTCCTGGGTCATCGCATCGTACGCGTCGACGACGGCAATGATGCGACTGGCCAACGGAATGGCGCTTCCTGCGAGTCGGTAGGGATAGCCGGCGCCGCCGAACCATTCATGCGATGCGAGGACAATCGGGGCTGCGTCGCGCAGCGTTCGAGTACGGTCGAGCATCTTGGCGCCAACGTCGGCATGGCGCCGCATGATCGCCATTTCGCCTGCGGTCAGCGGCGAGGGTTTGGTCAGCAGCGCCGTCGGCATCGCAATCTTTCCGATGTCGTGAAAAAGCGCCGCGGCTTCCAGCGCGTCGTCAAACTGCGGCTGCGCATTCATTTGGCGGGCGACGGATTGCGCATAGCGCGCCACGCGTTCGGAGTGGGCGAGCGTGTCGGCGAGGCGCTCGGCGACCAGCCCGATGAACACACTCTTTTCTGAACGTCCCTGGTCGGCACGGCGCCGCACGAGGAGGCAAAGGTCGTCGCAGCGCTGATGCAGCTCGTGCGATAAGCGCGCATGCCACTCGACGTCTTCGAGCACGTTTCGCCGCCACAGGCGGCCGCGATCGACGGCCAGCGCAAATCGATCGCGTTGAAACGGCTTGATCAAGAAGTCGGCGACCGCCGGCTCCGGTGCGGCAGCGCTGGAAAGCGCCTCGGCGTACCCCGTCGAAATGACCACGGCGGTGTGCGGGTGATCACGCCGCATCTGCGTGGCCAGCCAGAGCCCGTCGCGCCCCGGCATCATCACGTCGATCACTGCGAGATCGTAGTGTGCGCGGCTGAGGGTTTCGAGCGCTTCGTCCGCACTGCCGACGGTATGCGGACGCATGCCGAGCGAGGCGACCCACCGCGCCATCAGCTCGCGGACTGCAGGTTCATCGTCAACGATCAAAACCGAAGCAAGCGCGCTCATATCTGTGGGTTTTGGGGCGTCGCAGCCTTTTGGCGCCATTCTAAGAACGCCGAGAATCCGATTTGAAAGTCACACTCGGCGATCTTCGCGGCCTCGGCGTTCACCTTTTTGACATTTTGCATTCCAGCAACTTTCGCGCCGATAACCGCGGCGGCGGCGACGACGTTCGGTGAAGTGTGCGATAATGTCCACATTCGCACACTTATGCGTGCACATCCGCACACTATCAATCCTGGGGCCATATCCTCCGGTGTCGAAGACGTGCCGCCCGGGGGCGACCAGCGATTGCGAAGCATGGCAGCGAGTAAGCCGGGGATTGTTTCACGGCCGCGGCTTGTCGTCGTTGACGACGAGCAACCGGTGTTGAAGGTTATCGGAAGGCTCGCCTCGAAAATCGGCTTCGACGTAGTCACCTGCACCAGCGGCGCCGAGGCGATGCGCACATTGCTGCGCAAACCGGCAGACCTGGCGATGGTCGACCTGCGTATGCCCGACGTCAACGGGCTCGAACTGCTGCGCCAGATTCGCGAGTCGGTCCCCGGTTGCGAAGTGATCCTGATGACCGGCCACACGGCGGTCGACAGTGCGGTCGAGGCGATCAAACTCGGCGCGCGCGAATACCTCACCAAGCCGTTCGACTTCGATCGCCTGCGCCAGGTGCTGACCGCGATCCGGCAGGAACTGGAGCGGCGGGCGCAGATGGTCGCGCTCGAAAGCCAGATCGCGAAGCAGATTGAGTTCTGCGGGATGCTGGGGCGCAGCCCGGCGATGCAGGAAGTGTTCAGCCTGATCCGCCGGCTGGCGTGTCACGCGAAAGTGGCGTTGATTAGCGGGGAAACCGGCACCGGCAAGGAACTGGCGGCGCGCGCCTTTCATCAGGCCGGACCGCGGGGCGCGAAGCCGTTCGTGACGATCAATTGCTCCGCCGTGGTCGACACGCTGTTTGAAACCGAGTTATTCGGCCATGTGCGCGGCGCCTTTACCGGCGCGGTCGAAGCCAAGCCGGGCCTGTTCGAAGCGGCGCAGGGCGGAACACTGTTTCTCGACGAAGTCGGCGAGTTGCCGATGGCCGTGCAGGCGAAGCTGCTGCGGGCGCTCGAGTTCGGCGAGATTCAGCGCGTCGGTTCGTTGCAGCCCAAACGCGTCGATGTCGCGGTGATCGCGGCGACCAACCGCGACCTGCGCTCCGAAGTGGCCGCCGGCCGTTTTCGCGGCGACCTCTTTTATCGATTGAACGTCGTCGAGCTGACGTTGCCGCCGCTACGCGATCGGCGCGAAGACATTCCGTACCTGACCGCGGCGATCATGCGCGAGTCCGCGCTGCGGATGCGGAAAACCCTGAACGGGTTGACGCCGGCCGCCGAACGCCTGCTGCAGCAGGCCCGCTGGGACGGCAATGTGCGTGAACTGAAAAATGTCATCGAACGCGCCTGCATGCTGACCGATGGCACTCTCATCTCGGATCGCGAACTGGCCGGCGCGTTCGGTCCCGAGGTCGCGGTTGGAACGCCGCGAGCGCGCGTTGCGGATCCAGGTCATCACGCCGAGTCGCCTGCGCCGCTCGACGAACTCGAGCGCGTGCACATTCTCGAGGTCCTGAAGCAGGTGAACGGAAACCGCATGGCGGCGGCGCGCCTGCTGGGCATCAGCCGCCGGGCGCTGTATCGCAGGCTGGAACGCCATCACCTCGAGAAAGCCGCGCCACGCGCGACGATGGGACGGCGGCCTTCCTGACTATCGCCCGTTCCGTGCAATATCGAACAGTCCTCCAAGTGAGCCTGGGCTATGGTCGCTGACGACTTGGAAATCGGTTTCATAAAGGAGGGCAGATGCGACGAACAGCTTGGGTAATCACAGCCGCCGTGACCGTGGCCGTGGCTCTTGGTGGCGCGCGGATCATGAGCGCCGATGGTCAAGAGAACAACGAACACGGACAGGGGAAACAGTGCAGCGAGGCCACCGTGCGCGGCGACTACGGCATTCAGATTCAAGGCACGCGGCCGGCACCCGGGGGGTTGATCGAGTCGGTGATCGGAGTCGTCCTTCGCAACTACGACGGCCACGGGGGCTTCAGCCAGGTCTCCAACGTGAAGGGCTCGATCACCGGAACGGTTCCGGA
>Ga0070675_100004260_pt1 | contig 10893 bp, 9 predicted proteins | sample KBSM43metaG_FD_65343 | JGI IMG/M metagenome (GOLD analysis project Ga0070675, IMG submission 65343) | Miscanthus rhizosphere microbial communities from Kellogg Biological Station, Michigan, USA - KBS M4-3 metaG | ecosystem: Host-associated > Plants > Roots > Rhizosphere > Soil ...
CATCACCTCGACCGGGCCCAGGCCCGGCGGATCGCCGTGCGGGCGCAACTGCTCGATGCCGGCCGCCCGGCTGACCTACTGTCGATGGTGCGACGCCTGACGCTGCTCCAGATCGACCCGACCGCCGCGATCGCGCCCAGCGCCGACCTCGTCGCGTGGTCCCGCCTGGGTTCCACGTACCGTCCGGCGCAGTTGCAGCAGGCCCTGGAGCGGGACCGGACGCTCTACGAGGTCGTGGCGTTGATCCGCCCGATGGAGGACCTTCGCCTGCACCTACCGTCGATGCGCACCCGCCCGCGGCACGAGAGCGCGCGGGCGTGGTTGCGCGCCAACGACTCCTTCCGTCGCGACGTGCTCGCTCTCCTCGACGCCAAGGGACCGTTGCTGTCGCGGGACATCCCCGACACCAGCGTCGTCCCGTGGCCGTCGACGGGCTGGACCAACAACCGCAACGTCACCCAGATGCTGGAGATCCTCACCGGACGCGGTGACATCGCGGTCGCCGCCCGCTCGGGCCGCCAGCGTCTGTGGGACCTGGCCGAGCGGGTGTACCCGACCGACGTCCCGGAACTGTCCATTGAGGACGCCGAGCGCATGCGAAACCGGCGGCGGCTGACGGCACTCGGTATCGCGCGCGGACGCGCGACACCGCAACCCGGTGAGCCGGCCGACGTCGGTGACGTGGGGGAGGAGGCGACGATCGACGGCACGTCGGGCACCTGGCGGGTGGACCCCGAAGCGCTCGGGCAGCCCTTCACCGGCCGAACCGCGCTCCTGTCGCCGTTCGACCGGCTTGTCCACGACCGCGTCCGGCTCGCCGACGTGTTCGAGTTCGAGTACGGCCTGGAGATGTACAAGCCGAAGGCGAAGCGCCGCTGGGGCTACTTCGCGCTGCCGATCCTGCACCACGACCGGCTGGTCGGAAAGCTCGACGCGACGGCCGACCGCAAGGCCGGAACGCTGTACGTGCACGCGATCCACGAGGACGTCCCATTCACCCGCGCGATCCGGGCGGCGGTGACCGACGAGGTCGACGAACTCGGCGGCTGGCTCGGCCTCACCGTCAGCCGGGGGTGAGATCGCCGGCCGCCGTCCGCAGCGCCGACATCAGGCCGTCGGGGACGGCGCCGCCGCGCGCCGACGTGCCCAGCGCCCACCAGGTGCCCGGATCGGCTCCGGGCACCGCCACGCTGGCGCAGCACACGCCGACGCGGAACTGGCCGGACTCGGTGACCAGTTCGCCCGGCCGCATCCGGCTCACCTCGGCCTCCACCTGGCCCGGCTCGGTCGGCGTGGCCGGGGTGAAGCGCGGCATCCCGTGCGCGACGAGCATTCGGCGCCGGTTGCGCCGCGGCAGCGTCGTCAGCAGGGCCTTGCCCAGGGCGGTCGCGTGCGCGGCGGTCTCCAGGCCGACCTGGAGGTCCTCCAACCACGGCGACCGGTTGCCCTCGACGACGTCGACGATCACCAACCGGTCCGCCGAGATGCTCGCCAGGTACGCGGTGTGGTTGGTGCGCTCGGCGAGGTGCTGCAGCACCGCATGCGCGCGCGGCGGACGGTGGAACGCGCCGACCATCTCGTGGAAGCGCTCGGCCACCTGCGGGCCCACGACATATCCGCCCGACGCGAGCCGCACCAGGTAGCCCTCATAACAGAGCGTGCGCACCAGATGGTAGGCGGTCGCGAGGTTGAGCTCGCACTGCCGGGCGATCACCTTGACGGGCACCGGACGCGGCGACGCGGCGACCCGCTCGATGATCCGCAGCGCACGGGACACGCTGCGGATGAGGCCGGTCGGTTCGGCATCGTCGCCGTGCGCCGCCATGGGTCCAGGATGCCCGCGGTCGCCGGGCGCCGGAAGTCGGCCGGACCGATCAGCATCTGAAATTTCGCGGGCTACCGGGCCGGCCGGGCGGATGGTGACGATGACCGCATGTCCACTGCGGTTCCCGGCTGGGCACTCGAGGCGCTGTCCGACGTCTACGACCCGTGCTGCCGCGAGAAGGGCATCTCCGTCGTGGAGATGGGGCTCGTCAAGGCGGTGCGCACCGGCGACGACGGGCGCGTGCGCGTCGAGTTGATGCTGACGTCCGGCTGGTGCCCGTTCGCGGCCCGGCTGCTCGGCGAGGTGCGCGACCGCATCGCCGCGCAACCCGGCGTCGACCCCGACGGGGTCGACGTCGACGCCGTCTGGGACGAGCCGTGGACCCCCGACCGGCTGTCCCCGCGGGCCCGGAGCATCCTGCGCTTCCTGCCCCCGCCGTCCGCCGTCCCCGACCGGGACGCCTATGTAAGCGACCACCTGCGTGCCGGAACGGCCCGCCAGAAGGGTGAAGCGTCATGATCGACGACGTGTTCGTGTTCGACGGTGTCGCGCACGTGTTCAACTTCGAGCCGAAGAACGCGTTCGGCAAGCCCGGTGAGATGTTCTCCAACCACCTGTACGCGTTCCACGCCACGCTGACGCCCGACGACCAGCCGAAGCTGCCGGCCGAGGAGTTCCTCCGGCAGTGGACCGTGCCGGACATCCGGCAGATGGTCTACGACGAGTCGGACACCGACATGCTCGTCGCCATGCCGTTGCCCTTGACGGACCTGTACCACGACGGCCTCTCGCCCTGGGAGACCTGCGCCGACCTCGCCAGCCGCGACCCGGACCGCACCGTGTTCTGGGGCTCGGTCAACCCGCTGGAGGGCCGCAAGGCGCTGGATCTCATGGAGCGCCAGGTCGGTGAGTTCGGCGCCAAGGCGTTCAAGTTCTACAACGTGCGCTACGACTACGGGTCGCCGTACCCGTGGCGGATGGACGATCCCCGCGTCGCCTTCCCGATCTTCGAGAAGGCGCAGGAGCTCGGCGTCAACCTGATCGGTGTGCACAAGGGCGTCCCGCTGGGGCCGCAACCGATCGAGCACACCCAGACCTGGGACATGGACGGCGCCGCCGCCAACTTCCCGGACCTCAACTTCGTCATCTTCCACGTCGGGCTGCCGTTCCTCGACGAGACGTGCTGGCAGCTGATCCGCTATCCGAACCTGTACGCGTCGATCGCGGCCACCATCAACTTCCTGGTGCGCGCCCCGCGGCTGTTCGCCGAGATCATCGGCAAGCTGCTGTTCTGGTGCGGCGAAGACAAGATCATCTACGGGTCGGAGGCGCCGATCTTCCATCCGCAGTGGGCGCTGCGGGCGTTCATGGACTTCGAGATCCCGCAGGACCTGTGCGAGGGCTACGGCTACCCGCAGCTCACCGAGCAGGCCAAGCGCAAGATCCTCGGCGAGAACCTGCTGCGCCTGCACGGCATGGACGTCGCCGACGCGCGGGCCCGCCTCGGTCGCACGCGCTGACGGCACCCGCTGACCGGGCGCGGCGCGCCGCGCCGCGCCCGGGGCGGGCGTCGCCGGGCGTGCGACGGGGATGAACACGCCCGGCGACGAGTCTGCGCACGCCGCTGTCACGCCGGGGCGGCGCGACCCATGCGGCGGTTGCGGTACTCGGCGACGACAAGCTCGGTGAGCTCCTCCAGGGAGGTCTCGGCCGTCGGCTTGTCGAACGTGATGGTGCCGTGCTGCAACAGGTTGACCCGGTCGCACACGCCGAGCACCTGCGCGTAGTTGTGCACGATGAGGATCATCGAGATGTTGCCGCGGGCCTTCAGATCGGCGATCAGGTCGAGGATCTGCGCACCCTCCTTGGCGCCCATCGCGGCCAGCGGCTCGTCGAGCAGCAGGATCTTGCGGGCCGAGTACACCGAGCGGGCGACGGCGATCGCCTGCCGTTGACCGCCGGACAGCCGCGCGACGTCGACCGTGACGTCCGGGATGTTGACGCCGATCTCGTCGAGGTGCTGGCGGGCGAGGCGGCGCATGGTTCGGTTGCGCAGCAACGGCCACCGGACGATCTCCCGGTTGAGGAACATGTTGTGGTACACGGACAACTGGTCGACGAGCGCCAGGTCCTGGTACACGGTGTCGATGCCCAGCGAACGGGCGTGGCTGACCGAGCGCAGGCTGACCTCCTCGCCGTCGACGACGATGCGGCCGGCGTCGGGCTGGTGGAAGCCGCACAGCGTCTTGATGAGGGTCGACTTGCCGGCACCGTTGTCGCCGATGAGGCCGAGCACCTCACCGCGACCGAGGCGCAGCGTCACGTCGCGCAGCGCGGTCACCGGTCCGAACCGCTTGGCGATGTTCTCCGCAGACAGGATGTCGTCGCTCACGGCCACACCTCGCTCCGCGAGGTGTGGCCTCGGAGCCGATCCCCTCGCTCCGCTCGCGAATCGGCGCCGCTGAGCCCATTGATGATCTCGCTTCGCTCGCTCATCTGACCGGCGCCCTTGAACGCAGTCGGGTCAGGTACACGTTGAGCACCATGGCCACCAGGATCGCGGCACCGAGGATCAGGTCGAACCGGTCGGCGCTGATCCCGAGGAGGTTGAAGCCGTCCCGGAGGATACCCAGCACGACCGCGCCGAGCAGCGCCCCGACGATCGTGCCGGAACCACCCGCCAGCGCGGTGCCACCGATGACGGCGGCCGCCACGGCGGCGAACATGATGCCCGAACCACCGGCGAGAGGCTCGATGGAGTTGATGTGGAAGGCCTCCAGGATCCCGGTCAGCGCACCGAGCACGCTGGTGATCATGAAGTTGCCGATCTTGATGCGGTTGGTTTTCACGCCGGCCTCGGCGGCGCCGTGCATGTTGCCACCGGTCGCCACCGTGTGCAGGCCCCACCGGGTTCGGCTGAGGATCAACTGGAAGACGAGCACGATCGCCAGGGCCCAGATCATCTCCGCCCACGGCGCGCCGCCGAGCCACTGCTGCACACCGCGGGCGTCATCCGGGATCGGCACGGGGTATGCGTGCGAGGTGACAAGCGTGACGCCGTTGAGAAGGAACAGCATGCCCAGCGTGGTGACGAACGACGGCACGTGCAGCCGCACCGTCACCAGGCCGTTGGTCAGGCCGACGAGCGCGCCCGCGGCCAGCGCGAGCAGGATCGCCGGAATCACCGGTATGCCGTAGAACGAGATGCAGTAGTGCATCAGGAACGGTGCCAGGGCGTACATGTGGCCGACGGACAGGTCGATCTCACCGCTGATCAGCAGGAGCACCTGGCCGGTCGCGATGATCGCGACCGGGGCCACGTAGTGCGAGATCGTGATGAGGTTGTCCTCGGTGGCGAACGCCGGCGAGGCGGTGGCGAAGTACACCGACAGGGCGATCGCCACGATGAGGATGCTGGCTTCCCGGAACCGCAGGAAGTAGCTCAACGCGTTGCGGGAGACGGCGAGGGCGGCGCCGCCCCGCCCGGCCCCGGACTTCTCCGGCGGCTCGGACGGTGCGGTGCCGCGACGCTCGTCGATGCTCGACGTGCTCACCTCTGTTTCACTCACTTGTGCGGAATCGGTCCGGACCGCGGGACGATCTTCTGCGCCGTGTCTGAGCCCTCGAACCGGGTCTTGACGTCCATGAACTGGGCCACGTTGCTCTTCGTGACGAACGACAGCGATGTGTTGGTGTCGGTGGGCGAGACGAGCCCGCCAGAAAGGTTATACAGGTACAGCGCGATTACCGGAAGGAAACCCTGCAGGTACGGCTGCTGGTCGATCGTGTAGTCCAGCGAGCCGGCCTTGACGCTCTCCAGCGTCCCGGGCTGCAGGTCGAACCCGCCGGTGATGACGCCCTTGTCCTTGAGCTTCAGCTCGGCGGCCACCTTGCCGAGCGCGTCGGTCGAGCCGCCGTCGACGGCGAGCAGGCCCTTGGCGTTCGGGTTGCCGGTCAGGTGTGCCTTGATCGCGTTCAACTCGCTGGGAAGGTCTGTTCCCGTCGCGATCTGGGTGAACGTGTGGCTGACGCCGGACTCCTTCAACACGTCCCGGGCGCCGTCGCTGCGCGGCTGGATGTTCAGCGAGCCCGGCGTGGCGATGTAGCACACCACGTCGCCACCGGTGAAGTTGCTTTCCAGCAGCTTCTTGCCCAGCGAGCGGCCCGAGTCGTACAGCGGCTGGCCGACGTAGGCCAACCGGGCCGTACCCGGGTTGCCCGGTTCGCCGTCGGCGTTGTAGCTGACGACGGGGATGCCCGCGTCGAGCGCCTTCGCCACGGGTTCGGTGAATGCCCGCGCGTCGGTGACCGCGAGCGCGATCCCGTTCGCCTTCGCGGAGGTGGCCGCGGTCGTGGCGTTGACCATTTCGGCAACGACCGCGTTCTGTGAGCCGGTCCACTGGTAGTCGCAGTTCAGCAGCGCGCACGCGTCGGCGATGCCGTACTGCGTCGGGGTGAAGAACGGGTGGGCGGTGACGTGGCAGACGAAGACGAACCGCCAGCGCGGCGTCGACGGGAAGTTGCCCGCCCCACCGGCCTTCTCGTTCGAGTCGCTGCACGCGCTCAGCAATGCGGTCGCGGCCAGCGAGGCACTGGCCAGGCCGGTGCCGGCGAGGAGCCGCCGGCGGGTGACCGGGTTCAGGTCGAGAGTGTCGACTGCTTCCTCGACCCGTGGGTGGATGCTGTTGTGCATACGTGGCATCGGTTAGCTCCTATTGGCGGGTCAGTGCCCGGTGCCGAACTGGTAGATGGTCGTGGTCTGGTAGACCTGTCCCGGCCGCAGCACGGTGGACGGGAAGTTCGGCTGGTTGGGTGAGTCCGGGAAGTGCTGGGTCTCCAGCGCGAACCCGTCGCCCTGGCGGTAGATCCGGCCGCTGGTCCCGACGAGGGTGCCGTCGAGGAAGTTGCCGGAGTAGAACTGGATGCCGGGCTCGGTTGTCACGATGGTGAGCACCCGGCCGGTGGCGGGATCGACGACCTTGGCCGCGACCTCCAGCTTGGTGAACGAGTTGTCGCGGCGGTCGAGCACATAGTTGTGGTCGTAGCCGCGGCCGATCACCAGTTGCGGGAAGCTTTCGCGGATGCGGGAACCGATCGCGGTGGACCTGGTGAAGTCCATCGGGGTGCCCGCGACCGGGTCGATCGCGCCGGTCGGGATGAGCGTGTCGCTGACGGGTGTGTACCGGTGGGCGGAAAGCGTGAGGCGGTGACCCTCGATGCTCCCGGAGCCCTCGCCGGCGAGGTTGAAGTACGTGTGGTTGGTGAGGTTGATGACGGTCGGCGCGTCCGTGGTGGCCCGGTAGTCCATCCGGATGCCGTTGTCGGGGGTCAGCGTGTAGGTGACGGTGGCCTGGACGGTGCCGGGATATCCCTGGTCACCGGCCGGGCTGGTGAGTGTCAGGCGCAGGCCGACGCTCGTGCGGTTGCGGATCTCGGTGGCGGCCCACACGTGCTTGTCGAATCCGACGGTGCCACCGTGCAGGCTGTTGGGGTCATTGTTGATGGGTAGGGAGTACGTCGCGCCGTCGAGCGTGAACTTGCCGAGCGCGATGCGGTTGGCGTAGCGGCCCGTGATGCAGCCGAAGTACGGGCTGCGGCTGACGTAGTCGGCGAGGTTGTCGAACCCGAGCGCGACGTTGCCGAGCCTGCCCCGGCGGTCGGGCACCTCGATGGATTGCAGGATTCCGCCGTAGGTGAGAATCCGCACGCGCATGCTTCCGTTGGACAGTGTGTACCGGTCGACACGTTCGCCGGTGGCGGTGGTTCCGAAGAAGTCCTTGACGATCGTCGGCTTGCCGGCCGCACTCAACGGCGCCGCGTTGAATGTGGCGGCAGTGAGCGTCAAGGCGACCACCACGCCAGCACGGACAGCGATGCCGGGCGTTGTCCATCGCATTGGTTCGTGCCTCCAAATCTCCTGTTGGTTCATCGCCATTACTTACCTGGAGTTTGGAGGCATCAGAGGGCAGACAGGAGTCCCACCACCCCATAACATTCGGGTTATGGAACTGGAGATCCGCCATCTCCGGGTGATTTGCATGGTGGCGAAAACCGGCAGTGTCAGCCGCGCCGCTGCGGCGCTGCGCGTGTCACAACCCGGCTTGTCGGCCCAGCTGCACCGGATCGAACGCATGCTCGGCGGCACACTGTTCGAACGGCGTCCGCAGGGCGTCGCCATCACCCCGTTCGGTGAGATGGTTCTGGCCCGCGCCCGCGCGATTCTGCCGACGATCGACGACTTGAGCCGCACCACCACCACGCGCAGTGAGACCGATCCGCGACTGCTGCGGCTCGGCTCCGTGAATACGCCCATCCTGGCTGGTCTCGTTTCCGGTCTGCGGTCGCGGTTCCCGGGCGTCACCATCACCACCCACGGCGAAGGGTCACCGACACCGCTCGTCGACAAGGTCGCCAAGAACCTGCTGGAACTCGCGGTCGCCGGCGAGAACCCGGGATACGACCTGGCGGTGCGGTCGGAAATCACCTACCACACCGTGGCCACCGAACCCGTTTTCGTGCTGCTTGCAAGCGAACACCCACTCGCCGCGCGATCCGAGATATCCCTCACCGACCTGGCCGACGAGGATTTCGGCCTCCCGCATCCGGACGACGACCGGACCCGCGAATACTACGCGCTCGCATGTCTGGCGGCGGGCTTCGAGATCCGGGTGCCCCACGAGATCGAAGGCACCCCGCTGCTGGATCTGATCCGCGCCGGCCACGCGGTCGCATTCTGTCAGGCCACCTATAGAACCGGTCCTGGCATCACCGTCCGTCCGATCCTCGGCAACCCGCTCTGGTACCGGCACGTCTTGTTGTGGCACCGCAACGGGCCGTTCAAGGCGCACGCCGGCACTATCAAGGCCATCGCGGCCGCGGCCTACGACGAGGCCACCAAACGCAATACGGAGTTCCAGACGTGGCTGGCCCGCCACGCACGTCCGTGAATGTTAACGCTAACAGCGCGGCGCCCTGGTGTAAATGTCGCGCCGACGGGGACCTGGTGCAGGCCGCTCGGGTGAGACGCAAGCCTCGGCCCGTGCAATCGTATTCATGCTAGCCTGGCAGCGATGTCGCCCACGCCTCCCGGGTCCTCGCCGGCGCCTGAAGACGTACCCGCGCGGTCCGGGTCGTCGACGGTGCGGCGTCCCGTTGTCACCATGCGAGACATCGCCGCCGCGGCGGATGTGTCGCAGAGCACCGTGTCGCGCGTGCTGAGCGACGCACCCACCACCGTTCCCATCGCGCCCGAGACGCGCGAGCGTGTCATCGCCGCGTCGCGACGGCTCGGTTACCGTCCGAATCCACTCGCCCGCGGCCTGCGCGGCGCCGCGACGAATCTCATCGGCGCGGTGGTCCGCGACTTCAGCGACCCGTTCTTCGCCGGCGCCATCGAGGCGCTGGTCGTGGAGTCGATGGCGCACGGATACAACGTGGTGCTCGGCCACGCGCACGGGCGTATCGACGAGGCGACGCCGCTGACCTCGGTGCTCGAGACCCGGCACACCGACGCCATCATCCTGCTCGGTGACATGCAGCAGCCACACCTGCTGGCCGACCTGCGCGACCTGCGGGTCCCCGTGTTCGCGCTCTGGCAGGGCACCAGCCCGCTCGAGTTCCCGACCGCCGATACCGACGACCGCACCGGCATCCGCACCGGGCTCGCCCATCTGGCGTCGCTCGGTCACCGGCGGATCGCGTTCGTCAGCGCCGACCTGCCCGGTGGATACCGGGTGCGCGAGGACGCGTACGAAGAGTTCATGCGCGAACGCTTCGGTGGCGTGCCGGCGGGCTACCTCGAGCGGTGCGGCAACACACTGGCCGGCGGCGACGCGGCGCTGCGCCGCCTGCTCGACCTGCCGCAGCCACCCACCGCGGTGGCGACGTCGACAGACCTCGTCGCCGTCGGAGTGCTGCACGCCGCGCACAGTCTCGGCGCCACGGTTCCCGACCGGCTGTCGGTGGTGGGTTACGACGACATTCTCATTGCCAGCCACACCGTGCCGGCGCTGACGACGTTGCGGATGCCCATCACCGAGATCGTGAACCATGCCGTGGCCCGCGCGGTGACGCTGGCCCGCGATCCGACGGCCGCCCGCACGCCGTCGCTCGACATCTTCCCGCCCGAACTCATCATCCGGGAGTCGACGACCCGCCCGCCGTCCGCAGGCTGACCCGGCCCGGCGCACGGCGTGCGGCACCCGCCTCAACAGGTGGGAATCCATACCCGCATCGCCGCAACCTCCCGGTTGGCCCAGGTGAAGTACGGGATCGCGTCCATAGTGGAGGCTGCGTCACCGGTGATCGGGATCCGGACGCCGACCACGTGGTCGCCGAGGTCCGGCCGCTCGACCGCGGTCGGTTCGCGGCCGGCGTCCCACCGGACGTCTTCCAACTCGACGCCGTCCGGGAGGTCGGCGGTCTCCACGCAGTACACCAGCGGCCCGCGCTCGACCGCGACGCAGCCACGCACCGCGTCGACCCGCGGATGCGGCCTGGTGACACGGACGGGCATGTCGATGTCGAGCACGACGGTGTCGCCGGCGGCCCACTGCCGGGTCTGCGCGACCGGGCCGGGCCGCACCGCGCGCGGCTGCGACCCGCCGGGCGGCGTGAGCGTCGCCGACGTGCTCCACTCCGGGACCCGCAGCGAGAGCGTCCACGGCCGGTCCGGCGTCTGTTCGATGTGGACGGTGACGCGGCCGTCCCACGGGTAGTTGGTGCGCACGGACAGCCGGATGCCGTCGCCGGCGACGATGTCGGCCGACGCGTACTGGTGGATCTGCACGCCGTGGTCGTCGACTGTCGCGAGGTACTGCTCCCACGAGCTGAGCGTCCGCATGAGGTTCGGCGGGCAGCAGGCACACGCGTACCAGGGCTGGCGCTCGCCGTGCCCCGCTGCCTCGGCGCTGCGGTGGGTGCGCCGCTGCAGCGGGTTGACGTAGAAGAACGCCGTGCCGGTGCGGGACATGGCGGGCAGGATCGCGTTGTAGATCGCGCGCTCGATCGCGTCGGCGTAGCGACTCTCGCCGGTGGCCAGCAGCAGACGCCAGGCCAGCATGACGCTC
>Ga0070675_100004264_pt1 | contig 10889 bp, 7 predicted proteins | sample KBSM43metaG_FD_65343 | JGI IMG/M metagenome (GOLD analysis project Ga0070675, IMG submission 65343) | Miscanthus rhizosphere microbial communities from Kellogg Biological Station, Michigan, USA - KBS M4-3 metaG | ecosystem: Host-associated > Plants > Roots > Rhizosphere > Soil ...
GGCAATCGGGCGCAAGTCGAAGAAACGCCTCGCGAGGTAGATCTTTTTGAGAATGGGATCGCGGATCCATTCCAGATACCGGCCCTTCCAGTCCGACATCGCCGCAACATGAAAAGAAGGCTCGAAACTATCGTCTGCCTCCGGAAGATATCCGCACTCCGCGATCGAATCGTGAACTCGCTTCAGAACGGTCTGGCCACGGGATTCTCGGTCATTATCCGCCATGAGGATCACGATATCCGGCGCCACAGCGGTCACAGATTCCCCGCGGCCCGAAGGTCCGCAAAAGCACCAGCAAAACGAAGTCTCCTCCGGCGCCATCATGCTCACGATTCGCTTCACGATAGTCGCATCGACTAAAGACGTAAATGCGGACAGCCACACAGATGAAGCGCCGCTCGTCAGATATCGCCGAACAAGGAGCCGTGAACGTTGGTTGGCATCGCGCAACTGGGCGATGTTCGTCGCCCGGCGGATGTTTCGAAGAACTTCATGGGGCCGATCTCCAAAGGCAGCGCCCAATTCCTCGGCGCTCACGACTCCCAGAACCCGGCCGCTGAGAGCACCCTCCGCCGTCATTGTCACGGCGGGTGCGTTTACTGCCGCAATCGCCAATGTCCCGGTCGCCACCGAAGCGTCGCCGCTGACCGTTACGAACTCTCCCTCGCATAGCCTCAGGGCAGGTTCTCTACTGTCCCCGTCCCCATTGGCAGCCCACTTGGCAAAGGAGTTCGCCGTCAATAGCCCGCGCGCGCGCTGCTCTGCGTCGAGCAGAACCAGGACGTCCGCTTTCGCATCGAGCATGTGTCGAGCAGCGTCTCGGATGCTTACTTCCGAACCGCACGAAGCAAATTGCTGTGCGCCGCTTAAGTTTCGCATCAGGGAACTTTGCGGATCGTTCTGGTCGGACCGATAATCGCCGCCGGCGCCGCCGTAGGCAGAGACGTACTGGCGGGCCTCCGGATACTTCTCGACTAGAGCATCGAATTCCTCCGCCGGAAAGGAGTAGATCAACACATCGTTAGACGACCTGGCGGAGTAGGAATAGGAACCCGCCTCGTTGAATCCCTCGATTCCGAGCATCGCGCCGGCGCCCCGAACGTCAAGCAGGCGGGACTCCGCGCTGCGTTCGTCCCAGAGCAGAACAGTTCCCTGCTGGATCACAAAGACGTCGAAGCGCGCAGCGCCCTGCGTCACGATGAATTGGTGCGCCTCGAAGAATCTCACCCGGCCCTGCTGCGCAAAACTGAGCAGGTCAGGCACCTCCATCGCGTGAAATGGAGGATACTCCTTGAGAAAATCGGCGACACGGTAGCTTATAGCAGCGGTATCCATATTTGCCTCGGATGCCAGACATTATCTCAACCACCCTTACTTGTAGTAGCGACAGTTTTGTCCGATAGAACGGATCAGCGGGCGCCCCGAGCTGCGTCGGGCATGGTCTTCTGCTTCAGGTCTTCAAACCAGTTCAGCACGACGTTAAGGTGGGTTATGGGCTCCTGCTCGACAGGATCAAGCACCAGGAACCGCTTGCTGTCAGCAGACACATCGAAGGACTGGTTGCCAATCATGACGTAGGGTCCCTCGAAGAGCAGTTGCGGTTTCTCCACCTTGAACTCCGGCTGGAAAGTCACGGCAGCGGACATCCACTTCTGCGCATTCCGATAGAAGAGTTCTTTGCCGTCTCGCGACCAGACGATGTGCTCACCTCCTCCGTTCGAAACCTGCTTCCCTACACCGGGAACGGGGGGGTAGGGGCGCACGTAGATCTCATACTGTCCGGATTCATCGGAAACATAGGCGATCCAGTGTCCATTAGGAGAAAAGTGCGGACCCACTTCCGAGAAGCGGGTCCGCAGAAACAGCTGCGGCGGCTGGTTCCCCTTCAACGCAAGCACATAGAGATCCTGTCCCGTGACCGGGTCCTGCCTGAAGCCAGCGAGCAGTTCGCGATCTGCAGATAAGGACGTTCCCACAAATCGCTGCGTGGTCAGTGGCTCAGGCTTGCCACTGCCATCGCTGGGGACCGAGAAGATCTGAGCTATGGGATTGGCGCGCCAGCCGAAGACAACCCGGTCGTCGTCCCACCACCTGCTCGGGCCGATCTCCGCCCCCCTCGTTAACTGGGTCAACGTACCGCGGTCCAGATCCCGAACCCAAAGGTCCTTGTTAGGATTGGCGATAACGATAGCGAGGCGCCGTCCGTCGGGAGAGAGGCTGAAATTCCCGTACGATCCAGGAGGCATTCCGAGGGATTCGACTTTTCCTTGACGATCTACCCAGACGGGCCGGACAGCGTTTGGAACGAAAGCCCCCGGCGCGTAAACCAGCGTTCCATCGTGCGAGAACACGGACTGAGGCATCACCGGGCCCGCCGGATCCATTCGGACGCCCTCAAGGATCACGCTTTCCGGTCCGGTCACAGCCAGTTCTTTTAAGTCAAACGGCACTGCCAGCAATGTCCCTGCCCGTGCAAACACCAGATGACCACTGGGCGCATACCGGCCTCCGCCCGCGCGTTCCACCAGGAGACGGAACTCCCCCGTTTCGAACAGCAGGACGCCGACGCCACCCCGCAGGGGATTTGAAACGATCGCCGCTTTCCTCCCAGGTAAGATATCCGGCTGTCTGAAAGAACCTCCACTGTTCTTGACCAGGATGGGCTGAGGGATTCCCCCGGTCTCCCGAATAAGCGCGGGTCGTCGACCTTCGTCGGGGGCAAACAGGATGGTTCCGTCCGTCGACCAGGATCCACCATAGGGATTAGGGGCATCGCAGAGATCGATCGGGTCGCCGCCCGACACCGCCACTTTCCTGAGTTTGTTTCCAGCGAAGAAACCGATCCATTTGCCGTCAGGTGAGAAGAAGGGGCCGAACGCGCCCTCCGTCTGCGGGACTGGAGTCGCCTGTAACTGGTCGATACCACGGAGATAGAGCTGCGTGACACCCTGGCGTTCGAGCACGTAAACCAGGCGGGTTCCATCGGGGGTAATAGCGATAGACGGTTGTCCCTCTCCCAGAGGCATGGACCACGCACGGGCGAGGGGCCCTCGCTCGGGCAGACGGATCTCCAGCCGCTTCACAATCGGGGAAACTTGAGACACCGGCGTTGCAGGGCGCAGTGAACTCCAGACGGCAACTGTGATTGCGATCGCCGCAACACCAGCCAAAACCAGGAACCTTCGGCCGGACTTTCCGGGAATGGTTATCGGCGGCGGAGCAATTGCGCTCTCGATCTCAATCCTGGCGGCGGCAATGTCATGTAGCCGGCGATCCGCATTCTTGACGAGGCATTTGTGCAGCAGCCTCACGACTTCAGCGGGTGTTTCAGGCGGCAGCAAGCTCCAGTCCGGTTCCTGGTGCAAGACGGCGGCCAGAATGTCCTCAACGGCGTCGCCGCGAAAGGCGGGTCGACCGGCAAGAATCTCGAACAAGACGCAGCCGAACGCCCAAATGTCTGTGCGCTTGTCCACTGCCTCCCCGCGCGCCTGCTCTGGACTCATGTAGGCTGCAGTCCCGAAGATCAGACCCGACTGAGAGATTGAAGAGCTCGGTAAAGCGGCAGTGTCCGAAGGGGCGGAGCTCGCATCCACAGCGTCGAGCGCCTTTGCCAGGCCGAAGTCCAGAATCTTCACCGTGCCGTCGGGACGTAGCTTGATGTTGGCGGGCTTCAGATCGCTGTGAATAATGCCGCGCTTGTGGGCCGCTTCCAGCCCTTGGGCGATCTGCTTCGCGATGGACAGCGCTTCACTAACCGGAACGCGTCCCCTGGCAATACGGTCCGCGAGCGTCGGACCTTCGACAAGCTCCAGCACGAGCGCCTGAACACCATCGGAGTTTTCCAGGCCGTAAATTGTCCCGATATTCGGATGGTTCAGCGCGGCGAGCATCTGCGCCTCTCGCCGGAAACGCGCGAAGCGATCGGCATCGAGCGCGAAGGCCGCGGGCCGGACCTTCAGTGCGACATCGCGATTGAGATTGGAATCGTGCGCCCGGTAGACCTCGCCCATGCCCCCGGCGCCGACAAATTCGCGGATCGTGTAAGGCCCGACGGAATTCCCTGGTTCCAGTGCACGCCGGCCGAGATCGGGAATCCAGCCGGAGGAAAGGCGGCCGACAACGACATCAACTCAAGGGCAGGCTGCTCGATAAAGTTGCCCGCCTGCTCCATAGCTGCCAGGAGTGACTCGACTTCGGTTCGCAGCGAGGTGTCGTCACCACATGCTCGAAGCACAAACGCGGCGCGCTCCGCGGCAGGCCGCGCGAGAGCAGCCTCAATGATTTCTTTGACGCGATGCCAGGAGGGCGTATCCATCAGGGCAGACTCCGCTCCTACCCGCCGGTAATCCTGCGGAACAGCCAGCCTTTCGCGATGAGCCATTCCCGCGTCACCGTTGACCGCGATACGGTGAGCACATTGGCAACCTCAGATTCGGTGAGGCCGCCGAAGTATCGGAGCTCCACGATCTGAGCTTGCTGAGAATCGATCACCGCCAGTTCATTGAGCGCCTGGTCGAGCAGCAGCAACTCGCAGTCTCGCGGCGCCGCCGTACCTACGCGCTCATCCAGCGTCACTCTCACAGCCCCGCCAAAGCGCTTACCCCGCCCGTGCCCCCGCGCGTGATCGACCAGGATCCGGCGCATCATCTGCGCCGCGATGCCGTAGAAGTGCGCGCGATTCTGCCAGACAACCCGTTCCTGTCCCATTAATCGGATATAGGCCTCGTTGACGAGAGCCGTCGGTTGAAGGGTGTGGTCGGTCCTTTCTCGTCGCAGATAAGCAGCCGCACGATGCCGGAGCTCCTGGTAGACCAAAGGCATCAGCTTCTCTCGTGCCTTGAGGTCGCCTTTCCCCCACGCTCGTAAGAGGCCGCTGACCGCAAGCGTCTCCTGGGTTTCCTGGTGTCGTGCCGGCAAAGCGTCCTGATTTGGCATCGGAAGTCCGTTGGTTGGCTGGCATGACGCAGTTCACTGCGTCTTGTCGCGTTACCTCTCAGCGACACAAAACGGCCACGTTTGTCGCCGGGTTGGAACGGTTGGCGGGAGTCTACCACAGCCCTACTCGAAGGATGCTCAGACCAAGGTGGTGGCCGGAGATTCGTATGGTGTGCGATGAGAAGATTGTTTCCTCCCCAAGTAATCCTAATCGTTCTTGCGGTGGCCGGCATCGGTGGCGTTCTGTTCGCTCAGGGGACGCACCCCACCGTTGACGGTTCGGCACAGTTTGCCTTGCTTGCGGAGGTCCGGGCGCTTCGCGCAGAGATCCATCAGGTGGCGGGAGTCGGCATCCGCACGCAGCTTCTCGTCGCGAGGCTCCAGTTGCAGGAACAACGGGTTGTGGCCGTCGTGCGGCAACTCGCGGATGCGCAAAGCGCGCTCGCGGAAGTCCGCGTGAGAATTGCCGGGGAACAGGCAAGAGTCCGCCAACTTGAGGACGCCGCGTCACGTGCGACAAGTCAGGGCCGCCTGACGTTTCAGCAGGCCATCCTTGAAGCCGGACCGCAAATCGAGCAGCAGCAGAAACAAGAGCTGGAGTTGCGGGCACGGGAGTCGGAACTTTTGAAGTCCGTAAGTGAAGCGCAGTCCCTGTGGACGGACTTCAGTCACCGCCTCGATGCGCTGGAGCAATCGCTACCCGCAGGCGTGTCGCGTTAGTAAGAGAAAGCTGGTTAGGCGGGCAGCGTTACAGTACATCTGAAGAGAAAGCCATTCCCTTCGGTGTCAACTGTCAAACGTCCCATGTCCCATGTCATATGTACTTGTCAAACTACCTACTGACCTAATAACCAAATGCCGCAATGACACCACCGACTGCCGATGCGTGAGAGAGACTTTACCGCCCCAGGGCCTGCCTGAGTTGACTGACAATGGCGGCGTGACTGCCCTGGGCCGGTAGTTTCACGATTCCGGAATTCGTGGAGTAGTGAAAAGTAGAGATACCCGCGCGTGGCGGCGGTCGCGCCCAGCGGGTTGCTCACTCCGCCATCCACCAGGGCGAACGCTCCAAAAACCCGGATTCTCTCCGGAGATTGTTCAGACGGCTCAAACACGACCCGTTCGACAATCCCGTAGATTCCAACGGGGCCACTGGCATGAACGGCAGGCGAGACAGTCAGATGTAGCAATAAGAGAAGTGCAGCTGCGGATAGCTTTGTTGACATGCTTCCCTCCTTCGCACGGTTGTTCCCAGGTCAAGTCTCTTATACACGATGTGTTACAAAATTAACAACTAAGGATACGCCCTTTGTAGCCTGAAAAGCAGAGCCACCCTGATCGATGAATCCTTCCGTGGGCAGGGATCGCAACGATGGAATACTCCGGACTGATCGTGGTATTACAGCATCCTGGCTTTGAAACCCGCAGACTTGAAGACGTCTGCAGGCTGACCGTACGTCAACAATGTTCTCCTCCGAGCTTTCCTTCGGCGTCGCCGCCGACTCTGACGGGCTTGACACGCCGTGGTGATTCCTCGAAGGAACCCTGTAAGGGAAACGTCTTGAAACACACCACGTCAACCACGGACTTCGGCGACTGGACCACCATCGAGCAGCTGTGTGATCACGTTCTCGGCGGCCGTCCAGCCCCCGAGATTCTCCAAATCCTGAAGCCGCTCGCCGTGGATCGGGCCGAAGTCAGAAACTTCGTCCACAGCGCCTTCCGATTGATGGGTATTGCGAACCTCGGCGCTCACAACATTTCACCGTGGGCTGCCTATGGCCTGGCCATGGCGAAAGGATTTCTGCCCGGCGCATGGGGAGGCCGGATTCCTCCCATCACGGCACCAGGCCGTCACAAGACGATCGACGATTACCTCGCCGCAACTCCCTGGTCTGCGTTCGGAGGCAGCACAGTAATGATCGACCTGGGCTGCGGCTTTCCTCCGATCACCGCGGTCGAAGCCGCCCTGCGTTTCCCCGACTGGCAGATCGTCGGCGCCGATCCTTCGTTTGATCCTTACCTGCTCTATGATCGCGACCAGAGCTATGCGTGCATTGGCCAGAGCGGCAGCGTCGGGTACTTTCAATTGCAGCCGGGCGCGAAGATCACGAGCATGGAGGACTATCAGCGCTGCCGTGAAAGGATACCCGTTCTATTTGAACACCTGCTCCCAAAGCTTCCACACGACAATGGCGACATGTCGAGCGTTGAGGAAGACGGCTCACGACTGATCCGATGGCCTATTAGACAATGGGAGTCCTCCAATCTCAGGATGATTCAGGCCGGCATCGGATCCGAGGCCCTGCCCAGCGCCAATGTAATTCGTTGCTTCAATGTTCTGATTTATTACGGCGCGAATTTCCAACGCGAGTTTGAGACATGGGCGGCCGGTCAATTGCAGGAGCGTGGTCTGGTGATCGCCGGTGCGAACTTACCAAATGGCACAGAAGCGTATTACTGCGTCTATCGGAAAGAGAACGATTCACTCGTGGCGAAGGAGTTCGCGTTCAGTCCCGATTGTGTTCGCCCATTGAGTCTGATGCCCTGGTTCGCGCTTCAGGATGACAACACCATGAACCTTCGGCTCGCCGGGCTGATTCGACGCCTTCGCTCGGATGCCGAATTCTGCGCCGCGCTCGATGCCCGAATGGACGAAATCCTGCATGAGAGCGGCACGCTGATACGGAATGCCGACGGCTGTTTGGCGTCGCCCGCAGTTCCAGCCCCCATGGAGAAGATCTCGCAGGTTCTCTCGGCTCTCTCCGCGCAGCTCGATCGCGAGGGCTTTACCGAACGCGCCGCGGAGGCTCTCAGCAGGCAGGGTCTTCGCGCGTGGCGCAACCACGTGGGACACATTGCTGTCGATCCTGCAGGGCTGTAGTCGTTTTATCGGACGCCTGGTTCTCGTCACCTGCTCCCCACAATCCCCTTCGGCCAGGCCCGCCCTTCTGGTACAACGGAATCCATGATGTCTCAGCCTGCAGACGCGCCGAAACGAAACATAGGATCCGCACTGCGCGTCTTCGCAGAACGCCGAGTCCTCGTGATGCTGCTGCTGGGATTTTCGGCAGGTCTTCCGTTCCTTCTCATCTTTGACACGCTGTCGGCATGGCTTCGCAGTGCGGGACTCACGCTGGGGGTGATCGGATACTTCAGCCTCGCGACACTCGCGCATTCCTTCAAGTTTCTCTGGGCCCCCTTGATCGATCGGACTCGGATTCCCCTGCTGACAAACTGGCTCGGACACCGACGATCATGGATGCTGCTCTGCCAGGGGCTGATCACGTTTGGTCTCTGGATGGTTGCCGGAAGCGACCCTGTCGCGAATCTGGGGCTCATGGCGATGTTCGCTGTTTTCGTCGGGTTCTCCTCGGCGACCCAGGACATTGTCATTGATGCATGGCGCATCGAGGCTGCGGAAGAATCGAGACAGGGCGCAATGGCGGCCGCGTATCAATGGGGCTACCGAATCGCGATGATTACTGCCGGAGCTGCGCCATTACTGCTGGCCGAAGCGTACAGCTGGAACGTCTCTTACGCTGTGATGGCGGCGCTCATGAGCCTCGGAATGCTAGGCGTTTTTGCCGCGCCGAAGGACGCGCCGCATCAGGCTCGGCCGATCAACGCAGAAGGCATACCGGCAGCGCCGGCCCGGGAAAGTATCGAATGGCTTGGCCGGGGCCTCTTGTTGGTGTGCGGCGCAGTCCTGGTGGGATCCGGGCTGGCTGCCAGCGCCGCAACGCTCGACTGGCTTCTGAAAACCTTTGGCGCGAACGCCTGGGGAGATGCCGTAGTCGCCGCGTGGAGTTCCCGTTCAGGAGTGTGGTTCCAGCTGCTGAGTGTCCTTGCCGGTTTCGCCCTTGTTATTGTCGCGGCTTGCCCGATTCCCGGAGTTCGCACACGCCCGGGTCTTTATCTCGCTGCAGCTCTGGGCGATCCGCTCCGGGACTTCTTCCGCCGGTATCGGAACACGGCGGCGATTATCCTCGCATTGATCTGTTTCTATCGCGTTTCCGACTTCGTGCTGAACATCATGAATCCGTTCTACCTCGATCTCGGGTTCTCCCTCGTCGAGGTCGCGGAAGTCCGAAAAGTCTTCGGGGTCGCCGCATCGATGCTCGGCGTATTTGCGGGCGGCATCGCCGTGGCACGACTGGGTTTGATGCGGTCGCTGGTCATCGGCGCATTCTCGGGGCCTCTGAGCAACCTGGTTTTTGTCTGGCTTACCGTAAAGGGGCACAGCGTGCCCGCGCTCTTCGTCGCCATTGGAATCGACAACACCCTATCTGGGTTTGCAGGAACCTGCCTGATCGCGTACATGTCGAGCCTGACCACAGCAGGATTCACTGCAACTCAATACGCGTTGTTTTCTTCCCTTTATGCATTGCCTGGAAGATTGATCGCTTCGCAATCCGGTCGCATCGTCGAGAGTTCAGCCCAGAATGCCGCCATTGGCGGCTGGGCGTCGAGATTCATGACTATGTTCACCAACCTGACGCCGGAAAGCTTCGCCGTGGCAGCACAGAAGTCGGGAGTCACGCCCGCTGCCCTGGCTTCCGGATACACCGTGTTCTTCATTTACTCGACGGTCATCGGAGTTTTTGCCATCGTGCTCGCCTTCGTGGTGGCTCGCAAAGAGATAAGTCCCGGGACGGAACCGGCTCTTACCCCAATAGAGCAGCCTCACCGCAATTGACTTCGCCAGGGCTACGACGAGTCCTCTAAGCTCGATCCCCACTCCCGTAACCAACGTTTAATGTGCTAGTCTTCGTGTTTTCAAAACCATCCAGAAGGAGTTCCCGTGAACGTTTACGAAGGGAAGAACATTCGTAATGTCGGCATTGTCGGGCATGGCGGCAGCGGCAAGACCTCGCTGATCTCTGCAATCCTCTTTGATAGCGGCGCGACCACACGGCTCGGGCGCGTGGATGACGGCAACAGCACAACCGATTACGACGATGAAGAAGTTGACCGGAAAATCACGATCTCCGCAAAGCTGGCCTTTTGCGAGTGGAACAAGCACAAGATCAACATGCTCGACACGCCGGGTTTCGTGAACTTTATCCAGGAAGCGCGGGGCGCGCTTAGAGTTGCAGATGCGGCCGTTGTGGTCGTCGATGCGGTGTCCGGAGTGATGGTTCAGACAGAGAAGGCATGGGGTTATGCAGAGGAATTCGGCCTGGCCCGAATGATCGTCGTCAATCGAATGGATCGTGAAACGGCAAACTTCGAGCGCTCGCTGGAATCGATCCAACAGCTGCTCGGACGAACCTGCGTGCCGGTGCAGATCCCGATCGGCCAGGAAAAATCCTTCAAGGGTGTCGTCGATCTGGTGGTCATGAAGGCCTATCTCGCATCAGGAGATGGCTCCGGCAAGTCTACGGAAGGACCGATCCCCGCAGATCTCGAAGAGCGTGCCAGGGAATATCGGGACAAGCTCGTGGAGTCCGTCGCGGAAAGCGATGAAGGCCTGATGGAGAAGTTCTTCGACTCGGGGTCGCTGTCCGATGAAGACGTCTTATCGGGCCTCAAGAAGCAAGTCGCGGACGGCAAAATCTATCCCATCGTGTATACGTCGGGCACTGCGAACATCGGTATTCCGCAACTCCTGAACACCATCGTCAACTTCATGCCCGACGCCGTATCGCGGGGAACCGTCACGGGAAAGAATGCCCAGGGAGCCGAAGCCACACGCAAACTCGCGGACAGCGAAGCGTTCTCCGCGTTCGTCTTCAAAACCTTTTCGGATCCGTTTACCGGAAGGGTATCGCTGTTCCGCCTGTATTCCGGTGTTCTTACGGCCGACACTCATCCCTACAACGTCAACAAAGGCGTCGCGGAACGATTTGCACAGGTCGCGACAATGCAGGGAAAAACTCTCGTCACAGTGCCCAAGCTTCACGCCGGAGATATTGGCGCCGTGGCAAAGCTGAAGGACACAGCCACCGGAG
>Ga0070675_100004274_pt1 | contig 10873 bp, 8 predicted proteins | sample KBSM43metaG_FD_65343 | JGI IMG/M metagenome (GOLD analysis project Ga0070675, IMG submission 65343) | Miscanthus rhizosphere microbial communities from Kellogg Biological Station, Michigan, USA - KBS M4-3 metaG | ecosystem: Host-associated > Plants > Roots > Rhizosphere > Soil ...
AAACGGTTTCTCGGACGCGCGCAACAACTTCCCGGGGCGCGAACCCACTGGCAAGTGGCAGGTGAGTGATTACTGCTTGACAAACTGTCAAGCGCCAAGCAAGCTAGCCACTCGCGGGTCCGCCTACATCACATCGCGCTCGCGCGCGTCGCCGACTGACGCATTTTGAACCATCGCCAACTGCACACACCGTAGGTCCGGATGGCGCTCCGCGCTACAATTCGTCGGCGCGTTACCATGACCGTTCGATGAGGAGACGCACATGCCCGAAAGCGTTCATCGCAAACTAGAGCGGGTTCGGCCGCCGCGCGTTCACATCACGTATGATGTGGAAGTCGGCGACGCGATCCAGTTGAAGGAGCTGCCGTTCGTCATGGGCGTGCTCGGAGACTTCAGCGGAAATCCAGCCGAAGCGCTGCCTCGCCTCAAGGACCGCAAGTTCGTCGAGGTGACGCCCGACAACTTCGACGATGTGCTGAAGAGCATGAAGCCCCGTCTGCAGATCAAGGTCGACAACAAGCTCAAAGACGACGGGTCGAAGCTCGGGATGGAGCTGAAGTTCGAGAGCCTCGACGATTTCGCGCCCGACCGCGTTGCCCAGCAAGTCGAGCCGCTGCGCAAGCTGCTGGAACTGCGCCAGCAACTCGCGGACCTTCGCGGTAGCCTGCAAGGCAACGACAAGCTCGAGGAGATTTTGCAATCCATGTTGAACGACGAGGGACGGCTCAACCAGCTCAAGAACGAGCTGCAGCCGGGAGGAACCGATGGCCAAGCTTGAAACCGGGGCGCAGGCCGCGCCCGGAGCGCTGAACACGGACGCGACGACCAGTTTGCTCGAGCAAATCGTCGACCAGGGGCGGTTCGGAACCGATCAAGCGCAGCGCGACCGCGGCCGAGATCTCGTCAAGAACTTTGTGAGCGAGGTGCTCGAGGGCGCGATCACGGTGCGCCCGGACACGGAGTCGATGCTCAACGCGCGCATCGCCGAGATCGACCGCCTGCTCTCGCTGCAACTCAACGCGGTGATGCACAATCCGGAGTTTCAGCGGCTGGAGGCGACGTGGCGCGGCCTCAAGTATCTGCTGAACCAGACCGAAACGAGCACCATGTTGAAGATCAAGGTGCTCAATGTGAAGAAGAACGACCTCCTCAAGGACCTGCAGAAGGCGCCCGAGTTCGATCAGAGTGCGCTCTTTAAGAAAGTCTATGAGGAAGAGTTCGGTGTGTTCGGCGGCGCGCCGTTCGGCGCCCTGGTCGGTGACTACGAGTTCGGTCGCGGCGGACAGGATATCGAGCTGCTCGAGAAGATCTCTCAGGTGGCCGCAGCCGCGCACGCACCGTTCATCACGTCGGCGTCCCCGCAGATGTTCAACCTCGAGAGCTATACGCAGCTCGATTCGCCGCGGGACCTCGCGAAGATCTTCGAGAGCTCTGAATACGCGAAGTGGAAGGCGTTCCGTGATACCGAGGATTCGCGCTATGTCGCGCTCACCGCGCCGCGCATGCTTCTTCGCGATCCCTATGGCAAGGCGAACGTGCCCGTGGAGGCGTTCGACTACGAAGAGGGCATCGACGGTGCCACGCACGACGACTACCTATGGGGAAATTCGGCGTGGGCTCTCGGGGCGCGCGTCACTCAGGCGTTCGCGCGGTTCGGATGGTGCGCGACAATCCGCGGTGTCGAGAGCGGCGGGTTAGTCGAAGGACTCCCGGTACATAACTTCCGCACCGACTCGGGCGACATCGCGATGAAGTGCCCCACGGAAACACCGATCACCGATCGCCGCGAGAAGGAGCTCGCCGATCTCGGGTTCGTGCCACTCGTGCACAGCAAGGGGACGCCAAACGCCGCCTTCTTCAGCGTGCAGTCGGCGCAGAAGCCCAAGGTCTACGACAAAGACGCCGCGACCGCCAATGCGCGTATCTCGGCGCAGCTTCCCTATATCTTCGCCGTCTCGCGGTTCGCGCATTACCTGAAGGCCATGATGCGCGACAAAATTGGCGGCTTTATGTCGAGAGTCGAAGCCGAGCGCTTTCTCAACAACTGGATCAACAATTATACGATCGCTAATGACGATGCCGGGTTCGAGCTAAAGGCGCGGCATCCATTGAAAGAGGCGCGCATCGAGGTGGTGGAAGTTCCCGGCAAGCCCGGCGCGTATCGCGCCGTGGCTTTCCTGCGACCGCACTTCCAGCTCGACGAGCTCGGCGTATCGCTCCGGCTTGTTGCCGACCTGCCGACGCCGGCGAAATAACCCTCACACCACTTTACGGAGGAGCACCAAATGGCGTCCGACTATTTCCTCAAGATTGAGGGCGTTGACGGGGAGTCCACCGACTCGACGCACAAGGGTGAGATCGAGATCCTGTCCTATAGTTGGGCTGAGAACCAGTCCGGTACGCACGCGTCGAGCGCCGGCGGCGGCGGCGGCGCGGGGAAAGTCGCCATGCATGATTTCAATTTCAACATGTTCGTGAACAAGGCCAGCCCCAAGCTGATGCTCGCCTGCGCCACGGGTGACCATCTGAAGACCGCGAAGCTTACCGTACGCAAGGCCGGCGGGGATCAACAGGAGTTCATGACGATCACGTTCAGTGACATTCTCGTTTCGTCCTACTCAACCGGCGGCTCCAGCGGCGGTGATTCGGTCCCGACCGAATCGATCTCGCTCAACTTTGCCAAGGTGGAGTTCGAGTACAAGCCACAAAAGCCGGATGGAACGCTCGACTCGCCAGTGAAGACCGGATACAACTTGTCGACCAACAAGAAGATTTGAGTCGCAGGTTAGATGAACGCGGCAGCGTTATACAAGGCAGGGCGGCTCGACGAAGCGATTGAGGCGCTCGGCGCTGGGTTGCGAGACAACCCCACCGACGCCTCTGCTCGCACGTTCTTGTTCGAGCTGCTCTGTTTCGCAGGGAGCTTTGACCGCGCGGAAAAGCAGCTTGACATCCTGGCGCGCAACGGGACCGAGGCTGAAGCGGGCGCGCTTCTCTATCGCGGTGCGCTTCACGCGGATCGAATTCGCCAGACGATGTTCGAGGAGGGAGGGCTGCCAGTATCGGCAAAGGACCCTGAGCCCGTCTCGGGCACGATCAACGGGCAGGCATTCGACGCGCTCGAAGATGCCGATCCGCGAATCGGTGCGCGGCTCGAGCTCCTCGTCGCCGGCCAGTACACGTGGCTGCCGATGGAGCACGTCGCCTCTGTCACCATGGAACCGCCGCGCCGGCTGCGCGATCTGCTATGGGCGCCGGTCGTCGTGCGACCGTCGGAGCGGATGCAAGAGTTGGAACTGGGTGAAGTGTTGATGCCTGTGCTGAGTCCCGGAGCTTGGCGCAGCCCCAACGACGAAGTGCGCCTAGGCCGCGTGACTGAGGTCGACGATCTCGCCGACGGCCGTGCGGTGCCGGTGGGCCAAAAGCTCTGGCTCGTGGATGGCCAGGAATTGCCTCTGCTCGAGATCCGCGAACTCACGATCACGCCTCGCGCGTAGGCAGGGCCGGCATGCTCGAGATGGGCCCTCTGCTCGCCCCGATTCCCGGCGCCAAGACCGCAGGCGCAAGTCTGCGCCACGAGCCGGTGTACACCCAGATCAAAGAAGCGCGTCGAGAGGACGATGGTCTTCCGAAAGGAGAGTGGGAGTCGGCGCGCAAGGAGGCCGACTGGGCACTCGTAGTGCGCCTGGCCAGTGATGCCCTGACGAAGCGCACGAAGGATCTGGAGCTCGCCGGGTGGCTTACTGAAGCGTTGTTGCATCGCGACGGCATCGCGGGACTTCGCGATGGATTAGCGCTCGTGCATCAACTCCTCGAGCAGTTTTGGGATGGTGTGTACCCCGAGATCGACGAGGACGGTGCAGAGGCGCGTGCCGCTCGGGTGGAGTGGATCGGAGTCAAGTTGGACGGCGCGGTTCGTCGGTCGCCGCTCACGGCAGACCTCAAGTCGCTGATTGATTATCGAACATCACGCACTATTCCGACAAAGGAAGAAGCAGAATCCGACGAGGCGAAGCGGTCGACGCGCGCGCAGGCGACAAACGACAAAAAAGTAACGCCGGAAGAGTTTGAAGCTTCCTTCGCCGCCACACCAAAAGCGTGGTACCGGCAGCTGGTTTCGGATCTCGATACGACGGATGCAGCAATTCAGTCGCTCGATGATCTTTGTCGCCAGCGATTCGGCGATGTGTCGCCGAGTTTTCGTCCGTTGCGTGATGCTGTTCTCGACGTTCGTCAGGTCGCCGGGCAACTCCTCGCGCGCAAACCTCCCGAAGCTGGCGACCCCGCCGGAGCAGTGGCCGGAGCCCCGTCAGCGGTCGGCGCGGCTGGAATGGCGAGTGAGTCAACCTCGCGCGCGGCAGGCACATTCTCGAGCGAAGGACCGCGGACGCGCGAAGAGGCAGCGGCGTGGATCGCCGCCGCGGCCACCCGCATTCGTCGGGATCATCCAACTGAACCGGCGGCGTATCTCGTGGTCCGTGGTTTCCGTTGGGGCGAGCTTCGCGCTGCTGGCGGTGCCATCGACCCCCGACTGCTTATCGCTCCGTCCACCGAGACCCGCATCCGTTTGCGCGGGCTACGATTGGATGCACGTTGGGCCGAGCTGCTCGATGCGGCCGAGGAGCTAATGGCAACTCCCGTCGGTCGTGGCTGGGTAGATCTGCAGCGATACGTCCTCAACTCGTGCGCGGCGTTAGGCGGTGAGTACGAGGCGGTGCGCGTGTCGATCCGCGGCGCGCTACGCGCCTTGCTGGCCGACATCCCAGATCTTCCAAGCCTGACGTTGATGGACGACTCGCCGACGACGAATGCGGAAACGTTGGCGTGGCTTCGAGCCGAAGGCCTCGTGGACGGCGGACCTAAGGAGGTCACAACACCGCCGGCATGGAGCTACTGAATGCGACAGGCGATGCAGAATCCAGTGATGGGCATGGCGTTTGGCGACGCCTCGGCCGCTCGCAATGAATGACAGAGATCGGATCATTCGGCGGTCAGTGCTCGACAGACTCCTTCAGACGGGCGACACTGAACCGAGGACCTGGCTTGACTCGCTGCGCGTCGCCAAGGTGGCACTCGCGCGCGACATCGAATGGCTTCTCAACACGCGGTCCATCGCCGAGCCAGCGCCCGATGCACTCACGGAGCTGCACGATTCGGTCTATCACTACGGGCTTCGTGACGTCTCCTCGTTGAGCGCTGACTCAACGGCGGCTCGCCGCGAGCTGTTGCGCATGATTGCGGAAACGATCGAACGGTTCGAGCCGCGGCTCAGCGGTGTGCGCGTGCGCGAGGTCGCCAAGCAGAGCGAAGGAAAGCGTGAGATCCACTTTGTCGTCGAGGGCATGATGCGACTGCATCCGGAACCCGAGCCAATTTCCCTCGACACCGTGCTCGAGTCGACGAGTGGCCGCTTCAATCTTTCTGGAGAAGCAGGCGGCTGATGCGAGACGACCTGCTGGAGTATTACGAGCGCGAGCTCGCATACGTGCGCCGGCTAGGCGCCGAATTCGGGCGTCGCTATCCCGGCGTCGCAGCGGCGCTGCAGCTCGAACCGACGAAGAGCGACGACCCGCACGTCGAGCGTTTGCTCGAGGGCTTTGCGTTCCTCGCGGCCCGCGTCCATCTCAAGATCGACGACGAGTTCCCGGTCATCACCGAGGCATTGTTCGAGACGATCTACCCCGAGTACACTCGGCCGGTACCGTCGTTGTCGCTCGTCCAGTTTCATCTCAACCCAGAGCAGGGCAAGCTGACCACGGGGTACGACATTCCGCGTGATACGCCGCTCAAAGTGCGGTCGGCTGGGAGTGTGCGCTTTCAGACGTGCTACGACACTACACTCTGGCCGCTCGAAATTGCCGAGGCAAGCTGGACGTCGCCTCACCAGCTGCGCCCCGCCGTACGGGCGAGTGAAGCGGCGGCAGCCTTGCGCATTGTCGTTCGCAGCCCGCCGGATCTCCCGATAGCCAGCCTCGAGATGAAGACGCTGCGCTTTCATCTAAATGCCGAGCCGAACGTCGCGGCGGCTCTCTATGAGTTGCTCTGCAACAACACCGTGCGCGTGTTAGTCAGGCAGCCCGGCGCCTCGGGAACTGACCGCGAAACACTGTCGCTTGCTCCGTCTTCGCTCCGGCCCGTCGGATTCGAGAAGGACGAGGGAGTGCTCCCGCTTCCTCGGCGATCGTTCGTCGGCTACCGGCTGCTCACCGAGTACTTCGTCTTCCCCGAGAAATTCTACTTCTTTGATCTCTCCGGCCTAGATCGAATTGGGACGACCGGTGCGGGCAACACCCTCGAGATTGTGTTTTTGATCTCGCGGTTCGAGCGAGGCGAGCGACAGGCCCTTCTCGAGGGCGCGGTCAACGCCGACACGATACGGCTCGGCTGTACGCCCGTGGTGAATCTGTTTCGGCGCGCGTCGGAACCCGTACGGTTGTCACACAGGTTATCGGAGTATATGGTCGTTCCGGACGCACAGCGTCGCGGTGCGGTCGAGATCTACTCCGTCGAGGACGTGTCTGCCGTGACTCCTGGGCGCGGACCAGCCGTGCATTTCTCGCCACTGTACTCGCATCGACATGGTACGACGACAGGCGAGGTCCGCCACTTCTGGACCGCGACGCGAAGGCCACGCAAATGGAACGCTGACGACGGGTGGGAGGTCTTCCTCTCGTTTGCGGATCTTGACGGTACGACGATGCACCCGGACGTTGTGTCGGTAACCGCGCGGCTCCTTTGCCACAACGGGAGTCTGCCGTCGCGGCTTTCGATTGGCGATCCCAAGGGAGACTTCGAGGTCCCAGGCGGCGCGCCGGTGGAGCGGGTCGCGGCGCTGGTTCAGCCCACGGCATTAGTGCAGCCGCCTTCGACGCGCGGACTTCTCTGGCGGTTGGCATCGCTGATGTCCCTCAACTTCGTGTCGCTGGCTGACGGAGGAGCGGAAGCGCTGCAGGAACTGCTTCGACTCCACGATCCTGGGCAGTCGGCGGCGGGAGAAAAGCAAATCCAGGCCATTACGCGATTGGTCGCCAGCCCGATGCACGCTCGGCTCAATGTCGACACCGGTCTGACGTTCGCCCGCGGCCACCGCGTGCAGCTCGATCTCGACGAGGACCAGTTCGCCGGAGGGGGTGTCTACCTCTTCTCGGCAGTCCTCGAACGATTCCTGGGACTTTACACGTCGCTGAACAGCTTCAACGTGTTGCGTGTCTCGACTCGCCAACGCCGCGAGACAATGAAAGAATGGCCGCCGAGGGCTGGATGGAAAACGCTGGTCTGATGGCCGACGCATTGCGGAGCAATCCGCAGGCATTCGAGTTCTTTCAAGCCGTCCGATTGCTCGAGCGGCTGCGATCCGATCGCGCCGCGGTCGGCGGCTTCGAGGATCCCGGCCACGAAGTCGCGCGCTTCGGCGTGACGTCGTCGCTGGCGTTTCCGGCCGGCGAAATTCAGGAGCTCGAGCTCGAGAACGGCGCGCCGGCACGGATACGCGTCAACTTCATGGGGCTCACTGGGCCTCTCGGCGTGCTGCCGCATCCCTATTCGCTGCTCGTGCTCGATCGGCTTCGGGCGCGCGATTCCGCGTTGGCGGATTTCCTCGACCTGTTTCATCACCGGTTCATCTCGCTCTTCTACAAGGCGTGGCGAAAATACCGTTTTGCGGCCGCCCACGAGGACGGTGCACCGGATCAGCTTCGCGAGCATCTTCTCGATCTCATCGGACTTGGTCTGGACGAGTATCGCGGAAAGATGCCGTTTCCCGACGACGTGTTGATCTTTCGCGCGGGGTTACTGGCTCCGCAGCCGCGAGGCGCGGTGGCGCTGGGTCAACTCCTCGAAGACTTTTTTTGCGTGGACGTCGAAGTGCAGCAGTTCATTGGCGCGTGGTATCCGCTTGCCCGTCTGGATCGGTGCGCGATCGGCGACGACGACGATCCGGGTAACCGACTCGGACTCGGCGCGGTCGCGGGCGACGAAATCTGGGATCAGCAGACGCGCGTCCGAGTTCGCGTCGGTCCACTCGGTCGAGCGGAATACGATTCATTCTTGCCTGGCGGTCCGGGGCACACTGAAATGGCGGCCCTCCTCCGTTTTTATAGTCACGATCAATTCGATTTCGAGCTGCAACTCGTCCTCACCGCCGACGCTGTTCCCGGCGTCGTGCTGGACGGTCGCGACGACGCACGACTCGGCTGGTCCACGTGGGTTCAGTCGGAGCCTCGGGCTCGCGCGGCGGACGAGACCATTCTCACCATACAGCATGCGGCATCATCATGAACGTCGACCTTCGCTCGCTCATCGGCAAGCTGAATCGCGAGACGCGTAACGCGGTCGAGTCGGCCGCGGGATTGTGTCTATCGCGCACGCACTACGACGTTGAAATCGAGCACTTTCTGATCAAACTGCTCGACGCGACGGACACCGATGTCGCCTTCGTGCTGAGACACTATGAGGTCGACCGATCGCGGCTCGTGCGCGACCTCACGGCGGGACTCGACCGGCTCAAGTCGGGCAACGCACGAACGCCGAATCTGTCTCCAACGCTCGTGCGACTCCTCGCCGACGCGTGGACTTTGGCGTCGCTCGACTATGGTTCGCCGCAGATTCGAACCGGCCACGCACTGCTGGCGCTCCTCGTGTCAGATGAGTTGCGGCAGATCGCGCGTGATGTCAGCCCCGAGCTGAAGAAGATCTCGCCGGAAGATCTGCGCAAGAATCTTCCGGCGCTCATCGTTGCCTCGATCGAAGAGCGCGCGGCTGCGACCGCGAGCGCGACGGGCACGAACGACGTCAAGCGCACCGGCGGGAAGACGCCCAACCTCGATCAGTTCACGATCAATCTCACCGAGCGCGCGCAGCAGGGGAAAATCGACGCCGTTCTCGGCCGCGACTTCGAAGTTCGCCAGGTCGTGGACATTCTGACGCGACGGCGGCAGAACAATCCCATTCTCGTGGGCGAAGCGGGCGTCGGCAAGACAGCCGTTGTCGAGGGCTTTGCCGTGCGAGTCGTGCAGGGGGACGTGCCTCCGCCGCTGCGGGGTATCACCATCCGCACCCTCGACCTCGCCCTGCTACAAGCGGGCGCCGGAATCAAGGGCGAATTCGAGAACCGACTAAAAGGTCTCATTGAAGAAGTGAAATCCTCGGCGACGCCGATCATTCTTTTCATCGACGAGGCGCACACGATGATCGGTGCCGGTGGACAGGCAGGCCAGGGCGACGCCGCCAACCTGCTCAAGCCGGCGTTGGCGCGCGGTGAGCTTCGTACCATCGCCGCCACGACCTGGAGCGAATACAAGAAATACTTTGAGAAAGATCCGGCGCTCGCGCGCCGCTTTCAGCTCGTAAAGGTCGACGAGCCGAGCGAGGAGACATGCCTCGTCATGATGCGGGGGATCGCGCCGGCATTAGAGAAGCATCATAATGTGCGGATCCTCGACGACGGCGTAGCGGCGGCGGTTCGATTGAGTCACCGCTATCTGCCGGATCGTCAGTTGCCCGACAAAGCGGTGAGCGTGCTCGATACCGCGTGTGCGCGGCTCGCGCTTGGTCAGAACGCCACGCCGCCGGCGATCGAGGATGCCAAGCGGCAACTCGACGATCTCGCCGTCCAAACGCGCGTCCTCGAGCGCGAGGTGATGCTCGGCGCCGACCACAGTGAGCGACTCGGCGAACTCTCAGCGCGACGTGCCCGCGTCGAGACGCAGCTCGCCGAGCTCGAGCCGCGTTGGGAGCGTGAGCGGAATCTCGTGCAGCGCGTCCGTACGGCACGGGGGCGTATTGAGGAGCATGGTGCTGCCGCCGCGCAGAATGGAAACGCGGAGCTTGCCACGCTGCGCGCGGATCTCGACACGCTCAACAACGAGCTCGACGCGCTGCAGGGCGAGACGCCGCTCATTCCAGTTTGCGTGGACGGCGCGCTTGTCGGTCAAGTGATTTCAGGGTGGACCGGCATTCCAGTCGGAAAAATGTTGCGCGACGATCTCAGCGCGGCGTTGCAGCTCGAGGAGGTGCTGCAGCGGCGCATCATCGGACAAAACCATGCGCTCGAGATCATCAGTCAGCGCATCCGCACATCCAAGGCGGGGATCGAAGATCCAAACAAGCCAATCGGCGTGTTTCTTCTCGTGGGTCCAAGCGGCGTCGGAAAAACGGAGACGGCACTTGCGCTCGCCGATCTGCTCTATGGCGGCGAGCAGAACGTGATCACGATCAACATGTCGGAATTCCAAGAGCCGCATACCGTAAGCACGCTCAAGGGCTCGCCGCCGGGCTACGTCGGCTACGGCGAGGGCGGTGTGCTTACCGAAGCTGTGCGCCGGCGTCCGTACTCCGTCGTACTCCTCGACGAGATCGAGAAAGCGCACGCCGACGTGCTCGAACTCTTCTTCCAGGTGTTCGACAAGGGACGCATGGAGGATGGCGAGGGACGGGAGATCGACTTCAAGAATACGATCATCCTGCTCACGACAAATGCCGGCACTGACACGATCATGAAGCTGACCGCCGACCCGGACACGATGCCGAGCTCCGAAGGGTTGGTGAAGGCGCTCAAGCCGGAGCTCGACAAGACGTTCAAGCCGGCGTTCCTCGGCCGCATGGTCATCATTCCGTACTTCCCTGTGCGCGATGCGGTGCTGCGGACGATCGTGCGCCTCAAGCTCGACAAGGTGCGGCGGCGGCTGCGCGAGGCGCATCGCGTTGAGCTCGTGGCCGACGACGTGGTCGTCGACGCCATAGCCGCCCGCTGCACTGAAGTGGAAAGCGGGGCGCGGAACATCGACAACATTCTGACGAATACCGTGTTGCCAACCGTGTCGCGGTTGCTGCTGACGGCGCTGATCGAGGGCACCCGACCGGCGGCGATCCGTGT